>Ga0154760_1028_pt1 | contig 29747 bp, 34 predicted proteins | sample Rifle2008BG16ft_FD_105768 | JGI IMG/M metagenome (GOLD analysis project Ga0154760, IMG submission 105768) | Betaproteobacteria bacterium RBG_16_66_20
TCGCACAACATCAACCTGCGCGACCCGGCGATCTACCGCATCAAGCGCGCCACGCACCACCGCACCGGCGACAAGTGGTGCCTCTACCCCATGTACACCTACGCCCACCCGATCGAAGACGCGGTGGAGAAGATCACCCACTCCATCTGCACCCTCGAATTCGAGGACCAGCGGCCGTTCTACGACTGGCTGCTCGGAAAACTCGCCGACGGCGGCCTGCTCGAGCGCCCGCTGCCACAGCAAATCGAATTCGCGCGCCTGAACCTGAGCCATGTCGTGTTATCCAAGCGCCTTTTGATCAAGCTCGTCGAAGGCGGCCACGTCGATGGCTGGGACGACCCGCGCATGCCCACCCTCGCCGGTGCCCGTCGCCGCGGCTACACCGCCGAGGGCTTGCGCCGCTTCGCCGAGCGCATCGGCGTCTCGAAAGCCCACCAGATGATCGACTACTCGATCCTGGAGGACTGCATGCGCGAGCACCTCAACGAAATCGCCCCCCGCCGCATGGCCGTCCTCGACCCCGTCAGGCTGGTCATCGAAAACTTCCCGATCGGGAAGTTTGAGGAAATGGACGTGCCGAACCACCCCCAGAAACCCGAATGGGGCAAGCGGCCAGTCCCCTTCTCGCGCGAACTCTGGATCGAGCGCGACGACTTCCAGGACCCGCCGCCAAAAGGCTACTTCCGCCTCTTCCCCGGCAACAAAGTGCGCCTGCGCTACGCCTACGTGGTCGAGTGCATCGGCTACGACAAAGCCACCGACACCGTGCGCTGCAAAGTCTTCGAAGACTCCCGCTCAGGCACCCCCGGCGCCGACACCTACAAAGTGAAGGGAAACATTCATTGGGTAAGTACGAAGCACGCGCATCAGTCCAAAGTACATCTCTACGATAGGCTGTTCGCGGCCGAACATCCGGCAGGCATCGAGCATTTGAATCCGGAATCGAAAAAGACGATTGCCGCCCAGTTGGAACCAAGTCTTGCCAAGGCTGGCAAGGAGCAGATTCAGTTCGAGCGCCACGGTTACTTCACGCACGATAAAGGCGCCTTCATTCGAACCGTCTCTTTGCGCGATTCCTGGGCAAACAATCCGGCAACGGTTCGGTAATTTCTGCTGCATCGAAATCAGCGCCGGCCGCGCCGCGCCCGTGGACCTGACGACGGGGCTGGTGATCGACGCGACCGCGCCGCGGCCTTGGAACGGGTGGCGGGCCTCGCCCGCTTCGCCGGCTTTGCGGCGCGCTTGTGGCGCTGCCACCAGGCGATCACCGGCAATAGCGCGAAACCGCCGGGCAGCAACAGCGCCGCGACGTAGCTGGAGACGATGGAGTAGCGCCCGAGGTCCGCGAGGAACTGGGCGCGCTCGCGGCGGGTCCAGAACTTCTTCCTGGACCGGTAGGGACGGACGCGCGGCAACCGCTCCGGCGTTATCACGATGTGCCCCCGACGCCGATTAGGCGTCCATCGTCCCCCCGCAGCGCGCGGCCGCGTTGATGCAGGTCAAGCGGAGCTATCAGGCCAGTTTCATCAGGCGCCGCGCGTTGCCTTCGTAGATCGCGTGCCGCTCGGCGGGCGAAATGTCCAGCCGGTCGATGATTTCGATGGTGGTGCGCGTGTACATCGAACCCTTCTCCGGATCGAAGGGCGCGTCGGATGCGAACAGCACGCGCTCGGGCCCGAAGAACTTCAGGCCGCACTTGGTCGCCTCCAGCGCGCCGAACAGCGCCGTGTCGGCGTAGAACATCTTGAAGTAATCAAGCGGGCGCTTCTTCAGCCTGCGCAGCAGCCTGGTGTAGTCCACGTCCGAGGTACGCTTGCCGAGCTGGTCCCAGCCCGGCCCGACGCGGCCCTCGAAGTAGGGAATCATGCCGCCCATGTGGTGGGTGATGATCTTCAGGCCCGGAAATTTGTCGAACAGCCCCGCGAACACGATGTGCGCCATCGCCACGCTGGTCTCGAATGGCCAGCCGAAGGTCCACCAGATTTCGTAGTGGCTGCGCTCCTCGCTCGCGTAGTCGGGCACCTCGGCGCCGCGCGCCGGGTGCAGCCAGATCGGCAGGTCGAGCCGCGCCATGAGTTCGAACAGCGGCAGGGTCTCGGGCGCGGTGAGCGGCTTGCCGAGTACGTTGGTGAAGGCCTGGACGCCGACCGCGCCGAGCTCTTTCACCGCGCGCCTTGCCTCCTTGAGCAGGCCGCGCGGGTCGTTCATCGGCAGCGAGGCGACGAACGCGGGGAAGCGCTTGGGGTACTTCTGCACCAGCTCCGCCATGCCGTCGTTGGCCAGCTTCGCCATGTCCGTGGACAGCGGCGGCGGCCCGAACACCTCGATCGGCGGCGACGGCAGGCAGATCACCTGCGCGTAGTCCGGGCCGAACCGGTCCATGATGCGGAAGCGCTCGTCCAGGTCGACGATGCAGGGAATCTCGCGCACCCGCTTGTGCATGTCCTTGCCGTTGGGCGCGACCTTGAGCATCCGGTCGTAGAACTTCTTCGGAAAAATGTGATTGAAAATGTCGAGCTTCACCCTGCACTCTCCCCTCTGGTTTGCATTGCCGCCACGTTACCTCATCTGGTCGCAGATCGGCGCGAACTGATCCAGGGCGACCACCACCGCCGCGCTGCCGGCGGCGGCGAACGCGGGATCGGCGTTGCCGGGCGGCTCGTCGGCGGATTTCAGGAACCCGATCAGCATCTGGCCGCGCTTCGGCGTCTCCTCGAGCTTGACGATGTGCCCCGAGCCGCCGCGCACCTGGTCGAGCTTGCGCACGTTGCACAGCAGAAAAAACGAGGACCCGACCGAAGAGCCGATCTGCCGGATCACGATGTCGAGCACCGACGCGCGCGGCCGGCGCTCGGTTTCGAGGATCGAGATGTCCATCTTGCCGCCGCCCATGCCGGCCGAGTGCGCCTCGAACAGCGGCCGGGGCTGGGCATGCGCTTGCGCACCCGCAAACAGGAGGGCGAGCGCGGAGGCCGCGATCCAGCCGCGCAAGGGACGGGTTCTGGCCATGGCCGGGATTATGCGGAATTCGTGCCCGCCGGACCAGCAAGCAATTGATTTCATTGACCCGGCGGCGCCTTTGGTGTATAAAGGCCCTGCAGGATACTCAAGTAGTGAAAAGGCTGGTTAGGCCGTAGCGTTCGCGCTGTGCTCATCAGGTTGTTTTTTCTCTTCCTTGATTCTCCGCAGGGCTCCAAGCCCTTCTCTTAAATTGATTCCAAGGAAATAGACATGAGTACAGGTACAGTTAAGTGGTTCAACGACGCCAAGGGTTTCGGATTCATTACCCCGGACGACGGCGGCAAGGACCTTTTCGTTCACTTCTCGGCCATTCAGGCCGGCGGCTTCAAGTCGCTGAAGGAAAACGACAAGGTCAGCTTCGAAGTCGGCCAGGGCGCAAAAGGCCCCAACGCCACCAACGTCAAGCCGCTGTAGTCAGCCGGTTTGCCGGAAAAAAGCCCGGTCTTCCGGGCTTTTTCATTTCAACTCAGGATTCCATCCGATGAGCATTCCAATCCTCGACCCAAAGCGCTACATGATCGGCAAGTACGAGATCATCGCCAAACCGTTCCCGCAATCGGCGCATATGCTGCGCTACACGGTGTTCGTCAACGGGCGGCGCATCGGGGCGATGGCGAGCATGCCGTCGGAATCCGATTGCCTTTTCCTGGAGAAGCCGCCGATCGTTCCGCCGCTGGTTCCCTACCAGGCGATTTACCGGCCCGGGCGCCCGAAGAAGGGCACCCCGCCCCGCACCAATGCCGACCCACTCCCGCCGCCGCGCGAGGAGCTGCCGCACGGCATGTCGCTTCCCGTCCAGACCGAAGAGCGCTGACGCATCGAGCTGGCGGCGGTCGCACGACGCGTCCTGGACCGATGATATTGCAGCCCGCGCGCACTGCGCTGTTCGCCCTCGGCTCGATCCTGCTCGCCGGTTGCGGCGGCTACAGCCTGTGGCCGTTCGGCGAGGGCGGCGCGACCGAGCAGAGCCGCAGGCCCGCCAACGCGGCCGAGTACCGCTGCGCGGGCGGCAAGGGCTTCTTCGTGCGCGACCTGGACGCAGGCGCGGTCTGGCTGATTGCGCCCGACCGCGAAATCCGCCTGGAGAAGCTGCCGGGCGCGGAATCCGGGCGCTACGGCGTCGGCAAGGTGGTGCTGGAGATCAGCGGGCAGAATGCGACGCTGCTCGACCCGCCCGCCAAATTCGCCGGCTGCAAGCGCGCCGACGCGGCGCGCTGAGCTACCGCGCCCCCGCGCGATGTATTAAGCTGGAATAATTCGGCTTTCCGGGGTATTTGCCACCTTGTGAAGGGGCTTCTGATTCTCGGCGTTGCGTTGGTCGCCGTCGTCGCCTGGGCGATGCGAAGCCCGTCCCCCCCTGCCCCTGCGGCGCCGGTGGCCGGCCCGGAGTCCGGGGCCGCGCAGCCGGTGCGGCTGACGCCGGAGCAGTTCGCCGCCGAGGTGCGCAGAAACGCGCCGCTTCGCGAGCAGCTCGCGAAGCAATATCCGAACGTATACCGCGACCTCGCGGTGCAGGCGAAGGGGGACCTCGGCAAGTGCGTCGTCACCAAGGTGCTTGACGGCGTGCTCAAAGCCGTCTGCCGCTAGTCCCCCGGCGTGCGCCGCGCCGTCGCCGCTCTCGCCTGCTGCCTGTCGCTCGCGGCGCAGGCCTTCGATCTGCAGGGCCATCGCGGCGCGCGCGGCCTCGCCCCCGAAAACACGCTGCCTGCCTTTGCCGCCGCGCTTTCGATCGGGGTCACGACGCTCGAGCTGGACGTGGGCGTGACGCGCGACGGCATCGTGGCGGTGCACCACGACCGCGCGCTCAATCCGGATATCGCGCGCGGGCCGGATGGGCGCTGGCTGGAGCAGCGCGGCCCGGCGATCCATTCGCTCAGCTACGCCGAACTCGCACGCTACGACCTCGGGCGGCTCAAGCCCGGCAGCGATTACGCCAGGCCCTTCGCGGCGCAGCGGCCCGTCGACGGCGCGCGCGCGCCGAAGCTCGCGGAAGTATTCGCGCTCGCGCGCAAGGCGGGCAACCAGACGGTGCGCTTCAACATCGAAACCAAGCTCTCGCCGCAGGCGCCGGAGGAAACGCTGCCGCCGGCGGATTTCGCGCGCGCGGTGGTGGCGGAGATCCGCAAGGCCGGGGTCGCCGCGCGCTCGAGCATCCAGTCGTTCGACTGGCGCACGCTTGCGGTGGTGCAGGCCGAAGCGCCCGATATCGCGACGGTCTACCTCAGCGGGCAGAAGTTTCCCGATGCGCCGAAGAAAGTCGGGCAGTCCGGGGGCAGAATCTGGTCGCCGAATTTCAACGCCCTGGACGCGGCCGCATTCAGGGAAGCTCGCGCGCTCGGCCTGCAGGTGATCGTCTGGACGGTGAACGAACCGGCGCAGATCGCCGCCATGCTGGAGCTGGGCGTGGACGGCATCATCAGCGACCGTCCGGACCTGGTGCGCGAGGAAATGAAGCGCCGCGGCATGCAACTGCCCGCGGCGACGCCCGTGCAGCCTTGAATCGGCGTTAGAGTCGCGGATTCAGGAAAATCGAAAAGGATGCACATGATCGATCTCTACGCCGCCGCCACGTCCAACGGCATGCGCGCCCGCATCGCACTCGAGGAATGCGGCCTTGCCTACAAGCTGCATCCGGTCGACCTCGCCAAGGGCGAGCATAGAACGGCGGCCTTCCTCGCCATGAACCCGAACGGTCAGATCCCGGTGATCGTGGACCACGAGGGACCGGGCGGCAGGCCGCTGACGCTGTCGCAGTCCTCCGCGATCCTGCTCTACTGCGCCGAGAAATCGGGCAAGTTCCTGCCGAAGGATCCGGCGGCGCGCCCGGCGGTGCTGCAGGCGCTGATGAACGCTTCGACCGACGTGACACCGCTGTTCGGCGCGTACTTTATCGCGGCGTCCGCCAAGGAGCCGCACGCGCCGACGGTGCAGCTGTTCAAGGACCGCGTGCGCGGCCTGTTCCAGGTCTGGGACGCGGCGCTCGCCAAGCGCAAGTACTGCGCCGGCGACGAGGTGACGGTCGCCGATTTCTCTCTCTACGCGGGCTACGCACGCATCAAGGGCGCGGTCCCCGACATGCTGGAAGGTCTCCCGAACGTCGCCCGCTGGGCCGGCGAGATGGCGGCGCGGCCCGCGATCCAGCGCGCGACGACGTTCTAGAGGTATAAAGCCCCTTCGGCATTGTCCTGCGGAGGGAAATAATGCAAGTACTGGGTAGTTACGTTTCCGGGCGCTGGGCGCAGGGCACGGGCGCCGCGCAGACGCTGCTCAATCCCGCGACCGAGGAAGCGCTCGCCACCGCGAGCAGCGAAGGCATCGATCTCGCCGCCGCGCTCGAGCATGCGCGGCGCAGGGGCGGTCCGGCGCTGCGCGCACTGAGTTTCGCCGAGCGCGGCGCGCTGCTGCAGGCCGTGGCCGACGCGCTGCAGGACGCGCGCGACGAACTGCTCCAGCTCGGCATCGCCAACGGCGGCAACACGCGCTCGGACGCCAAGTTCGACATCGACGGCGCCATCGCCACGCTGCTCGCGTATGCCGAGCTCGGCAGCGCGCTCGGCGCCGGCCGTTTCCTGATCGACGGCGAAGGCCTGCAGCTCGGGCGTTCGCCGCGCTTCCACGGCCAGCACGTCGCCGTGCCGCGGCACGGCGTCGCGGTGCAGGTCAACGCATTCAATTTTCCGGCCTGGGGCTTTGCCGAGAAGGCGGCGGCCGCGCTGCTCGCCGGCATGCCGGTGCTCTCCAAGCCCGCCACCGCCACCGCGATGGTCGCGCACCGCGCGATGCAGGTGATCGCGGAGCAGAAGATCCTGCCCGACGGCGCGCTGTCGCTGCTGGTCGGCGCCCCGCGCGACCTGCCCGCGCTGCTCGGCGCGCAGGACGTGCTCGCGTTCACCGGCTCGGGCGAAACCGGCGCGCGCATCCGCGCCCTGCCGAACGTCATCCGCCACTCGGTGCGCGTCAACGTCGAGGCCGACAGCCTGAACGCAGCCGTGCTGGGCCCCGACATCGAGGCGCGCAGCGACATGTACGAACTGTTTCTGAAAGACGTGCTGCGCGACGTGACCCAGAAAGCGGGCCAGAAGTGCACCGCGATCCGCCGGGTACTGGTGCCGCAGGAAGCGCTGGCGGCCGTCAGGGACGACCTGGTCGAGATGCTGGGCGCGATCCGCGTCGGCAATCCCGCGGATCAAGAAGTGCGCATGGGGCCGCTCGCCTCCGGCGCGCAGCTTGCGGATGTCATTGCGGGTATGGAAATGCTCGGAACTGAAAGCAGGAGAATTTCGGGAACATCGGGAAGACTGCTGGCAAAGGGATTTTTCGTATCGCCGGCGCTGTTCGAATATGAAAGCGATTTGCAGGCGAAGGCGGTTCACGACCGCGAAGTGTTCGGGCCGGTGGTTTCATTGCTGCCCTACACGGAGCATCCCGCCGCGATCGTGGCGCGCGGCAACGGCGGCCTGGTGTGCTCGCTGTATTCGGAAGACGCCGCCTGGCTCGAGCAGGCGGTGGCGGGCGTCGCGCCCTGGCACGGCCGCATCTTCCTCGGCCATCCGAAGATCGAACTCTCGCCGGGTCCGGGCACGGTGCTGCCGCAGCTGGTGCACGGCGGCCCGGGGCGCGCCGGCGGCGGGGAGGAACTCGGCGGCCGGCGCGCGCTGTCGTTCTACCTGCAGCGCGTCGCGCTCGAAGGTTCGCGGCCGGTCATTGCCGGCCTTGCAAGAGGAGGATCGGCATGACGAGCAACACGAAATACGCATATGCAGCCGCGGCGCTCATCAAGCTGCTCAAAGGCGTCACGCCGCAGCTTGCGATCAGCGGCCGCAGCATGCAGTTCGACGGCAAGGGCAACTGCGTTGCCGGATGCTGATGCGCTACCGCCTTTACTATTGGCCTGGGATCCAGGGCCGGGGCGAATTCATCCGCCTCGCGCTCGAGGATGCAGGGGCCGAGTATGTGGACGTCTTGCGCCCTTCCGGAAATTCTTCTTTTTCGAAAAACCCGGTACTGAAGCAGCCTCCCTTCGCCCCGCCTTACCTCATCGCCGGAAAAAGGGTGATTTCGCAGACCGCGAACATCCTGCACTACCTCGGGCCGCGCCTGCGCCTCGCGCCGCGCAATGAGGCCGGCAGATTCTGGCTGCATCAGCTCCAGCTCACCATCGCCGACTGGCTGGTCGAGGTACACGACACGCACCACCCGATCGGCTCGGGCCTTTACTACGAGGAGCAGAAAGCGGAGGCAAAGCGCCGGAGCGCCGATTTCCTTTCAGTCCGGCTGCCGAAATATCTCGACTATTTTGAACGGGTATTGCGGCGCGCAGCCGGGGGTTATCTGCTCGGCAAGGCGTGCAGCTATGCAGATCTGTCCCTCTTTCAGATGGTTGCGGGCCTGCGTTACGCGTTTCCGGTCGCCTTCGGCCGGCTCGAGAGGCGCTACGCGCGGATCATTGGGGTCCATGACCGGGCAGCAGCGCGTCCTCGCCTCGCCGCCTACCTTGCCTCCGAGCGCCGCATCCCGTTCAACCAGCAGGGTATCTTCCGGCACTATCCCGAGCTCGACAGGCTTCGAAATAATTCAAAAAAAACATAGACCTGCACCCTCATTCAGTGGTATAAAGGGGGGTGCGGGAAGAAGCATTGGACTGGACCAAGGACCGAATCCAAACGTTGACCAAACCGGAGGTGAAGCAGCTGCGCGCCAATGCGGAGCGGCTTCAGGAGCCGGAGGTGGTTGCGTTGTGCGACGAGGTGCTCAGCAGCAAGGTCAAGCTCGCCAAGATTGCCAAGGCCGGCACCGCCCGCCCGGTGAAGGCAAAAGCTGCCAAGAAGGAAAACCCGGGTGGCTGAGGACGCGCGCGAAGCGGTGCGCGAACACCCCGGCCGCCAGGCGCGCAAGCGCTTCATGCTCGGCAAGTACGAAATCATCGCGCAGCCGATCGCCGGTTCGGCGCACATGCTGCGCTATACGGTGTTCGTGGGCGGCCGGCGCATCGGCGCGACCGCCAGCATGCCGACGGAATCCGACTGCAGGTACCTCGAGCGCCCGCCGGTGGTTCCGCCGCTCAAGCCGTTCCAGGTGTTTTACCGCCCCGGCCGCCCGAAAAAGGGCACTACGCCCCCGCAGCCCGCTGCCGAAGTGCACCATGGCATCCCGCGCGACGAACTTCCCGCCGGTATTTCGATTCCGATTTCCAGCCGCTCCGAAGACGGCTGACAACGACAGCCCGGGCAACCGGGCTTTTTTTTGGACCTTATGGACAAACGCAAAACTTGGCGTGATCAGGAAGAGAACCTGGTGCAGCGCTGGAACGCGGCCAACGAGCGCTACCGCGTCGCGCACGCGGGCAACCTCGCCACCGAGGTCGAAGCCGCGCGCGCCGAACTCGAGACGCTCCGGCGCCAGGTCGCGCGCCTGAAGAGCGAATTCAGCACCGGCAAGCGATACTAGCCAGGGGGAACCGGGGTTCCCCGGTTCCTAGTTTTCGGGGTTTACCTTCCCGCGCAGTGCCTTGATCCGGCCACGCCGGATCTTGCCCTCGAGCCGCCTTTTCTTCGACGCCCGCGTCGGCCTGGTCGCCCTGCGCGCCTTGGGCGCGACGGCCGCCGCGTCGACCAGTTGCTGCAGGCGCGCGATGGCCTGGGCGCGGTTCATCTCCTGGCTGCGGTGCTGCTGCGCCTTGATCACCACCACGCCGTCGCGCGTAATGCGATGGTCCTTGAGCGACAGCAGCCGCGTCTTGACCGCTCCCGGCAGCGACGAAGCGGCGATGTCGAAGCGCAGGTGAATCGCGCTCGAAACCTTGTTGACGTTCTGCCCGCCTGCACCGGCTGAGCGCACCGCGCTGAGCTCGATTTCGCTTTCCGGGACAATGATTTTCATGTTGCCTCGCCCAAGGCTACACTGACGCCATGCCCCGCGTCATCCGCGACACGCTGGTTTCGGTCCGCGAGTTGCTCTTCACCGCAGGGCCATTCATCGTCCTGACAGTCGCCCTGCTGGCGGGCGCCTATTACTTCATGCAGCCCACGCCGCCCAAGCGCGTGGTCCTCGCCACCGGCTCCGAGCAGGGCGCCTACGCCGCCTTCGGCAAGCGCTACCAGGAGGAACTGAAGCGCTTCGGTATCGAGGTGATCCTCAGGCCCTCGGCCGGATCGCGCGAAAACCTGCGCCTGTTGCAGGACGCCAAGCAGGACGTGCAGATCGCCTTCGTCCAGGGAGGATCGATTGAAACGCTGCGCGCGACCGCAGCAGGCGCGGAGGAGAAACTGCCGGTGATGTCGCTGGGCAGCATGTTCTACGAACCGGTGTGGCTGTTCTACCGGGCCGATGCCGCGAAAAAACTCAAGCGCGAAGGCGTGCTCACGGAATTTTCGCAATTGCGGGGCATGCGGGTGAACGCCGGCGCGCGGGGCAGCGGCATACCCGGCATCGTCAACCGGATGCTGCTGGCCAACCGCATGGATCGCGAAGACATCAGGCGCAGCAGCCTGGACCTCACGCCCGCGGTGGTCGCGCTGCTTGCGGGCGAGCTCGACGCGCTGGCGATGGTCTCGGCACCGGAGTCGCCGCTGGTGCAGATGCTGCTGCAGACCCCCGGCGTCCGCCTGCTTGAAATCGAACAGGCCGAAGCCTACGCGCGGCGCTACCGGTACCTGACCCCGGTCACGCTGCCGCGCGGCGTGGTCGACCTGCCGCGCAACGTGCCGCCGCACGACCTGCCGATGGTGGCAACCAACTGCTCGCTGGTGGCGCGCGAGGACCTGCATCCGGCATTGGTGCAGCTGTTCGTGCAGGCCGCGGCGCGCATCCACGGCGCCGGTGGCTGGATTTCGAAGACCGGCCAGTTCCCGACGCAGCTCAACACCGAGTTTCCGCTGGCGCGCGATGCCGAGCGCTTTTACCGCAACGGCCCGCCGGCAATGCAGCGCTACCTGCCGTTCTGGCTCGCCAACCTGGTGGACCGCATGTGGGTGGCGCTGTTCTCCATCATCGCGATCCTGATTCCGCTGGCGCGCGTGGTGCCGCCGCTTTACCAGTACCGCATCCGCAGGCGCATCTACAAGTGGTATCGCCACCTGCGGCAGATCGAGGACGCCCTCGGAAGCAAGGACGCGGATCGCGCCAAGCTGCTCGTGGAACTGGATGACCTGGATGCCAAGGTCGAGCGGGTCGCCGTGCCACTCGCCTACGCCGACGAACTCTACGCCCTGCGCAGCGCGATCGGACTGGTGCGCAAGCGCCTGCGCTAGTCCGTCAGGCGCGCAGGATGATTTTTCCTACATGCGCGTTGGATTCCATATAAGCCTTGGCTTGCGGCAGCTCGGCGAACGGGAACACCCTGTCGATGACCGGCCGCAGGTGCCCGCCGGCGATCGCCGGCAGCACATCGCGCATGAAGCCGCGCACCCCTTCGGCGAACTCGGCCGCGCTGCGCATCTTGTTCGAAACCCCGAACACCTGCAGGCGCTTGGCATGCAGGGCCAGGATGTCCAGTTCCGCTTTCACCACGCCATCCACGTAGCCGACCGTGGCGAGGCGCCCCTTGTAGGCCATCACGCGGATGCACTCGGCGAACACGCTGCCGCCGACGTTGTTCACCACCAGGTTGACGCCCTTGCCCGCGGTCGCCTCCATGATCGCCTGCTCGAAGCCGCCATTGCGGTTCTGCAGTCCCAGGTCCATCCCCAGGGCGCCCAGTTTCTTCAGTTTCTCCGCCGAGCCGGAAGTGCCGATTACCCTGGCGCCGATCAGCTTGCCGAGCTGCACCGAGGCCACGCCCACGCCTGCCGAGGCGCCCGTCACGAGCAGCCACTCCCCGGCCCTGAGTTGCCCGCCCGGCCAGAGCATGTCGTAAGCGGTGAGATAGGCGATCCCCGCGCCGGCCGCTTCTTCCCAGGAAAGCCTGGCCGGCGCCGGCATCGCATCGCCGATCCGGAACATCGCGAATTCGGAATAGGCGTGCAAGGCGCGTCCCATGACCCGGTCGCCGGGCTTGAACGCCGTCACTCCTTCGCCCAGCTTCACCACCTCGCCCGCGGCTTCGATGCCGCCGGCCTTGGCCGCGCCGCCCGCGAGACCGTGCCCGGCGATGAACTCGCCGCGATTCAGCCCAGCGGCCTTGACGCGCGCCATGATCTCGCCCGGTTTCGGCTCCGGCAGCGGAATATCACGCAGTTCCAGCGTGGTGCTATCTTTGCCGCTTGCGATAAACCAGGATTTCATTGCGCGCCTCCTTTGCCGATGCAGGCAGGATTCTTTCATGACGACCAGAAAAATTCAGCAAATCATCGATTCGGTCCCGGCCTCCGACGGCGCCGGCGTCAGGCTGCGGCGCAGCCTCGGAGCCGCCGATCACGGGTCTCTCCCAATGCGCGCCGATCCGTTCCTGATGCTGGATGAGTTCTCCTCGGAGAACCCGGACGATTACGTCGCCGGCTTCCCCTCCCATCCGCACCGCGGCTTCGAGACCGTCACCTACCTGCTGGACGGCCACATGCTGCACGAGGACCACCTCGGCAACCGCGGCGACTTGAAGAGCGGCGGCGTGCAGTGGATGACCGCCGGCCGCGGCATCATCCACTCGGAGATGCCGCAGCAGGAAAACGGCCGCATGCGCGGTTTTCAGCTCTGGATCAACCTGCCGGCGAAGGAAAAAATGAGGCCGGCCGGCTACCGCGACATCCAGCCTTCAGAGATCCCGGCGGTGGCGCTCGCGGGTGGCGGCCGCGCGAAGGTCGTGGCGGGCACGCTGAACGGGACGGCCGGACCGATCCAGGGTGGCAGCACCGATCCGATCTACTGGGACATTGAACTGCCTTCGAACGGATTTTTTTCGCAGGAAATAAAAGACCATAAAACGGTCTACATCTACCCATTCGAAGGCAGCGTGGAAATCGCCGATCGCGCGCTGAAGACGCACCAGGGCGCAGTGCTCGGCTCGGGCGACCGGGTGGAGATCACCGCGGCAGCGGACGGGGCGCGTTTTCTGCTGCTCGCGGCGCAACCGCTGCAGGAGCCCGTGGTGCAGTACGGCCCGTTCGTGATGAACACGCGCGCCGAGATCGAGCAGGCGATCCGCGATTACCAGAACGGGGTATTGGCAGTCTAGAATCGGGGCATGCCTCGCATCTCCGCCTCTCCCGCTCTCTCCAAACTGCGCATCCTGGATCTGACGCGCGTGCGCGCGGGGCCGAGCTGCGTGCGACAGTTCGCCGATTTCGGCGCCGACGTGATCAAGATCGAGAGCACGGTGCCGGAAGATATGGGCGGGCCGCGCGAAGGGCCGGATTTCCAGAACCTGCACCGCAACAAGCGCTCCATCACGCTGGATCTCAAGTCGCCGCAGGGCAAGGAAATCTTCATGCGCCTGGTGAAGACCGCCGACGTGGTGGTCGAGAACTATCGCCCGGATGTGAAGGACCGGCTCGGCATCGACTACGCGTCGCTGAAAAAGGTGAACCGGCGGATCATCCTCGCGAGCATCTCGGGCTTCGGGCAGGACGGCCCCTATCGCGAGCGGCCCGGCTTCGACCAGATTGCGCAGGGCCTCTCGGGCATCATGTCGGTGACCGGCCATCCCGGCGGCGGGCCGATGCGCGTCGGCTGCGCGGTCGCGGATGTCGGCGCCGGGCTGCTCGCCGCGCTCGGCGTCATGACCGCGCTGCTCGAGCGCGAGACCTCGGGCGAAGGCCAGTGGGTGCAGTCCAACCTGCTGCAGGCGGCGATCCAGCTGCTCGATTTCCAGGCCGCGCGCTACGCCATGTCGGGCGAAGTGCCGCAGCAGGTCGGCAACGACCACCCGACCAGCATGCCGACCTCGGCCTACACCACCGCCGACGGCCACATGAACGTCGCCGCCTCTGGCACCAAGATGTGGCAGCGCGTCTGCGAGGCGATCGGGCGGCCCGATTTGTTCGAGCACCCGGATTTCAAGACCGCGGAAGCGCGCGCCGGCAACCGCACCTCACTGAACGCGGAGCTGAACCAGGGGTTCGTGAAAAAGAAGAGCGCCGAATGGGTGGCAATCCTGAATGCCGCCGGCGTGCCCTGCGGCCCGATCTACAGCATGGACCAGGTGTTCGCCGACCCGCAGGTCAGGCACCTGCAGGCCGCGGCCGAGGTCGAGCACAGGACGCTCGGCAGGATCAGGCTCATCAACCAGCCGGTGAAGCTCTCGCGCACCCCGGCGAAGCTCGCTGCCGCCTCGCCCGAACGCGGCGAGCATACGGTTGAAGTGCTGCGCGAGGCGGGTTACAGCGATTCCGAAATTTCCGGGTTCAGGACAACAAAGGTGGTTTAGGAAAATCCATGGCGGAACTGAAAACCAGCATCGAAGGCGCGATCGCGACGGTGGTCTTCTCCAACCCGTCGAAGATGAACGCGATGAGCTACGACATGTGGCAGGCGGTGCCGAAGGTCTTCGCCGAGCTGGACCGCAACCCGGCGGTGCGCCTGATCGTGTGTGCGGGCGACGGCGACAAGGCCTTCATCTCGGGCGCCGACATCTCGCAGTTCGAGAAGCTGCGCGGCACCGTCGAGGCGCAGGTCGAGTACAACAGTGCCGTCGAGCGAGCCTACGTCGCGCCGATGAACTGCGCCAAGCCGGTGGTCGCGCGCATCCGCGGCATCTGCATCGGCGGCGGACTGGGATTCGCCGCCGCCTGCGACCTGCGCATCTGCTCCGAGGATTCGATCTTCCGCATGCCGGCGGCGCGCCTCGGGCTGGGCTACAGCCCGGCGGGCGTGCGGCGCTTCATGAACGTGATCGGCGCCGCCAACACCACCGACATCTTCGTGTCGGCGCGCAAGTTCGACGCCCGGGAGGCGCTGCGCATGGGATTCGTGAGCAAGGTCGTGCCGGCCGCCGACCTGGAGAAGACGGTGGCCGATTACTGCAAGATGGTCGCGCAGAACGCGCCGCTCACCGTGGCCGCCGCCAAGTTCGCCGTGCAGCAGTGGCAGAAGGACGAGAAGGACCGCGAACTCGCAACAGCCATGAAGATGGTGGAAGCCTGCTTCGCGAGCGACGACCACAAGGAGGGCCGCAAGGCGTTCATGGAAAAGCGGGTCCCCGGGTTCAAGGGCAAATAGCGCGCGGGCGTTCCGCTCGAATGGCGGCGAGCCCGGTTACGCGCGTTACATCCTGTTTCAATTTGTAAAGGCGCGTATGCGCTAGAGCGTGTCCAATCGTCACAGGCAGAAGGAGAAGCCCATGACGATTGCCCGCAAACTGTTCGCCGCATTGCTCGCGCTCCTGATTGCTGCGCCCACGCTCGCGCAGGCGCAGCGGACGTATTCGCAGCCCGAGCTCGACCAGATGCTAGCGCCGATCGCGCTGTATCCCGATCCGCTGCTCGCGCAGGTGCTGATGGCCGCGACCTATCCTCTCGAGGTGGCCGCAGCGGCGCGCTGGTCGCGCGCCAATCCGGGCCTGCAGGGCGACGATGCGGTGCGCGCGGTGGAGTACGAAGACTGGGACCCGAGCGTGAAGTCGCTGGTCGCGTTCCCGCAGCTGCTCGCGCGCATGGACGAGAATCCGGACTGGACGCGCAGGCTCGGCGAGGCATTCCTCGCACAGGAACCGCACGTCATGGATACGGTGCAACAGCTGCGCCGGCGGGCACGCGCGGCAGGCCAGCTTGCCTCCGATGAAAGACTGGTTATTGTGGAGCGATCGAGTTCGCTCGCCATTCAACCGCTCAATCCTCAGGTGGTCTACGTGCCCTACTACGACCCAAGGATCGTCTATGGGCCGTGGTGGTGGCCGGCATACCAGCCCATCGTGTGGACGCCGTGGCCGGGCTACGCGCGCCCCTACCGTCCTGGCGTATCGGTCGGCTTCTGGTGGGGGCGGCCGGTCAATCTTTCGGTCAACTTCTTCTTCGGAAATTTCGACTGGCACCACCGCCACGTGCGCGTAGTGCACCCGACCGTCTACTACCGTCGGCCGCCGGTCGCCCTGAACCGGACCGTCGTCGTGGCGCCGCACCGCTGGCAGCACGAGCCGCGGCAACGCGCAACCTTTTACCAGCGGCGGGAACGGCAGCAGTCGCGGCCGCAATCGAATGCGCTTCCTTCGGTACAGGTACGGCCTCCAGTGCAGGGACAACCACAGCCGCGCGCCCGCATGCCCGAAGCCGTAGCGCCGCAACAGCCGCGCGCGGAGCGTCACGCGCCGCGCCACGAACCGCGCAACGAGCGCCTCCACAAGGGCGGAGACCGCTCCTGAATGGGTTACCATGCGCGCTCTTTCGCGCAGGGAGCCGGTTCATGGACAAGGTCGCAATCATCACGGGTGCGGGCAGCGGCATCGGCAAGGCCACCGCGCTCGCGTTTCTGAAGGACGGCTGGAAAGTCGCGCTCGCCGGCCGGCGCCAGGACGCGCTGGAGAAAACGGCCCGCGAATCCGGCGCGGGTGATCGCGCGCTGTGCGTCGCCACGGACGTCGCGAAGCAGGATTCGGTCAAGGCGCTGTTTGCCGCGGCCGGCGGCAAGTGGGGCCGCCTCGATGTGCTGTTCAACAACGCCGGGATCAACGCGCCGGGCACTTCGCTCGAGGAACTGAGCCTGGAGAAGTGGCAGAACGTGGTGGACATCAACCTCACCGGCATGTTCCTGTGCATGCAGGAAGCCTTCAAGCTGATGAAGAACCAGACCCCGCGCGGCGGCCGCATCATCAACAACGGCTCGATCTCGGCGCACGCGCCGCGGCCGGGCTCGGCGGCCTACACCGCCACCAAGCACGCGGTGACCGGCCTCACCAAGAGCGGCGCGCTCGACGGGCGCAAATACGACATCGCGGTCGGCCAGGTGGACATCGGCAACGCGCGCACCGAGATGGCCGAGCGCATGGCGAAGGGCGTGCCGCAGGCCGACGGCTCGATCAAGGTCGAGCCGCTGATGGACGTGAATCACGTCGGCCAGGCAGTGCTGCAGATGGCCAATTTCCCGCTCGAGACCAACGTGCTGTTCGTCACGATCAAGGCGACCAAGATGCCGTTTGAAGGACGAGGCTGAAGATTCGTGACGGTAAAGCCTAAACGCATCCCGCTGCAGCGCACCAAGGCGTACAGCAACGAGGAATTCATCAACAGCAGGGACGCGCGCGCATTGCGCATCCTTGCCGAATACCTCGAACCGAGGACCCGCTTCGAGAAGCACGGCATCGAGGACACGATCGTGTTCTTCGGCTCGGCGCGCTTCAAGGCGGGCTCGGTCTACTACGAGGCGGCGCGCGCGCTCGCTTCCCGCCTCACCAAATGGTCCAAGGCGCTGCCCTCGCCCGCCGACGGCCCGGTGCGGCGGTTCGTGGTCTGCAGCGGCGGCGGCCCGGGCATCATGGAAGCGGCCAGCCGCGGCGCCTCGGAAGCGCGCGGCATGAGCGTGGGCCTGGGCATTTCGATCCCCATCGAGCAGTCGGACAACCGGTACCTGACGCACGGCCTGGGCTTCCACTTCCACTACTTCTTCATGCGCAAGTTCTGGTTCGCCTACCTCGCCAAGGCGGTGCTCGTCTTTCCGGGCGGCTTCGGCACCCTGGACGAACTGATGGAGGTGGTGACGCTGGTGCAGACCAAGAAGATGAAAAAGCCGATGCCGATCGTGCTGTTCGGCAACGACTACTGGAACGAAGTGATCAATTTCGACGCCCTGGTGCGCCACGGCACCATCAGCCCCGAGGACCTGGAACTGATACACCGCACCGACTCGGTCGACGAGGCCTACGACTGGGTGGTGCGCCAGCTGACCGAGCACGCGCTCGCCAAACCCGGCGCGATGCTCTGAAAACCGGGGTCAGCCGATCCGGTTCTTCAGCAGCCCGAGCCCCGCAATCTCGGTTTCCAGGACGTCCCCCGCCTTGAGGAATTCGGGCGGGGTACGCGCGTGGCCGACGCCCGCGGGCGTGCCGGTCGAGATGATGTCGCCCGGTTCGAGGGTCAGCCCGGCCGAGAGCTCGGCGATGATGCGCGGGATCTTGAAGTACATGTGGCGCGTGTTCGAGTCCTGCTTGACCACCCCGTTCACGCGCGTCGTCACGCGCAGGTCCCACCAGTCCTTCACCTTGTCGGCGGTGACGATCCACGGCCCCATCGGGCAATGGCCGTCCAGGCTCTTGCCCTTGAACCACTGCTGGCCGTGGCGGCGCTGCACTTCGCGCGCCGAGACGTCGTTGATCACGGTGTAGCCGAACACGTGCTTCATCGCGTCGGCTTCCCTGATGTTGATGCCGCCGCGCCCGATGATCAAGCCGAGCTCGACTTCCCAGTCGACTTTCTCGGTCACGCCGGCGTGCAGCGGAATGCGGTCGTAGGGGCCGTTGACCGTCGTCGGGGCCTTGGTGAAGAAGGTCGGATGCGAGGGCAGTTCGGTTCCCTGCGGCCGGGCTTTCGCGCCCTCCTCGAAGTGCTCGAGATAGTTCCAGCCGACGCAGAACACGTTCTTCGACGGACGCGGGATCGGCGCCAGCACGTGGACCGAAGACAGGGCGATGCCCTTGCCTTTGTAGCTTGTTACGGCGTTCCTTATCTTCGCGAGGCCCGCCCTGCCCGACCGGATGACCGAAACCATGTCCGGGAACCGCAGCTCCATGAAGCGGTCCAGTCCGAGCATCACGCCGACGCGCGGCGCAGCGCCCTTTTTCTTCGCAGCATAGGTCAGCAGTCGCATCGCGATTTCCGCTCCGTTTCGGCGTCGAAGTGGGCGAGTTTACCCTTGAGTGATAGCCTTGCGCACCATGAACGCGCCCCGCACCGAACAGTTTCTCACTCTCCAGGAAATCGTCGCCGCCGCGCGCGCCAGGCTGGCGCCCGGGCCGTGGAGCTATCTGATAGGAGGAGCCGAATCCGAGATTACCGTGCGCCGCAACCGCCAGGCGCTCGACTCGATCGCGTTCCGGCCGCGCGTGCTGCGCGACGTCAGCCGGATCGACACCGGCGCGGCTTTCCTCGGCCGGCGCGCGCGCCTGCCGGTGCTGCTGGCGCCGATCGGCGGCCTCGAATCCTTCGTCGAAGGCGGCGCCGCCTCGGCCGCGCGCGGCGCGGCGCAGTTCGGCGTGCCGCAGATGCTGTCCTCGGTCTGCCAGCCGGGGCTGGAGGAAACCGCCGCGGCCGCCGACACGCTGCGTTGCTTCCAGCTCTATGTGCGCGGCGATGAGGCCTGGGTGGACGACCATGTGCGCCGCGCGCGCGACCACGGCTTCACCGCGTTCTGCCTCACGGTGGACGTCGCGATGTACAGCCGGCGCGAACGCGACCTGATCGGCCGCTTCGTCAAGCCCTGGCGCGCCACCGCCCAGGCCGGCAGCACTTACCAGTCCGGGCTTTCCTGGGACCAGGTCAAACGCTTCAAGGACAAGCACGACCTGCCGCTGATCATCAAGGGAATCGCCACCGCGGAGGACGCCGAAATCGCCGTGCAGCACGGCGTCGAAGTGATCTACGTCTCCAACCACGGAGGTCGGCAGCTCGACCACGGACTGGGCAGCGCCGCCGTGCTGCCGGAAATCGTCGCAGCCGTCGCCGGCCGCGCCGAGGTCTGGGTGGACGGCGGTTTCATGCGCGGCACCGACGTGGTCAAGGCGATCGCGCTCGGCGCCAAGAGCGTGGGCCTGGGACGCCTCCCCTGCCTCGGCCTTGCCGCCGCGGGCGTGCCGGGCCTGGTGCGCACGCTGGAAATCCTCGAGGACGAAATCCGGACCTGCCTCGGCCTGCTCGGCGTCACCTCATTCGGCGAACTGACTCCGCAGCATGTAACCGCGGCGCCGCCGGTCGGCGAGCCCGGAGCCCTGGGCGCCTTTCCGCTGCTCGGCGAATCGCCAAGCGGCTGATGCGGGCGCGGTTCGACGCGTTCACGCGGGCAGCTTGGACCTGATCGACAGGCTCAGGGAGACGGGCACCTTGTTGGTAAGGATATCGAGAACCGGGCAGTGCGCATCCACCACCGCGCGCAATTTCTGCAACTCCGCCTCGCTCGCGCTGGATTCGATATTCACCGTGCCGCGAATATTCTGGTAGCCCGAGCGCACCGATTCATCAACCGCGAAGAATCCGCGCAGGTCGATATCCCCCGCCAGTTCCACCGCCACCGAGTCAAGCGGAATCCCCATCGCCGTCGCATAGGCGCGATAGGTGATTTCCTGGCAGCTGCCCAGCGCGGCAAGAATCAGCTCCACCGGGTTGGGACCCGAATCGGCGCCTCCCAGCGCAGGCGGCTCGTCCGCCGCCAGGCTGTGCTGTCGAATCGAGATCTCCGAACGGAACCCTTCTGTCAGGCGCGAAGATGAATTGAAAGTCGCCTTGGCTGCGTCCGGCCGGGCGCGAAACGCCGACTGGGTATCGGATATCAACTGCTTCAGCTTTACGCTCATTGCTCCCTCCTCGGGTGAACTTGAACGGCGCAGCTTACGCTATCGGCTCGGCCCAGTGCACCATCGGCAGTCCGGCGACCGGCGACCGGAAGCATGCAATCCGCTTGCCCATGAGGCTGCCCAGATAGGCGGTCCTGAGGTCGCTGCCGCCGAAGGTGACGCTCGCCATCCACGGCGCGATCGTTCCCCTGGCTGCGGCCATTTGCTCGGCGGTGAGCGTGCCGTTGGCGAAGCCCTCGAGCAGCATCCTGCTGGCGGCCGGATTGCCGTCGTCGAGCAGAACCTGCAGCTCCCCCTCGGGAGTGAGCGCCACCAGGCGATCCACCATGACCAGCGTGCACCAGAGGTTGCCAAAGGCGTCGAAGGCGATGCCGTCGGGAAAACCGCCGAGGTCCGCCGGACCGAAGACCTCGCGGTCGCCGAGCGCGACCTCGCCGCGCTCCTCGCGCAGGCGCATGCGGCTGATGTGCGGGCCGGTGGTCTCCACGATGTAGAGCCACTCCTCGTTGGCGTCGAGACGCACCTCGTTGGTGAAATGGAAGCCGTCGGCGACGATGCGAATGCCGCGACCGTCGACGACCGCGATGTAGCCGTCACGCACGCGCGTGCGCGCGGCGGCGGTCCAGGGATTGACCTTGGTCGAGATCGTCACCCACAAGCGGTTTTTCGAATCGCGCACGACGAAATTGACCTTGCCGATCGGCTGGCCGTCGATGCGGTCGTACAGCGTGCGTGTCCGGCCCTCGCGGGTCATCACCTCCAGCAAATCGGTGCCGAAGTTTGCGATCAGTATGTCGCCATTGGCGGCGAAGGCGAGCCCGTTGGGCAGCGTGCCCTGGGTGAAGCGCGCCTCGAAATCGCTGGCCTGGGAAAAACGCGAGTCGTCCTGTTGCGTGATCAGCGATTGCGTCCCGTCGGCGGCGATGCGCATGACGCCGCCGCGGGCATCGGCCGCCCACAGGGTGCCGTCGCGCTCGGCGAGGATGCACTCGGGCCGCTGCAGATCGTGGCCCACATAGGTGATGGCATTGCGATCGACGCTGAAGCCTGCCAGGGGATTTGCGCGCATGAACCGCTCCCTTGATCAACGGACCACGCGGTTGCGCAGAACGCCGATGCCCTCGACTTCCAGTTCCACCACGTCGCCCGGCTTCAGGAAACGCAGCTGTTCCAGTCCGCAGCCGCTGCCGACCGTGCCGGAGCCGAAAAATTCACCGGGGTACAGGGTTTCGGAGCGCGAGGCGTGCGCGATGCAGTCCTCGAAGCGCCAGCGCATCTCGCCCGAATTGCCCCCGCCCCAGCGCTCGCCGTTGACCCGCACTTCCATGTCGAGCCGGTAAGGGTCCGGCATTTCGTCGGCGGTGACCAGGCAGGGGCCGAGGACGTTGCCGGTATCGAAGTCCTTGCCCTTGCCGGGGCCGAGCTGACCAGGCATCTCCTTGGTCTGCTCGTCACGCGCGGAAATGTCATTGAAAATCGTGTAGCCGAAGATATGCTCGCGTGCTTTTTCCTTCGGGATGTCCTTTCCCGGCCTGCCGATGAAAAAACCGAACTCGAGTTCGAAATCGAGCGTCTGGCAGTACGCCGGCCAGAGCACGTCCTGTTCGGTGCCGATCACGTTGAGACGGTTGGGGTGATAGAAAATCGGGCGTTCGTACCAAGTCTGCGGTACCGCAAGGATGCCCTTTGCCTCCATCTCGCGCAGCGCGGCCCCCGGATCGGGCGACTGGCTGGCGCGCAGCTTGCGGGCGGCCTGGAACGCCTGCAGCAGGTGTTTCTCGAAACACAGGAAGTCGCGCATCTGCGGCGGGTTGGGGATCGGCGCGAGCAGCCTGACTCCTTTCCGGGGGATTACCGCCCCGGGCGACCGGCTAGCCGCCCGCTTGAGGGTTTCATTTGCCCGATCGAGTGCGTTCGCACCGCCCTCGGCGATCGCCAGCACGCTGGATAGCGCGCGCGCGGTCTTTTTCCATCGCGCCCGGTGGGCCGCCTGCAGGTCCAGCACGCGCCTGCCGCCCTGTATCAGTACGCCGGCACGCGGCGAGCGGCCCTGTGCGGCAAAAGTCACGAGCTTCATGAATTATTTCTCCACCATACGGCAGACTATACTTGCGTTTTCGTACCGGAAGAGCGAACCATGAAATCGAGCGAAACGAATAGAGGCGCATTGCGGGCCGGCATTGCGGTACTCGCAGCGGGTCTGGGGTTTTCGGTCCCGCTGCCGGCGGCAGCGCAGGAAAGCATCAAGATGACGATGGCCGCAGGCCACCCGCCGATTTTCCTGTGGGTGAAGCACCTGCGCGAGACCTTCATTCCCACCGTCGATGCCGAACTCGCGCGCACCGGCAAGTACAAGATGCAGTGGACCGAGGCCTATGGCGGAACGCTCGCCAAGATCGGCAGCGAACTGGAGACCATGCAGCAGGGGATCTCCGACATGGGTCTGGTTGCCACGGTGTTCCAGTCCTCCAAGATGCCGCTGAACAACGTCACCTACTTCGTTCCGTATGGCCCGGCGGATGCCAACGTGGTGACCAAGGCGATCGAATACGTGCAGGGACTGCCGGAACTCACCGCGGAGTGGAACAAGCACAATCTGGTCTACCTGGCCGGATTCTGCATCGACAACTACGGCATTGCCACGACTTTCCCGATAAGCAAGGTCGATGACCTCAAGGGCAAGAAGATCGGCGGCGCCGGCCCCAACCTCGCCTGGTTCAAGAACACCGGCGCGGTCGGAGTCCAGGGCAGCCTCAACACCTTCTACAACGATATCAAGACCGGGGTCTATGACGGCGCCATTGCGTTCATGACTTCGGCGGTGCCGGCAAAGCTGTTCGAAGTCGCGCCCAATTTCACCGCGGCCGACATGGGCGCGATGTACGCCGGCGCGGTGGCGATCAACAAGGGCCGCTGGGACAAGCTGCCCGACGAGGTGAAGGCGGCGTTCCGCAGGGGCGCCAACGCCTACAAGGGGACCTACCTGGTCGAGCAGAGCGCGCGCATCGAAGCCTCTCAGGCCGCCTGGTTGAAGGCCGGCGGCAAGATCGTGAAACTCCCTCCGGCCGAACAGGCGAAAATGATCAGGGTAATTCCGAATCCGACCAGGGACTGGATCAAGCAGGCCGGCGCGCCGGCGAAGAAAGTGCTTTCGGCCTACATGGACTCGGTGCGCGCCACCGGCTACAAGTTCGCGCGCGACTTCGACAAGGAATGAGCGCCGTCTCCGCGTGACCGGTATCCGGCTGCATGCCTGAGCAGGATCGCGGAGCGCGACCGGGCGGGACCACCCCCGCGCGATTCTCCTTCGGCGTGCTGACCGAGGGGCTGTCGGCGATCGGAACGCTGTGGATTTTCCTGCTGATGCTATTGATCTGCGCCGATGTCGCCGGCCGCGGCGCGTTCAACACGCCGATCCTCGGGGTGCCGGAGATGATGCAGTTCTCGATCGTCGGCATCGTGTTCCTGCAACTGGCGCAGACGCTGCGCGTCGGTGCGATGACGCGCTCCGATGTGCTGCTGGGCAGGCTGCTCCGCAGCGCGCCGCGCATCGGCCATGCCCTGCAGTGCCTGTTCCATGTCACCGGAGGGGTCCTTTTCGGGATCATTTTCCGCACCACCTGGCCGCTCATGGAGCAGGCGTTCGCGAACCACGAGTTTTACGGCTCGACGGGTGTGGTGCAGATCCCGATTGGTCCGCTGAAAATCATCATCCTGGTCGGCTGCGCCGCGATCGCGGTTCAATTCCTGCTGCTGGCCTGGCGCGACCTGTGCGTGGTGATCGGTCGCAAGAAGCCGCCAAACTTCGAGCCTGGCGCGGCGCAGTAGCATGGACGGCATCACCATAGGATTGGTGTCGGTCGCGTGCATGCTGGTGCTGATCTACGCGGGCATGCATGTGGGGGTGGCGCTGACGCTGCTTTCGTTTATCGGCGTCTGGATCATCCGCGGCGACGCCGGCATCGCATCCAACCTGCTTGCGCTGGCGGCAAACGACGTCATCGCCGACTACGTTTTCGGCGTGGTGCCGCTGTTCGTTCTGATGGGGCTGCTGGTGAGCGTCGCCGATATCGGCAAGGACACCTTCGAGGTCGCCAACCAGATATTCCGGCGCCTGCGCGGCGGGCTGGGGATCGCGACGGTCGCGGCGAACGCGGTGTTCGCCGCCATCACCGGGATCAGCATCGCTTCGGCGGCGGTGTTCACCAAGGTCGCGGTGCCGGAGATGCTTCGGCATGGCTATTCGCAGCGCTTTTCGGTCGGCGTGGTGGCGGGCTCATCGGTCCTCGGGATGCTCATTCCGCCGAGCCTGCTGCTGATCCTCTACGGCATCCTCACCGAAAGATCGGTCGGTGACCTGTTCATCGCCGGAATCATTCCGGGGATCGTGCTGTCGCTGGCCTATGTCGCCGGCATTTTGCTGATGGGCAAGTACTGGCCCGAATTCGTCGGCGGCTCGGCGCGGACCGCCGAGGACAGCGCGCAGCTGGGATGGGGCGAGATGGCCGGCAAGCTGCTCCCGGTGGTGCTGCTCGTGGCGCTGGTGCTCGGGGGCATCTACGGCGGCCTGTTCACCCCCACCGAGGCCGGCGCGGTCGGCGCGGCGGGGGCATTGGCGCTGGCGCTCGCCAAGGGCCGCCTGCCGCTGAAGTCGCTGTGGACGGTGCTGGTGGAGACCGGGCACATTACCGCCGCGATCTGCTTCCTGATCATCTCGGCGGCGCTGTACTCGCGGATGCTCGCGATCTCGGGCGTTACCGAATTCCTGCGGCACCTGATCGTCGATTCCGGCCTCGGCTTCTGGGGCATGCTCGCGATCTTCGTTTTCGTGGTAATGCTGCTCGGAACCATCCTCGATTCGAGCTCGATCATGCTGATCACCATTCCGCTGGTGTTGCCGGCGCTGCAGGCATTCGGCACCGATCTGATCTGGTTCGGCATCGTCAATCTGCTCGCGGTCGAGATCGGACTGCTGACGCCGCCCTTCGGCATTGCGGTGTTCGTGATCAAAGCCACGCTCGGCAACGACAGCCCGATCACGCTCAACGACATTTTCGCGGGCGCGCTGCCGTTCGCCGTGATCATGTTCCTGGTGCTGCTGCTGGTGATCGCCTTTCCGGGCCTCGCCACGGCGCTGATTTGACAGTTCGCAGGTAGGCCACACAACGGAGGTGACGGATGATCTGGCGAGTGAGAAGGGTGGTGACCGGACACGATGCGCGCGGCAAATCGGTTTTTCTGATGGATGGGCTGGCGCCGAACATCAAGGAAATGGCTTCGATGCCGGGACTGGCGCTGACCGATCTCTGGGAGACGACCGGTTCGCCTGCGAGCAACGCAGGCGCTCGCGACACGGCGGAGCGGCCGGTGCGGCTCGAACCGCCCGGCAAGGGAACCATCGTGCGCATCGTGGAGTTTCCGCCGGATTCGCAATGGCGCAACCGGGCCGATGCGCGCGACGCGTTCGACTCCATCGGTGCGGGGCACGCGCCGGATGCCTCGAGCGCCGACCCGATGATGCACAAGACCAGCACCGTCGATTACATCATCGTGCTCAAGGGGGAGATTCACGCCATCCTTGATACGGGCGAGACCTTGCTCAAGGCGGGTGATGTGCTCATCCAGCGCGGCACCAACCACTCCTGGAGCGTGCGCGGCAACGAGCCGTGCATCATCGCCGCCATTCTTGTCGCCGCCGCTCCGCTCGGCGCGAAAAAACAGGCGCCCAGGCGCTCGATGAAGAGGGTGAAGCCGGCGCCCCGGCGCAAGTCCAGGACGAAACGCCGCTGAACCCGCGTTGAATTAGGCTCCAGCCGGCTTAAGACTTCAGGGCCTTGAAGCGGATGCGGTGCGGGCGCGCGGCTTCCTCGCCGAGGCGCTTTCTCTTGTCCGCTTCGTATTCCTGGTAGTTGCCGGGGAAGAACATCACCTGCGATTCGCCTTCGAAGGCGAGGATGTGCGTCGCGATGCGGTCGAGGAACCAGCGGTCGTGCGAGATCACCAGCACGCTGCCGGCGAATTCCAGCAGCGCCTCCTCCAGCGCGCGCAAGGTTTCCACGTCGAGGTCGTTCGAGGGCTCGTCCAGCAGCAGCACGTTGGCGCCCGACACCAGCATCTTGGCCAGGTGCAGGCGGCCGCGTTCGCCGCCCGAGAGCTGCCCCACGGGCTTCTGCTGGTCGGCGCCGCGGAAATTGAAGCGCGCCAGGTAGACGCGCGACGGCATCTGGAACTTGCCGACGGCGATGATGTCCTGGCCGCCGCAGACGTCCTCGAACACCGTCTTGTCGGCCTGCAGCGCGTCGCGCGACTGGTCGACGTGCGCGATCTTCACCGTCTTGCCGATGGCGATGTTGCCGCCGTCCGGTTTCTCTTTTTTTGTTATTAACTTGAACAAAGTGGATTTTCCCGCGCCATTCGGTCCAATGATCCCGACGATCGCCCCCGGCGGCACCATGAAGGAGAGCTTGTCGATGAGCAGGCGCTCCCCGTAGCCCTTGGACACGTCCTTGAACTCGATCACCTCGTTGCCGAGGCGCTCGGCGACCGGGATGAATATCTCCTGCGTCTCGTTGCGCGCCTGGTGCTCGTACTCGGAGAGCTCCTCGAAGCGCGCCAGGCGCGCTTTCGACTTCGCCTGCCGGCCCTTGGGGTTCTGCCGCACCCACTCGAGTTCGGCCTTCATCGAGCGGATGCGCGCCTCTTCCTGCCTGGATTCGATTTCGAGCCGCTTTTCCTTCTGCTCCAGCCAGGACGAGTAGTTTCCCTCCCAGGGGATGCCCATGCCGCGGTCGAGCTCAAGGATCCAGCCGGCGGCGTTGTCGAGGAAGTAGCGGTCATGGGTCACCGCGACGACCGTGCCGGGAAAGCGCTGCAGGAACTGCTCCAGCCACTCCACGCTCTCGGCATCGAGATGGTTGGTCGGCTCATCGAGCAGCAGCAGGTCGGGCCTCGAGAGCAGCAGGCGGCATAGCGCCACGCGGCGCTTCTCGCCGCCCGAGAGGATCTCCACTTTGGCCTCCCAGGGCGGCAGGCGCAATGCGTCCCCGGCGATCTCGACCTGCTGCGCCGAATCGGAGGAATTCACCAGCGCCTCCAGCGTCGCCTGCTCGGCGGCGAGCTGGTCGAAATCCGCGCCTTCCTCCCCATAGGCGGCGTAGATTTCCTCCAGGCGCCGTTTCGCCGAGGCGACGTCGCCCAGGCCCTGCTCGACCGTCTCGCGCACCGTCTTCGCGGCGTCCAGCTGCGGCTCCTGCGGCAGGAAGCCGACCTGGATGCCCGGCATCCGGATGACTTCGCCCTCGTAGCCGTCGTCCTCGCCCGCCATGATCTTGAGCAGCGTGGACTTGCCCGAGCCGTTCACGCCGAGCACGCCGATCTTGGCCCCCGGGAAGAAGTTGAGCGAAATGTTCTTGAGGATCGCGCGCTGCGGCGGCACCGTCTTGCTCACCCGGCGCATCGTGTAGACGTACTTGGCCATTTTTCTTCTCTAGTTTACGGGTTCCAGTTTCGCCAGCACGCCGTCGCTTTCGTCCGTGAGCAGGTACAGGTATCCGTCCGGCGCCGCGCGCACGTCCCGGATGCGCCCGAGGACGCCCTGCAGCAGTCGTTCCTCGCGCAGCACCTTCTCGCCGTCCAGCTTCAGGCGCACCAGCATCCGGTCCCTGAGCGCGCCGACGAACAGGTCGCCCTTCCAGCGCGGGAACCGGTCGCCGGTGTAGAACGCCATGCCCGAAGGCGCAATCGAAGGCACCCAGCGGTGCAGCGGCTGCGCCATGCCCGCCTTGTGCGTGCCCTCGCCGATCTTCGTGCCGATGCCATAGTTGACGCCGTAGGTGATCACCGGCCAGCCGTAGTTCACGCCGGCGCGGATCACGTTCACTTCGTCGCCACCCTGCGGCCCGTGCTCGTGCGTCCAGAGCAGCCCGCTCACCGGATGCAGCGCGGCGCCCTGGATATTGCGATTTCCGAGCGTGAACTTCTCGGGCTTCCATCCGGCCCGCCCTGCGAACGGGTTGTCCGCCGGCACGCGGCCGTCGTCGTGCAGGCGGATCACCGAACCCGCGTGATCGTCCGGCTTCTGCGCCCTGTCCTGCTCGCCGCGGTCACCGAGCGTGATGTAAAGGAAGCCGGCGCGGTCGAACACCAGGCGCGAGCCGAAATGGCGGCCGGTCGCGCCCTTCGGGCTTTGCCGGAAAATCACCTCCGCGCCTTCGAGCCTGCTTGCAACCAGCTTCGCGCGCGCCACTTCAGTGCCGTAGCCGTCGGCGCCCCGTCCCGAGAACGAGAAATACACCAGGCCGTTCTGCGCGAAGCCGGGATGCAGGACCACGTCCATCAGCCCGCCCTGGCCATGCGGCGCGATCGGCGGCAGGCCCGCGACCGGCTGCGGGTCCAGCTTGCCGTCCTTCGCAATGCGCAGCCGCCCTTCGCGCTCGGTGATCAGCATGCGGCCATCCGGCAGGAACGCCACCGACCACGGATGGTCGAGCCCGCCTACGACGCGCGTCACGGTAAAGGCATGCGCCTCCGAGCGGAACGTCTGGCCATGCGCGGCTTGCGCCACCGCGGCCAGTGCGAGCAGTGCAAGCGTCCTCATCGGTGCGGCAGGGATTGCGCTTCGCCGAGATCCCACATCAGCCCGGCCATGAGCCGCAGGGCATCGCGCGCGACGGTGGCGAGCAGGTGCTCGTTGGGCGCGTGCTGGCTGCAGGCCGCGTAGGAATGCGGAATCCAGACGGTTGGTAGTCCGAGCAGATCGGCGAAGATGTCGTTCGGCAGCGCGCCGCCGAGGTTGGGCAGGATCGCGGGCTTCCGGCCGGTGGTCCGTTCGAGGGATTTCGCGGCCCATTTCACCCAGGGATGCTCCGGATCGAGGCGCGTGGCGGTGAAAAAGCCGTCGCGCGCCGCGGTCGCCTTCACCATCGGGAAGCCTGCTTTCGCGAGATGGCGCTGCAGGGCCGGAACGATGTCGTTCGGATCGACCCCCACCACGAAGCGCAATTGGCAATGCGCGCTCGCGCGCGGCGGGATTGCGTTCACCGGTTGGTCGGGATTGCCGCAGGTGAAGGCGAGCACTTCGAAGCTCGACCAGCCGAATACGCGCTCGGCGGGCGTCAGGCCCGGCTCGCCCCAATCGGCGTCGATCGCGGGACCGTCCTCGCCGCCCTCCACCTCGAGGCCGGCGAGCGCGCGGCGCACCGAGGGCGTGAGCGTGTCCGGGCGCCACTCGGGGACCCTGATCTCGCCTTTCGGCCCGGTGATCGTCGCGAGCGCCTGCGCGAGCACGATGCCCGGATTGGCGAGCAGCCCGCCCCAGTTGCCCGAGTGATGCCCGCCTTCGCGCAGGTCGACCACGAGGTCC
>Ga0154760_1120_pt2 | contig 28262 bp, 29 predicted proteins | sample Rifle2008BG16ft_FD_105768 | JGI IMG/M metagenome (GOLD analysis project Ga0154760, IMG submission 105768) | Betaproteobacteria bacterium RBG_16_66_20
ACGCCGAAGAGGAAGCCGCCGACGAGGTAGGAGAGCCACAGGAAATTCGGCGCCGGGTAGATGGATTTCGAGAGATCCACGATGCCGGCGAGCTGCAACCCGTTCGCGCCGAGGATCGCCACCGCGATCGCGAGCAGCCACATGCGCATGCGGCCGGTGTCGCCCATGTTGACCCAGTCGGACACCGCGCCCATGGTGCAGAAGTTGGTCTTGTTCGCGACCGCGCCAAACACGAATGCGAGCGCGAATGCGCTCCAGACGACGTACGGTGCAAGCTGTGCCGCGCTCTGTTCCATCATCCCCTCCCCGCTGCGACCGGTCTCGGCGGCTACTTCTTCGCCGCGCCCTGCGCCAGCCGCTGCTTGGCGCTGGCCGCGGCGGGACTCTGCGGATATTTCGCGAGCAGGCCCTCGAGCGTCTTCTGCGCCGCGCGCCGCTCGCCCATCGCGTCCTGCGCCGAGGCGATGTTGAGCATGGCGTCGGAAGCCTTGGCGTCCTCGGGCCAGGCGGTGAGCACGCGCTGCTGCGCCGCGATCGCCTGCTTGTAGTCGCGCTGCGCGAAATACGCGTTGCCGATCCAGTACTGCGCCGAAGGCGCGAGCTTGCTCGAGGGATAGGTGACGAGGAAACCCTGGAAGGCCGAGACCGCAAGCGGGTAGTTGCCGAGCTTGAACTGGTTTAGCGCCGCCTCGTAGGCCTTGGTCTCGGCTGCCGGGGGCCCCGCTTCGGCGGCAGGCTTGTCCGCCGCCGCGGCCTCCTTCGCCTGTTCCAGCTTGCGCAATCGCGTATCGATGTCGACGTAGAGGTCCTTGCCGCGCTTGTCCGCGGTTTCGACCTGGTTCTGGATGACCTCGAGCTGGCCGCGCAGGCGCGCGATCTCGCCCCTCAGCGCCTCGATCTGCGAAGCGAGTTCGATGAGCGCGCGCCGGTCCTCGACCTTCGAAAGCCGCTCCTCGACGAGCTTTGCCGCCGCCTCGACCTGCTTGCGCAGTTCCTGGATCTGCGCGCGCGCGATGTCGTCGTCGAAGAGCGCGAACGCCGGTCCCGGCAGCGCGAGGCACGCCGCGACCAGCGCCGCAACAACCGGATGGCGCATCAATACTCGCCCTGGTAGAGGATGTCGCTGCGGCGGTTCTGCGACCACGCCTGCTCGTCATGCCCCTCGGACCTGGGTTTCTCCTCCCCCAGGCTCACCGATTCGACCTGCTCTTCCTTGGCGCCGAGCAGCAGCAGCATCTTCTTCACGCTGTCCGAGCGGCGCTGCCCGAGGCTCACGTTGTACTCGCGGCTGCCGCGCTCGTCGGTGTTGCCCTGGATCAGCATCTTCGACCTGGGGTTGTCGCGCAGGTATCTGGCGTGCGCTTCGACCAGGTCCTTGTACTGGTCCTTGACGTCGTAGCTGTCGTAATCGTAGAAGATCGAGCGCCGCGAAAGGATGTTGTTCGGATCGGTGAGCGGGCTCCTGGCCCCCGGCTTCGTCGTCAGGTCGACGCGCGCCACGGCCCCCGGCTTGACCGGCTGGGTCTGCGCGCCGGGCTGCGCGCCGGGCTGGCGCTCCTCGACGCCGGCGGGCGACTGTTCGCTGACAGGCCCGCCCGAGCAGGCCGCCAGCATCGTGCCCAGAGCCAGGGTAAGACAAGCAATCCGCGCTGTACGCATGTGTTTTCTCCAGTTCATCGAACGAACGGTCCCCAGGCCGGTTCCCGTACATCGCCCGCAGATATTGTGAGCCGCTGCTTGATGCGCCCGTCGGCCGAGACCGCCGAGAGCACGCCGCGTCCGCCGTTGACGGTCGCGAGCAGGATGATGCGGCCATTGGGCGCAAAACTCGGCGATTCGTCCTTGTCGCTGTCGGTCAGGATCTGCGTCTGGCGGCTCGCCAGGTCGAGCGTCGCGACCTGGAACTTGCCGCCGTTGCGCGCGATGTACGCGAGGACCCTGCCGTCCGGACTGATGCGCGGCGAAACGTTATAGCTGCCGTCGAAGGTCACTCTCTGCGCCTCGCCGCCGTTCGCCGGCATCCGGTACACCTGCGGGCTGCCGCCGCGGTCCGAAGTGAAATAGAGGGTTTGGCCGTCGGGGGAGAACACCGGTTCGGTGTCGATGCCGCCCGACTGCGAAAGGCGGCGCACGTTGCTGCCGTCCGGATTCACCAGGTAGATCTGCGAGCCGCCGTCGCGGGACAGGGAGACCGCGAGCCGCGCGCCGTCCGGCGACCAGGCCGGCGCCGAATTCGAGCCCTTGAAGTTTGCCGCCACGTGGCGTTTGCCGTCCTGCAGCGAATGCACGTACACCACCGGCTTCTTGTTCTCGAAGGAAACATAGGCGAGGCGCCGGCCGTCGGGCGACCAGGCCGGTGAAATGATCGGCTCGAACGAGGCGAGCGCGGTCTCCTCTCCGGCGCCGTCGGCATCCGCGATCTGCAATTCGAACTTCGTGCCGCGCTTCACCACGTAGGCGATGCGGGTCGAGAACACGCCCTTCTCACCGGTGAGCTTCTCGTAGATGAAGTCGGCGATGCGGTGCGCGGTGGTGCGCGCCTGCTCGCGCGACAGCGTGTAGGCGACCCCCGAAAGGTCCGCTGCCTTGACGGTGTCGAAGAGCTTGAAGCGCACTTCGAACCTGCCGTCGGCCCGCGTCGCCACCGAGCCGAGCACCAGCGCATCGGCCAGGCGCGAGCGCCATTCCGCGTAATTGACGCTCGAGGCCTCGGTCGGCGGCGGGCTGATCGGCGGCACCTCCAGCGCGCGGAACAAGCCGCTGCGCTCGAGGTCGGCGCGCACGATGGCGGAAATCCCCTGCGCCAATGCGCCTTCCCCGGCAAACGGCACCACCGCGATCGGGATGCGCTGCGCCCCGGCCCCGGTGATCTCGATCGAGAGTTGCGCCGCCGCGGCGGTAGCGAAGCACAGCAGGAAGACCGCGAGCAGCTTTTTCATGCGCGGATTATATTTTAGTCCCTCGGCCGGAACGTCAGCCGCAGCTCGCGATCGAAAATCTCCGGCCTGTCGGGCTTCGGCAACGGCGAGGATTTCAGGATCGCGCGCTCCACGGCTTCGTCGTAGCCGCGGTGGCCGCTGGATTTCATCAGTTTTTTTGAAAGTACTTCCCCGCTGGGCAGTTGAACTACGGCGAACAACGCCTCCGGATTGCCCTGCAGATCGGGCGGCAGCACGATATTGCCGCGGATTTTCGCCCTTATCTTGTCCACCCAGTCGGCCTTCGCCTTGCTGCTTGCCGCTGCGGCATCTTTCGCGAGCTGGTCCTTGATCTGCTGCCGCTCGCGGTCGATGGCGAGCGAGGCCTGCTCGCGCGCCAGCTCCTCCCGGATGCGTTTTTGCGTCTCATCCACCCTGGGCTTCAACGGCTCGGCCTTCGGAACGGGTTTCGGCGCCGCCTTGGGTTCCGGTTTTGGCTTGGGTGGTGGCGCCTTTTTCTCGACGATCTCGGGCTTCGGGATCACGGCTTCGGGCTTCAGCACGGGCGGCGGCGCGGGCTCGATTTTCGGCGCGGGCTTCGGCGCTTCCGCGAGCGGTGCCGGCGGCGGCTCCCAGAGCTCCACCGTCACCGCTTCGGCCGGCCGGTTCTGCCAGCGCACGCCGAACACGAGGACCGCGAGCAGCGCGAGGTGCACCGCCGCCGCGAGCAGGGCCGAGGTCAGCTTGCCCGGGTCAAGCCGCTCCTCGAACACCGAGGCGGAGGCGACGCTCATTGCCTTGGCTTTACCTGCAGCCCGACGCGCTCCACGCCTTGCGCGCGCAGGTCGTCCATCACCTGCAGCACGGCCTCGTAACGCACGTTCTTGTCTCCGGCGACCAGCACCGGGACCTTCGGGTCCTTGAAAATCTGCGGAAAATCGGCGCGCGTCACCGGCCGGTCGTTGACGATCCGGCCCGCGGCGTCGCGCTCCCGCACCGACAGCGACCGGTCCTCCTTGATCACCACTTCCAGCGGCACGAGTTTGGGCTGGCCGGCCTTGCTTACCGAGGGCAGGTCGATCACGCCGGGCGTAACGAGCGGCGCCGTGACCATGAAGATGACCAGCAGCACCAGCGTGACGTCGACGTAAGGCACGACGTTGATTTCGTGCATCGGGCCGCGCTTGGAGTGCAGCCGGGCCATTATTGCCTTACGGCGGCCTGCCGTTGCAGCACGTTGGAGAACTCCTCCATGAAGCTCTCGAAGCGGATCGCGAGGCGGTCGATGTCGTGCGAGTAGCGGTTGTAGGCCACCACCGCCGGGATCGCGGCGAACAGGCCGATCGCGGTCGCGATCAGCGCTTCGGCGATGCCGGGCGCGACCTGCGCGAGCGTCGCCTGCTGCACGTTGGCAAGGCTGCGGAAGGCATGCATGATTCCCCAGACCGTGCCGAACAGGCCCACATACGGGCTCACCGAGCCGGTCGAGGCGAGGAATGCGAGATGGCGCTCGAGATGATCCATTTCGCGCTGGTAGGTGGCGCGCATGGCGCGGCGCGCACCGTCCACCATGGTCGAGGCGTCCGTCCCCCGCTGCGCGCGCAGCTTGGTGAACTCGCGGTAGCCGGCCTCGAAGATGCGCTCCAGGCTGCCGATGGTGTGGCGGCTGTTGACCGAGCCCTGGTAGAGCGCGTTGATGTCGTTGCCGCTCCAGAACTCGCGCTCGAACTGCTCGGTCTTCTCGCGCGCGCTGCGGATCGTCATCCACTTGCGGAAGATGAACATCCACGACATGAACGACACCGCGAGCAGCAGCGCCATCACCGCCTTCACCACGAAGGAGGCGTTCGCGATCAGGGTCCAGAGTTCGAGATCCTGCGTGACGGTCATGCCGCGATCCTCGCAGTAAGGGACTCGGGAATTGGCTGCGGCCGCATGTCACTGTGGCGCACGCATGCGGCCTGGATGCGCGCCGCGGCGCAGACTTGTCCGTCCGCCCGGCGGGCCTCCTGTTCCAGCCAAAAGTAGGTCTTCTTCCTCTCCAACGGTCGGACCGTGACGGTAAGCAGCTCGTCGAGCCGCGCGCCGGCCTTGAAATCGATCTCGGCGCGCGCCACCACGAAGCCGATTCCTTGGACCGCGGCAAGGCGCTCCTGGTTCACCCCGAGGCTGCGCAGCCATTCGCTCCTCGCGCGCTCGAAATAGCGCAGGTAATTGGCGTAGTAGACAACGCCGCCCCGGTCGGTGTCCTCGTAATAGACGCGCACCTGCCAGCAGAACGTTTGGTCCGGGTCTTGCCCTCGATGCACCGCTGCATTGTAGCTTTGAACGCAGTTGATCGCGGAAAGGGTCAGCCGGCAAGACCCTTGCAGCGCCGGCCCCGCGGGAGTCCAATACCATGCATGAGCACAGAGCCGCAAGACAAGGCCGGCGCAAAGCCGCGTGCGCGGATCAGCTGGCTGAGCTGGTTCGTACTCGTGGTGCTGGTCGGCATCGTCGGCGCGGTAGTGTTGCCGTCGTACGGCGACTACCTCCACCGCTCCCAGATGTCCGAGGCCGTCGCGTTGCTCGGTGCCGCAAGGGCGCCGTTCACCGAATATCGCGCCGCTCGAAAGAAATGGCCGGAATCCGCCGGCCCGGTGCTGGGCTCCACGAGCGGCCGTTACACGCAATCGGTTGCGATCACCAGCGGCGCGGGCGGCACGGGCGCGATCGAATTGACCGCGACATTGCGCACCGAGGGCGTGGACCGGCGCGTCGCGGGAAAATCCGTCCGGATGTTTTCTACGGACAGCGGCAAAACGTGGAGCTGCCGCGCCGGAACCGCCCCGCAGAACGCATTGCCCCTGGATTGCCGGGCGGATTGAGCCAGAACCGCGCGCCTACTGCGCCTCCGGGTCCCGCGCGCCGAGCAGGTCCGGCGCCGCCGCCGGCGCAACGATGCCGAAATGGCGGTATGCGGTGAGCGTCGCCATGCGCCCACGCGGCGTGCGCTGCAGGTAGCCGCACTGGATGAGGTAGGGCTCGAGCACGTCCTCGATGGTTTCGGCCTCCTCGCCGACCACGTGCGCGAGGTTCTCCAGTCCTACCGGGCCGCCGGAAAATTTCTCGATCACCGCAAGGAGCAGTTTGCGGTCCATGAGGTCCAGCCCCAGCGCGTCCACATCCAGCATCTTGAGCGCGGCATCGGCGACGGCCTTCGAGACCTTGCCGTCGGCCTTCACCTCCGCGTAATCGCGCACCCGGCGCAGCAACCGGTTGGCGATCCGCGGCGTGCCGCGCGCGCGCCGCGCAATCTCGCCCGCGCCCTCCGCGTCCAGCGCGACGTTCAGCAGGCCGGCGGAGCGGCGCACGATGGTGGCCAGCTCCTCGGGGTTGTAGAACTCGAGCCGCGCCACGATGCCGAAGCGATCCCTCAGGGGGTTGGTCAACATCCCGGCGCGCGTGGTGGCGCCGACCAGCGTGAAGGGCGGCAGATCCAGCTTGATCGAGCGCGCGGCAGGGCCCTCGCCGATCATGATGTCGATCTGGTAGTCCTCGAGCGCCGGATAGAGGATTTCCTCGACGATCGGCGACAGGCGGTGGATCTCGTCGATGAACAGCACGTCCTTCGGTTCCAGATTGGTCAGGATCGCGGCCAGATCGCCGGGGCGCTCCAGCACCGGCCCGGAGGTCTGGCGCAGATTCACGCCCATTTCCCTGGCGAGTATGTGCGCGAGGGTGGTCTTGCCCAGGCCCGGCGGGCCGAACAGCAGCACGTGATCGAGCGCCTCGCTGCGCCCGCGCGCCGCCTGGATGAAGATCTCGAACTGGCTGCGGATCTTGTCCTGCCCGACGTATTCGGCGAGCGTCGCCGGACGCAAGCTGCGCTCGATCTGCTCTTCCTGGACCGAGGAGGGCTTGGCGGAGATCAGACGGTCGGTTTCGACTGCCACGCTAGGATTTTGCCAGAGCCTTCAAGGCCGCACGGATGCCCTCGGTCACTGCGAGCCCCGGAGCGAGGCCCTTGACCGCGGCGAGCGCCTCTTTGTCGCTGTAGCCGAGCCCGATCAGCGCGTTCAGCACGTCGTTGCCCGATCCACCTTTTGTCTCCGAAGGCACCGCGTCTGCCAGCTTGCCCTTCAGTTCGAGCAGCAGGCGCTCGGCGGTCTTCTTGCCGATGCCCGGGACCCTGGTGAGGCGCGCGGTTTCCTGCAGCGCCACGGCCTGCGCCAGCTCGGCGACCGAGAGTCCGGAAAGGACCGCGAGCGCGGTACGCGCGCCTACGCCCGAGATGCGGATCAGCTTGCGGAACGCCGCGCGCTCGTCGAGCGTCGCAAATCCGTAAAGCACGTGCGCGTCCTCGCGCACCAGCAGATGGGTGTGCAGCGTCACCGATTCGCCGGTCGCGGGCAGATTGAAGAACGTGCTCATCGGGACATCGACCTCGTAGGCGACGCCGCCGACATCGAGCAATACCTGCGGGGGATGTTTGGCGACGAGCTTGCCTGTGAGCCTGCCGATCAAACCAGGCGCCCTTTCTTCATTTTGAGATTCTTCGTCAACACATTGCCCAATCGGCCGCCATGCGCATGGCAGATGGCGCAGGCGAGCGCGTCGGCGGCGTCGGGACTGGGGTCTCCGGGCAGCGCGAGCAGCCTTCTCACCATGTGCTGCACCTGTTCTTTTTTGGCGTGGCCCTTGCCGACCACGGCCTGCTTGACCTGCAGCGCAGTGTACTCCGCGACCGGCAGCCCCGCGATCACCGCGGCGCAGATCGCGGTGCCGCGCGCCTGGCCCAGCAGGAGCGTGGATTGCGGGTTGACGTTTACGAAAACCTTTTCGATCGCGACTTCATCGGGCCGGTGCTCGCCGATCACCTGCGCGAGCCCGTCCAGGATGACGCGCAGGCGCGCGGCAAGTTCGCCGTCGCCCGAGCGCACGCAACCGCTGGTGAGGTAGAGAAGCTTGCCGCCCGTTTGCTCGATGACGCCGAAACCGGTGACGCGCAGGCCGGGATCGATGCCCAGGATTTTCACTCGTCGAGCGCCGCCGTGGTGTAGACGTCCTGGACGTCGTCCAGGCTCTCAAGCGCGTCCAGCAGATTGCGCATCTTTTCGGCGTCTTCCCCCGCGAGCACGACCTCCGATGCGGGCTTCATGGTCACTTCGGCCGCATCGGGCTTCAGGCCCGCCTTTTCCAGACCGGCCTTCACCTTCTCGAAATCCCCCGGCGCGCAGATCACCTCGATCGAGCCGTCCTCGTTCGCCACCACGTCCTCGGCGCCGGCATCCAGCGCCGCTTCCATCACCTTGTCCTCGGTCGCGCCCGGCGCGAACACGAACTGGCCGCAATGCTTGAACAGGTACGCCACTGCGCCATCGGCGCCGATATTGCCGCCGTTCTTGCTGAAAGCATGGCGCACTTCCGCAATCGTCCGCGTGCGGTTGTCAGTGAGGCAGTCGACCATCACCGCCGCGCCGCCGACCCCGTAACCTTCATAGCGCGCCTCCTCGTAGGACACGCCTTCCAGCTCGCCCGTGCCGCGCTGCACCGCGCGCTGCACGCTGTCCTTGGTCATGTTGGCCTCGCGCGCCTTGTCGAGCATCAGCCGCAGGCGCGGATTGGTGCCGGGATCGCCGCCGCCCATTTTCGCCGCAACGGTGATTTCCTTGATCAGGCGCGTGAAGACCTTGCCCTTTTTCGCGTCCGCCGCCGCCTTGCGGTGCTTGATGTTCGCCCATTTGCTGTGTCCGGCCATGTGGTAATTTTACCGTCATGGCTCCGCCGCTTCCGATGCCAAGGCGCCGTTGAGCGGCCGCTACCGGTACTGGGGCATCGCGTTTGCCCTCGCCGGCACGATTTCGTTCGCGTTCCGGCCGATCCTCATCAAGCTCGGCTATGCCGCGCATCCGGTCAGCGCGACCACGCTGCTGTTCCTGCGCATGACGCTGTCGCTGCCCTTTTTCCTCGCGATGGCATGGTGGATGCGCGGCGGCGGGCCGATCTCGCGGCGCGACTGGCTCGGGATCCTCGGCTTGGGCTTCCTCGGCTACTACTTCGCCAGCCTGCTCGATTTTCTCGGCCTGCAGTACGTGCCGGCGGGCCTCGGGCGCCTGATCATGTTCCTCTACCCGACGCTGGTGGTGATCCTGAGCGCGGTTTTCCTGCGCAAATCCGCGACGCGAAAAGAACTCGCCGCGCTCGCCATCACCTACGCCGGCATCGCCCTGGTGCTCTCCGAGCGACTCGGCGTCGCGCCGGAGCATCGCCAGTTCATGTTCGGCGCCATGCTGATCTTCGCCGCCGCCATGTGCTACGCGGTGTACCTGGTAACCGGCAGCCAGCTGGTGATGCGCGTGGGCAGCACCCGCTTCACCGCCTACACGATGATCGTCTCCACCGCGCCCGCCGTGGTGCAGTTCTTCGCGCTCGAACCGGTCTCGGCGCTCGAGCTGCCCGCGACCCTGTGGTGGTATGTAATCCTGCTCGCTACCGCGTGCACGGTGCTGCCCGTGTTCCTGGTAGCCGAGGCGCTGAAGCGCATCGGCGCCAATCATTTCGCGCTGATCGGGGCGCTCGGCCCGGTGACCACCGTGGTCGCCGATTACGCCCTGATGCAAGGCGCGCTCTCCGCGATCCAGATCGTCGGCGGCGCGCTGGTGATATCCGGAGTGTTGCTGGTTTCAGTCAAAAGGAGCTGATCATGGATCTGGGAATTCGCGGCAAGACCGCGCTGGTATGCGCGGCATCGAAGGGCCTGGGCAAAGGCTGCGCGCTGGCACTCGCGCGCGAAGGCGTGAGCCTGGTCATCACCGCGCGCGGCAGGGAGGCGCTGGAGGCGACCGCGGCGGAGATCCGCCGCATCTTCCCCGCCGGCACCGGCGCGACAGTGGTCGCGATCGCCGGCGACATCACCACGGCGCAAGGACGCGCCGCGGCGCTCGCGGCCTGCCCGAGCCCCGACATCCTGGTCAACAACGCCGGCGGCCCGCCGCCCGGTGATTTCAGGAACTGGTCGCGCGAAGACTGGGTGAAGGCGCTCGAGGCGAACATGCTGACGCCGATCGAGCTGATCAAGGCGACCGTGGACGGAATGATCGCGCGCAAGTTCGGCCGCATCGTCAATATCACCTCGGGCGCGGTAAAGATGCCGATCCCGGAGCTGGGCCTCTCCAACGGCGCGCGCACCGGGCTTACCGGCTTTGTCGCCGGCATCGCGCGCCAGACGGTGGCGCACAACGTCACCATCAACGGCCTCCTGCCCGGGCCGTTCGACACCGACCGCCTGCGCGGCAACTTCGCGTTCAACGCGAACAAGCTCGGCAAGACGGTGGAGGAATTGACAAAGGCGCGCGCCGAGGCCAATCCGGCCAAGCGCTTCGGCACCATCGAGGAGTTCGGCGCCGCCTGCGCGTTCCTCTGCAGCACGCACGCCGGCTTCATCACCGGCCAGAACCTGCTGATGGACGGCGGCGCGTATCCTGGAACGCTCTAGCGCGTTAGCTGGAACGCTCTAGAGCGTTGGCGGGCACCTTTTGAGCCCGCGTCGCCGGATCAGGCAACCGGCACGAGCGTGCGCAGCAGCTCTTCCTGCACCATGCGCGGCTTGCCGCGCTTGGGCGCCGGCGGCTCGTAGGCGCCCTCGGAGTTCATGCTCCAGGCCTGGCTCGAGTCGTCCAGATAGGCGCGCAGGCCTTCGCCGATGACGCGCTGCTTCAACGCCGGGTCGAGCACCGGGAAGGCAAGCTCGATGCGGCGGAAGAAATTGCGGTCCATCCAGTCCGCGCTGGACAGGTAAACGTCCTCGGCGCCCTCGTTCTGGAAATAGCAGATGCGGGTGTGTTCGAGGAACCTGCCGACCACGGAACGCACGCGGATGTTCTCCGAGAGGCCGGCGACGCCCGGGCGCAGCGCGCAGACGCCGCGTATCACCAGGTCGACCTGCACCCCGGCCTGCGAGGCCGCATAGAGCTCCTCGATCAGGTCGGGCTCGAGCAGCGCGTTCATCTTCGCCATGATGCGCGCCGGCTTGCCTTCTTTGGCAAGGCGTGCTTCGTTCCTCACCGCCGCGACCACCCGCTTGTGCAGCGTGAAGGGCGACAGCCACAGGTGCTTCATGCGGCTCGAGCGGCCGAGGCCGGTCAACTGCTTGAACACCTCGTTGACGTCGGAGCAGATTTCTTCCCTCGCGGTCAGCAGCCCGAAATCGGTGTACAGGCGCGCGGTGCGCGGGTGGTAGTTGCCGGTGGCGAGGTGCGCATAGCGCCTGAGGACGCTGCCCTGCGGCCCGTCCTCGCGCCGCACCACCAGCGCCATCTTGGCATGGGTCTTGTGGCCGACCACGCCGTAGATGACGTGCGCGCCGACTTCCTCCAGGCGCGACGCCCAGGTGATGTTCACTTCCTCCTCGAAGCGCGCCATCAGCTCCACCACCACCGTCACTTCCTTGCCGCGGCGCGCCGCCTCAATCAGGATTTCCATCAGTTCCGAGTCGGTGCCGGTGCGGTAAACGGTCTGCTTGATCGCGATCACGCGCGGATCGGTGACCGAGGTGCGGATGAAATCGATCACCGGCGTGAACGATTCGTAGGGATGGTGCAACAGCACGTCCTGTTTCTTCAGGACGGCGTAGATGTCCGGCTGGCCCGCGAGCGCGGGGGGCGGCGCCGGCTGGAACACCGGGTACTTCAGATCGGTCCGGTCCACGCGCTCGGGCACTTCACGCAGCCGGTACAGGTTCACCGGGCCCTCCACGCGGTACAGGTCCGATTCCGAAAGCCCGAACTGCTGCAGCAGGAAATCGACGGTCTGCTGCGAGCAGTTGTCGGCGACCTCGAGACGCACCGCATCGCCGAAGTGGCGCTGCAGGAGCTCGCCCTGGATCGCGATGCGCATGTTCTTGATCTCTTCCTCGTCCACGAACAGGTCCGAGTTTCGCGTGACGCGGAACTGGTAGCAGCCCCGGACTTCCATCCCGGAGAACAGCTCCTGCACGTGCGCGTGCAGGATCGAGGAAAGGAACACGAATGCGTATTCTGCGCCTGCGACGTCGGCGGGCAGGCGGATGACCCGCGGCAGGGCGCGCGGCGCCTGCACGATGGCGGCGCGCGATTTGCGTCCGAAGGAGTCGCGGCCCTCCAGCTCGATCGCGAGGTTCAAGCTCTTGTTCAGCACGCGCGGGAACGGGTGCGCCGGGTCCAGGCCGATCGGCGTCAGTACCGGCAACAGCTCGCGCATGAAATAGTCGCGGATCCAGGTACGCTGCGGCTCGGTCCAGTCCTCGCGGCGCGGGAAAATCACCCCCTGCTTCACCAGCGCGGGCAGCAGCACGCTGTTGAGCAGCCGGTACTGCTCGCCGACCAGGGCGCGGGCCTGTGCCGACACCAGTTCATAGACTTCCGCCGGACTGCGGCCATCGGGGCCCGACTCCTTGATGCCCGCCTTGATCTGCTCCTTCAGCCCCGCGACCCGGATCTCGAAGAACTCGTCGAGGTTGGAGGACACGATGGTGAGAAAGCGCAGGCGCTCGAGCAACGGCACCGACTCGTCCGCGGCCTGCGCCAGCACGCGCCGGTTGAACTCGAGCAGGCCGAGTTCGCGGTTGAGGAAATGCGACGGCGGCAGGTTCTTTCTGACCATCTGGAAAGATTAGGGTGCCGTGGAGACCGCGGAATACGGGCGATACGGAAGCGCAGCCTACACCACAAATGTTGCAGTCGCGTGGAATGGCTGAACTCCCCGATTTGCCGGGTTATCCACAGGGTGTAGAGTGACGGGCCATGCCCCGCCCGGACCTGTTTGCGGCAGTCGATCTAGGCTCCAACAGCTTCCATCTCCAGGTAGGACGCGTCGTGGACGGCCAGATCTATCCCCTCGATACGCTGCGCGAAATGGTGCGCCTCGGCGCCGGGTTGACCGCCGAAAAGCGCATCGATCGCGCCACGCAGGCGCGCGCGCTGGAGGCGCTGGAGCGCATCGGCGAACGCCTGCGCGGACTGCCTCGCGGCGCGGTACGCGCGGTCGGCACCAACACCCTGCGGGTGGCGAAGAACGCGCCCCAATTCCTGCGCGAAGCGCGCGCCGCGCTCGGCTTCCCGATCGAGGTCATCGCCGGACGCGAGGAAGCGCGCCTCATATACCTGGGCGTCGCGCATTCCCTGCCGGTCGCCGCGCATGTCCGCGATCACAAGCGGCTGGTGGTCGATATCGGCGGCGGCTCCACCGAACTCATCATCGGGCGGGGGCTCGATCCGCTGCTCACCGAGAGCCTCTACATGGGCTGCGTCAGCTACAGCCTCGCCTACTTTCCCGAAGGACGGATCGATAAAGCGCGCATCAAGAAGGCCGAACTCGCGGCGCGCCAGGAGCTCGCCGGCATGGTGCGCGAATACCGCGCGGCGGGCTGGGAGGAAGCGGTCGGCTCTTCGGGCACCGCACGCGCGCTGGAGGCGATCCTGCACGAGAACGGCTACGCCGAGGAAGGCATCACGCGCGACGGCCTCGACCGGCTGCGCAGCCAGCTGATCAAGCACGAGCGCGCCGACCCCGACCGGATCGCGGGCCTGCGCAAGGAGCGCGCACAAGTTCTTCCGGGTGGGCTCGCCATCATGCTCGCCGTGTTTTCCGAGCTCAGCATCGAGCGCATGGCGGTGTCCGAGGGAGCCCTGCGGCACGGCGTGCTCTACGACCTGCTCGGGCGCGTGCAGCACCGCGACATGCGCGAGGCGACGGTGACGCAGTTCATGCGCCGCTACCACGTCGATACGGCGCAGGCCGAACGGGTACGGTCCCTGGCGCTGAAAATCTTTGATTCGATCAATGCGGAGCAACGGGAGCTGGACGCCGAGCGGCTTGTCCTGGACTGGGCGGCGCGCCTCGCCGAATCCGGGCTGTCGGTCGCGCACGCCCAATATCACAAGCACTCCGCCTACATCCTGTCGAACGCCGACATGCCCGGCTTCTCCCGCATGGAGCAGCAGCGCCTGGCGCGCATCGTGCTCGCGCACCGCGGCAAGCTCGGCAAGATGCAGGACGAAGGGCTGGAAGGCAGCGACTGGACGCTGGTGTTCGCGCTCAGGATCGCCGCGCTGGTGCTGCGCAACCGCACCGATGCGCGCTTTCCGCTGCTGCGCGTGGCGGGCGACGCCACGGGCTACGCGCTCGACCTGCCGCAGACCTGGCTGGAGGAGAACCCGCTCGCCGCCGCCGCCCTCGAGACCGAAACCGAATACTGGAAGGCGGTCGGCATGCGGTTCGCGGTCAACAGCCTGTCGGAAAAGAAGGTCGCGCAGCTGCGCGGTTAGACCAGATCCGGCGCGATCACCGCGCGCACCGTGACCCGTGCGTCGCCGCCCCGCACGCGGCTCTCCAGCCACCACAGCCCGCCCTTCTTCACGCTCCAGTCGGCCTGTTCTCCGGTAACCAGCGCCGCGGCCGCCCGCCCGAAATCCGGCTGGTGCCCGACCAGGATCACCAAGCCTTTGCGCTCGGGCCAGCCGGCAGCCTCGACCAGGTCTGCGACCTGCGCCCCCGGCGCGAGGCGATCCGAAATCTTGTAGCGCTGCTCAAGCGCGTCCGCGGTCTCCCGCGCGCGCCGTGCCGGACTGCAGAGCAAGGTGAATTTCGACGGCAGACGGCGTTGCAGCCACTGCGCCACGCGCGCCGCCTGTTTGCGGCCCTTGCCGGTGAGCTTGCGCTCCATGTCCCGCGCGCCCTCCTCCGCGTCCGCGTGGCGCCACAGAATCAGTTCCATCCTAACCCTCCACTTTCTGCCGGGCCGGCGCCAGGCGCGCCGCCGGGAAGCGCGCGATGAACCGGCTGCCCTTGCCTGGCGTGCTTTCGATAGCCAGCATAGCCTGGTGCCGCGCCAGCGCGTGCTTCACGATCGACAGGCCAAGGCCGGTGCCGCCGGTTTCCCGCGAACGGCCGCGGTCCACGCGGTAGAAACGCTCGGTCAGGCGCGGCAGGTGCTCCGGATCGATGCCGATGCCGGTGTCTTCGACCGAAAACTCCGCGCCGCCATCCGCGAGCTGGGTCCCCGAGCGCCAGCAAATCCGGATTTCGCCGCCGGCGGGAGTGTAGCGCACCGCGTTGGTCGCAAGATTGACGAAGGCGCTCGCGAGTTCGCCCTCGGCGCCGAGCAGATCGTCTGCGCCGGCCGCTTCGAGCGAGATCCGGTGCCTGCCCGCCGACAGCGCCTCGGCTTCGGCGCGCACCCGCTCGAGCAGCGGCCGCAGCGCCACGCGTTCGGCGTCGGGCGGCGCCGGCGCATGCTCCAGCGCCGAGAGCGTGAGCAGGTCGTCGATCAGGCGCTTCATGCGCGCGGCCTGCGGCGCCATCAGGCTGACGTAGTCGCGCACGCGCGAGGCGTCGAGCTTCAGGTCCTGGATCGTCTCCAGGAACCCCGCCAGCACCGTGAGCGGGGTGCGCAGTTCGTGCGAGACGTTGGCGACGAAATCGCGCCGCATCGCCTCGACGCGTTCGCTGCCGGTGACGTCCTGGGACAGAAGAATGTGCTCCTCGTCGCCGAAAGACACGATCTGCAGCGCCAGCGTGCGCGCGCTTCCCGGCGATTTCAGGCGCAGGGCTTCGGCGAACTCGCCCGCGCGCAGGTAATCGACGAACTCGGGCGCCCGGACCACGTTGACGATCGGCTGGCCGCGGTCGCGTTCCGGATCGAGGCCGAGGTGCTCGCGCGCGGCATCATTGCACCAGTCCATGCGGTATTCAGCATCGAGCACGGCGACCCCGTAAGGCAGTGCCTGCGCGCCGCGGCGCGAACGGACCATCAACCGGGCCAGCTCGCGGCGGCGCCTGAGCGTCGCGCGGCGGTGCCGGTGCAGCAGATTGAAAACTTCGCCCCAGGCGCCCTCGGCTTCCGGCGGATCGGTCAGCCTTGGCTGGGACACCCAGCGCTTGAGCTTGCCGAACTCGCGCCGCTGCCGGTAAAGCGCGATCGCGAGGCCGGCCGCCAGAATCGCGAGAGCGATTGCGAGCCAGGTCATGTCACGCCCGGAGCCCGGCCTTCAGCCGCGGCTCATGGCAGCGGCTTCGGCGCGCAGCGCGTAGCCGCTGCCCCGCACGGTGTCGATCAGCGCATCGTGGCCGCTGGGCGCGAGCGCCTGGCGCAGCCGGCGGATGTGAACGTCCACGGTCCGTTCCTCGATGAAAACGTGATCGCCCCAGACCTCGTCGAGCAGCTGCGTGCGCGAGTGGACGCGGTTCGGATGCGTCATCAGGTAGTGAAGCAGGCGGAACTCGGTCGGGCCGAAGGAGAGCGCCTGGCCGTTGCCGGTGACGCCGTGCGCCGCCGGATCGAGCCTGAGACCGGAGATCTCCACCGGTGCGTCGCCGTGCTGGGGCTTCTTCCTGCGCAGCACGGCGCGGATGCGCGCCACCAGCTCCTTGGTCGAGAACGGCTTGGTGATGTAATCGTCGGCGCCCGCTTCCAGCCCGGCGATCTTGTCCGGCTCATCGGCTCGCGCGGTGAGGAAAATGAGCGGCATCTCCCTGGTGCGGGCATCGCCGCGCAGGCGCCGCGCCAGCGCGAGACCCGATTGCCCGGGCAGCATCCAGTCGAGCAGCACCAGGTCAGGGAGGATGTCCGCAAGCAGGCGGCCAGCCTCCTCGGCGCTCTTGGCGCGCAGCGTTTCATAGCCGGCGTGCTCGAGGTTGACGGCGATCAGCTCGAGGATCGCCGGTTCGTCCTCCACGATCAATACCGTTGCAGCCATGCGGCGGCCCTATTCCTTGGACAACTCGCGTTCGATGTCGGCGAACGAGGTATGGCGCACGTCGGTCCCCTTGACGATGTAGATCACCTGCTCGGCGATGTTCTTGGCATGGTCGCCGATGCGCTCGATCGCCTTCGCCACCCAGACCGTATCGAGCGAGGCGGAGATGGTGCGCGGATCCTCCATCATGTAGGTGATCAGCTGGCGCAGCACCGAGCGGAACTCGTCGTCGATCGCCGAATCCTCCTTCAGCACCTCGGCGGCGCTGGCCGCGTCCAGGCGCGCGAAAGCATCCAGCGCCTGGCGCAGATTCTTCACCGCGATCTGCGCCGCGTGCCGGATCGCCGGGAAGCGCTGCGCGTGGTGTGCGCCCTGTTCGTGGATCCGCTTGGACATGCGCGCGATCTTCTCGGCCTCGTCGCCGATCCGTTCCAGGTCGGTGACGATCTTGCTGATCGCCATGATCAGGCGCAGGTCGCTCGCCGCCGGCTGGCGCTTGACCACGATGTGGTTGCAGGCGCCGTCGATCGCGACCTCGTAGCCGTTGACGCGGGCGTCGTTCTCGATCACCTGCGCGACCAGCGCCGCGTCGCCGGTGGCGAAGGCCTGGATCGCGGCGAGGATCTGCGCTTCGACCAGCCCGCCCATCTGCAGCACGCGCGTGCGCGTGGTGTCCAGGTCGGCCTCGAACTGCTTGGAGATATGTTCGGTTACGCCCATGATTTCCCCTAACCAAACCTGCCGGTGATGTAATCCTCGGTCTGCGACTTCTTCGGCGTGATGAAGATCGTATCGGTGATGTCGTACTCGATCAATTCGCCGAGGTACATGTAGGCAGTGTAGTCCGATACGCGCGCCGCCTGCTGCATGTTGTGCGTCACGATGACGACCGTATAGTCCGATTTCAGTTCGTGGATCAGCTCCTCGACTTTTGCGGTCGAGATCGGATCAAGCGCCGAGCAGGGCTCGTCCAGCAGCAGCACCTCGGGCTTGATCGCGATGCCGCGCGCGATGCACAGGCGCTGCTGCTGCCCGCCCGACAGGCTCTGCCCGCTTTGCGACAGCTTGTCCTTGACCTCGTTCCAGAGGGCGGCGCGGCCGAGCGCCGATTCGACCCGCTCGTCCATCTCGCGCCGCGAAAGGCGCTCGAACAGGCGCACGCCGAAGGCGATGTTGTCGTATATCGACATCGGGAACGGCGTCGGCTTCTGGAACACCATCCCGATCCTGGCGCGGATCAGCGATACGTCCTGCTTGGTGGTGATCAGGTTTTCGCCGTCCATCAGGATCTCGCCCTCGGCGCGCTGCTCCGGGTAGAGCGAGTACATGCGGTTGAAGGTGCGCAGCAGCGTCGACTTGCCGCAGCCCGAAGGACCGATGAACGCGGTCACCTTGCGTTCGGCAATGTCCAGCGTGACGTTCTTCAGCGCGTGGAAACCGCCGTAATAGAAGTTGAGCTTGCTGACGCGCAGCTTGGGTTTCAGATCCGCGACAGGCAACGTCTCGTCCGCCGAAGCGTCGCGGACCGCCGTCTGGATCATCGGCCGGGGGGCCGTCGTGGCGTTGCTCGCGTTCGTCAAGGACATTCCTCGTTTCAATCGGATTTTCTGAACAGCGCTCGCGCCAGGATGTTGAGCACGAGCACCGCGAGCGTGATCAGCGCGGCACCGCCCCAGGCGAGTCGGTGCCAGTCTTCATAGGGACTCATCGCGAACTGGAATATCACGACCGGCAGGTTCGCCATCGGCGCGTTCATGTTGGTCGACCAGAACTGGTTGTTGAGCGCGGTGAACAGCAGCGGCGCGGTTTCACCGCTGATGCGCGCCACCGCGAGCAGCACCCCGGTCAGGATGCCGACGCGCGCGGCCTTGTAGGTGATCGAGGTAATCATCTTCCAAACGGGGCAGCCAAGCGCCATCGCCGCCTCGCGCAAGGTGTTGGGTACGAGCTTGAGCATGTCGTCGGTGGTGCGAACGACCACCGGAACCACGATCATCGCCAAGGCGAGCGCGCCCGCCCATGCCGAAAAATGCTTCACCTTCGCCACATAGACCGAGTACACGAACAGGCCGATCACGATCGAGGGCGCCGAGAGCAGCACGTCGTTCAGGAACCTGGTCGCCCCGGCCAGCCAACCGTGCCGGCCGTATTCGGCGAGATAGGTGCCGGCCAGGATTCCGACCGGCGTGCCGATCAGCGTTCCGGCCGCCACCATTACGAGACTGCCGGCGATTGCGTTCGCGAGGCCGCCGTCTGCCCCGGGCGGGGGCGTCATCTGGTAGTAAAGCGTCGCGCGCGCCAGGGCGTGGCCGCCCTCGTAGAGCAGCGTGCCGAGGATCCAGACCAGCCAGAACAGGCCAAATCCAATCGCCACGCCGGAAATCACCAGCAGGATGAAATTGGTGCGCTTGCGCTCGCGGTAGAGCCGGTTGCCCGAATGGATCGCGCTTGGCACTTGCTCGGCAGCGCTCACGTGCGCGTCCCTTCACCCCGGACAAGCCGCATCAGCAGGAGCTTGGACAAGCCGAGCACCACGGTCGTGATCAGGAACAGAATCAGGCCCAGCTCGATCAGCGCCGAGTAATACACGTCGCCGACCGCCTCGGTGAATTCATTGGCGAGCGCCGAGGCGATGCTGTTGCCCGGCGCCATGAGCGAGGCCGAAAGCCGGTGCGCATTGCCGATGACGAACGTCACCGCCATGGTCTCGCCGAGCGCGCGGCCCAGACCCAGCATGATGCCGCCGATGACACCCACCTTGGTGTAGGGCAGCACTACGCGCCACACCACTTCCCAGGTCGTGGCGCCGAGGCCGTAGGCCGACTCTTTCAGCATCGGCGGCACGATCTCGAACACGTCGCGCATCACCGCGGCAATGAAAGGGATCACCATGATCGAAAGAATCAGGCCGGCGGTCAGCATGCCTATTCCCAGCGGTGGTCCCTCGAACAGCGCGCCTGCGAGCGGCACATCCCCGAAGGCGCTGATCAGCAGCGGCTGCACGTAGGTCTGCAACAGCGGCGCGAGCACGAACAGGCCCCACATGCCGTAAATGATCGACGGGATCGCCGCGAGCAATTCGATCGCGGTGCCGAGCGGGCGTTTCAGCCAGGGGGGCGAGAGTTCCGTCAGGAACAGCGCGATGCCGAAGCTCACCGGCACCCCGATCAGCATCGCGATGAGCGAAGTCATCAGCGTGCCGTAAATCGGGATCAGCGCGCCGAAGTCCTCCTTCACAGGATCCCATGCACCGGACCAGATGAACGACAGGCCGTACTTCTGGAGCGTCGGACCGCTGCCGGCAACCAATGACAGCAGAATGCCTACCAGAAGGCTGAACACGAGGAGGGCGAAGAACCGCGTCAGCCACTCGAACGCCGTGTCCTTCCACGGCGCCGGGCGAACGCGCTGCCTGCCCTGGATCTCGCTCATCCAGCGCTGGATTGTAAGGGAGCTTTTCAGTAGAGGCTCTTGCCGGCGGCGTCCTTGATCTGCGATTTCCAGGCCGACTGAATCAGCTTTACGACCGGATCCGGCATCGGAACGTAATCGAGCTCGTCGGCCATCTTGGCGCCATTCTTGAACGACCAGTCGAAGAATTTGAGCACTTCCCTCGCGGTCGCGGGCCTGTCCTGCACCTTGTGCATGAGGATGAACGAGGCGCCGGTCATCGGCCAGCTGCTCTTGCCCGGCTGGTCGGTGAGCATCAGGTACATCCCCGGCGCTTTCGACCAGTCTGCGCCGGCCGCCGCCGCGGCGAAGGTATCGTCGCCTGGCGCGACGACATTGCCGTCACGGTTGGCCATTTTCGCGACCGAGACCTTGTTCTGCTTGGCGTACGCATACTCGACGTAGCCGATCGCGCCGTCGATGCGCTGAACGTAGGACGCGACCCCCTCGTTGCCCTTGCCGCCAACGCCGGTCGGCCAGGCCACCGACGTGCCCTCGCCGACCTTGCTCTTCCACTCCGCGCTTACCTTGGACAGGTAGTTGACGAAGATGAAAGTGGTTCCGGAACCGTCCGATCGATGAACCACGGAGATCGCCTGGTTCGGCAGCTTGACGCCGGGATTCAGCTTCACGATCGCCGGGTCGTTCCACATCTTGATCTTGCCAAGATAGATGTCGGCAATCATCGGCCCGCCCAGCGTGATCGCACCGGAACCGATGCCCTTGACGTTGTACGCCATGACGTCACCGCCCATGATGGCGGGAAACTGGACGAGGCCGTACTTCTCGAGGTCCTCGGGTTTCATCGGCATGTCCGAGGCGCCGAAATCCACGGTCTTCGCGGTGATCTGCTTGATGCCGCCGCCGGAGCCGATGGATTGGTAGTTCAGGCCGACGCCGGTCGCCTTCCTGTAGGCATCCGCCCATTTGGCGTAGATGGGATAGGGGAACGTCGCGCCAGCGCCGGTGATGTCGATGGCCTGGGCGACCGGGGAGAACAGGGCGCCGGTGACCACCAGCGCCTGGAATGCCTGTTTAAGGTTCATGACTCGCTCTGATCGTTGATGACGGAGGCGAGTCTAGAAGCCGGAGGTTACGGTTTCGTTACAGCCGGATTCCTCAGAAGGGATAGGGCGTTGCGCGATCCTGGATGGTGACCCACTGCCACTGGGTGAATTCCTCCCAGTTGGCGGGGCCGCCATGCCGGCCGCCATTGCCCGAGGCACCGGTGCCGCCGAAGGGCACCCAGGGCTCATCGCCGACCGTCTGGTCGTTGATGTGGACGATCCCGGTACGCAGCTTCGCGGCGAAGTTCATCGCGCGCTCCAGCGACTGCGTGATGACGCCGGCCGACAGCCCGTACTCGGAAGCGTTGTTCAGGGCGATCGCCTCCTCGTCGGTATCGAAGGGCACCACCGCGATCACCGGGCCGAACACCTCCTCCTGCAGCACGCGCATGCCGGGCTTCACGTCCTCGAGCACCGTCGGCTTGTAGAACAGGCCCTCGTAGGTCCCGCCGGCGCGCAGCACCGCGCCTTTCGCGATCGCGTCCTTCACGATGCCGTCGACGCGTTCGAGCTGCCGCGCGTTGATCAGCGGCCCGATCGCCACCTGCCCCGCGTTCGGGTCGCCCACCGGCAGGTGCCTGGCCTTTTCGACCAGGCGTTCGATGAGGTCGCGCGCGACCTTGCGGTGCGCGAGCACGTTGCCGGTCGCCATGCAGATCTGTCCCTGGTGCAAGTAGGCGCTCCAGGCGACGCAGGACGCGGCGACATCGAGGTCCGCATCGTCCAGCACGATGGTGGAATTCTTGCCGCCCAGTTCCAGCGTGACCTTCTTGAGGTGCTTGCTCGCGAGTTCGCCTACGCGCCGGCCGGCCGCGGTCGAACCGGTGAACGAGATCATCGCCACCTCCGGATCGCATACCAGCGCCTCGCCGGTCTGGGCGCCGCCGGGCAGCACGTGCAGCAGTCCCGCGGGCAGCCCTGCCGCCTCGAACAGGCGCGCGAGGATGAAGCCGCCGGTGACCGGCGTCTGCGGATCGGGTTTCAGGATCACCGCGTTGCCCAGTGCGAGCGCCGGCGCCACCGCGCGAGTCGAAAGAATCAGCGGAAAGTTGAAGGGCGAGATCACGCCGACGACGCCGTGCGGAACGCGCCTCGCAAAGCTCATGCGCTTGGGGCCGCTGGGCAGCATCAACCCGGGTGGTTGTGTCGCGATCGCAGCCGCTTCGATCAGGATGCTGGTGACGAAGTGCAGCTCGAAATCGGCTTTCGGCGGAATGCAGCCGGTCTCGCGCACGATCCAGCTGCGCAGCTGCTCGGCGTGCGCTTCCAGAAGCTGTGCCGCGCGCCGCAGCACCGCCGCGCGCTGATCCGCGGGCGTGCTGGCCCACTCCTTTTGCGCCTGCGCTGCGGCCTGCGCCGCCTCGCGCACGTCGTCCCCGTCGGCGATGCCGACCTCGGTCAGCACCTGGCCGGTGGCGGGCTCGATGACCTCGCGCGTGCCGCCCTTGGACATCTGCCAGCGGCCGGTGAAAATCTTGCCCCTCCAGGCGTTCTCCGCGGCAATCGTCACTGCGGTGGTCTGCTGCGTAGTCATGAAAAACCCTCCTTTCCAGGTCATGGCGCCGGGTCTGGCCTCGGCGCCGAGATAAGTGTCGCGCAATTTTTCCGAGCGCAGCAGTTTGCCTGCCGAGCCCTTCATCACCACTGCGCCGCGCTCGATCACGTAGGCGCCGTCCGCGATCGTCAGCGCCTTGGCGACGTTCTGCTCGACCAGCAGCACCGTTACGCCGTCGTTGCGGATGCGCTGCACGATTGAGAGCAGTTCCTCCACCATCTTCGGCGCGAGTCCGAGCGAGGGTTCGTCCAGCATCAGCAGGCGCGGCTTGCCCATCAGCGCGCGCCCGACCGCGAGCATCTGCTGTTCGCCGCCCGACATGGTACCGGCGAGCTGCGCGCGGCGTTCCGCGAGCCGCGGAAACAGTTCGAGCACCTTCGCGTAACGGTCGCCGCGCTGATTGCGCGGCGCGAGATAGGCGCCGAGCTCGAGGTTCTCGCGCACCGTCATCTGCGGAAAAAGCTGCCGGCCCTCCGCAACCTGCGCCAGCCCGAGCGACACGATCGCCGCCGGAGATTCAGGCAGCGGCGCGCCGTCGAAGATGACTTCCCCGGTGCGCGGCAGAAGCCCGGAGAGCGCTTTCAGCAGCGTGGTCTTGCCCGCGCCGTTGGGGCCGACCACCACCGTGATTTCTCCCGCAGGCGCTTCTAGATCCACCTTGTAGAGCACGCCGATGCCGCCGTAGCCGGCGCTCAACCCGCGCACCGACAGGCCCGCGCCGGCGCCCGTGATTTTGGGCACCGCGCTCATGCCGCCTTCCTTTCCCCGCCGCCCTCTTCGCCCAGATAGGCTTCGACGACCGCCGGATCCCTCGCCACTTTGCGCGGATCGCCGTCCGCGATCTTCGCGCCCTGGTGCAGCACCGCGACGCGCTCCACGTAATTCATCAGCACGCGCACCGCGTGTTCGATCCAGATCACTGCGAGCCCCGCCTCGTCGCGCACGCGGCGGATCAGTTGCGCGGTCGCATCCACTTCCGCATGCGTGAGCCCCGCCGCCACTTCATCCAGCAGCAGAACCCGCGGGCGCGCACCCAGCGCCATGCCGATCTCGAGCAGGCGCTGCTTTGCCGGGGTCAGCCCGCCGGCGGGAATGGCCGCAACATCGCCCAAACCGAGCAGATCGAGGATTGCGGCCGGATTGTCGAAGGCATCCCGCGCATGCTTGCGTCTGCGCCCGGCGAATTCCAGGCCAAAGCGCACGTTGTCCTCTGCGCTCATGTCGCGGAACACGCGCGGCGTCTGGAACGTGCGGGCCACGCCGTGATTGGCGAACTCGTGCGCGGCGTGGCCGGTAAGATCCTCGCCGCCGACGATCAGCTGTCCCGCGGTCGGCGCGAGCACCCCGGACAAGGTATGGAAAAACGTCGTCTTACCCGCGCCGTTCGGGCCGATCACGCCCACCAGTTCGCCGGCGCGCACCTCGAGATCAACCCGGTCCACGGCCACCAGCCCGCCGAAGCGTACGTAAACACCTCGGGCTCGGAGCAGCATTTCAGGCACGCGCCCACCTCCCCCTGAACAGCGAGCCGATTCCGCCGGGCAGGTAGAGCACCAGCACGATAAGCAGCAGCCCAAGCAGCATCAGGTAGGCATAGGGGAATTGGAGCCGCAGCAACTCGGAGAAAAGACTGAACACCACGGCCGAGACCACCGGGCCGAGCAGCGTCTGCGCCCCGCCGATCATCGCGATCAGCACGGTCTGGAATCCGATGAACGGGTTGAACACCGACATCGGCTCGATATAGGTCCAGCGCACCGCCATCGCCGCCCCCAGCGCCCCGGCGAAGAACGCCGACAGCGCGAACCCCGCGATCTTGACGCGGCGCGTGTTGACGCCCAGCGTCTGGGCCCGCTCTTCGTCCGCGCCGACGCCGGCGAGCGCGAGGCCGAAGCGGCTCGCGCGCACCGCGGCGCAGGTCGCCACCGTCGCCACGGTGATGAGCAGCACGGTCAGGTACACCGTCACGGCTTCCGGCGGATCGGAAAGCACCCGGCCGACGGTCCTGGCATAGGTCTTCTCAAAATAGGTGATCGAGTGGCGAACCAGTTCCCCGAGGCCAAAGGTGAGTACCGCAAAATAGGCGCCGCGCAGGTGCAGCACCGCGGCGCCTACGAGCGCCGCGAACGCGCCGGCAATCACGCCGCCGAGCGGTACGGCGAGCGCGTAAGGCAGCGTCTCCAGGCCCCAGGCGGTGACGTAGGCGCCGATGCCGAAAAAGGCCGAGGTCGCGAGCGAGAGGTAGTTGGTCGCACCGGAGAACATCGACCAGCTCGAGGCGAGCGCGACGTACATGAGGCAGGAGAGCGCGAGCGAAAGCAGAAAATCCGACAGCAGCCACGGCATGAACGCGAGCGCCACGCCCGCGGCAAGCACGGCGGTAATCGTGTATCTGAGGTTCGCAGTCATCGCGCGAACAACCCTTTGGGCCGCGCCAGCAGCACGCCGATGAACACTCCGTAAGACAGCAGCGTCTTGAGCGACGGATTTGTGAAATGCATGCCGAAGGCCTCGACCAACCCCAGCAGCAAGCCGCCGGCGAGGCAGCCTGCGGCGCTGCCTAATCCACCCAGCGTGATGACGATCAGCGCGGTCACCGTGTAGGGTTCGCCCATCGACGGCGTGATTTCGTACACCATCGACAGCAATCCCCCCGCCATGCCGGCGAGCGCGAGACCGGCACCGAACACCACCGGATGGAGCACTGCGGTATCGATGCCGACCAGCTGCGCGCCGGTGGGTGACTGCATCATCGCGCGTACGGCCTTGCCGAAGATGGTCCAGCGCAGCAGCGCCAGCAACGCGAGGCTGGCAGCGATCGCGAAGCCAAACGCGAGCAAGCGGTTGGCGGCGAAGCGCGCACCGCCGATCTCGACCGCATCGGCGAGGTAGGAGTAGCCGCGCATGTCCGCGCCCCACGCGAGCAGCGCGGCGTTCTGCACCAGGTACATGAGCCCGAAGCCGACCAGCAGGCTGCGCGCCTCGATCACATCGACCGAAGGGGAGGTGCGCGCGATGCGCCGGAAGCACAGCCTGTAGACCGCCAGTCCGCCGAAGAAGAGCACGATCGCGACCACGGGCAGGAACGCGACCGGATTGATGTCGAAAACCGTGTGCGCGAGCCAGGTGAGGTAGGCGCCCAGCATCAGGAACTCGCCGTGCGATATGTTCATGATGCGCATCAGGCCGTATTGCAGGTTCAGGCCCATCGCCACCAGGGCATAGATGCCCCCGGTGATCAGGCCGGTCGCCGCGAGTTCTAGCCAGAATCCCATAGATGAAAAAGCCCCGCGAAGGTTTTCGCGGGGCTTACCCTTGGAGCAGCACTACTTCCAGTTCGGCTTCGGATGCAGCGCGGACGAAGTGGCGCGATCGGGCGGCCATACCACCTCGAACTCGCGGCCCTGCCACTGGCTCACCACGCCCGGCGTGGAGATGTTCTCGCCGTTCTTGAAGCGGATCTTGCCGATGATGGTGGTGAATTCGTTGCCGGCGATGTAGTCGCGCAGCGCCTTGCGGTCCAGACCCACCTTCTCCACCGCCTGCTGCATTATCTCCAGTCCGGCCCACGCATGCGCGCTCGCCCAGCGGTCCGGCTCCTTCTTGTGCTTGGCGACGTGCGCGTCGAAATATGCCTTGGTCGCGGCGCTGGTTTTCGGATTCCACGTGCCCAGCCCCATCACGCCCTCGATCGTGGGCCCCATCTTGTCGCGGTAGATCGGGAACGCGGCGCCGACCGCGACGTAAAACGCCTTCGGATTGAACGCGATCTCGCGCGCCTGTGCGGTGACCAGGAAGGTGTCAGGCGGGTACGACAGCGCGATGAACGCGTCCGGGTTTTTCGCCTTGATGTCGGTCAGCACCGGCCTGAGATCCTTGATGCCCAGCGGGTAGCTCTTCGATTCGACGATCTTGATGCCCTTCTCCTTGAACGACACCACCAGCGCGGCAGACTGCTCGAGACCGAACAGGTCATCGACGTAGATCATCGCCGCGGTGCTGACGCTGCGCGCTTTCAGGAACTCGGCGAGCGCGTCCATCATCCGGTCGGGCTGCTGCAGCAGGGAGAAGAAGTACGGGTTCTTCATCCCGAGCAGCTTGCGGCCGGTCGCCGTCGGCGCGAGCAGGGGATAACCGTGCTTCTGCGCGAGCGGCATCATGGCGAAGGTCGCCCCGGTGCTCCATGGCGGCAGGATGAGATCCACCTTGTCGCTCGTCATCAGCTTCTCGTAGGTACGGACCACGGTTTCGGCATCGCTGCGATCGTCGAAACCCACCAATTCGATCTTGCGCTTCTTGCCCTTGACGCTGAGGCCGCCCGTCGCATTGAGCTGGTCCGCCCACATGATGTAGTTTGGCTCCTGCGTCATCTGTGCGCCCACGGCCCAGGGCCCGGTGCGCGCGATGGCGTAGCCGATCCTGACGGGTGCGTCCTGCGCGAACGCAGGCGCGAGTAAGGCGGCACATAGCGCCGCCGCAATTACCTTGATGCCGGTATTCCAATGCATGACTTCTCCTCCTCCAGTTCGGAAATTCTGTTTTGCTTTCAATGCACTTTACGCAGCCCCGGGCCAATGTCAAGCGGATTGGTTTGGACTTCAAACAATCCGTGCGCCACTCCCGCACCATCGGCCTCGGGTCTAAAATGCTGCCTTGCAACGCCCTCTGGAGACCGTGATGAACGCCCCCAAGCAAGCCGGCCTGCCCCCGTTGCCCCTCAAGGACCCGAAGCTGTTTCGCGAGCAGTGCTACGTGGACGGCGCGTGGCTCGGCGCCGATTCCGGCAACACGTTCGCGGTCGACAACCCCGCCACCGGCGCAACGCTCGGCAGCGTGCCGAAGATGGGCGCCGCCGAAGCGCGACGCGCGATCGAGGCCGCCGACCGGGCCTGGCCCGCCTGGCGCGCGAAGACCGCGAAGGAGCGCGCTCTGCTGCTGCGCAAGTGGTTCGACCTGATGATGGCGAACCAGGACGATCTGGGCCTGCTCCTGACCACCGAGCAGGGCAAACCGCTCGCCGAAGCGAAGGGCGAGATCGCCTACGGCGCCTCGTTCATCGAGTGGTTCGCCGAGGAAGGCAAGCGCATCTACGGCGACATCATCCCGCAGCACCAGGCCGACAAGCGGATCCTGGTCCTGAAGCAGCCGATCGGCGTTGCCGCGATGATCACGCCGTGGAATTTTCCGAATGCGATGATCACGCGCAAGGCCGGGCCGGCGCTGGCTGCGGGCTGCACCGTGGTGCTCAAGCCCGCCGGGGCAACCCCGTTCTCGGCGCTTGCGCTCGCCGAGCTCGCCGAGCGCGCCGGAATTCCGAAGGGCGTGTTCAACGTCATCACCGGCGACTCGAAAGCGATCGGCGCCGAGCTGTGCACGAATCCGACGGTGCGCAAGCTCTCGTTCACCGGCTCGACCGAGATCGGGCGCGTGCTGATGCGCCAGTCGGCCGAAACGGTAAAGAAATTGTCCCTCGAGCTCGGCGGCAACGCGCCGTTCATCGTGTTCGACGATGCCGACATCGATGCTGCAGTGGAGGGTGCGATCGCGAGCAAATACC
>Ga0154760_1148_pt1 | contig 26935 bp, 23 predicted proteins | sample Rifle2008BG16ft_FD_105768 | JGI IMG/M metagenome (GOLD analysis project Ga0154760, IMG submission 105768) | Betaproteobacteria bacterium RBG_16_66_20
CGCTGGGACTACATGTTCTCCTGCATCAAGAAATTCCGCTCGCACAAGGAGTTCTGCCTCGCCGACCGGGTCCACGTCAGGATGACGGCGCGTTTCATGCGCGCTTATGCACTGCTGCTGGTGAAGACCTGCCATCACCGGCATGCTCCGGCGATGGGCGGCATGGCGGCGCAGATCCCGATCAAGAACGATCCGGCCGCGAACGCGGCGGCAATGGCGAAAGTGCGCGAAGACAAACTGCGCGAAGTGACCGACGGCTGCGACGGCACCTGGGTGGCTCACCCCGGCCTGGTGCCGATTGCCAAAGAGGTGTTCGATCAGTACATGCCCGGAGCCAACCAGTACGATCGGCAGCGTCCCGAGGTGAACATCACCGCAAAGGAATTGCTCGACTTCGAACCGGAGACGCCGATCACCGAGGCAGGCTTGCGCTACAACATTTCGGTCGGCATCCAGTATCTCGGCGCATGGCTCGCCGGCAACGGCTGCGTGCCGGTATTCAACCTGATGGAGGACGCGGCGACCGCGGAAATTTCGCGCTCGCAAATCTGGCAGTGGATCCGCTCACCCAAGGGCGTGCTCGACGACGGGCGCAAGGTTACCAAGGAACTGTTCCGCAGTCTGCTCGCCGAGGAGCTGCCCAAGGTGAAAACCTATCTGGGCGAAGCGACCTGGAACGCCGGCAAATACGAACAGGGCGCCGAGTTGTTCGCCAGGATAACCACCGACGACACCTACGTCGAGTTCCTCACGCTGCCCGCGTACGAACTGATCGACTGATCCCAGGAAAACTCGGCGATCACGGGCGCATGGTCGGAGGGCCGCTCGAGCTTGCGCGGCGCCTTGTCGATGCTGCAGGCGGTACAGCGCCTGGCGAGGTCGGCCGAGACCAGGATCTGGTCGATGCGCAGGCCGGCGTTGCGACGGAAGGCCAGCATGCGGTAGTCCCACCATGAAAAAACCTTTTCCGGCTGCTCGAAAAGCCGGAACGAATCCGTGAGACCCAGCTCGAGCAGCGCGCGCCACGCGGCGCGCTCGGCTTCGGAGACATGCACCTGGCCCTCCCAGGCCTTGGGATCATGCACGTCGCGGTCTTCCGGCGCGACGTTGAAATCGCCCGCGACCGCGAGCTGCGGATGGCGCGCGAGCTCCGCGGCGAGATAGTCCCTGAGCGCGGCAAACCAGCGCAGCTTGTATGCGTATTTTTCAGAACCCACCGCCTGGCCGTTGGGGCAATAGACACAGACCACGCGTACTTGCGCGGCAGTGGCCGCGATGACGCGCCTCTGCTCGTCCGGAAAGCCGGGGATTCCCGTGCTTACCTCGAGTAGCGGCGCACGCGAAAGGATCGCGACACCGTTATAGGTTTTCTGTCCCGAGACGGCGCACTCGAAACCCGAGGCCTGCAGCTCGGCGCGCGGGAATTTCGCGTCCTCGGACTTGAGTTCCTGCAGGCAGACGACATCGGGCTGCGCCCCGGCGAGCCAGTCGGTCAGATGCGGCAGGCGGACCTTGAGCGAATTTACGTTCCACGTCGCAAGCTTCATCTTGCGACGGCGGCGTTACTTGCCCTCGCCGGGAATTCCGTACTGGCCGGGCTTGGGCGCCGGGCCGGTGAGGCCGCTCGGATCGTACTGCCCGGGCTTGGGCGGCGGGCCGGTGAGGCCGCTCGGGTCATAAGGGCCGGCTTTCGGCTGCGCCTCGGGCTTGACCGGTTCCGCGACCGGCCGGGACCCCTCGCGCTCCTCGGCCGGGACGTAGCCTTCCGGCGGCGGCGGCACATTCTGGGACAGCGCGGGCAAAATTCCCGCCTTCGGATAGCCGGCGCTGTCGAGCAAGGCGTCGAACGCACCCTGCTCGAAGCCGCGATTCGCGGAGCGGCCGACAAGCAGGGTCGGCACTTCAACCGCACCGGATACGCTCTTCAGTTCCTCGTTGGTCGCCGGATCCCAGACCTGGACTTCCTTGAACGGCACGCCGCGCTTGTTGAGCGCGCCGCGCGCAAGCTCGCAGCCTTCCTTGCAGTTGGGCGAAGTGTAGAGCGTGACCGGAAAATCCTTCTGCAGCCGCATCAGTTCGAACGGGACCTGCGCCGCGGCGGGCTTGACGGTGGCGACCGCGGTCCGGCGCACGTCCTTTGCCCAGGCCGGCGGCGGCGCGTCGGTGTACTTCACGCTCCCGTCCCGGTCGATCCAGCGGTACTGCTGCGCGTGGGCGAATCCCGCGGCAAGCAGCAGTGCGAGCAACAAGGCCGGGAAAAAAGCCCGATAAATCATGCGGGAATCATACCACTGTGCCTGAGCAGCGCATCTACGCTGGGCTCGCGCCCGCGGAAGGCGCGGAACGATTCGGCCGCCGGCCGGCTGCCGCCCACCGCGAGGATTTCGTCACGGAAGCGCCTCCCCGTATCCGGATCAAGCACGCCCTTCGACCCGCGCATTTCTTCGAACACGCTGTAGGCGTCCGCGGACAGCACCTCGGCCCATTTGTAGCTGTAGTAGCCGGCGGCGTAGCCGCCGGCGAAGACATGCGAAAAGCTGTTCGGAAAGCGGCTCCAGGCGGGCGGCACCAGCACCGCCACTTCGCGCCGCACTTCGTCCAAAAGCTGCTGCGCGGCGCGCCCCGACTCCGGATTGAAATCCGAGTGCAGCCGCATGTCGAACAGCGCGAACTCGATCTGGCGCAGCGTCGCGAGGCCCGACTGGAAATTCTTCGCCGCGAGCATCTTGTCGTAGAGCGGCCGCGGCAGCGGCTGGTCGGCATCCACGTGCCGCGTCAGGTGCTCGAGAACTTCCCATTCCCAGCAGAAATTCTCCATGAACTGGCTCGGAAGTTCGACCGCATCCCATTCCACGCCGTTGATGCCGGCAACGCCGAGATCCTCGACGCGGGTGAGCAGGTGGTGCAGCCCATGCCCGAATTCGTGGAACAGCGTGATGACGTCGTCATGCGTGAGGAGCGCCGGCTTGCCGCCGACGGGGCGCGCGAAATTGCAGTTCAGGTAGGCGACCGGGATCTGGATGCCCTGTTGCCGGCGGCGCCGCGAGATGGCACCGTCCATCCATGCGCCGCCGCGCTTGCTTTCGCGCGCGTAAAGGTCGACATAGAACTGGCCGATGCGCTCTCCAGCGGTGTTATGAATTTCGAAGAAACGCACATCCTCGTGCCAGGCTTCGGCGCTCGTTTCCGAAATCCGTATTTGATACAGATCCTGAACCAGCTGGAACATCCCGGGCAGCACCTGCGTCTCCGGGAAGTACTGCTTCACTTCCTGGTCCGAGAAGGAATAGCGTTTCGCGCGCAGCTTCTCGGAGGCATAGGCGAGATCCCAGGATTCGAGCTTCTCCAGGCCGAGTTCCTGCTCGGCGAATTGACCCAGTTCCGCGAGGTCGCGCTCCGCGAACGGGCGCGCGCGGCCGGCGAGATCGCGCAGGAAAGCGAGCACCTGCGCCGGTGTCTGCGCCATTTTCGGCACCAGCGAAACCTCGGCGAAGCTGGCGTAGCCGAGCAGCTGCGCGTCTTCCCTGCGCAGCGTGAGGATGCGCGCAATCAGCGGCGTGTTGTCCCATTCGGGCTTGCCGAACTCGGAGGCGCGCGTCGCGTTCTCGCGGTACAGCGTCTCGCGCAGCGCGCGGTCGTCGGCGTATTGCATCACCGCCAGGTACGACGGCATCTGCAGCGTGAACTTCCACCCGGGCCTGGCGCCCGCCGGGGTCCCGTCCGTCCGGGTCTCGTCCTTCTGCGCCGCCTCGCGCGCCGCGGCGAGCACGTCCGCCGGCAATCCGGATATTCTGTTTTCATCCACAAGAATGGAAAATGCATTCGTCGCGTCGAGTACGTTCTCGGAAAACTTCGCCGACAGCGAGGCGAGTTCGTCCTGGATCGCCGCGTAGCGGGGCTTCAGTTCCGCGGCCAGCTCGGCGCCGCCGAGCCGGAAATCGCGCAGCGCGTTGTCGACCATCTTGCGGCGCGCCGGGGCGAGCGCGGCGAAATCCGGAGCGGCCTTGAGCGCGCGGTATTTCTCGAACAGGCGCAGGTTCTGGCCCAGTTCGGTCCAGAACTGCGTGATCTTCGGCAGGCAGGCGTTATACGCCTCGCGCAGCGGCGGGCTGTCGAGCACCGCGTGCAGGTGCTCCGCCTGACCCCAGGCCCGCGACAGGCGCTCGCTCGCGTCTTCGAGCGGCGTCACGAACCGGTCCCAGGTCGGGGGCACCGCGTCCCGGGAAATATCCGCGATCACGGCGCGCGCTTCGCCAAGCAGGCGCTCGATCGCGGGCGCGATGTGCTCCGGCTTCAGTTCGGCGAAGCGCGGCAGGCCCGAGAAATCGAGCAGTGGATTCGATGCCAGGTCAGACAAGGGGCTTTCCAATTGAAAGTTCCGCAGCACGCACGGTATTGACGATCAGCATGGCGACGGTCATCGGCCCGACGCCGCCGGGAACCGGCGTGATCCAGCCGGCCGTTTCCTTCACCGCCGCAAAATCCACGTCGCCGGCGAGGGTTCCGTCGGCGAGCCGGTTGATCCCGACATCGACGACGCAGGCGCCCGCTTTGACCATGTCGGCGCCAATCAGTTTCGCGCTGCCGACCGCGGCAACCAGGATGTCGGCCTGCCTCGTCACCGCCGCAAGATCCGCGGTCTTGGAATGGCAGATGGTGACGGTGGCGTCTTTTTGCAAGAGCAGGAGCGCCAACGGCTTGCCGACGATGGTCGAGCGGCCGACGATCACCGCCTGCCTGCCCGCCAGCGGCACGCCGGCGTGCTCGAGCAGCCGCATCACGCCCGCCGGGGTGCCGGGAACGAAACCCGGGCGTCCCTGCAGCAGCGCGCCCAGGTTCGCGGCGTGAAAACCGTCGACGTCTTTCTCCGGCGACACCGCGGCGAGCACCCGGGCGGCGTCGAGCTGGCGCGGCAGCGGCAGCTGAACGAGGATTCCATGCACTCGCGGATCTGCGTTCAGTCGCGCTACGCATTCGAGAAGCGCGGATTCGGAAACCTGTTCCGGAAATTCATGGACCTCGGAGCGCACGCCGGTTTCATTGCAGGCGCGGGCCTTGTTTCGCACATACACGCGCGAGGCCGGGTCGTCCCCGACGAGGACCGCGGCGAGGCCGGGGCGCACGCCGCGGGCGGCGAGCGATTCGATCGCGTCTTTCTGCTCGGCGCGCACCATGGCGGCGAGCGATTTTCCGTCGATCAGCTTTGCGGGCATGGCATACTATAAATCACCTCGTTTCACATTCTCGTTCCAGCCGAGAAACCGCAGGAGGAAGCCATGTCCGCCGTTCCGCAGCAGCCCGCGGCAAACGATCCCGACAGCCTCGAGACCCAGGAGTGGCTCGATGCGCTCGAGGCGGTGCTCGAACGCGAAGGCCCCGGGCGCGCGCATTTCCTGATCGAGAAGCTGACGCAGAAAGCGCGCACCTCGGGCGCGTATCTCCCCTACTCGCCGCACACACCCTACGTCAACACCATTCCGGCGCACCTGGAAGAGCGCTCGCCGGGAGACGTCACGCTCGAGGAGCGCATTCGGTCCCTGTGCCGCTGGAATGCGATGGTGATGGTGGCGCGCGCCAACAAGAACGACGACGAACTCGGCGGCCACATCGCGAGCTTCGCCTCGGTCGGCACGCTGTTCGGCACCGGCCAGCAGCATTTCTGGAACGCGCCGCACGAGGGGCATGGCGGCGACCTGGTGTATTTCCAGGGCCACTCTTCGCCCGGCATCTACGCGCGCGGCCTGCTCGAAGGACGCTTCACCGAGGAGCAGCTGCTGAACTTCCGGCGCGAGGTCGACGGCAAGGGCGTGTCCTCATACCCGCATCCCTGGCTGATGCCGGATTACTGGCAGTTCCCGACCGTGTCGATGGGGCTCGGTCCGATCCAGGCGATCTACATGGCGCGCTACCTCAGATATCTCGAGGCGCGCGGCCTGGCGCAGACGGCGAATCGCAAAGTATGGGCGTTCTGCGGCGACGGCGAGATGGACGAGCCCGAATCCCTGGGCGCGATCGGCATGGCGGCGCGCGAGAAGCTCGACAACCTGGTCTTCGTCGTCAACTGCAACCTGCAGCGCCTCGACGGCCCGGTGCGCGGCAACGGCAAGATCATCCAGGAGCTGGAGGGCGACTTCCGCGGCGCGGGCTGGAACGTCATCAAGGTGATCTGGGGTTCGTACTGGGACCCGCTGCTCGCGCACGACAAGGAAGGACTGCTGCTGCGCATCATGGAGGAGACGGTCGACGGCGAGTACCAGAACTACAAGGCCAACGACGGCGCTTTCGTGCGCAAGAATTTCTTCGGCAAGCACCCGAAGGTGCTGGAGATGGTCTCGCGCATGAGCGACGAGGACATCTGGCGCCTGAACCGCGGCGGGCATGATCCGCACAAGATCTACGCCGCGTACGCGGCGGCGGTGAAGCACAAGGGACAGCCCACCGTGATTCTCGCCAAGACCATCAAGGGCTTCGGCATGGGCAAGCAGGGCCAGGCGAGGAACCCGACCCACCAGCTGAAGAAAGTCGACACCGCGACCATCAAGGAGATGCGCGACCGGTTCAACATCCCGGTCCCGGACGACAAGCTCGACGAACTGCCGTTCTATATTCCGCCGGCCGATTCGCCGGAGATGAAATACCTGAAGCAGCGCCGCGAGGCGCTGGGCGGCTATTTCCCGCAGCGCCGGCGGAAAGCCGACGCCGCGCCCGGCGTGCCGGCGCTCGCCGCGTTCGAGCAGGTCCTCAAGGGCTCGGGCGCAGGCCGCGAGATCTCGACCACGATGGCGTTCGTGCGGATCCTGACCGCGCTGGTTCGCGACAAGGAACTCGGCAGGCGCATCGTGCCGATCGTCCCGGACGAGGCACGCACCTTCGGCATGGAAGGCATGTTCCGCCAGCTCGGCATCTTCGCCCCCGAGGGCCAGAAGTACGAGCCGGTCGACAAGGACCAGGTGATGTACTACCGCGAGGACAAGCAGGGCCAGATCCTCGAGGAGGGCATCAACGAGGCGGGCGCTTTTTCCTCGTGGATCGCGGCGGCGACCTCGTACAGCCATTCGAACCAGGTCACGGTACCGTTCTACATCTTCTACTCGATGTTCGGCCTGCAGCGGATCGGCGACCTCGCCTGGGCCGCGGCCGACCAGCGCGCGCGCGGCTTCCTGCTCGGCGCGACCGCGGGACGCACCACGCTGAACGGCGAAGGTCTGCAGCACGAGGACGGACACTCGCACGTGCTCTCCTCGGTCATCCCGAACTGCGTTTCCTACGATCCGACCTACGGCTACGAACTCGCGGTGATCATCCACGACGGCCTGCGGCGCATGGTCGCGAACCAGGAGGATGTGTACTACTACATCACCCTGATGAACGAGAACTACGAGCATCCCGCGCTGCCCGCGGGCGTCGAGCAAGGAATATTGAAAGGCCTTTATTTATTCAAGGACTCCAAACTCAAAGTGAAATCGCGGGTCCAGATGCTTGGTTCCGGAACGATCCTGCGCGAGGTGATCGCTGCGGCCGAACTGCTGGAGAAGGACTGGGGCGTGGCGGCCGATGTGTGGAGCGCGACCAGCTTCACCGAACTGCGGCGCGAAGGGCTTGCAGCCGAGCGCTGGAACCTGCTGCACCCCGAGGACCAGCCGCGCGTGCCGTACGTGACGCAGTGCCTGGAGAAGCGCGCCGGCCCGGTGGTCGCTGCGAGCGACTACATCAAGACCTTCGCCGATCAGCTGCGGCCTTTCATGCCGAAAAACCGCGCCTACAGAGTGCTCGGCACCGACGGCTTCGGCCGCTCGGACTCGCGCGCCAAGCTGCGCTATTTCTTCGAGGTCAACCGGCATTTCATCGTGGTCGCGGCGTTGCAGGCGCTGGCCGAGGCGGGCGAAGGAAAAGCGAAAGCGGCCACGGACGCCATCAGGAAGTACGGCATCGACCCGAACAAGCCGGATCCGACCACCGTATGAGGGAAGTCCTGGTTCCGGACATCGGCGACTTCAAGGACGTCGAAGTCATCGAAATCCTGGTCAAACCCGGCGATTCCGTGACCAAGGAGCAATCGCTCGTCTCGCTCGAATCGGACAAGGCGACGATGGAAATTCCGTCGCCCGAGGCGGGCGTGGTGAAGGAATTGAAGTTGAAGGTCGGTGACAAGGTGTCGGAGGGTTCGGCCATTCTCGTGCTCGAACCCGGCACCGCTGTGGAAGAAACCGCAACAGAGATTCCTAAGGAAAACTCAAGGGATACCCCAAGGCCCGCCGCCACCGCCGCGCCGGTCATCCCGCGGGCCGAGCCGGTGCCGCTGGAGCCCAAGGAAGCGGTGCAATCGGTGCCGCATGCGAGCCCGTCGATCCGCAAATTTGCGCGCGAGCTTGGCGTGAACCTCGGCCGCGTGCACGGCAGCGGCCCGAAGGGCCGGATCGTCAAGGAAGACGTGCAGGCTTACGTCAAAGGGGTGATCTCGGCAAGTGCGGCCGGCCAGCCCGCGCCCGCATCGGCCTCCAGGGGCGGCGGGCTCGAGGTGCTGCCGTGGCCCGATGTCGACTTCGGCAAGTTCGGTCCTGTCGAGCTGAAGGCGCGCTCGCGCATCAAGAAGCTCTCGGCGGCGAACCTGCACCGCAACTGGGTGATGATCCCGCACGTCACGCAGTTCGACGAAGCCGACATCACCGACCTGGAGGCGTTCCGCAAGTCGAACACCGCCGAGACGGAGAAGCGCGGCTTCAAGCTCACCATGCTCGCCTTCCTCATCAAGGCGAGCGTCAACGCGCTGCGGCAGTTTCCGGAGTTCAACGCCTCGCTCGACAAGACGGGCGAGAACCTGGTGCTGAAGAAATATTTCCACATCGGGGTCGCGGTCGACACCCCCGATGGGCTGGTGGTGCCGGTGGTGCGCGATGCGGACCGCAAGGGCGTGTTCGACCTGGCGCGCGAGCTGGCGGAGATTTCGAAGCTCGCGCGCGACAAGAAACTGAAGCCCGGCGACATGCAGGGCGGCACCTTCTCGATCTCGAGCCTGGGCGGCATCGGCGGCTCCGCGTTCACGCCGATCATCAACGCACCGGAGGTGGCGATCCTGGGTGTCTCGCGTTCCGTTCTTCGACCCGTTTATTCCGGAAAAGATGACAAAGGCAAAGACCTATTTGGTGCCCGCCTGATGCTGCCGTTGTCGCTGTCCTATGACCACCGCGTGATCGACGGCGCGCTCGCGGCGCGCTTCACCGCCTACCTCGCCAACGTGCTCTCCGACATCCGCCGGACGCTTCTCTAGATGGCCAAGCTCGTCGAAGTAAAGGTCCCCGACATCGGCGACTTCAAGGATGTCGAGGTGATCGAAATCCTGGTGCAGCCCGGCGATTCCGTTGCGCAGGAGCAATCGCTCATTTCGCTGGAATCGGACAAGGCGACGATGGAGATCCCGGCGCCCGTAGCCGGCGTGATCAGAGAACTGGTGGTCAAGCTCGGCGACAAGGTTTCGCAAGGTTCCCTGATTCTCAGGCTTGAATCCCGGGAATCGAAACAAGAACCCCCTCAGGAAGCACAGAAGGAGTCCCCCAAGCCCACGCCGCCTCCGGTCGCCGGCGCAACGGATTTCGATTGCGACATGCTCGTTCTCGGCTCGGGCCCGGGCGGCTACTCGGCGGCGTTCCGCGCCGCCGACCTGGGGCTCAAGACGATCCTCGTGGAGCGCTATCCGGTGCTCGGCGGTGTGTGCCTGAACGTAGGCTGCATTCCTTCCAAGGCGCTGCTGCACACTGCGGCGGTCATGGATGCGGCAAGCGCACTCGCCAAGCACGGCATCGCTTTCGGCGAGCCGAAGATCGACCTCGACAAGCTGCGCGCCTTCAAGAGCAAGGTGGTCGGCAAGCTCACGGGCGGCCTCGCCTCGATGGCGAAGATGCGCAAAGTCACCGTGGTTGAAGGTTTGGGTTCATTCAAGGACTCTCATCACCTGATTGTGAAGGGCCAACAGGGCGAAAGAACCCTTGGCTTTGCCAATGCCATCATCGCCGCCGGATCGCAGGCGGCGAAGCTGCCTTTCCTCCCCGAAGATCCTCGAATCGTCGATTCCACCGGCGCGCTGGAGCTGCGCAGCCGGCCGAAGCGGCTGCTCGTGATCGGCGGCGGCATCATCGGCCTGGAAATGGGCACGGTCTATTCGACGCTCGGGGCGCGCCTGGACGTGGTGGAGATGCTCGATGGCCTGATGCAGGGCGCCGACCGCGACCTCGTCGGCGTCTGGCAGAAGTACAACGCCGGCCGCTTCGACAACATCATGCTGAAGACCAAGACTGCAAAAGCGGAAGCAACCCCGCAGGGAATAATGGTCTGGTTCGAGGGTGAGAAGGCGCCCAAGGAGCCGCAGCTCTATGACATGGTGCTGGTGTCGGTAGGGCGCGCGCCGAATGGGAGGAAAATCGGCGCCGAGCGCGCGGGCGTGAGCGTCGGCGAACGCGGTTTCATCCAGGTGGATTCCCAGATGCGCACCAACGTCGCGAACATCTACGCCATCGGCGACATTGCGGGCGATCCGATGCTCGCGCACAAGGCGGTGCACGAAGGCCACGTCGCGGCGGAAGCCGCTGCGGGGCTGAAGTCACATTTCGATGCCCGCGTGGTGCCATCGGTTGCCTACACCGATCCCGAGATCGCCTGGGTCGGGGTCACGGAGGACGAGGCGAAGAAGGCGGGCAGAAAAATCGGGGTGGCGAAATTTCCCTGGGCGGCGTCGGGACGCGCGATCGCCAATGCGCGCGACGAGGGCTTCACCAAGCTGATCTTCGATGCCGAGACGCACCGCATCGTCGGCGGCGCCATCGTAGGCACCGGCGCGGGCGATCTGATCAGCGAGCTCGCGCTGGCGGTCGAGATGGGCGCGGACGCGACCGACATCGGCAAGACCATTCATCCGCACCCGACCCTCGGCGAATCAGTCGGCATGGCCGCCGAGCTCTTCGAGGGCGTCTGCACCGATCTTCCGCCGCAGAAAAAAAGATGACCCAGGACGAACTCAAGAAGCAGGTTGCGCAGGCCGCGCTCAGGTACGTGGTCGAGGACGCCGTTGTCGGCGTCGGTTCGGGATCGACCGTTTTCGCCTTTATTGAGTACTTATCAACAATAAAAAACAAGATAGAAGGCGCGGTTGCTGCATCGGAGGCAAGCGCGGAGCGGCTGAAGAAGCATGGCATCCGCGTTTTCGACCTGAACAGCATCAACCAGCTGCAGGTCTACGTGGATGGCGCGGACGAGATCACCGAGCACCTGGACATGATCAAGGGCGGGGGCGGCGCGCTGACGCGCGAGAAGATCGTCGCCGCGGTAGCGCAGACTTTCGTCTGCATCTGCGATGCGTCGAAACTGGTGCCGGTGCTCGGCAAGTTTCCGCTCCCGGTGGAAGTGATCCCGATGGCGCGCAGCTACGTCGGCCGCGAGATGCTGAAGCGCAAGGCGCAGCCGGTGCTGCGCGAGAACTTCAGGACCGACAACGGCAACCTGATCCTCGATTGCCACGGCCTCACGATCCTCGACCCGCCGGCGCTGGAAGCCGAAATCGATGGCATCGCGGGGGTGGTGACCAATGGCCTGTTCGCGCGGCGCGGCGCGGACGTGTGCTGCTCGGGACCCCGGATGGGGTAAAGACCTACAAGAAGAAGATTTAGCCTTTCGGCGGGACGTAGCCCGCTGCCGCGTCGGCGCCGTCGCCGAAGAAGTGCTTCTCCATCTGCTCGACCAGATACTTGCGCGCTTTCGCGTCGGCGAGATTCAGCCGGTTCTCGTTGACCAGCATGGTCTGGTGCTTCAACCACTGCTGCCAGGCCTCTTTCGAGACGTTCTCGTAGATGCGCTTGCCGAGTTCGCCCGGATAGGTCGGGAAATCGAGCCCTTCCGCCTCGCGGCCGAGCTTGACGCATTTCACCATTCTTGCCATGGGGTTATAGCCGCTTCAGGAAAATTTTGGAGTTACGTTTCCAATTATAAAGCGCCTGGCGCTTCTCGGGCAGCACCGCGACGCCGGTTTCCTTGAAGCCTTGCGTGAGAAACCAGTGCTGGGCGCGCGTCGTGAGCGCGAAAATGCGCCGGATCTTCAGCTCCTTTGCGCGCGCTTCGCAGGCGTGCAGCAGCCGTTCGCCGTAGCCGGCGTCGCGGTATTCGGCGGCTACCGCCAGGCAGGCAAGCTCGGCGCTCTTGTCGTCGGCGAAAGGGTAGAGCGCGGCGCACGCGAGGATCGAGCCGTCATGCTCGATGACTTCGAAATTCACGATCTCCTGCTCGAGCCGTTCACGGTTGCGCTTCACCAGCGTGCCGTCGGCTTCGAGCGGCTCGAGCAGCGCGAGAATTCCTCCCACGTCCTCGATTTTCGCCGGGCGCAGCCGCTCGACCGGGTCGGCGGTGATCATGCTGCCGACGCCCGAATGGGTGAAGAGTTCGAGCAAGGTCGCGCCTTCGGCGCGACGGGATACCAGGTGCGCGCGCCCGACGCCCGCGCGCACGGCGCGCAAGGCATGCTCGATCGCGCGCTTGGTCGGCGCGGCGAGTCCGTCCTTCTTCAGCAGCGCTTCGGCCTCTCGCGCGGTGAGCTCGGAGAGGATCTGGCCGCGGCGCCCGGTCGGCAGCTCGCCGACATACAGCAGCAGCTTGTCGGCTTTCAACGCGCGCGCCACGTTCTCGGCGACGTCTTCCCAGGCGAGGTTGAACACTTCGCCGGTGGGTGAATAACCGATGTGCGGCACCAGCACCACTTCGCTCGCCTCCAGCCGCCGCGCGATCGCGACGCCGTCGACCTTGCGGACAGTGCCGGTGAACTGGAAATCCACACCGTCCACCACCCCGATCGGCTTGGCGGCGATGTAGTTTCCGGACGCGACCCGGATCTGCGCGCCCGCCATCGGCGAGTTCGGCAGCCCCTGGGAGAGCAGCGCCTCGATCTCCACGCGCAGCACGCCCGCGGCGTGCTTGACCGCGACCAGCGAGTTCGCATCGGTGATCCGCAGTCCCTTCGCGTACCTCGAGCGCTGTCGCTTGGCGCGCAGTTCCGCCTCGATCTGCGGCCGCGCGCCGTGCACCAGGACCAGGCGGATGCCCAGCGCCGCGAGCAGGTTGAGGTCGTGCAGGAACCTGACGAAGCGGCCGCGCTCGGCGACCAGTTCGCCGCCGAAGCCGATGACGAAGGTGCGGCCGCGGAACGCATGCACATAGGGCGCCGCCTGGCGGAACCAGCGTACGAAAGCTTCCGGGTGCGGCAGCGCGCTCATGCGGTCCTCGGGTTCGTGCCTCATTATTCGGATTGGCAAGGGATTCTAAGGCAGCTAGAAATCCCCGGCGATCGCATTCAGCGCGGCGAGCGCCGCCAGGGCCGCGGTTTCGGTGCGCAGGATCCGCTGGCCAAGGCGCACCGCTACGAACCCGGCGCGCTCGAGCAGTTGCTCTTCCGCGGCGCTGAATCCCGCTTCCGGACCCGCGGCGATAGTGACCACGGGTTCGATTTGTTGCGTTACGTCTCTCAATCCGATTTTCCCCTTGGGTGACAGAAGCAGGCGCAGCGATGCTTCGCCGGGCGCCCGGCAGTAGGCCTCAATGGACATTGCCTCGCGCACCGGGGGCAGCCGGTTTCGGCCGCACTGCTCGCAGGCCGCGATCGCGACGCGCCGCCAGCGCGCGAGCTTCTTTTCCTCGCGCTCGGCGCTCAGGCGCACCACGGACTTCGCGCCCAGGACCGGCTGGATCGCGGCGACGCCGAGTTCGACCGCTTTCTGGATGGTGAAATCCATCTTCTCGCTGGAGGAGACGGCCTGCAGCAGCGTCACGGCAAGGGGGGACTCGCGTTCGATGTCGTGCCGGACGCCGGTCTCGGCCACCACCCGGCCACGTCCCGGCAGGGACAGGCGAGCCTCGTATTCGCCGCCGCGGCCGTCGAATAGCACCATCGCGTCGCCTTCGCGCAACCGCAATACCCGCGCGGCATGGTGTGCGGCATCGTCGGGAAGCGTCAGTCTCGAACGGGGATGCAGTTCCGTTTCTACGAATATCCGCGGCACCCGCGCGCCCGTCACCGCGTGCAGGCCCAAGCGATCAGATTGCAGCTTGCGCCGCGGTTCAGCGCGCCGCAGCGCTTGAGCGCCTTGGTTTCGGATTCGGCGCGCGTCGCGCCCGAGGATGGTGCATGGACTTTCGGCCCGTCGGCCAGCGCCGCGCAGCCGTTCTTGAATCTGTGCACGACCTCGCACTCGCGGTTGGCGCACTGCTTCAGCGCCTCGACACTGGCGTCGCGTGCGCGCGCCATGTCGTAGCTGACGCCCCAGGACTGGGTGGCGCGGTGGTAGGCGATGGCGCCGAAGCGGTTCGGTACCGACGCCTGTTTTGCCGCCTCGGCCGGAACGGCCAGCAGCAGGGCAGCGATCAGCAGGCCGCCCCGCATGCCTACATCGTTGCGCCGAGCACCCATGGCGCGAATTCGTCCTCGCCGTAGCCGAACAGCTCCGACTTGGTCTTCCTGCCGGACGCGGTCTCGAGAACCAGGTCGAAAAACCGCCGGCCGGCGTCTTTGACGGATTCCTTGCCGTCGATGATGGTGCCGCAATTGATGTCCATGTCCTCCTCCTGGTGCTCGTAGAGCGCGCTGTTGGTGGCGAGCTTGAGCGAGGGTGCCGGCTTGCAGCCATAGGCCGAGCCGCGGCCCGTGGTGAAGCAGATCATGTTGGCGCCGCCCGCGACCTGGCCGGTCGCCGACACCGGGTCGTAGCCCGGCGTGTCCATGTAGACGAAACCTTTCGCGGTCACCGGCTCGGCGTACTCGTAGACATCGACCAGGTTGGTGGTGCCTCCCTTTGCGACCGCGCCGAGCGACTTCTCCAGAATCGTGGTGAGCCCGCCCGCCTTGTTGCCGGGCGAGGGGTTGTTGTTCATCTCGTTGCCGTTGCGGCGCGTGTAGTCCTCCCACCACTTGATGCGCCGGATCAGCTTCTCGCCGACTTCCCGGCTGCTCGCGCGGCGCGTCAGCAGATGCTCCGCGCCGTAGATTTCCGGCGTCTCCGAAAGGATCGCGGTGCCGCCGTGCCGCACCAGCAGATCCACCGCCGAACCGAGGGCGGGATTGGCGCTGATGCCCGAGTAACCGTCCGAGCCGCCGCACTGCAGGCCCAGGGTCAGGTGGCTCGCCGGAACCGTTTCGCGCTTCACCTTGTCCGCTTCGGCGAGCACCGCTTCGATCCGCGCGACGCCCTCGCGGACTGCCTTCGCGGTGCCGCCCTTTTCCTGGATGGTGAAGGCGTGCAGCCTGTCGTGCCGCTTCAGGTTCTGCGTCGCGAGCAGGCTGCCGATCTGGTTCGCCTCGCAGCCCAGGCCCACCACCTGCACCGCGAAGAAGTTCGGGTGGCGCGCGTAGCCCGACATGGTCCGGCGCAGCACGTCGATGGGTTCGCCGTCGGAGGCCATGCCGCAGCCCGACTTGTGGGTCAGCGCGACTACCCCGTCCACGTTCGGATATGCATCCAGGCGATTCTCGAAATGCCGCGCAATCGCACGCGCAACAGTGGCAGAGCAGTTCACGCTTGTCAGGATGCCGATGTAGTTGCGCGTAGCGACCCGTCCGTCCGGACGCACGATGCCCTGGAATGTCGCCTGGGGGGTTATGTAATCCGTGTCCTTCTTGTCGGAAGCGAAGGAATAATCGCGCTCGAAACTCCCCATCGCCAGGTTGTGCACGTGCACGTGGTCGCCGGCGCGGATGTCGCGCGTGGCGAAGCCGATGATCTGGTTGTAGCGCCGCACCGGCTGGCCGGTTTTCACGTCCCGCACCGCGACCTTGTGTCCCGCGGGCACGCGCATCGCGACTGCGACATTCGCTTCCCTGACCAGCGTAGTGCCCGCGGCCAGTTCGACGCGCGCGATGACGACGTCGTCGGCGGGGTTGAGGCGGATTGTCAGGTCGGCGGCTTGGAGCATGCGTCCTTCCAGCTGAATCTTAACGCGGCGCGAGCAGTGCGGCCTGTTTGAGCGCCTCGAGCATGCTTCGCTCGTCCGCGCGGCCGGTGCCGGCGATGTCGAAAGCGGTGCCGTGGTCGACCGAGGTGCGCACGATCGGCAGCCCGGCCGTGACGTTCACGCCGTGCTCCAGGCCCATCGCTTTTACCGGGCCGTGCCCCTGGTCGTGGTACATCGCGACCACGAGGTCGTAGTCGCCCCGTGCCGCCAGGTAGAACAGGCTGTCGGCCGGCAGCGGCCCATCGACCTTCCAGCCGCGGGTCCGTGCCATGGCGATCGCCGGAACGATCTTCGTCTCTTCCTCGCCGCGGCCGAACAGCCCGCCTTCGCCCGCGTGCGGATTGATGCCGCAGACGCCGATGCGCGGTTCCAGCGCGCCGGCGCGCTCCAACCCTATGCCTGCGCGCAGCAGCAGCTCACGCCCGCGCGCGATGGTGCGCTCCACCAGCCCGGCGTTGATTCTTTCGATCGACTCGATGAGGCCCATGTGCGCGGTGACGTGGATCACGCGGAGCCTTGGCGAAAGCAAGGCGAGCGATACCTCGGGCGTGCCGGTCAGCAGAGCGAGGATCTCGGTGTGTCCCGGAAAATGGTGCCCGGCGGCGTTCAGCGCTTCCTTGTTGATCGGCGCGGTGCAGATGGCGTCGATCGCGCCTTCGAGCGCGAGTTTTGTCGCGCGTTCGATGTAGCGGTAGGCCGCTTCACCGGCGGCAGCTGAGACTTTGCCGAATGCGATACCGGATGGAACGAGGCCGAGATTGATGCAATCAACGGTGCCGAAATTGAATTTCGCGTCTGCCGGTTTTTTTATTGAATGAATTTCAAGACTCAACTTCAGGGCTTTTCTCGCTCTTTCCAGCTGCGTTGCGTCGCCTATCACCAGCGGCCGGCACTGCGTGTATACCTCGCGATGCGCGAGCGCCTTGATGACGACTTCGGGCCCGACGCCGGCAGCGTCGCCCATGGTAATGCCGATGGTTGGAAGTCTGGCCATGAAAGATCAAGGCAAAGCGGGATCGGACCCCATTTTCCCACTCATTGCCCGGTCTGCGCGACTAGAAGAACTGCTTCGGCAGCCAGAGCACAATCGCCGGCACGTAGGTGCACAGGCCGAGCGTCAGGAGCAGCGGCGCCAGCCAGGGCAGGATCGCGATCGTGGTGCGCTCGAACGACAGCTTGGCGACGCGCGACAGGACGAACAGCACCGTGCCCATGGGCGGATGCAGCAGGCCGATCATGAGGTTGAGCACCATCACCAGCCCGAAATGCACCAGGTCGATGCCGAGCTTCTGGCAGATCGGGATCAGGATCGGCACCAGCAGCGTGATCGCGGCGACCGGCTCGAGGAAGCAGCCGACGAACAGCATCAGCAGGTTGGCGAGCAGCAGGAACATGTTCGGGTCGTGGGTGAAGGCGAGCACCCACTCGGCCACCGCGTCGGTGACGCGCGTCACCGTGAGCAGCCAGCCGAAGATCGAGGCCGCGGCGACGATGAACAGCACCGTGGCAGTGGTCTCGATGGTGTCCATCGTGATCTTGATGAGGCGCCGCCAGTCGAGCGTGCGGTACCACGCCAGGCCGAGGAACAGTGCCCACATCGACGCAGCGATCGCGCCCTCGGTCGGGGTGAACACGCCCATGGTCATGCCGCCGATCAGCAGTACCGGCGTGAGCAGCGCCATGACTGCGGAAAAGTTGAACAGCCGGTCGAGCAGCAGCAGCACCGCGAACGAGACGATCACGGCCCAGCCGCCGGGCAAGCCCATCGTGAACAGCAGCCATGCGCTGCCCGGGACGCAGGCCACGGTGACGATTTCGAGCGAAGCCTTGAGCAGCTTTGGCGCCGAGAACTTCGCGTCGCGGCCGTAGTTGCGCTTGTGGGCGAACCAGCCGACGGTGAGCATCATCGTGATGCCCATCAGAATCCCGGGGATGACGCCGGCGAGGAACAACTGGCCTATCGAGACGCCGGCCATCATGCCGTAGATAACGAAGGGCAGCGACGGCGGGATGATCGGGCCTACCGTGGCCGAGGCAGCGGTGACGCCGACCGCGAACTCAGTCGGGTAGCCGTGGTCCTGCATCGCCTTGATCTCGATGGTGCCGAGGCCCGCGGCATCCGCGATCGCAGTGCCCGACATGCCGGCGAAGATCATCGAGCCGACCACGTTGACATGGCCGAGGCCGCCCTTCATCCAGCCCACCAGCGCGAGGGCGAAGTTGTAGATGCGGTTGGTGATCCCGGCCGAGTTCATCAGGTTCCCGGCCCAGATGAAAAACGGCACCGCCAGCAGCGGGAAGGAATCCACGCCGCCGTACATGCGGTGGATGACGACGAAATCCGGCAGATTCCCCGAGAGCATGACGTAGATCAGGGCGGCGCCCGCCATCGCCATCGCCACGGGCAGGCCGCTCACCATCAGCGCGAGGAACGTTGCCATCATTCCACCGCCGGTCATCGCGCCTCCCCCTCCACCTCGGGCCGCTCGAGTGCGCTGTAGCCCTGCTGCCAGTGCCGCCACGCCACCAGCAGCGAGCGCCAGAACATGAGCACGAAGCCGAACAGCATGGCGCTGAACACCCAGCCCATCGGCAGGTCGATGATCGCCATGCGCGAGGCGCCGATGCGCTGGATCATCAGCCAGCACAACCAGCTCGCATAGCCCAGAAATACGCAGCGGAACAGGTCCACCGCGATGCTCATCACCCGTCCGGCCGGCTTCGGGATCAGCCGGTAGAAGTAGTCCACCTGGATGTGGTTGTTCTTGCGTACCGACATGGCCGCGCCGATGAACACGATGGCCACCAGGAAGTAGCGCGCGATCTCCTCGGTCCAGCCGGCCGGGTCATTCATCACGTAGCGCGTGAACACCTGGTAGAACACGATGGCGGCAAGGGTCCAGAACAACGCGAACGAGGCCCAGTCCTCCCAGCGGTACGCGCCAAGATCCACTGCTTCGTCGACGACATGGAACTGGCCGTCCTCGCCCAGCACGTGCTCTTGGTTCGCGACCATGGCTCAGTGGCGGTTCAATGGTTATCGCGCGGCACGTAGTTGGAAGGGAAATTCCTGAAGCCCGCGCAGGTTATCGGCGTGGCGGATGATTGGTCAAGTTGTCGGGCCGATATTTCGATGCCGCGCCGTGTGACTGCTTATCCACAGGCGCGTCAGGCACAGGACCGTGGGCTATAATTCGCGCCCTTCGCAGAAACATTCCCGTCAGGAGTTCGCAAGCGATGGCAGGCAGGCTCGCAGGCAAGGTCGCGTTCATTACCGCGGCTGCCCAGGGCATCGGGCGCGGCGCGGCGCTCGCGTTCGCGCGCGAGGGCGCGCAGGTCTGGGCGACCGACGTCAACGCCGGGGCGCTTGCCGATCTGGAAGGCAGGGTCGGCATCCGCACCAAGGTGCTGGACGTTCTGGACGAGGCGGCGATTGGCAAGCTCGCGGCCGAGGCAGGGCAGATCGACGTGCTGTTCAACTGCGCCGGCTTCGTGCACCACGGCACAATCCTCGATTGCACGCCGCAGGACTGGGACTTCAGCTTCAACCTGAACGTGAAGTCCATGTACCTGGTGACCCGCGCGTTCCTGCCCGGGATGCTGAAAAAGGCCAAGGGCTCGATCATCAACATGTCCTCGATCGCCTCGAGCGTGAAGGGGCTGCCGAACCGCTTCGTCTACGGCGCGACCAAGGCCGCGGTGATCGGCCTCACCAAGGCGATCGCCGCGGATTACGTCAAGCAGGGCATCCGCTGCAACTGCATCGGTCCGGGCACCGTGGACACGCCGTCGCTGGGCGAGCGCATCAACGCCTTCGCCGACCCGGTGCAGGCGAAAAAGGATTTCATCGCGCGCCAGCCGATGGGGCGGCTGGGCTCGGTCGAGGACATCACGGGGATACTCGTGTTCCTTGCATCCGACGAGTCGCTGTTCGCGACCGGCAACATGTATTCGATCGACGGGGGAATGACGATATGAAGTTGTGCCGCTACGGCAAGAACGGCTTCGAGAAGCCGGGCATCATCGACGGCGACGGGCGCCTGCGCGATCTTTCCAAGGTGGTGGAGAACATCGGCCCCAACGAGCTTTCGCCGCGCGGGCTGAAGATGCTCGCCAAGGTGAAGCCCGAAACGCTGCCCGTGGTCGCCAACGGCCCGCGCCTCGGCGTGCCGTTCATCGGCATCGGCAAATTCGTCGCCATCGGCCTGAACTATTCCGACCACGCCAAGGAAGCCGGCATGGCGATCCCGGCCGAGCCGATCGTGTTCATGAAGGCCACCACCTGCATCAGCGGCCCGAACGACGACGTCATCCAGCCCAGGCGCTCTACCAAACTCGACTGGGAAGTCGAGCTCGGCATCGTGATCGGCTCGAAGGCGCAGTACGTCGAGGAGAAAGATGCGCTGCAGCAGGTCGCCGGCTACTGCGTGGTGAACGACGTCTCCGAGCGCGCCTTCCAGCTCACTACCACGCAGTGGGACAAGGGCAAGGGCTTCGACACCGCCGGTCCGATCGGGCCGTGGCTCGTCACCACCGACGAAATCAGGGACCCGCAATCGCTCGACCTATGGTTGGATGTGAATGGCAAGCGCATGCAGTCGGGCAACACGCGCACCATGATCTTCAACTGCGCGCAGATCGTGTCGCACGTCAGCCAATACATGACGCTGCTGCCGGGCGATGTCATCACCACCGGCACCCCGCCCGGCGTCGGCATGGGCGTCAGGCCCAACCCGGTGTTCCTCAAGCCGGGCGACGTGATGACGCTCGGCATCCGCGGGCTGGGCGAGCAAAGACAGAAGGTCGTCGCCTACGCGGGCTAGCAGGCCCTGCCGGTTCCGCACCGACCACGTGTCAACACGCCTTACCACCGGCCGCGCGGCCTTTCTGCAATTGCTCGTCGACGAGGGGCTGACCCACCTTTTCGGCAATCCGGGGACCACGGAACTTCCGATCATGGAAGTGGTGCCCGACTTCCCGCAGCTGCGGTTCGTCCTCGGCTTGCATGAGGCGGTCGTGGTAGCGATGGCCGACGGCTTCTGCCGCGCCTCGGGCCGGCTCGCCGCGGCCAACGTTCACGTCGCGCCCGGGCTCGGCAACGCCATGGGCGCGCTCTACAACGCCAAGTTCTCGGGCTCGCCGATCATCCTCACCGCCGGCCAGCAGGAGCAGGGGCATGGGCTGCTCGAGCCGCTGCTCTACGAGCCGCTGGTGCCGATCGCGCAGCCGATGGTCAAGTGGGCCGTGGACGTGACGCGCGCCGAAGACCTGCCGCGCATCCTGCATCGCGCGGCCAAGGTCGCATTGACGCCGCCGACCGGCCCGGTGTTCATCAGCCTGCCGGGCGACGTGCTCGAGCAGGCGGTCGAACTCGACATGGGACGTCCGATTCGAGTGGATGCCGCGACCCGGCCCTCGGATGCGACCCTTGCCCGGCTCGCGGAAATGCTGCTTGCCTCGAACCACCCGGTGATCATCGCCGGTCAGGAACTCGCGACGCACGACGCCTTCGCCGAGGCCGCGGAACTCGCCGAGCTGCTTGGCGCGGCGGTCTACCAGTCGTCGGTCGCCTACAGCGCGCAGTTCCCCACCGAGCATCCGGCCTGCATGGGCTCGTTCACGCGCTCCCAGAAACAGGTGCGCAACCTGCTCGAGCCTTACGACCTGCTGTTCTGCCTCGGCGCCGACCTGCTGCGCATGTCGGTCTACAGCCCGACGGAGCCGCTTCCCGAAAACCTCCCGGTGATCCACCTCTCCGAGCGCGCTTGGGAACTGGGCAAGAACTACCGCACCGACCTCGCGGTGCAGGCAAACGTGAAGCAGACGCTCGCGGCGCTGCTGCCGCTGCTGCGCGCGAAGCGCTCCGCCGGTCAGGCTGCCGGCGCCGAGAGGCGGCTCGCCGAACTCAAGACCCGCAACTGGAGCGCGCAGCGCGACAAGGCGCGCATCGAGGCCATGCTCGCGGCCGAGACGGCGCCCATCGATCCCAAGTACCTGATGCTCCGTTTCACCGAGGCGCTGCCGAAGGATGCCGTGGTGGTGGAGGAAGGATTGATCTCGACGCTGTCGCTGCCGGGATTCCTGCCGTTGCGCGATCCGCGGGGGTTCTATGGTCTCGCGAGCGGAGGCCTGGGCTTCGCGGTCCCGGGCGCCATCGGCGTGAGCCTCGCTTTGCCCGGGCGGCCGGTCGCGGTGGTCGTGGGTGACGGCAGCACGATGTACGGCGTCCAGGCGCTATGGACGGCGGCGCACCTCAAACTGCCGATCACCTACATCATCGCCAACAACCGCAGCTACCGGATCATCAAGGAGCGGTTGGTGGCGATGCGCGGAACCAGCAAGTTCACCGGCATGGACCTGCGCGACCCCGAAATCGATTTCGTGCATCTTGCGCAGTCGTTCGGGCTTGCTGCGCGCAGCGTCGCCGATCCGCAAGATATCGCCCCGGTGCTGCGGCAAGCCTTTGCGAGCGGCCGGCCGAACCTGGTGGACATCCGCGTGGCGGACGGCTTCGGCGGCTGACAGGCAATCGACGGGCGGCGCGCAAGCGGTGTATGCCCGTAGCCGGGAGCGCGCTACTATTTGGCCGGAATCCCCGGAGCCCGAAGGAGACTGCGCCCATGAACGAGAGAGCCCGCCCCGACGCGGTTGGCACGTCGCTGGAGAATTCGCCGTTCTTCATGCCGTTCTCGATGAACCGCGCCTTCAAGAGGGCGCCGCGGCTGCTGGCGCGCGCCGAGGGCATGTACTACTACACCCCCGAAGGCCGCAAGATCCTCGATGGCACCTCGGGCCTGTGGTGCGTCAACGCCGGCCACTGCAGGAAACCGATCGTCGAAGCGGTGCAGAAGGCGGTCGCGACGCTCGATTTCGCACCGCCTTTCCAGATGGGCCATCCGGCGGCGTTCGAGTTCGCCGAGAAGCTGGCGCCGCTCCTGCCCAAGGGGGTGACGCGCATTTTCTTCACCAACTCCGGCTCGGAGTCGGTCGATACGGCGCTGAAGCTCGCGATCGCCTACCACCGGCAGCGCGGCGAAGGCCAGCGCATCCGCCTGATCGGCCGCGAGAAGGGTTACCACGGCGTCAACTTCGGCGGCACTGCCGTCGGCGGCATGGTCGGCAACCGCAAGCTGTTCGGCGCGCTGGTGACGGGCGTGGACCACATGCGCCATACCCACGATCCGGCGAAGAACGCGTTCTCGCGCGGCCAGCCGGCGCACGGCGCGGAACTCGCCGAGGACCTCGAGCGCCTGTGCCAGCTGCACGATCCTTCCACCATTGCCGCGGTGATCGTGGAGCCGGTCGCCTGTTCGGCGGGCGTCTTCGTGCCGCCGGTCGGCTATCTGCAGAAGCTGCGCGAGATCTGCGACCGGCACGGCATCCTGCTGATCTTCGATGAGGTCATCAACGCCTGGGGGCGTCTGGGCAAGCCCTTCGCTTCCGACTACTTCGGCGTCATCCCGGACCTCATCACCACCGCCAAGGGCATCACCAACGGCACCGTGCCGATGGGCGCGGTGTTCATGAAGGAGAATCTCTACCAGGCTTTCATGACCGGCCCGGAGAGCACGATCGAGATGCCGCACGGCTACACCTACTCGGCGCACCCGCTCGCCTGCGCGGCGGGCCTGGGCACGCTCAAGGTCTATGCCGACGAAGGCCTGCTGACGCGCGTCGGCGAACTCGCCAAATACTGGGAAGACGGCGCGCACTCGCTGCGGGACTGCCCGAACGTGATCGACATCCGCAACCTCGGCCTGATCGCCGCGATCGAGCTCGCGCCGCGGCCCGGCGCCATCGGCGCGCGCGGCATGGACGCGCACCTGAAGGCCTTCGAGAAAGGCACCTACATGCGCGTCACGGCCGACACCATCGCGCTCGCGCCGCCGCTGATCATCCAGAAGTCCGAGATCGACCAGTTGTTCGGCACGGTGCAGGAGGTGCTGCGAGCACTCGCTTGAGCCGTTAGCGTCGCTGCCTCGCGAAGTCGCGCGCGATTCTGGCCTCGACCAACTTGCGCAGCGCGGATTCGAGTCTTGTCCACCCTTCGCGCTCGAGCAATGTTTTCCTGACAGTCATGCGATAACGAGCGAGCGCGGCGGTGAAGGCGAGGTCCTTCTCCCTTCCGGCAGCGTATTTCGAGATTGCAAGGTCGTGCACCTCCAGGCACAGACCCGTGGATTCCCCGGTATTTGCGTTCCTGATGCGCACCAGCCGGTCCCGCCAGCCGTCCGGCAGGGTTGCGGTGGCCTCGCCGACGCCCTGCGCGTAATAGCCGAAATGCTCGTGAAACTGCGAACCCTCGCCGATCGCGCCGTCGATCAGGTCGGCGCGCTCCGGGCGGTTGCGCGGGTAGAGGTCGACTTCCATCGACGCGCGCAGTACGGCGGGGGCGTCGGGGAACTGGCCGAGGACCGACTGGCTGCCGATGACCACGATTTCCCGGTCGTCGGCGATCGCGCCGGCGGCGCGGATCACGTGCTCAAGCTCGGAACGCGTCATGGATGCGTCGGCGCTCGGGTGCGGACAGCACGGTGGCGAGAGGCGAGGACTGGCGCAGCCGGGCGCCCTCTTCGGTGAGCGCCGTGGCGCGCGCGGCGATTTCCGGCCAGGGGCGCGCGAGCAGCGTTCGCCACTCGGCAATCGCGGGGGGCGGGCGCTCGCCGTAGCGCTCGAGCCAGCGATCCAGGGTCGCGCGCGCGCGCGCGAGCAGGGCGGGGTCCGCGCCGATGCGCCGCGTTGCCATGACGTGCATCGCCAGGCTACGTGCCTCTGCGACACGGTGGTCCGACCAGGTCGCTTCGCGCGGCGCCCAACTGCGCACCGAGCGCAGCCCGGCCGCGCGCCGGCGCGCGCGGTGGCGCCGCATGCGCTCGGCCGCGGACAGCGCTTTGCCGGTCCGGGGTCTGGCCATGCCGTTATCGTAACGCGTTACGATAAATGGCGCAAGCGTGAAAAAGGGGCGCGTGCGCGCCCCTGCTTGATTCTGAACTGAGCGTTACTTCGCTGCCGCGCGCACCACGCCGAGGCGCCGCCCGCGGGCCTGCTGCTTGAGGCGCGGCGGGTTGACCAGGTCGCGGATGAAGTTGGGCAGCGCGAACACGCCCTCGTGGGTCTCGCCGTTGTAGAAGCGCAGGTCCTGGAGCTTGCGCGCCTCGATCCTGCGGTCGATCTCGTCCGCGGTCAGCGACTTGGGATCGAGCTTGTCCGAGCACACCGCCATCGCCCATTGCGCGCCGTAGAGGGGGATGTACATGGTGTAGGGCCGCACGATGCGGAAGATGCCGTTCAGGCGCTGCGCCAGTTCCGCGACGCGCTCGGGCCGCGCCACGGGCGCGCCGATATGCAGCACCAGCGCGCCGCCCGGGGCGAGCGCGTGGCGGCACTGCTGGAAGAAATCGGCCGAATAAAGCGCCTCCGCCGGCCCCATCGGGTCGTTCAGGTCGAGCGCGATCAGGTCGAAGCGCTCGTGCGTCTCGCGGATGAACTTCATGCCGTCGCCGATCAGCACGCGCAGCTTCGGGTTGTCGAAGGCGCCGCGGTGCACCGCGAAGAAATGCTCCTTCGCGATCTTGACCACGTCCTCGTCGATCTCGCACATGGTGACCTGCTCGACCGAGGGGTGCTTGAGCGCTTCCTCGGATGAACCGCCGTCGCCGCCGCCCACGATCAGCACCTTCCTTGGCGCCGCGTGCGCGCTGAGCGCCGGGTGGATCAGGTTCTCGTGATAGACGAACTCCTCCCGCTCGGAGGTCATGTTGTAGCCGTCGAGGCGGAAAATGCGGCCGTAGTGCGGCGTGTCGTAGACCTGCAGCTTCTGGTACTTGGTCTGCCACTCGCCGATCTGGCGCCCGGCCTTGATGTAGAAGCCGGTGGAATCGTTCAGCGGCTCCATCAGCAGGTGCTCGCCGCGGTCGATTTCGTGGCGCGCGACCTCGGTCGGCTCGAAGTGCTCGATGATCTGCTCGAACAGCGTGCGTGCCTTGGCGGAGTTGTCGGCGCTGAAGTTGCAGACGTAGACATCCAGCGTCAGCCCCTTGGTTTCCGGCCAGGTATGGATCGCGAGGTGCGATTCGGCGAGCACCACCGCACCGGTGAAACCCGAGCCCTCGAACTGGTGGAAGCGCGCGTCCATGACTGTCAGGCCCGAGGCGCGCACCAGGTCCAGGCACACCGCCTCGAAGCGCTTGCCGTCGAGCAGCAGCTGCGGATCGCAGCGACAGCCGCCAAGGTCACCGATGAGATGCAGGCCATTCATGTGCGTGCTCCCCGAAAAATGCGAAGGCGCAACCCTGCACCAAATCCTCCGGGCTGCGCCTCAGCGTCACCGCCTCGCGGCGTGGAACTGTATTTTTCGATGCCGTTCAATTCGTTCAAAGCCCCCGTTTCAAGCGAGTCCGACCCGCTTCATTTCACTGCCCGGCGCGCATCTCGTTTGCTACTGCATCGATCAGCCGCCGCGCGATCGAGATTTTGCTTGGAAGTTTCGGTAAATGCAAGACTTTGAACCAGTTTGCGGCCTCGATTTCTCCGGCTTGCGGGCGGATTTCTCCCGAGGTCCAGTCGCAGACGAACGCGATCATGAGCGAATTGGGAAACGGCCACGGCTGGCTTCTGAAGTAGCGGATCCGCGACACCCGCACGCCGACTTCCTCCTCGACTTCGCGCTCCAGGCACTGCTCCAGCGTCTCGCCCGCCTCGACGAAGCCGGCCAGCGCGCTGTACATCCCGGGCGGGAAATGCGGGCTGCGCGCAAGCAGGATCTCGCCTTCGCGGCACACCAGCGCCATCACCGCGGGCGCGATCCTCGGGTAGGCGGAGAGTTTGCACGCGGGGCAGGCGCGCGCCCGCTCCCCGGATTTCGCTTCGGTGGGCGTGCCGCAGCGGCCGCAATAGCGGTGGCTGCGATCCCAGTCGAGCAGCTGGATGGCGCGTCCGGCGAGCGCGAAATGGGCAT
>Ga0154760_1146_pt1 | contig 25950 bp, 30 predicted proteins | sample Rifle2008BG16ft_FD_105768 | JGI IMG/M metagenome (GOLD analysis project Ga0154760, IMG submission 105768) | Betaproteobacteria bacterium RBG_16_66_20
ATGTAGAGGGGAATTACGCGCTGGTGCACGCGGGCCTACTGCCGCAATGGACGATTCAGTCTGCCTTGTCGTTGGGAAAAGAAGTGGAAACAGCGCTGCGTGCGCCCAACTACCGCGACTTCTTCGCCAACATGTACGGCAGCAAGCCGGAGCGCTGGGACGATGCGTTGGCGGGCTGGGACCGGCTGCGCGTGATCGTGAACGCGATGACCCGCATGCGCTTTTGCACGGCCGAGGGCGCGATGGAGTTTCGCGCCACTGGCAAGACGGCGCCGGCGGGCTATGTTCCCTGGTATGAAGCAAGAACCGGTTCGGAGCCGGCGATCGTGTTCGGCCACTGGTCGGCGCTTGGTCTCAGGTTGACTGAGAGGATCGCCGCGCTCGATACCGGCTGCGTCTGGGGCGGCACCTTGACCGCGCTGAGGCTGGAGGATCGCTGGCTGGTGCAGGTGCCCTGCCCCGGCTATCAACCGATCGGAGAATGAGAAATGCACAGGGAATGAAACGGACAAGGAGAGGAAGATGAGCGACTGCGTTTTCTGCAAGATCGTGACCGGGCAGATGCCATCCACGCGCGTGTTTGAGGACGAGCACAGCCTCGCGTTCATGGACATCGGCCAGGTCAACCCCGGCCATGTGCTGGTCGCGGTGAAAAAGCACGCCGATAACCTTTACGCGCTCGACGGGGCGCAGGCCGCGGCGGTGGCGCGAGCGAGCGTGCGTGTCGCGCGCGCGATCCGCGATGCCTTCAAGCCCGAGGGGCTGTCGGTGTACCAGGCGAATGGCAAGGCGGCCGGACAGACGGTGTTCCATTACCACGTCCATCTCCTGCCGCGGCACGCCGGCGACGGCATGGAACTCACCTGGCCGGTGAAGAATCCGCCGCGCGAGATGCTCGAGGACTACGCCGCAAAGATCCGGGCGGGGCTTGGCAAACCCATCGGCTAGCTAGAACGGCGAGGCGCCGAAGGCTTTCCTGTAGCGCGCCGCGATCTCTTCGCGCGAGGGCTTGTGGTTCTGCGGGCCACGGTGGGCGATCTTGACCGCGCCCATGACCGAGGCCAGGCGGCCGGTGGTCGGCCAGTGCCAGCCGCGCGCGATGCCGTAGAGCAGGCCCGCGCGGTAAGCGTCGCCGCAACCGGTCGGGTCGAGCAGCGCATCGGGCGCGACGCACGGAATTTCGTGGCGCGCGCCGTCCGCGAAAATCACTGAACCCTGCGCGCCGAGCGTGTGGACCAGCGCCTTGAGTTCGCGCGCGAGCTCTTCGAGCTTGCGCCCGGTCTTTTCTTCCAGCAGCTTGCCCTCGTAGTCGTTGACCGCGAGGTAGCTGCCGAGCTTCACCATCTCGAGCAGCTCCTCGCGGGAGAACATCGGCAGGCCCTGCCCGGGATCGAACAGGAAAGGGATGCCGTGTGCCGCGCATTCGCGCGCGTGCTGCAACATCCCCTCCTTGCCGTCGGGTCCGACGATCGCCAGCCCGGCCCCGAGTTCCCTGCCGATGTGGTTCTCGTGGGAATGATTCATGGCGCCGGGGTGGAACGCGGTGATCTGGTTGTCATCCAGGTCCGTGGTGATGAACGCCTGCGCGGTGAACTGCCCGGGAATCCGCTTGAGGTGGGTGGCGCTGATGTGGAGCCGCTCGAGCCGGTACAGGTAAGGCTGGATGTCTTCGCCGACCGTGGCCATCAACAGCGGGTCTTCGCCCAGCAGTTTCAGGTTGTAGGCGATGTTTCCCGCCGTGCCGCCGAATTCGCGCCGCATCTCCGGCGCGAGAAAGCAGACGTTCAGGATGTGCAGCTGGTCGGCGAGCAGGTGGTTCTTGAAGCGGTCCGGAAACACCATGATCGTGTCGTATGCCATCGAGCCAGTAACCAGCGTCTTCAAGCGCAGCACTCCCTTGTCATGGAAAGAAAAGGTACATCCGGTAGCCGACGGCGCGCAGGCCGCCGGTGTCGAAATACACGCGCAGCGCCGCATCGGCACCCGCGCCGATGCCCTGTGCGATCTGCGCCGGGGAGGCGCCGGCGAGATAGTCGGCCGGCAGGAGCACGCGCCGCGCCACCGCTTCGTCGCGCTCGTCGGTCAAGGTGAGCTCGAGCGCCGGGTATTCCTGCGCGAACGGCGCCTGGTTGCGCAGCGCCGCGTTCAGCACGATCAGGTTGTCGCGCCGGCCATCGGCTTGCAGGTCCGAGGACTCGATCGCCATCAACTTGGGCCTGCGCGGCAGCTTCAGGTCGCAGTCGAGCGCGGCGCAAGCCGCGGCAAGATGCACGCGCGTCTCGGGAACCAGCACCGCGATCTCGGTGCGAAAGTACAGCACGCCCTGGGCCGCAAGCACGACCAGCGCAAGCAGCGCGCCGAGCGCCGAAGCCAGCCGGCGCCCCGGCTTGGGTTCCTCGTCCAGGAAATCGGCGACTGGCACGTCCTCATTCGCGGCGTCACCCGCGCCCGCGAGCGGCGTGCTGCGCGAAGCCTCGAACAGCGCGAGCTGCGGCGAGGGTTCCGCCTCCGTGCCCGCATTCTGCGCAGCCGGGCCTTCCGCGACCAGCGCAGCGACGCCATCGAACACATGGGTGCACTTGCCGCAGCGCACCTTGCCGCCGCGCGCCGAGAGTTGAACCGGTTGCACGCGAAAGGCCGTGCCGCAGTCCGGACAGCGCGTCGTAAGGATCACCGGCGCATGCCCCCCACCAATGCCCATCCCTCCTCGGCCGCGATTACGCCGGCGTCGAAATCCTGCGCGTAGGCGGCTGCGACCTCGGCCGCCTGCGACTCGAGGATGCCCGAGAGCACGATGCGGCCGCCCTCGCGCGTGCGCGCGGCGAGCAGCGGTGCCAGGGCGATGAGCGGACCGGCGAGGATGTTGGCTACGACCAAGTCGAAGGTTCCTGGGGGAAGAGACTCCGGAGCCGCCACGCGCAGGATCACGCCATTGTCGCTCGCGTTCGCGGTTGTGGTCGCAAGCGCCTGCGGATCGATATCCACGGCGGCGATTTCGCCCGCGCCGAGTTTGGCGGCGACGATGGCCAATATACCTGAGCCGCACCCGTAGTCCAGCACGCGGTCTGCCTTGCGAATATTCTTCTCGAGGTACTTCAGCACCAGGCGGGTGCTGACGTGGCTGCCGGAGCCGAATGCCAGCCCCGGATCGAGCCGCACGACGATCGCGGCGGGATCGGGCGGCGTATGCCAGCTCGGCACGATCCACAGGCGATCGGCGAGCCGAATCGGGCCGAACTGCGATTGCGATCGCCGCACCCAGTCCTCGTCCTCCAGCCGCGTGATGGCAAATGCGGGCGGCAGCAGCCCGGCCGTGGAAGCCGCGCGTGCGACCAGCGCCGCGGGGTCGGCGTCGGTGCCGGTGAGCACGGTGATGCGCATCTGCGATCCTGCCGGATCGAGCGCGACCGAGTCGGCGCCCGCTTCCAGCAGCGCCTCGGAAAGCGTTTCGGCCTGCAGCGGGTCCAGCTCGAGGGCGATCGAGAGCCAGGCCACCGGCCTACTTCTTTTTCTTCGTCTCCTCGGCGAGCTTCTGCTCGAGGTAGTGAATCGAGGTGCCGCCGCGCATGAAGCGCAGGTCGTGCAGCAGTTCCAGGTGCAGCGGGATGTTGGTCTGGATGCCTTCGACCACCATCTCGGACAGTGCGATGCGCATGCGCCGGATCGCCTGCTCGCGCGAGCCGCCGTACGCGATCACCTTGCCGATCATCGAGTCGTAGTTCGGCGGCACGCTGTAGCCCGCGTACACGTGCGTATCGACGCGGATGCCGGGCCCGCCCGGCGGGTGGTACGACGTGATCCGCCCCGGCGAGGGCGTGAAGCGGTAGGGGTCCTCGGCATTGATGCGGCATTCGATGGCATGGCCGCGCAGTTCGACCTCCTTCTGCCGGAACGGCAGCTTTTCCCCGTTCGCGATGCGGATCTGCAGCTGCACCAGGTCCAGGCCCGTGATCATCTCGGTCACCGGGTGCTCCACCTGCAAGCGCGTGTTCATTTCGATGAAATAGAACTCGCCGTTCTCGTACAGGAACTCGAAAGTGCCGGCGCCGCGGTAGCCGATCTTGCGGCAGGCCTCGGCGCAGCGCTCGCCGATCCGTTCGCGCTGCCTCGCCGAGAGCTCGGGCGCGGGCGCTTCCTCGATGATTTTCTGGTGGCGCCGCTGCATCGAGCAGTCGCGTTCGCCGAGGAACACCGCGTTCTTGTGCTCATCGGCCAGCACCTGGATCTCGATGTGGCGCGGATTCTCGAGGAATTTCTCCATGTACACGGTGCCGTTGCCGAACGCCGCGAGCGCCTCCTGGCGCGTGAGATTGACCGCGTTCAGCAGCGCCGCTTCGGTGTGCACCACGCGCATGCCGCGCCCGCCGCCGCCGCCCGAAGCCTTGATGATCACCGGGTAGCCGATCTTGCGCGCGATCTTGACGGTTTCGGCCCCCTGCTCCGGCAGCGCACCCTCTGACCCGGGTACCACCGGCACGCCGGCCTTGATCATCGCCTGCTTGGCGCTGACCTTGTCGCCCATGAGGCGGATGTTCTCGGGGTGCGGGCCGATGAAGACGAATCCGCTCGCCTCGACTTTCTCGGCGAAATCGGCGTTCTCCGAAAGGAAGCCGTAGCCCGGATGGATCGCCTCGGCGTCGGTCACTTCCGCCGCGCTGATGATCGCCGGGATGTTCAGATAGCTCGCCGCGGCCGGGGCGGGACCAATGCATACCGACTCGTCGGCGAGCTTGACGTACTTCGCCTCGGTGTCGGCCTCGGAATGCACCACCACGGTACGGATGCCGAGTTCGCGGCAGGCGCGCTGGATGCGCAGCGCGATCTCGCCGCGGTTGGCGATCAGGATCTTCTCGAACATCCTTCAGCCAATAATAAACAGGGCCTGGCCGTATTCGACCGGCTGGCCGTTCTCGACCAGGATTGCCTTGACCACGCCCGAGGCGTCGCACTCGATCTCGTTCATCAGCTTCATTGCCTCGATGACGCAGACCGTCTGCCCCTCCTTCACCGAATCGCCGGCCGCGACGAATGGCTTCGCCTCCGGGGAGGGCGCACGGTAGAACGTGCCCACCATCGGCGATTTCACCGTATGGCCCTGCCGGCCAGGCGGGGGCTCCGCGGCGGCGGGCGCCGGCGCGGCAGCGCTCGATGCGGCGGCGGGAACCGCGGCTGCGACGGACGCGAGAAGGGGGGCGGCCGCGCCCGGCGGGGTGACGCTGACCGCCCCGCCGCGCGCGATGCGCACTCTTTCCTCGCCCTCGGTAATCTCGAGCTCGGCGATGCCCGATTCCTGTACCAGGTCGATCAGCTTCTTGAGTTTGCGCAGGTCCACTCAGTTCCCTCCCGCCGCGTGTTCCACTTCGGGAAGCCTTCCGGCGTCCGGGCTATCGGGCTGTGAGCCGCGCGATGGCGTATTCGAGCGCAAGGTCGTAGCCCCGGCTGCCAAGGCCAAGGACGCTGCCAACCGCTACGGCCGTGAAATGCGAATGCGCCCGCCACGGTTCGCGGGCATGAATGTTCGACAGGTGGACCTCGATGAACGGGATCTGCACCGCGGTCAGGGCATCGCGCAGGGCGATGCTCGAGTAGGTGAAAGCGGCCGGATTGAGCACAATGAAGCCGACCCCATCGGCCTTCGCCTGCTGGACACGGTCGACCAGCACGCCCTCATGATTGCTCTGAAAGGCGTCGAGCTTGACCCCCGCTGCCCTGGCGGTCGCAACCAGGCGCAGGTTGATAGCCTCCAACGTCTCCCGCCCGTAGATGTCCGGCTCACGGATTCCGAGCAGGTTCAGGTTGGGGCCGTGCAATACCAGCACAGACCTGGATTTTGGTTTTTTCGTCATTTTTCGCAGCAGATACCGGCATTTTAGCCGAAATTGCTATCCCCTTCCCTGCCTGGGTCGAGCTCCGGTCGCGCCGGCAACCGTTAACTCCGGGCCAGCGGCCCAAGGATGGCGTCCAGATCCGCCTGCTTGAGCGCCCCCAGCTTGCGGTGCACCAGGTTGCCCTGTCGATCGATGACGACAGTATAGGGCAGCCCGCCAGAGCTGTTACCCAGTTTACGCATGAGGTCGAGGCCATCGGCTTCGGCCAGGAGTATCGGATAGGGGATACTGAAAGATAACGAAAATTCTCGTACATTGGCAGCATTATCGACGGCGATACCTACAATTTCGATGCCCGAAGGGCCGTACTTTTCCCTCGCCGCGATCAACAGAGGGATTTCTTCCCGGCAGGGCGCGCACCAGGTTGCCCAGAAGTTCCATACGAGGACCCGGCCCTCCCATTCGGCCAACTGACGGGGCTTGCCCGCGAGATCGACCAAGGTCGCCGAACGCAGGATGCTGTCCCCCCGCCCCTTATCCCGAAGCAGGAGCGGCCCGACAAGAAACCCGGCCGCGGCGGCCGCAACGCCGGCGGCGCCGAGGATCAGCGCCTCACGCCTGCTTGGCGCCATGCTTCGCTGCGCTGGAGTCGATTCCGACCAGGGCGCCGACTTCCGCGATGCCGGCGCGCGCCATCACCCGGCCGGCCTGGGAGGATTTCATCGCCAGGCGCTCGTCGCGCGGGTCGAACACCGAAAGCCGCAGCGGCGCTCCCTCCCAATCCAGCGACAGCACCGCAACGGCGTGCGCCCGGTCGCCGGCGAAACGCCGCGCCTCGCTCGCCGTGTATTCGATATTGCGATCGAGCAGAAAAAGTTCGACCTCCTTCGTGCTCTCCGGGAAAAGCTGCAGGTCGATATCCGCGTAGGGTCCGGCAAGACCGGTGAGGACCGGTCCGGTGAGATACGGGTGGAAGCGCTCCAGCGCGCGCATCGCCTGCAGCGCGATGCGCCGCAGCCCGCCGATCCGTTCCGGATGCTCGTCGGCCTGATAGAGCGCCCGGTAGGCGCGCAGTTCGGCCTCGATCTCGCCGTTCGCCGGCAGCGCTTCGGTGTCGCTGGCGCCCAGCCTGCGCGCGGCTTTGCGCTTGGCACGCGCGAAGTCGTCCACGCCCTCCTCGGCCATGATGCGGGCGGCTGCTGAGGCGATCTGCGCCCGCATGCCGTTTTGTCGCGCGCTGTTGCGGCCCATCAGCGATTTTCCATTGGAGCGGTACGTGGGATCGGTGAAGCGGAGGCGTGATTTCGCTGCGCGATGATAGCGCAGCGCTCGCGTACAATCGCCCGCTTCCGTCGTCCGGCTGCGTTCGCAGTGCATCTCCACATCCTCGGCATCTGCGGCACCTTCATGGGCGGAATCGCGGCGATCGCGAAGCAGGCCGGATTCCGGGTCTCCGGCTGCGACGCCGAGGTCTATCCGCCGATGAGCGAACAGCTCGCCGCGCTCGGGATCGAATTGATCGGAGGCTACGGCGCGGACCAGCTGCGCCTGGCGCCCGACCTGTGGGTCGTAGGTAATGTGGTGGCCCGTGGCAACCCGCTCATGGAAGCGATCCTCGACCGGGGTGACCGGTATCAGTCGGGCCCGCAATGGCTTGCCGAGCAGATTCTCATAAGTAAGTGGGTACTGGCTGTTGCCGGAACCCACGGCAAGACGTCTACTTCAGCCATGCTCACCTGGATCCTGGAGTGCGCAGGCCGAAGGCCCGGTTTCCTGATCGGGGGCATCGCGCCGGACCTCAAGATGTCGGCCCGGTCCTCCCCATCGGACTGTTTCGTGATCGAGGCCGACGAGTACGACACAGCCTTCTTCGACAAGCGCTCCAAATTCGTGCATTACCGTCCAAGAACTGCGATTCTGAACAATTTGGAGTTCGATCATGCAGACATCTTCGCTGATCTTGCAGCGATTGAGCGGCAATTCCACCATCTCGTTCGAACGATCCCGGCAACGGGTCGGATCGTGGTGAATGGCCGGGATACGGCTCTGAAGCGAGTGCTTGCTCAAGGTTGCTGGACGCCCTTGGAGCTGTTCGGTGTCCCGAGCGGCTGGGAGGCAGGCGAACCCGACGGCGAGGGCGGTTTTGAGGTCGCATGGCAGGGAAGGGCGGTCGGGCGTCTTGGATGGACGCTGGCGGGGCAGTACAACCGTATGAACGCGCTAGCGGCGATCGCCGCGGCGCGCCATGCGGGTGTCGCGCCGGATGCCGCAACCGTGGCGCTTTCCGGATTCCAGGGCGTGCGGCGGCGCCTGGAGCTGAAGGGCGCCGTTCGGGGTGTGCGCGTGTACGACGATTTCGCGCACCATCCGACCGCGATCCGCGAAACCATCGCGGGATTGCGCCAGCGCAACCGCGATGGCCGCATCCTCGCCGTGTTCGAGCCGCGCTCGAACACCCTGAAGCGGGGCGTCCTGAAAGAGGCGCTGCCGGGGAGCTTTGCGGGGGCGGACCGGGTCTATGTCTACAGTGCCGGCCTCGCCTGGGATGCCGGGTCGGTGTTCGCACCGCTCGGGCCGCGCGCCCGATGCGAGGCGGATCTCGACGCGCTGGTCGCCGCGATCGCCGCCGAGGCGCACGAGGCCGACCATGTACTGGTGATGTCCAACGGCGGCTTCGGCGGCATCCACCAGAAACTCCTTACGGCGCTGGCCAAAGCTTGAGCCGCCGGAAGCGCGCAATGCTCATCTATCTGCACGGCTTCAACAGTTCGCCGGCCTCGCACAAGGCGCAGGTCATGAAAGCCCATCTGGAGGGGAGGGGGTTCGCGCATCTGTACGCCTGTCCGGCGCTGCCGGACACGCCCAGGGAGGCGATCGGCGCGATCGAGGCGGTGCTCGCGCAACATCCGGCGGCTCGCGACCCGCAGACCGTCACGTTTCTCGGCAGTTCGCTCGGCGGCTTTTACGCTACCTATCTGGCCGAAAGGCTGCGCTGCCGCGCCGTCCTGATCAATCCCGCGATCACGCCGCACATCGGCCTGGCGGCCTATCTGGGCACGCAGAAGAATCTGCATACGGGAGAACCGTACGAACTGACGAGGGCGCATCTTGAAGGCTGGCGCGAGCTGCTGGTCGAGCGCATCGACCCGGAGCGCTACCTGTTGCTGCTGGAAACGGGCGACGAAGTGCTCGACTGGCGCGAAGCGGCCCGCAAGTACGAGGGGGCGCGGATGATTATCCGCCAGGGCGGCGACCACACTCTGCAGAGTTTTCCCGAACACATCGGCCGCGTCCTCGCATTTGCCGGTATCCCGGCGGGCAACTGAGCCGAACATGAACGTCCTGTACGAGGAGGAGGGCGAGTTCAAGGCCGGCGCGGTGCTGTCGCAAAGCCCGGCGTCCTACCGGATCGAGAGCCCGCATGGCCGGCGTTCCAAGATCAAGGCCGCCAATGTGGTCCTCAGCTTCGAGCGGCCGTCGGCCGCGGAACTGCTCGCCGAGGCGCGCAAGTTCGCCGACGGCCTGGACACCGGTTTCCTCTGGGAGTGCCGCAAGGGCGCCGAGTTCGGCTTCCAGGATCTCGCCCGCGACTACGTCGGTCGCGATCCGGCGCCCTTCGAATGCGCCGGCGTGCTGTTGAAGCTTCACTCGGCGCCGATGTATTTCTACCGCCGCGGACGCGGGCGTTACCAGGCGGCGCCCGAGGACACGCTCAAGCTCGCGCTTGCCGGCGCCGAGAAAAAGAAGCGCTTGCAGGAGAGCATCGCGCAGTGGGCCGCGCAGCTGTCGCGCCTGGAATGCCCGCCCGAGATCGCAGCGCTGCATGATGAGCTGCTTTACGCGCCGGATCGCGCCAAGCCCGAGACCAAGGCGCTGGAGCAGGCCTGCGCACAGCTGGGCCTTTCGGCGCCGCGCCTGTTCGAGCGCTGCGGCCTGCTGGGGGACAGCCACGCGTATCACCTCGGGCGTTTCGTGCACGAGTTCTATCCGAAGGGCACCGACTTTCCGGCGCACGAGGCCCCGGTCCCGCCCGCCGAGCTACCGCTGGCCGCATGCGCGGCCTTCAGCCTCGACGACATCGGCACCACGGAAATCGACGATGCATTCTCGGTCACGCGCGTGTCCGAAGACGAGTTGCGCATCGGCATCCACATCGCCGCGCCCGGCCTCGCCTTTGCGCCGGGATCATCGCTGGATGCGATCGCGCGCGAACGCCTCTCGACCGCCTACATGCCGGGCCGGAAATTCACCATGCTTCCCGAGGATGCGATCGATTGCCTGTCGCTAGACGAGGGGAACGAGCGCCCGGTGGTGTCGCTCTATCTCGTCGTCGGGGCGAGCGACTTCGCCTTGCGCGGCCGGCATACGAAGCTGGAACGCGTGCGCATCAGCGCCAACCTGCGCCACGCGGAACACGACGCGCTGAACGCCGCGTTCGAGAAGGGCGAGCGCATCGGTCTGCCGCTGGAGCAAGAGCTGCTTACGCTCTGGCAGCTCGCGCTGGCGCTGGAAAAGCGCCGCGGCAGGCCGAGCGTCGGCGCCGCGCAGCTCGACTATGTATTTCAGGTCGAGGGCGGCCGGGTGGCGATCGAGGCGAGAAAGCGCGGCGCGCCGCTCGAAAAGACCGTCTCGGAACTCATGATTTTCGCCAACAGCGCGTGGGGCGAGCTGCTCGCCGAAAAAGACCTCGCCGGCATCTACCGCGTCCAGTCCTCGGGGAAGGTACGGCTGAGCGTGCATCCGGAGCCCCATGAAGGCCTGGGCGTCGCGTCCTATGCCTGGATGAGCTCGCCGCTGCGCCGCTACGTGGACCTCGTCAATCAGTGGCAGCTCATCGCCGGCCTGCGCGGCCAACGGCCGCCCTTTTCCCGCAATTCCGAGGCGCTGCTTACGGCGCTGCGCGCCTTCGAGGTGACCAGTGCGCGCTTTGACGAGCACCAGCGCGCAATGGAACAGTACTGGTGCCTGCGCTGGCTCGAGCAGGAACGCATTGCCGAGACCGAAGCCACGGTGCTGCGCGACAACCTGGTGCGCTTCGAGGGGCTGCCGCTCGCGGTGCGCGTGCCCTCGCTGCCGGAACTGGAGCCCGGCACGCGCGTGCGGCTGGCGCTGGAGGCACCCGACCTGATCGAGCGTACGGTGGCATGCACTTGGCGGGCGACGCTGGGCCGGGAAGCAAGCGATACGGCGGCGGCCGGGGACGGGCAGGCGGCCCTCGAGCACGAGGCGCGCGAGCAGAAGCCGCGCTAAGGGCCTAAAATGCCTGCGGAACTTCGCCTTCAGAGGTGATTTTGCAGGGCAACACCGCGAACTTATTGCTGGATCCGCGCGAATACTGGAGCGGGCTTGATCGCCAATCCCGCCTGCTGGCGGTATCGGTCGGGGCGTCGCTTCTGCTGCACGCGATCCTTCTGACGGTCCATTTCCGCTTTCCCGAAGCGCTGCGCTGGAAGCCGGCCAGTCAGCCCCTCGAAGTGATCCTGGTCAACGCAAAAGCGCGCGACAAACCCTCGCGCGCGAAGGCGCTCGCCCAGGCAAACCTGGATGGCGGCGGCAATACCGACGCCAGGCAGCGCGCGACCAGCCCGTTGCCGGTGACCAATCCGCGCGATCCCGGCCGCGATCTGGCCGAGACGCAGCGCCGGCAGCGCGAACTGGAAGCGCAGCAACAACGGTTGCTGGCGCTCAACCGCGAACTGGGCGCCAAAGTCCCGGCCGAAGCGCAACGCCAGGCGCCGTCGGAAGACGCCTCGTCGCAGGTTACCGGGCGCGACATGGCGGACCGTTCGCTTGCAATGCTCAACCTGCAGGCGCAGATCGCGCGCCAGACCCAGGCGTACCAGGAACGGCCGCGCAAGCGCTTCATCGGCGCCAACACGAGGGAGTACCGTTTCGCACAGTACGAAGAGGACTGGCGCGCCAAGATCGAGCGCGTCGGTACCCTCAATTACCCGGCCGAAGCGCGCGGCAAGCTCTACGGCACGCTGCGCCTCACCGTGACGGTCCGGCCCGATGGCACGGTGGAGTCGATCGATCTGGACCGCTCTTCGGGGCTCAAGGTGCTCGACCAGGCAGCGTTCCGCATCGTGCAGATGGCGGCGCCATTCGCGGTTTTTCCGCCCGATATCCGCAAGGACACCGACCTGCTGGTCATCACGCGCACCTGGTTTTTCGCCCAGGGCGACAAGATCTGGACCGAGTCCAAGTAGCGCATGACCGATCGCTACGCGGTGATCGGCCATCCGGTCGCGCATTCGAAATCGCCCTGGATCCACGCCGAATTCGCGCGCGCCACCGGACAGGACATCGAGTATCAGCGGATTGAAGCGCCGCTGGACGGTTTTGCGCGCGTCGCGGGCGAATTCCGGGCCGCGGGAGGTCGCGGTGCCAACGTTACCTTGCCGTTCAAGCACCAGGCATTTCTCTATTGCCGGGGGGAAGTGGGCGCGCGGGCGCGCGCGGCACAAGTGGTGAATACCCTGATCTTCGAGGATCGCGGCGTGCGCGGCGAAAATACGGATGGGGTCGGCTTGCTGCGCGACATCACAGTGAACCTCGGGCGCGCCATCGCGGGCAAGCGCGTCCTGCTGATGGGGGCGGGCGGCGCAGCGCAGGGCGTGCTCGGTCCATTGCTCGGCGCGGGCCCGCAGCGTCTGGTGATTGCGAATCGCATCGCGGGCAAAGCGCGCGCGCTCGCGCAGCGCGGCGGCGCGGCGGCGGGCCTGGGATACGACGAACTCGGCGGCGCGCAGTTCGATCTTCTGATCAACGCGACCTCGGCCGGCCTCGCGGGCGAGGCACCGCCATTGACCGCGGCTGCGTTCGCGCCGGGCGCGCTCGGCTACGAAATGGTTTACGGGCGCGATACGCCGTTTCTCGCCATGGCGCGCGCCGCGGGCGCCGACGCCTGCGATGGCACCGGCATGCTGGTCGAGCAGGCGGCGGAATCGTTCCTGCTCTGGCGCGGCCTGCGACCGGATACGGCGCCGGTAATCGCGGCGCTGCGCGCGCGCTGATGGCGGCCGCGAGGGGCCGCGCGCTGCGCGTTGCGCGCACCGCCTGGAAAGTCTTTTGCTACGGCCTCGGCACGCTGGTGGCCGTCGTGCTGGCGGTGCAGTGCTGGTTCTATGCGCACGTGCTGTGGTGGCGCCTGTATGAGCCTGCCAGCACCGCCTTCATGCAAGCGCGGATCGAGCGGCTGCGCGAGAAGGACCCCAAGGCGAAGCTCGCGCACCAGTGGGTCGGGTACGAGCGCATCTCGGCGCAGTTGAAGCGCGCGGTGGTCGCCGCCGAAGACGCCAAGTTCGTCGGCCATGAGGGCTTCGACTGGGAGGCGATCTCGAAGGCGATCGAAAAGAACGAGAAGAAGGGCAGGGTGGTGGCCGGGGCCTCGACCATCAGCCAGCAACTGGCCAAAAACCTGTTCCTCTCGGGCGAGCGCTCCTGGGTGCGCAAGGGCCAGGAGGCCGCAATCACCTGGATGCTCGAAGCCACGCTCGGCAAGCGCCGCATCCTCGAGCTCTATCTGAATTTCGCGGAGTGGGGCGAGGGGGTGTTCGGCGCCGAAGCCGCGGCCCGATACCACTTCGGGGTCGGCGCGGCGGCCCTGAGCGCCCCGCAGGCGGCGTTCCTCGCGGCGATTCTGCCGAGCCCGCGGCGCTATGCGCCGGGGCGCATCACACCCTACGTCGCGAGCCGGATCGAGACGATCCTCGCGCGCATGCCGGCAGCACAGATTCCCTAGCGGCACGGCGGGCGCCTAACGCGCGGAACCCCGGATCGCGGCATACTCGCGCCGGTATGAGCGAGCTACCGACCCGCCTCGAAGTCGAAGACCTGCAGCAGAACCTGCGCGCGGTGCAGGACAGGCTCGCGCGCAAGCACGAACCTGCGGCGCTGCGCGCCGAACTGGATCCGCTCCATCCGGCCGATGTCGCTTACATCCTCGAGGCGCTGCCGCTGGAGGAGAGGCTGCTGGTCTGGAACCTGGTCAAGACCGAGCGCGAAGGCGAGATCCTGCTCGAGCTCTCGGAGGCGGTGCGCGAGTCGCTCATCGCCACCATGGATTCGAAGGAACTGGTCGCCGCGGCCGAGACCCTCGAGGCCGACGAGATCGCCGACCTGGCGCCGGACCTGCCCGAGGAGGTGGTGCAGGACGTCATCCGGGCGCTGCCGCAGGAGGAGCGCGTGCTGCTGCGCGCGGCGCTTTCCTATGCCGAGGGTACCGTGGGCGCGCTGATGGACTTCGACCAGATCACGGTACGCGAGGACGTGACGCTCGAGGCCGCGACGCGCTATCTGCGGGCGCTGGACGAGCTGCCGGCGCACACCGATCAGCTGTTCGTGGTCGATCGCGAGCAGCGCCTGAAGGGAACGCTGCCGCTCGCCCGGCTCATCGTCTCGGATCTCGACCGCGAAGTGGGTCAGGTCATGGTGCCCGAGAGCATGAAGTTCCATCCCGAAGATCCGGCGGAGGACGCGGCGCAGGCCTTCGAGCGCTATGACCTGGTGTCGGCGCCGGTCGCCGACGAATTCGGCCGCCTGATCGGGCGGCTGACCGTAAATGCGGTGATGGACCATATCCGGGAGAAAAGCGCCGAGACCCAGCTCGCCGAGGCGGGCCTGTCGAAGGAAGAAGACGTGTTTGCCCCGGTGTGGAACAGTTTCAAGAACCGCTGGGCCTGGCTGGCAGTGAACCTGGTGACCGCGTTCATCGCCTCGCGCGTGATCGGCGCCTTCGAAGGCTCGATCGAGCGGCTGGTGGCGCTCGCCGCGCTGATGCCGATCGTCGCCGGGATCGGCGGCAATTCGGGCAACCAGACCATTACGATGATCGTGCGCGCGCTGGCGCTCGGCCAGATCCAGTCCTCCTACTGGACCAAACTCGTCGCCAAGGAACTCGGCTTGGCGACGCTGAACGGCGTGCTCTGGGGCGGACTGCTCGGCGTGGTGACCTACATCCTTTACGGCAGCGTGGCGCTGGGCGGGGTGATGGCGCTCGCGATGCTGCTGACGCTGCTGCTTGCGTCGGGAATGGGGGTGGCGATTCCCTACTTGCGCGCCCGGCTCGGCCAGGATCCGGCGGTCGGCTCCTCGGTGCTGATCACCGCCTGCACCGACTCGGGCGGCTTTTTCATCTTCCTCGGCCTGGCGACCCTGTTTCTCCTATAGGGAGCGGAAGGCCTCGCGCGCGGCCGCCAGCGTCGCGTCGATTTCCGCGGCGCCGTGCGCCGCCGACACGAAGCCGGCTTCGTAGGCGGATGGCGCGAGGTATACGCCGCGCATCAACATCTGGTGGAAAAACTTGTTGAAGCGGTCTTTGTCGCATTGCATGACTTCGGCAAAGCTCGCCGGCGGCGAGGCACGGAAATACAGCCCGAACATGCTGCCTACCGATTGCGCCGAGAACACGACTTTGGCTTTTTGCGCTTCTGCGACCAGACCGTCTACGAGTAATTGCGTGGTTTTTTCGATCTTCGACTGAAAATCTTTTTCTTGTACCAGCTTCAAGGTCGCCAGACCCGCCGCGACCGCTACAGGATTGCCCGATAGCGTCCCGGCCTGGTAGACGGGACCGAGCGGCGCGATTTTCTCCATGATCTCGCGCCTGCCGCCGAACGCGCCTACCGGCAGCCCGCCGCCGATCACTTTGCCCAGCGTCGTGAGGTCCGGCCGAATGCCGTAGCGCGCCTGCGCGCCGCCGAGCGCGACGCGGAATCCGGTCATTACTTCGTCGAATATGAGGACCGCGCCATGCCGGCTGCAGTTTTTTTGCAGTGATTCGAGGAAACCGGGTTTGGGCAGGACAAGATTCATGTTGCCCGCGACCGGTTCCACGATCACGCCGGCGATATCTGCGCCGCGAGCGGCGAAGATTTTTTCGATCTGTTCGATATTATTGAAATCAAGAACGAGAGTATGCGCAGCGGTCTCCGGCGGCACGCCGGCGGAGCTCGGATTGCCGAAGGTGAGGGCGCCGGAGCCCGCCTTCACCAGCAGGCTGTCGGCGTGGCCGTGATAGCAGCCTTCGAACTTGACGATCAGGCTGCGACCGGTGTGGCCGCGCGCGAGGCGGATGGCGGTCATGGTTGCCTCGGTGCCCGAGGACACGAGGCGCACCATCTCGATCGAGGGCAGCAGCCGGCAGATCGCCTCAGCCAGTTCGATCTCGGCCTCGGTCGGCGCGCCGAAGGACAGGGCCTTCGACGCCGCCGCCTGCACGGCCTCCACCACCTGCGGATGCGCATGGCCGAGGACCATCGGTCCCCAGGAACCGACATAGTCGATGTAACGCTTGCCGTCGGCGTCCCAGAGGTACGCGCCCGAGGCGCGCTCCAAAAACGGCGGCGTGCCGCCGACGGCGCGGAACGCGCGCACCGGCGAATTCACCCCTGCGGGGATGTGCTCCCGCGCGCGCTCGAACAGGATCTCATTGCGCGATTTCATGCGCCCAGAGCTTACCGTAGCTGCGTGCCCGCTCGGCAATATCGGGCGCATCGAACAGGTCCGAGATCACCGCCAGGCAGTCGGCCCCGGCGACGAGCAGCTGCGGCGCGTTATCCAGCGTGATGCCGCCGATCGCGACCAGCGGCACGCGGAGCGATCGCGCTTCGCCAAACAGCGCGAGCGGGGCGCGCACCGCCGCAGGTTTGGTCGGGGACGGGAACACGCTCCCGAAGGCGATGTAGTCGGCACCGGCGGCGACCGAGGCACGCGCCGCGGCGAGCGAGTTGTAGCAGGAGACGCCAAGCAGCTTGCCGCGCAACTTGGCGCGCGCGGCGGCAAGGTCGCCGTCGTCGCGGCCGAGATGCACGCCGTCGGCGCCGGATTCGAGCGCGAGCGCCACGCGCACCGCCGCAGGTTTGGTCGGGGACGGGAACACGCTCCCGAAGGCGATGTAGTCGGCACCGGCGGCGACCGCGGCACGCGCCGCGGCGAGCGAGTTGTAGCAGGAGACGCCAAGCAGCTTGCCGCGCAACTTGGCGCGCGCGGCGGCAAGGTCGCCGTCGTCGCGGCCGAGATGCACGCCGTCGGCGCCGGATTCGAGCGCGAGCGCCACGTCATCGTTGACGATGAACGGGACGCGGCGCTCGCGGCACTTCGTTGCGAGGGCCGTTGCCTCAAGGACGCGCTGTTCTTGCCCTGCAAGCTTGTTGCGATACTGCAATGCCGCGATCCCGCCCGAAAGCGCCTGGCCGGCTCTGCCGATGAGCAATGCGCTGTCGGCGCAGTCGGGCGTGATCGCGTAGAGTCCGCGCAGTTTCACCGCCTGCTCCGCGTCTCGAAGAACCGGTCCGGAAGAAGCTGGCCCCGGCCGGGCTGAAATCCGGCCGCGAGCGCCTGCCAGGTGTAGTGCTGCGCCGCCTGCACGGCGTTCTCGACGCCCAGCCCCTTAGCGATCAGGGCCGCGAGCGCGGAGGCGAGGGTGCAGCCCGAGCCGTGGTAATTCCCCGGCAGGCGGCGCCAGTGATCCTGGCGCACTGCGCCGCGCGAATCGTAAAGCGTGTTGCTGACCTGCGCGCCGGGTTCATGCGTGCCGGTGACGAGAACGAATTTGCAGCCGAGTTTCGTGAGTTCGCGCGCGCACTCGGACAGGCTGGCGTCGGGTCCGGCAAGTGCGAGGCGGCGCGCTTCGACGCTGTTCGGCGTCAGCACGGTCGTGCGCGGAAGCAGCGCAGCGCGCAGCACCTGCACCGTTTCGGCATCGGCGAGCGGATCGCCGCGGCCCGAGGCAAGCACCGGATCGAGCACCACCGCGGCGCCGGGGTGCTCGGCAAGGATCGTCGCGATGATCCGGGCATTGGCGGCTGAGCCGAGAACGCCGAGCTTGAACGCCGCGACCGGGACATCTTCGAGCAATCGGCGCGCCTGGCCGGCGACCCACGCCGGCTCGATCGCGAGCAGGCTTTCGACGCCGCGCGTGTCCTGCACGGTGAGCCCGGTCAGCACCGACAGCGGATGGCAGCCGAGGCTCGCGAGCGTGAGCAGGTCCGCCTGCAAACCTGCGCCGCCGGTAGGATCGGAAGCCGCGAAGGCGAGAACGATCGGAGGGGAGGACGGCATGCGCTAGAATCCGCTGCAATTTTACTGTGCCGCCGCCAATGACCGAACAGCAAGTTCAATTCAAGACATGGATGTGCCTGATTTGCGGCTGGGTCTACGACGAGGCCGCCGGTATTCCCGGTGAAGGCATTGCACCGGGCACGCGCTGGGAAGACGTGCCGATGAACTGGACCTGTCCCGAATGCGGCGCGCGCAAGGAAGACTTCGAATTGGTGGAGCTCTGAGCTAGCTTTTGAAGGCGGCGGCGGTCGTGAGGACGCTGCGTGCGCCTTGCGGTAAAATAACGCCAAGCGTGTCCTCGATCGATCTGACGAATCACTTCCTGATCGCCATGCCCAACATGGCCGATCCGTACTTTGCGAGGACACTGACTTACGTCTGCGAGCACAACGATCAGGGTGCGCTCGGGATCGTCGTCAACCGCCCCATCGACATGACACTGCAGGCGCTGTTCGAGCGCCTGTCGCTCACCCTCAAGGACCGCGCCTTCGCCGACGCGCCGGTCTATTTCGGCGGCCCGGTTCAGACCGATCGCGGCTTTGTGCTGCACCTGCCCGCAGGCGAGTGGCAATCGACGCTGAAAGTGCGCGACGCCATCGGCCTTACCACTTCCAAGGACATCCTGGAGGCCGTAGGCCGCGGCGAGGGGCCCTCGAAAATGCTGGTGTCGCTCGGCTACTCGGGCTGGTCGGCCGGGCAGATCGAGCATGAGCTGACGCAGAACGCGTGGCTGACGGTCGAGGCGAAGAACGCGATCATCTTCGACCTGCCGGCCGACGAGCGGCTGCCCGCGGCGATGGAACTGCTGGGCCTGGATTACGCACGGCTGGCCGACCAGGCTGGACATGCCTGAGAAGGCCAGCCGTACAACTGCCGGCACCGTCCTCGCGTTCGATTTCGGTTTGCAGCGCATCGGCGTCGCCGTCGGTGAGCCGGAACTCGGCACGGCGCATCCGTTGCCGGGCATCGCCGCGCGAACCCAGCCGGGCCGCCTCACCGCGGTCGAGCGCCTGGTGAATGAGTGGCAGCCTTCGATGCTGGTGGTGGGGCGTCCGCTCGGCGAAGACGGCGCGCCGCACGAGATGACACGCCGCGCCGAGCGTTTTGCGCGCCAGCTGAACGGCCGCTTCCGGCTGCCGGTGACGCTGGTGGATGAGCGCTACAGTTCGGCGGAAGTCGAAAGCCGCATGCGCGCGGCGTACGGCAGCCGCAAGGCGGCCAGCCTTGCCCGCGGCAAAACCCTGGACTCCCATGCCGCGCACGTGATCCTGGAACAGTACCTTTCCCATCCTTCCGAGGGCCGGGCGGCGTGACCAAGCTGCCTGAGGCGGAAGCGCTGCTGCCCAAACTTGCCGCGCAACTGAAAGCCCGCGTCACACCGGCCACCGCGATGATCGGCCTGCATACCGGCGGCGCCTGGCTCGCCGAGCGGCTGCACCCGCTGCTCGGGCTGAAGGAACCGCTGGGGTTCATGGACATCGCGTTCTACCGCGACGACTACGCCAAAGAGGGCCTCAAGCACGACCCCAAGCGCACCCGGATTCCGTTCGAGGTCGAAGGCCGCGACCTGCTGCTCGTGGACGACGTTCTTTACACCGGACGCACGGTGCGGGCGGCGATGAACGAACTCTTCGACTACGGCCGGCCGAGGAGCATATCGCTGGTGGTGCTCGTCGACCGCGGCGGACGGCAGCTGCCGATCGCCGCGCAGTACTGCGGCGCGCAGCTGGAGGTGCCCGCCGGCATGCGGCTGCGTCTGAAGCGCGCCGCGGACGGCAAGCTGTCGCTGGAGCTCGAACGTGCCGGGTAACCCGCAGCTCAACGCCAACGGCGAGCTGCAGCACCTGCTCTCGACCGAGGGCCTGCCGCGCGAGATCCTGGTGCAGATCCTCGATACCGCCGAGTCCTTCGCGGGGGTCACCGAACGCGAAGTGAAGAAGGTGCCGCTGATGCGGGGCAAGAGCGTGTTCAATCTGTTCTTCGAACCCTCGACCCGCACCCGCACCACCTTCGAGATTGCCGCCAAGCGGCTGTCGGCCGACGTCATCAACCTCAACGTCGCGGCGAGTTCGCAGTCCAAGGGCGAGTCGCTGCTCGACACGGTGGCCAACCTGTCGGCGATGCAGGCCGACGTGTTCGTGGTGCGGCACGGTTCCTCGGGCGCGCCCTACCTGATCGCGCGCCACGTCAAGCCGCACGAGCACGTGATCAACGCGGGCGATGGCCGGCACGCGCACCCGACCCAGGGCCTGCTCGATCTCTACACCATCCGCCACTACAAGAAGGATTTCGCGCAACTCACGGTGGCGATCGTCGGCGACGTGCTGCATTCGCGCGTCGCGCGCTCGCTGATCCACGGCCTCACCTCGCTCGGCGTGCCGGAGGTGCGCGTGATCGGGCCGCAGACGCTGCTGCCCGCAGGCGTCGAGGCGCTCGGCGTGCGCGTGTTCCACGACATGCGCGCGGGCCTGAAGGACTGCGATGTGGTGGTCATGCTGCGGCTGCAGAACGAGCGCATGGACGGGGCACTGCTGCCCTCGGCGCAGGAGTTCTTCAAGCACTACGGCCTTACCGCGGACAAGCTCGCGCTCGCCAGGCCGGACGCGATCGTGATGCATCCGGGGCCGATGAACCGCGGCGTCGAAATCGATTCCCCGGTCGCCGACGGCCCGCACTCGGTGATCCTGCCGCAGGTCACTTTCGGCATAGCGGTGCGCATGGCGGTCATGTCCATCGTGGCGGGGAACTGATGAAAATCCTGATCCGCGGCGGGCGCGTGATCGATCCGGCCAGCGGGCGGGATGAAATTGGGGACGTTTTTATTTCCGATGGAAGAATTTCCAGTGCGAAAGAGAAAGCAGAAAGAACAATTGATGCCAAAGGTCTCGTTGTCGCGCCAGGCCTGATCGACCTGTCGGCGCGGTTGCGCGAACCGGGCTACGAGTACAAGGCGACGCTCGAATCGGAGATGGACGCGGCGGTGGCGGGGGGCGTGACCAGCCTTGCCTGCCCGCCGGACACCGATCCGCCGCTGGACGAACCGGGCCTCGTCGACATGCTGCGCCGGCGCGCCAAAGTGCTGGCGCGGGCGCGCGTCTACCCGGTCGGCGCACTCACCGTGAAGCTCGCCGGCGAGCGGCTCACCGAGATGGCCGAGCTTGCCGAGGCGGGCTGCGTCGCCTTCTCGCAGGCGAACGCGCCGCTCGCCGACACGCAGCTGCTCTGGCGCGCGATGCAGTATGCCGGCACCTTCGGCTTTCCGGTGTGGCTGCGCGCGGAAGACCGCTGGCTCGCGCACGGCGGCGTCGCGCACGACGGCGAAGTCGCGACGCGGCTGGGTCTTCCCGGAATTCCGTCGTTCGCCGAGACCATCGCGCTCGGTACCGTGCTGCAGCTGGTGCGCGCCACCGGCACGCGCGTGCATATCTGCCGGCTTTCCACCGCGGTCGGCGCCGAAATGGTCCGTGCCGCGAAGAAGGAGGGCCTGCCGGTCAGCTGTGACGTAGGCATCCATCACGTGCACCTGTCGGAGCTTGACCTGGGCTACTACGATGCGCATTGCCGGCTCGAGCCGCCGCTGCGCTCGCAACGCGACCGCGAGGCGCTTGCCGCGGGCCTCGCCGACGGTACCATCGACTGCGCGGTGTCCGACCACACGCCGGTGGACGAAGACCAAAAGCAGATGCCGTTTGCCGAAGCCGAGCCGGGTGCCACCGGCCTCGAACTGCTGCTGCCGCTCGTGCTCAAGTGGGGCGCGGAGAGGAAGCTGCCGCTGGCAAAGACGCTGGCGCGCGTTACCAGCGATCCGGCGCGCATCCTCGGCGTGCAAACGGGGCGCATCGAACCCGGCGCGCCCGCGGACCTGGCAGTGTTCGACCCCGGACAGCACTGGCGCATCGTGCCCGAAGCGCTCAAGAGCCAGGGCAAGAACACGCCGTTCCTCGGCTACGAACTCACCGGGCGCGTGCGCACGACGATCGTCGCCGGCAACGTGGTCTACGAGCAGGCGTGAGACGAGTAGTGATTGTGGCATTCCTTGCGGTTTCGGGCTGCGGAACAATCTCTCGAAATGAAGCGCCGCCAGCAGCGGTGGAACGGCCATCGCCGGAAAAATCTGCCGCGGCACCTCCCGCTGCATCGGGAAAGGGCGCTTATTACAAGGACGACGGGCCGGGCGCCAATCCGCCGCCGAACCTGGGGGCAATTCCAGATGCAGTTCCGAAGCCCGAACCGCTGCACCGTTTCGCCAACCGCCCCTACCAGGTGTTCGGCCGGGATTACGCGCCGGTTGCGGGCGCGGCGCCGTTCAAGCAGATCGGGATCGGGAGCTGGTACGGCCGGCGCTTTCACGGCGCGCCGACCTCGAGCGGCGAACCCTACGACATGTACGCCATGACCGCGGCGCATCCGACGCTGCCGATCCCGAGCTACGTTCGCGTCACCAACATCGCCAACGGCCGCAGCGTGGTGGTGCGGATCAATGATCGGGGCCCGTTCCACTCCGACCGGATCATCGACCTTTCGTACACCGCCGCCTGGAAGTTGGGTTACGTGGAAGTCGGCAGTGCTCGCGTTGAAGTGGAATCCCTTTTGCCGGGAAAAACAGCACCGGTTCAGGAAGCGAAAACCGAAACCAATGGCGTGTTCCTGCAGTTGGGAGTCTTTTCCGCTCGCGAAGCGGCCGAGAACTTCCGTGTTCGCGTCTACCGCGAGCTCGCCTGGCTGTCGGAAACGATCCAGGTGATCGCCGGCGGCGCCCTGTTCCGCCTGCACCTGGGCCCCTACCGCTCGCAGGACGAGGCGCGCACGATCGCCGATCGCATTCAGTCGGAATTCAACCTCAGGCCGCTGCTGGTCGTCAGGTAACGGCCGGCAGCAGCTATAATCCGCGGCCTTTCGTTTCACGCTGGCCGCGAATTCCCGATGCTGCGCCGTCTGCTTTGCGCGTTTCTCCTTTTCCCGGCGCTTGCCGTTGCGCAAGCGCCGCCCCAGGTCGTCGGCCGGGCCTGGGTGGTCGCGGACGTTTCCAGCGGGCAGATCCTCGCCGCCGAGAGGCCCGATGAGCGCTTCGAGCCCGCTTCGCTGACCAAGCTGATGACGGCGTATCTGGTGTTCGCCGCCCTGAAAGAAAAAAAACTCGCGCTCGATCAGCAGGTTAAGGTTTCGGAGCGCGCCTGGCGCGCGCCGGGCTCGCGCATGTTCATCGAACCGAGGAAGCCGGTGACGGTGGACGAACTGCTCCGCGGCATGATCGTGCAATCGGGCAACGACGCCTGCATCGCGCTCGCCGAGCAGGTCGCCGGCTCGGAGGAGGCGTTCGCGGCAATGATGAACCGCGAGGCAGAGCGGCTCGGCATGAAGAACACCAGATACATGAATGCGTCGGGCCTGCCCGATCCGCTGCACTACTCGACGGCGCGCGATCTGTACCTGCTGGCCTCCGCCCTGATCGGCGATTTTCCCGAGCAGTATGCGCAGTACTACTCGCAGCGCGAGTACCGCTACAACGGCATCACCCAGCCGAACCGCAACCGCCTGCTCTGGCTCGACAACACGGTGGACGGAATCAAGACCGGTTTCACCGAAGCGGCGGGCTACTGCCTGGTCGCGTCATCGAAGCGCGGCCCGCGGCGCCTGCTTTCGGTGCTGCTCGGCTCGACCTCCGAATCCACGCGCGCGCAGGAGTCGCAGAAGCTGCTCAACTGGGGCTTCCAGTTCTTCGACGCGGTGCGGCTGTACGCGGGCGGCGCGGCGGTGAAGGAGATCGAGGTCTGGAAGGGTGCGAAGGCGACGCTCAAGGCAGGCTTCCGCGGCGACCTGGTGGTGACCGTGCCCAAGGGTCTGGGCGGCAAGTTGAAGGCGGAACTGCTGTCCCAATCGCCGCTGGTCGCGCCGGTGGCCGAAGGCGGCCGCGTCGGCAATCTGCGCGTCACGCTCGATGGCAAACCGCTGGGCGAGTACCCGGTGATCGCGCTCGAGCCGGTGGCGGCGGCGGGGTTTTTCGGCCGCGCCTGGGATACACTGAGACTCTGGTTACAGTAACGGGGCGATCATGGTCTTCCTGAATGGAAAGTTCATGCCGATCGAGGAGGCGCGCGTTCCGGTGCTCGACCGCGGCTTCATCTTCGGCGACGGTGTTTATGAGCTGGTGCCGGTGTATTCGCGCGTGCCGTTCCGGATGGACGAGCACCTGGCGCGCCTGGAGCGCAGCCTCGCCGCGGTCCGGATCCGCAATCCCTACAACCGCGCCGAATGGCGCGACATCATCCTGCAGCTGGTCGCAAAGCAGTCCTTCGAGGACCAGGGCGTATATTTCCAGGTGACGCGCGGCGTTGCCAAACGCGACCACGCATTCCCGAAAGACGCCGCGCCCACGGTGTTCATCATGTCCAGTCCGCTCGTCAATCCGCCGCGAGAGCTGGTAGAACGCGGTGCGGCGGCTGTCACCGCCGTTGACGACCGCTGGCTGCATTGCGACATCAAGTCGATTTCGCTGATCGGCAACTGCCTGCTGCGCCAGGCCTCGGCCGACGTGGGCGCAATCGAGACCATCCTTTTCCGCGACCACAAGCTCACCGAAGCCTCGGCCTCGAACGTGTTCGTGGTCAGGGCTGGCGTGATCCTGTCGCCGCCCAAGTCGAACCTGATCCTGCCCGGCATCACCTACGACGTGATTGCCGAGATCGCGCAGGCCGCGGGCTTGCCGCTCGAGTTCCGCGACATCAGCGAGTCCGAAGTGCGTACCGCGGATGAGATTTGGGTGACATCTTCCTCCAAGGAAGTGCTCGCGATCGTGCTGCTCGACGGCAAGCCGGTCGCGGGCGGCAAGCCCGGCCCGGTATTTCACCGCGTCTACGCGCTCTACCAGGAATTCAAGCAAAAGGTGATGCGTGCAGGAAAGGAACGGCAAGCCGCCTGAAGCGCCGGTGACGGCGCCGCCAGAGACGGCGTTAATGCTCGCCTTTCCGACCGCGTTCCCGATCAAGATCATGGGGCGCAGGGAAGGCGGCTTCGCGAAGGACGTGATCGAGATCGTGCTGCGGCACGCGCCCGATTTCATGCCGGGGACCATCGAAACGCGCCCGAGCCGCGAGGGCAAGTACATCAGTCTCACCGTCACCGTGAACGCCACCTCCCGCGAGCAGCTCGATGCGCTCTACCAGGATCTGTGCGACTACCCCGCCGTGGTGATGGTGCTTTGATGGCTGCGGTGATCGAACGGGTTCGCGTCGTTCATCTGGGGTTGAGCCCCTATGAATCCACTTTGAAGGCGATGCGCGAGTTCACGTCGAATCGCAACGCGGACAGCGCCGACGAACTCTGGCTGCTGGAGCACCCGCCGGTCTATACGCGCGGCCTGGCCGCCGCTGCCGGCTTCGGGCCCAAAGCGGACAACGGCATTCCGGTCATACAGGTCGAGCGCGGCGGCGAAATCACCTATCACGGTCCGGGCCAGGTGGTGCTCTATACGCTGGTGGATCTCGCGCGCCGCGGCATCAAGGTGAAGCAGTTCGTCGCCATGCTCGAGCAGTCGGTGATCGACCTCCTCGGAAGTCGCGCTGAAAGGAAGCCCGGGGCACCGGGCGTCTATGTGGCGGGCGCCAAGGTCGCGGCGCTCGGCATCCGCGTGACCAGGGGTTGCGCTTTCCACGGACTCGCCCTGAACGTGGACATGGATCTCGCGCCCTTCGAGGCAATTGATCCCTGCGGCCAACCCGGCCTGCGCGTGACGCAGACGCGCGATCTGGGGTTCGAGTTCTCGGTCGATGCCGCCGGAGCGCAGCTCGCCGCGCTGCTCATCGAGAGAATCGAACATGCGTGAAGCCGGCGTCAAGGAAAAGGGCGCGCTGAAGACGTCGCGCCTGCAATTTTTCCGCAGGGAAAGGCTCCCCAAGCCGGATTGGATTCGCGTCCGTGCGGCCAGCGCCGGCTCGCAGTTCCACGCCGTCAAGCGGATTCTCAGGGAGCAGAAACTGCACACGGTCTGCGAGGAAGCGTCCTGCCCGAACATCGCCGAGTGCTTCGGCAAGGGCACCGCGACCTTCATGATCCTGGGCGA
>Ga0154760_1003_pt1 | contig 25115 bp, 24 predicted proteins | sample Rifle2008BG16ft_FD_105768 | JGI IMG/M metagenome (GOLD analysis project Ga0154760, IMG submission 105768) | Betaproteobacteria bacterium RBG_16_66_20
CCCAGGGGTTCGATCTCGTCCTTGATCATGGTTGAGAGTTCCGCCGACTTGACGCGGCGGAAGCGCGCCAGCGGAAAGCGCAGGATGTGGTCGAAAAGGGCATAGCGCAGGCGCCGCAGCATGCGCTCGCCGAGCCAGCCCTTCATGGTGTTGATCTGGAACTTCAGGCCGCCGTTGACCACGATCAACGCGAGGAAGGCGAAGGTCAGCGCGACCAGGTAAGGCAACTGGTGCAGCGCGAAGCCGTCGAACAGGCGCAGCGTCTCGCCACCGAGGAACGCGGGCAGCGTGAAATGCACCTTGAGAAATGCCACCGTCGCCTCGGGCACCGGGAAGCGCTTGCCCTGGATCGCCTCGTTGATGATCGCCTTGGGCAGGTCGAGCATCGAGAAGTAGATCAGCATCGAGGCGACGACCAGCGGAACGATGAGCAGCTGCTCGCGCTTGCTGTAGCGGATGATGAATCCGAACAGGGACCGTTCCATGGGAGAGATGATAGTGCAAGGCGCGCGGCTTCGTGCCACAGTATCGACCGTGACGACGGGAGCCGACTTCCTGGTCAGGTTCTGGGGCGTGCGCGGCAGCATCGCCGCCCCGGGACCCGCTACCGCGCGCTACGGCGGCAATACGTCCTCGATCGAGGTGCGCTGCGGCAAGCGCCTGATCATGCTCGACGCCGGCACCGGCATGCGCTACCTCGGCAACCAGCTGGTGGCCGAGGCGCCGGTCGATTCGGATATTCTGTTCACCCACACGCATTTCGACCACGTCTGCGGGCTGCCCTTCTTCAAACCATTCTTCCAGGCGCAAAACAGCTTCCGGCTGTGGGCGGGGCACTTCGGCGGCGCCACGACCCTGCAGCGCGTGCTGCGCGAGTTCATGATGGCGCCGCTGTTCCCCGTGCCGCCCGAGGTCTTCAAGGCGAGGATGGAGTACCGCGACTTCTCGGGCGGCGACACGCTCGCGCCGGCGCCCGGGATCGCGGTGCGCACCGCCGTGCTCAACCATCCCGACGGCGCGACCGGCTATCGCATCGAGTACGGCGGCAAATCGGTGTGCTACGTTACCGACACCGAGCACGTGCCGGGAATACCCGACCGCAACGTCCTCGCGCTGATCGAGGGCGCCGACATCGTCATTTACGACTGCATGTACACCGATGAGGAATACGCGAGGGCCTACGTCGGCTGGGGCCATTCGACCTGGCAGGAAGCGGTGCGCCTGTGCAAATCCGCCCGGGTGAAACGGCTGGTGGTGTTCCACCACGATCCCGACCACGACGACGACCGGCTCGACGCCATTGCGCGCGAGGTGGAGGCGGCGTTGCCGGGCGCGGTACTCGCGCGCGAGGGCATGGTGCTGCATCCGTGATCGCCTCCGGGGAGCCGGCATTCGCCGCGCATCTTGGGGCGATCGAAACTCTGGCTCCCGAGCTGCAGGCGATCGGCTGCGACCCGCCCCCGGCGCCGCGCTGGAACCAGGACTGGTTCCCGCGGCTCGATGCGGCGGCGGCCTACGCCATGGTGCGCCGGCACCGTCCGGCGCGCATCGTAGAGGTCGGCTCGGGCCACTCGACGCGGTTTCTGGCCCGCGCCGTGGTGGACGGCGGCCTGGAGACACGCATCACCGCCATCGATCCCCGGCCGCGCGCCAGTCTCCAAGGGCTGCCGATCGAGTTGCTGCTCATGCCCGTGCAGGCGGCCGGGCGCGCGCCGTTCGCGGGCCTTTCCAGGGACGATGTCCTGTTCATCGATTCGAGCCACCAGTACCGCCCCGGCAGCGACGTCGCATTCATTTTCGAGCAGGTCATGCCAGCCCTCGCCGTGGGCGTCCTGGTGCACTTCCACGACATCTTCCTGCCGGGCGCCTACCCGGCGCATTGGGCTTGGCGCCGCTACAGCGAGCAGCCCGCGGTCGCCGCGCAGCTCGCCGACGGCGGCTATGCGGTGGAGTTCTCCAGCGCGTGGATCGTTGCGCATCGGCCGGACTGGCTTGCGAGCGGCGTCTTGGCGCGCCTGCCGCTGGTGCCGGGCGCGCTGGAGTCCAGCCTATGGCTGCGCCGGATCGGCTAGCCGCTACTTGTATCGACATGAAACGCGATTGGAAAGAAAAAACAAGAGCCTGGAAACGATGGTGCCACTTTCAGCTGCTGTATGTGCTCGCATACCTGTGGCGACGCCTGCTGTTTCGAACGACCTTCATCGCCATCACCGGCAGCGTAGGAAAAACAACCTGCAAAGAGTGCATCGCCGCCATCCTTTCGGCTCATTTGCCCACCGCAAAGACACTTAACAATCAAAACGAACTCCATGGAGTTCCCCGTACCATCTTGCGCGTAAGACCGTGGCATCGCTTCGCTGTCGTTGAAATCGCGACCGACCGGCCGGGTATGATCATCAGATCGGCCCGGTTGCTGCGCCCCGGCATCGCCGTTGTGCTGGGAGTTGCAGGAACCCACACCAGGGTCTTCCCGACCCTCGACGATACCGCGGCCGAGAAAGCACGCCTGCTCGACGCGCTGTCGCCCGAGGGATTGGCGATCCTCAACGCCGACGATCCGCGGGTAGTGCGAATGGCTGCGAGATCTCGCTCCAGAGTGAAGACCTTCGGGCATTGCGCGGGGACTGATCTCCGGGCGGACGCGGTGTCGTCGAAGTGGCCTGCCCGGCTGAGTCTCCGGGTACACACCAAATCCGAGACGCAGTTCGTCCGTACCAATCTGGTCGGCGAGCACTGGGTGAATTCGGTGCTCGCCGCGCTCCTTGCGGCGATCTCCTGCGGGATTCCGCTGGAAGCCGCCGCCCGCGGGCTCGGGCGAGTCAGGCCGTTCATGGCGCGAATCCAGCCGGTGTTGCTGCCAAGCGGCGCCACCATTCTGCGCGATGAAGCGAACGGCTCTCTCGATACGTTGAACGCGGCGCTGCAAGTCTTGCGGGAGTCAGAAGCGGTGCGCCGCGTGCTGGTCGTCAGCGGTTTTTCCGATTCAAGAACAAATTCCCGCAATCGCCTCAGGGAGCTGGGAAACATAGCCGCCCGGACGGCCGGCCTCGCGGTATTCATCGGAGAGCATGGGCGCAATGCAGTCAGGCAGGCTGTTGCGTCGGGCATGAAGCCGGAATGTGCCCTCAGTTTTACGGACCTCCATGGCGCCGCCCGCTACCTGAAATCGGAGCTTCGCAGCGGCGACCTCGTGCTGCTGAAAGGGCGCGGCAACGATCATCTTTCCAGGGTCCTGTTCGCTCAATTCGGCGACATCGGATGCTGGAAGACAAATTGCCGAATAAGGCTCGTGTGCGACGTATGCGAGGACCTGCGGCCGGCGTTCGACCTGGATTCGGAACTGGCGCGGAGCGCGGCCTATCTGTACGGGTCGGCGGCGTCCCTCAGCCCGTCGCCGAAGAAATTGAACGCGAGCACCACCACGAACACCGGCACCACCGGCAGCATCAACCAGGGGTAGAGCGCGACCACGTTGATGTTCTGCGCTTCGTTCAGCAGTACCCCCCAGCTGGTCACCGGCGGCCGCAGACCCAGGCCGAGAAAAGACAGCGCCGTTTCGCCCAGGATCATGCTGGGCACAGAAAGCGTGAGCGAGGCGATCAGGTGACTGGCAAAGCTTGGCAGCAGGTGCCGCCCGATCACGCGACCCGGCGTCGCACCCATCAGCACCGCGGCAGTGGCGAACTCCTCTTCGCGCAACGCAAGAAGTTTCGAGCGCACTGCGCGTGCAAGGCCCGGCCAATCGAGCAATCCGAGAATGATGGTGATGCCGAAGTAGACCAGCACCGGGCTCCAGTTCACCGGCAGCGCGGCCGAGAGCGCCATCCACAGCGGCAGCTCGGGGAAGGAGCGCACCATCTCGATGAAGCGCTGGATCAGGGAATCGATCCAGCCGCCGTAATAGCCCGAAATTCCGCCCAGGATGATCCCGATCAGGAAGCTGACCGCGATCCCGAGCAGCCCCACGGTGAGCGAAATGCGGGTGCCGTGGATGATGCGCGAGAGCACATCGCGCCCCAGACGGTCGGTGCCGAAGAGGAAGAAGGTGCCGCCCGCGGCCGGACAGACGAGATGCAGGTCGGCCTCGAACAGGTCCCAGAACTCGTAGCCGTCGCCACGGCAGAAAAAGCGCAGCGCCTGGACCTTGGTCTGGTCCGGGCGGAATTCGCGCCGCATCGTCTGCATGTTCAGCTCCATGCTGTAGCCGTAGACGAACGGCCCGACGAATTTTCCCTCGTGGAACAGCTGCAGCGACTGCGGCGGCGCATAGATGTGGCGCGTGTCGCGGCTATGCAGGTTGTACGGCGAGAGCACCTCGCTCACCAGGATCGAGGCGTAGAAGAAAAGCAGCAGCCACGCGGAAATAACCGCGATGCGATGGCGCCTGAATTTCCACCACATGATCTTCCACTGCGAAGCGCGGTAGAAGCGTTCCTGCTCGGGGGTCAGCGTTTCGGTCGCGAGCGGCTCGAACGGCTCGGTGGCGACATAGTGCTCCAGCTTGGCGCTCACGCGCCGGCTCCTGCGCTACTTATCACACCGGCTCCTGTGCCGCTTCTCATCTCGCCATGCCTCCGGTGAGGCGGATGCGCGGATCGAGAACCGCGAGCAGCAGGTCGGAGATGAACATTCCGATCACCGTGAGCAGCGCGAGAAACATCAGGAACGATCCGGCAAGGTACTGGTCCTGGCTGCGCAGCGCGTCGAGCAGCATCGGCCCCGAAGTCTGCAGCGACAGCACCACCGCGACGATCGCCGAACCGGAGATGACGCTGGGCAGCAGGTTGCCGATGTCCGCGATGAACGGGTTGAGCGACATGCGCAGCGGGTATTTCACCAGCAGCCCGAACGGCGGCATGCCCTTGGCGCGCGCGGTGACCACATATTGCTTCTGCAGCTCGTCCAGCAGGTTGGCGCGCAGGCGCCGGATCATGCCGGCGGTGCCCGAGGTGCCGATCACGATCACCGGGATCCAGAGGTGGTTCAGCACCGAGCCGAACTTGGCCCAGCTCCAGGGCTTGTCGAGGTACTCGGGATCCATGATGCCGCCGATCGCGAGCCCGAATTCGACATTGGCGAAATACATCAGCACCAGGGCGAAAAGAAAATTCGGCGTCGCGAGGCCCACGTAGCCGAGCAGCGTCAGGCCGTAGTCGCCCCAGCTGTACTGGTGCGTCGCTGCATAGGCGCCGATCGGGAACGCGACCGCCCAGGTGAACAGGATGACGGTGAAATTCAGGATGAACGAAAGCAGCATCCGGTCGCCGACCACCTCCGCCACCGGCAGATCGTGCTCGAACGACCAGCCCCAGTCGCCCTGCAGCAGCCCCGAGAAGCCGCGCTCGGTGGGCCAGATCCCGACCCACACCGCGTATTGCTCGAGGAAAGGCTTGTCCAGGCCGTATTGAGCGCGCATGAACTCGGCGCGTTCGAGCGCCGCCTTGTCGCCCTGGCTGCGCAGTTCCGCGATCTGGTTGGAAAGAAAGTCCCCCGGCGGCAGCTTGATGATGCTGAAGGTGACGAAGCTGATCACGAGCAGCGTCGGGATCATGATCAGCAGCCGCCGGATGGTGTAGGTCAGCATGAGAGCTCGGAACCTGCGGTGGAATCTGCGGCGTAACCTTGGTGGTACCCGGCGCGCTTACCTGCGCGGCTCGCTGATCCAGAAGGTGTCGGGACGGTAGATGCCGAAGAAGGCGCCCGGGTCCCAGTTGTAGATGCCCTTTTCGGGCACGTTCCTGAGCGTATTGCGCACCACCACCGGCTGCGCCACGCCGCTCACCACGCCGATCACGAACTGCTGTTCGGCGTGGATCTGCAGCATGCGGTGCCAGATTTTCGCGCGCTCCTCGCGCGTCGCGGCCTCGCGCCATTGGGCATTGAGCTTCATCAACTCGATCGCCTCCGCGATGTCCGGCGCCTCGCCCGCCTTGCCGCCGGTTTCGAAGTACTGGCCGAACTTGGGCCATTGCAGCTGCTGCTGGCTGATCGGCGCCAGTTCCTCGGGGCTGATGTCGGGGCTGGCAAGACCATTCTCGATTCCGCTCCAGACCGACATCAGCGCGTCCCCGGAAAAGACGCGGTTGCGGAGCACCTCCCGCTGCGAGGGTTTTGGAAACAGTTTGATGCCGATCTCGCGCCAGTTCTCCCGGATCAATTCCAGCACGTCCGTCTGCTCGGTACTCTCGCCCGCGGTCTCGACGATGATCTCGATCGGCCGGCCGTCAGGGAGCTTCCGGATGCCGTCCGCGCCGCGCTTCAGGCCAGCCTCGTCGAGCAGCTTTTCCGCCGCCTTTCTGTCGTGCTGCGCCCAGCGCGTCTGGTATTCCTTCCTGTAGAGCGAACTCTCCGGTACCAGCGTATTGTTGCCTTCGGCGGCGAGACCGAAGTAGAGCACCTGGTTCACCTGCGCGCGATCGATCGCCAGCGACAGCGCGCGGCGGAAGCGCACGTCGCGCAGGACCTTGTGCCAGACCGGGTCGTTCACGTTCAGATTCGGAAACAGCGCGAAATGCGAGCCGCGCGCGGTCTTCCACAGCCGCGTCCGGTAGTTGTTGGTCTTCTCGCCTTTTTTCAGGAAAGTGAAGTTGTTGAACTGGATGTCGCGCGCCTGCAGGTCCGATTCGCCGGCGCCGGTCTTGGCCGGAATCAGCTTGCCCTCGGCCACCGCGAGCACGACGCGGTCGATGTAGGGCAGTTGCCGGCCGTCCGGATCGACGCGGTGAAAATAGGGATTGCGCACCGCGACGAAGCGGTCCGCCGGGGGCTTGGTGATGTTCATCCAGGGTTGCAGCGTCGGCAGTTTCGGATTGTCGAACTGGTACATGTTGTCTTCGCGATTGTGGACCGCCGCCCAGCCGCGTTTTTTCGCGCCCGCGTCCGATTCGAGCGCCTTGGAGCTGTATTTGCGGTGGAACTGCTTCAGGTAATGCGCCGGCCGGAAAATGAACAGCGGCGATGCGCCGGCCATGCGCGGCAGGAAATCGGGGTTGGGCTTGGACCAGCTGTAGCGCACCGTCTGCCGGTCGGGAAATTCGACCTTGGGCGCCTCGCCGTTCACCAGCAGGTCGCTCGGCGGTCCGGTCGGGCTGAGTTCCTTGTTGTTGGCGACGTCCTCCCAGAAATAGCGGAAGTCATCGGTAGTGAACGGCTGCCCGTCGGACCAGCGGTGTCCCTTGCGCAGCTTCATGGTGAAGACGCGCTCGCCCTTGGCGTCGATGCTCTCGAGGATATCCGGCACGATGTTGAAGTTCTGGTCGTAGCCGACCAGCCGGGCATAACCGTAGACCACCAGCATGCGCACGTCCCGGCTACGGCCGATCAGCATGCTGAGGCTGCCGCCATGCTGGCCCGGCTCGGTCCCGGTGGCGAACTTCACCACCAACGGCACCTCGGGAAGGCGCTTGGCCGCCGGTTGCAGCTTGCCGGCCTTCAACTGTTCCTCGAACATCGGCGGCTCGATGAATTTCCCCTGTGCCGCGGTCTGGGGCGCAGCGCCTGCGAGGAGCGGGGCCAGGATGAGGACTGCGAGCGGTCTGATCATGAGGTAAGTTCCGAGATGTCCGCGCCCTGGTGCGCGCGCACGAAGTGGCTGGCGCCGATATCCAGCAGGTGGGTTTGCGCCGCGCCTTCGATACGGAACGGCGCCGGCCAGGCGTCCGGATCGGAGGCCTTGCCCTCCATCAGGGCGGCGAAATCGAGCTTGCGGCCCAGGTCCGGGTCCGGCACCGCGGCGAGCAGCGCCTTGGTGTAGGGATGAACCGGGTTGCGGAACAGCTCGGCGTAGGGCGCCAGCTCGACCAGCCGGCCGGCGCACATGACGGCGATGCGGTCGGCGACGTAATGCACCACCGCGAGGTTGTGCGATATGAAAATATAGGTCAGGTTGAGCGCGCTCTTCAGGTCCAGCAGCAGGTTGAGCACCTGGGCCTGCACCGAGACGTCGAGCGCCGAGACCGGCTCGTCGCAGATCAGCAGCTCGGGCCCGAGCGCGAGCGCGCGCGCAATGCCGATCCTCTGGCGCTGGCCACCCGAGAAACTGTGCGGATAGCGGCGCAGGTAGCGCACGTCCAGCCCGACCAGCGTCATCAGTTCCTTCACCCGGGCGAAGCGCTCTTCCTCGTCGCCGATGCCGTGGATCACGAGCGGCTCGGCGACGATGTCCTGGACCGTCATGCGCGGGTTGAGTGAACTGAACGGGTCCTGGAACACGAACTGGACCTTGCGCCGGTAGGCGAACAGCTCCGGCCCGTGGAGCGCGAGCACGTCGTGCGGTATGCCGCGGTCATTGAACACGATCTCGCCGGCGTCGGGCGTCACCGAGCGCAGGATCATCTTCGCGGTGGTGGTCTTGCCGCAGCCCGATTCGCCGACCAGTCCGAGGCATTCGCCCGCCTCGACGTGGAAGCTCACGTTGTCGACCGCAAGCACATCGCCCGCGAGCTTGCGGCCGAAAAGGGAGGTCTTGCGCGTCTCGAAGCGCTTGGAGAGATTGCGCACCGTGAGCAGCGGATCGCCGCCCGCGTACTCGCCGTGCGGCCGCCCGCGGCCGGAGATCAGGTGATCGGTGGCCGCGTGGATCTCGCGGATCGGCGTCAGGCGCTCGCCCGGCGCCATGTTGAAGCGCGGTACCGCGCGCATCAGCGCTTTCAGGTACGGATGGCGCGGGTCGCGGAAAATGTCCTCCACCGTACCCGCCTCGACCACCTTGCCTTGATACATCACGACTACTTCCTCGGCCATGTTGGCGACGATGCCCAGATCGTGCGTGATCAGCAGCATCGCCATGCGCAGCTCGTTCTGGAGGGAACTCACCAGCTGCAGGATCTGCGCCTGGATGGTGACGTCGAGCGCGGTAGTCGGCTCATCGGCGACCAGCAGCGCCGGCCGGCACACCAGCGCCATCGCGATCATGGCGCGCTGGCGCAGGCCGCCGGAGAGCTCGAACGGATAGGTATGCTCGGCCTTGACCGGATCGGCGAATCCCACCAGCCGCAGCATCTCGCGCACCGCGTCGCGCCGCTCGGCCTTGCCCAGGTCCGGGCGGTGCAGCATCAGCGCTTCGCCGATCTGGTTGCCGACCGTGTGCAGCGGCGACAGCGCGGTCATCGGTTCCTGGAAAATGATCGAGATCCGGCCGCCGCGGATCGCGCGCACCGGCGCGCCTTCCGGATCGAGGCGCGAAATGTCGGTGACGATGCCGGGTTTTTTCGGGTCAAGGAACAGGATCTCGCCCGATTCGACGCGCGCCACGCGCGGCAGGATGCTCATGATCGCCTGCGCCACCATGCTCTTGCCGGAACCCGATTCGCCCACCAGCGCCACCGTGCGGCCCTCGGGAATACGGAACGACACTCCGTCCACCGCCTTGACCGTGCCCGCGTCGACATCGAGGTAGACCCTCAGGTCGCGGATCTGCAGGACGTCGCTCATGCAGCCTGCGCCGGGTTCGGTACGATCCCGAGCATCCGGAGATTGGCGCACGTGGCTTCATCGAGATCGGCGCCGCGGCGCCGCGCCGCGGCGGCGGCGGCGCGCGCAATGTCGGCGAAGCCGTCGACCTCCGAGTCGATGCGGATCGTGCGCTGCGCGTCACGGAGCCTCAAATGCATCCATCCCCTCTCGCGGTCGCGGCGCGTCGAGTAATAATCGAGCCGCAGCGAACGCAGATGTTCCCACCGGATTGCAGCGCCAAGCGGTCCCCTGGCGCGGATTCCGGCCTCGTCCAGTTCGATGTGGGTCAGCTGCCGGCAGACCGTTCGGCCAAAGTATACGAGGAATAGCGCGGCGGCCGCAGCCAGCAGCCACGCCATGGCCGCGGCCGGTTGCAGGTACGCGAGCGGGCCGAGCGAACACGCCAGCCCGATAGCGCTGCCCGCATAGTCGGCGCATAAACACGATAAGGGATACTGAAACGACCGGGTCACGAAATGTGAAATAGTTCCGGTGCGCTCCGCCAGCGCACCCCCGGCAATTTCCGGGTCGTTTCGAACAATCGTTCGAGAAACGTCCACGCCGCGTCGTCGTGGACCGCATGGTGCGTGAGCCAGCCGGTCGCCTCGCGCCGATCGGCCGCGCCCGCGCGCTTTGCCGCGAGGTGCATGGTGGCGGCGGCAAGAGACTCGTCTTCGCCCGCGAAGCCCCGGCCCGCGCGCCAGCCAATTACATCCACGTGCGTATTGACCTGCCGCAGTCCGGTCGCGGGTTCGGCGCTCCTGCGCGCCCCATATTGGCTCAGGCCGCGGAACCCCGCGGCCGCAAGATGCGGCACGAGCGCCTCGGGCAGCCTGTTCCAAGGCGGCGCCAGGACCGGAATGAAGCGATTCCCGGCGCGCACCTCAAGCTGCTCGCGGGCCATCGCGAGCCGCGCAGCCGCCACCCGAGGCGGTTCCGAGACCGGGAATTCGGTCTTCTTCTCGCCCCGCAGGGCGCGATTGCGGTGATCGGTGCCGTGCTGAAGCACGCTCACCGGCTCACCGAAGCCGGCAAGCAGGCCTGGATCGGCGCCGAGCGGCACCACCGCCAGCGCGAGCGGCACGGAAGCATTCGCGGAAAGGGCGAGCAGCCGGGCAAGCGCCGGGGCCGGCCGCGCGGCATCGTCGTCGCGCCACCAGAACTCGACCGTAAGCCCGGCGTCGCGCCAGAACGCAATCTCTTCGGCCAGGGCGCGCCAGGCCCCGCTCAGCATGACGCGCGCCGCGACGCGTTCATGACACCCTGTCCGCGGCCCAACGCGCGATCAGCGTCGCGCTGCATTGCGCGCCTTGCAGATCGATGGCGCCGCGCGCCGGACGCGGTTTGCGGGCCGCGCGATCGATCGCCGCGGCAAGCCGCTCCGGCGCAAGGGCGCATTCGTCCACGAGTTCCAGCAACCCCCGCTCGGCGAAGCAGCGCGCGCGCAGCGTCTGCTCGGTCTCGTGGCCGCCCGCGAAAGGCACGGCGACGGCGCGCGCGCGCGCCTGGACCACTTCCATGAGCGTGTTGTACCCCGCCTGGCTCACCGAGAGCTCGCAATTCGCAAGCAAGGTCGTGAAATCGCTGCGCGCGCGCTCCACCACGACGCGCCCTTCGCCGATCTCGGCGGCAAGCCGCGCGAGCGCTGCAAACGATGCCTCCTGAAGATTGCCTCCGGCCAGTACGCGCCAGGTGCGGCTTCGCAACGTGGTCAGCGGCCGTGCCCGGATCGCGGTCTCGAGCAGCCCCGCGCCCACCGCGCCGCCGCCGGCGGAGACGATGACCTCCCCTTTGCCGGCGGGACTTTCGTTCCCGGGCTGGTCGGGAACGTCGACCACGTAACCGGTATATCGAATTTTCCGCTGCAATTGCGCGGCAAGCGGGAAAGTGCGCTCGAAGCCGATGACCGCTGGATCGGCATGCACCAGGACCCAATCGAAATAGCGCCCGATAAGGTCCAGCGTTTCCTGCTGCCGTTGCGGACTTTTCTGGCCACCCAGCACATCGCGCACCGAGCAGACGATCGCAGGGCGGCGCGCTGCTCCGGCGGCAGCACCGAGCAGCGGCATCAATTCAAAGCGCATCTGCCTGCGGCCGAACGGAAACAGCTCCAGCACCAGGATGTGCGGATCGGCGGCGCGCCAGGCAGCGCGCAAGGCTTCGCTGCGCCGTCGTTTCCACTGCTCGTCGATTTCCCTGCCATTGACGTCGACCAGTGTCTTGAAGGAAAGATCGGCGGCGCTCGCCGGCGGCAACTGCACCAGGCGCACGCCACGCATTTCCGTGTCAGAAGCAATCTCCGGAACCGCAAGGCCGCCGCTGGCAAGCGTGACTTCGAGCCCGTCGTGCGCCAGCGCGCAGGCAAGCGTCGCGGCCCGCTTCAGGTGGCCGATCCCGAGCAGGTGCTGGACGTAGATGAAGGCACGAGTGCCGCTCGCGCGCCCGACGCGCCCGACGCTCATATCACACCGGCGTTTTGAGCGGCATCGCGGAAAAGCGCGCGAGCAACTGCGCGAGGCGCGCTGCGGCCGATTCGAGACTGCGCTCGCCGGCGGCGAACGCCGCCGCGGCAGCACTCAACCGGGAGCGCCTGTCCGTGTCGAGCAGCAGCTCCCGCACCAGCCCGGCGAGCGCCTGCTCGTCGCCGCAAGGCGCGAGCAATCCGGTCCGGCCGTGCTCGACGATATCGGGAACGCCACGCGTGGCGCAGGAAACCACCGGCACGCCCGCGGCCTGCGCCTCGAGCAACGCCATGCCATAGGCCTCGTTGACCGCGGGCCAGACGCACAGATCCGCCGCAGCGTACGCCGCGGCCACTTCCTTCAAGCTGAGCGCGCCGAGAAAGGCGGCGCGTCCGGGAATCGCGGCAGCGAGCGCCGCCTCGACCTCGGCGCGCGCCGCGCCGTCGCCAGCGACGACCAAGCGCCAAGGGATGTCGCTCAGGCGACCGAGCGCGCCGGCGAGCGCGCGATAGGAAGCCAGTTTGTCGCCCGGCCGCATCATTGCGGCCACCGCAATCCAGGGCACCCCGGGGTCGAGAGCGTGCGTCTGCGCAAGGCGTGTGCGTTCGGCATTGCGCCTCGCCGCCGCAGCGCGGAACGGCGCCGGATCGAGAAACGGCGGCAGCAGCGCGATGCGCTCGGGCGAAGCGGCAACGTCGCGCAAGCCCTCTACGTCGTCACGCGATGGGCAGAGAAGCAGATCCGCGCGCCGTATCGCGTCGGCGGCGCCGCGGTGGCCGATTTCCCAGGGACCGCCGGCGCGCTTGTTCGCGTGCGATGCCTCGGCGATCACGTAGGGCACGCCGAGCGCCGCGCTCGCCTCCGGTCCGAGCCAGTCCGGCGCCTTGTAATACACGTGATAGGTGAACCAGAGATCGGGCCGCGCCTCGGCCGGAGCGTCGCGCCACTGCGCGGCGAGCCGCAGTCCGAGCGCGCTGCCCTGCTCGCGCAGCGCCGCCTGGCGCGGCGCGTCGCCCCCGGCGTCATAGCTGCGGAACGTCGATGCGAGCTCGACGCGATGCCCCGCGCGCGCGAGCGCGTCCATGAGCAGTCCCGCGACGCGTCGGTCGCCCGAGGGAGTGCCGTGCGTCGGGGATTTCAGCGGCGCGTAGAACGCGATGCGCAATGGCATGTTCCGAGCATGCACGATTCTATTCCACGCCCCCCAAGCCGAAGCGGCGCGCGAGCGGCCCAAGGTTCGCCTCCAGGGTAAATTGCGCATGCACGCGCTGGCGCCCTGCCTCGCCCAGCGTGCGGCGCCGCACCGGATCGGCAATCAACGCCTGCAGCGCGCGCGCGAATTCTTCCGGCGACTCGGGCGCGACCAGCAGACCGGTCCTTTCGTTTTCGACCAATTCCGGGATTCCCGAGACCTTGGTCGCCACGCAGGCGAGTCCCTGGCTCTGCGCCTCCGCGAGCACGTTCGGCAGTCCGTCGCGGTCGCCGTCGCGCGCCACGCGCGCGGCGAGCGCGAACAGGTCCGCGGCACGGTATTCCGCGAGCAGCTCCGCCTGGGTGCGCGCGCCGCGCCATTGAATGCGTTGCGCGATGCCGAGCGCGCGCGCGCGCCGCTCGAGTCGGCTCTTGAGGGGCCCGCCCCCCACATGCACCAGCCGCCAATGCAGATTCATCGGCAGCCGCGCCAGCGCCTCCAGCAGGACGTCGGTGCCCTTTTTTTCCACCAGCCGGCCAACCGACAGGATGATCAGCGGCTTGCCGGGGTCGATTCCGTTTTTCGATTCCTTGGCGGTTTTTTCAGGTGGAAAGCGCGACAAGTCGAGACCGTGGTAGACGAGGTCGACGCGGCCCGGAGGGGCGAGCGCGGCGAGGTGCGCGTGATTTGCCGCCGTGCAGGTGACCAGCCATTCGCAGGAGGCGAGCTTGTCGCGCTTTTCCCACTCGGGGGTGGTCCAGATGTCCTTGGCATGCGCGGACCCCGTCCAGGGGAGCCCGGCGAGCAGCGCCGCATATCGGGCGACAGAGGCAGGGGTATGCAGGAAATGCGCGTGCAGATGCCGCACGTCCGCCGGCAGTTCGTCGGCGAGCACCAGCGCCTGGCCGAAGCGCCGGATGCGGTTCGGCGTCGGATCGCGCAGCAGGTCGCGCAGCCAGAGATTTCGAGTTTCCCTGTATCTCGCATTTCTACTTACGCGAAGCCAGGCACGGACGACCCGCAACGGCTCCAAAAGAAGGTATTCGGGCAAGTACAGGACCGAAGCGCGGATTTCGTCGTGCACCGGGTGCCGGCGCGTATCGGTCGGATGGCGCAGCGAGACGATCAGGATTTCCAGGCCGCGGCGCTCGAGCGCGGCGATTTCCTGGGCGATGAAGGTTTCCGAAAGCCTCGGATAGCCTTTCAGGACAAAGGCGACGCGGCCCGGGCGCGGACCACCGGCCATCGAGGTCAAGGAGCGCGCCCGCGCGTTGGCAAAGGAGCGCGCCCGCGCGCTAGGCGATCCGCGGCAGCGCCTGGGGCTCTTCGGCTTCCGTCGCGTGCTCGAGCCAGGGCGCCACCAGCCGGTTGACGTTGTCCAGTCCCTCGAGCAGCCCGGGCACCACGATCTCGGACGGGCGGTTCTGGCTCGGCATGCGGCGCAGCGCCGCCGCCATCACCGCGGGATCGTAACGACCGTCATCGGCCAGCATCGAAATGAGGCCCAGCTTGGCGGCACGCGAGATGCGGATATATTGCTCCAGCCGCGGCTCGGTGCGCGGCACGATGAGGGCGCGCTTGTCCATCGACAGCACTTCGCAGAAGGTGTTGTAGCCCCCCATTGCGACGACGCCCGCGGCGCGCGCCACCAGCACCTCGAGGTGGCTGTGGAAGGTGATCACGTCCACGCGCTTCAGGCGCGCGGCGCGGTCCATGAACTCGGCCTGGCGCTCGGGCTGCATGAACGGTCCGAGCACCAGCAGCGCCGGGTACGGCAACAGCGGATCGTGCTCGTAGGCCCGCAGCACCCATTCGATCAGCGCCTCGCCGTCGCCGCCGCCGCCGGTGGTGACCAGCAGGTAGGGCCGGTTGGTGATCTCGGGCATGCGCGGCGGCGCGCCGTGCGTCGGCACCTCGCGGTGGAGATATCCCGTGTAGACCATCTTCTGGCGCACACTGATCGGCAGCGACACGCCCTCGAGCGGATCGCAGATCTGCGGCAGGCCGTAGACCCAGATCTCGTCGTACAACCCGCGCAACGCCGGCAGCACGTTCTTGCGCTGCCACTCCGGTTCGAGCAGGCGCGGTTCGTCCAGCACGTCGCGCAGGCCGAGAATCAGCCGGGTGCCGCGCGGCTTGAGCATCTCGAGCGTATCCAGTACCTCGCCGCGCAGGCCCATCGGCTCCTTGTCGACGATGAACAGGTCCGGCCCGAACACGTCGGCGGTATGGCGGATGATGGAGCCGCGCAGCTTGAGCGTCTGCTCGATATCGAGGTGCAGGTTGAGCGAGGTGTACTCGCCGCTGCGCAGCTTGATCACGCCCGGAATGCGCACGAAGTCCACCCGCGCGCGAAAGTCGAACGAGCCGATGATCGGCGAGCCGGAGAGGATCAGGACCGAAACGTGCTTGAATTTCTCCACCAGCGAATGGGCGATCGTGCGGCAGCGGCGCAGATGGCCGAGGCCCATCGTGTCATGGCTGTAGATGAGGATGCGGCCGTCGGCACGCTTGCTGGTCATATTCGTTCCCTTGGATTGCTGGCCGGCCCGCTCTTCTCGGCTTGGCGGTTGTGCCGAAAAGCGGGCATTCTACCGTGATGCTGGCATTGGAGCGCCGTCTTCGGCCGTCGGGGACGGGCGACGCCAAACATATGTTGGCGGCGGTATTGAATCTGGCGCTTGACTCACCCGGCAGCCCGGCGCTAGATTGCTTGCAGCCCAGTGCACGACGGGGTCGAAGGGTGGTGCAGGGCGATGCGCAAGCTTCCATCAATCAACATGAAAGGGTTCCGATGAGCACGTCTTTCGTTCGTCTTGTCAGCCGTCTACTGGTCGTCTGCCTGATCGGCTTGCCGTTCCAGGTCAACGCCGGAATGATCGGCACCGATGAAGTGGTATCGGCAGCGCAGGCGCAAGCCGCGCGCGCAACCGTCCTCGGCCAGATCAGCCGGGCCGACGTTGCGGGTCAACTGCAGTCGCTCGGCCTCACGCCGCAGGCTGCCAAGGACCGCGTCGCTGCCCTTACCGATGTCGAAGTCGCCAAGCTCGCGGGCCAGATCGACAGCCTGCCGGCCGGCGCCGGCAGCTCGGGCCTGCTGCTGCTCATCCTGATTGGCGTGCTGGTATGGTGGATGGTCAAGAAGTAACCGCAACAGCGGCTATGTGCCGCGCCGCTGGAAAAGCCCGCGTTCGCGCGGGCTTTTTTTTTGCCGCGCTGGCTGCGGCGTTCTGCCTCGGCGGCTGCGTTTCGCTGCCGCAGAGCGACGCGCTGCGCGTCGCGGCGCCGGCCGGCTTGCCGCTACGCGTCGAACTGACGCAGGTGCCGTTCCACCTGCAGGACGATTTCCTCTGCGGCCCGGCATCGCTTGCGATGGTGTTCAATGCCGCTGGAGTTCCGGCAAGCGTCGATACAGTGACACCGATGGTGTACCTGCCGGGACGGCAGGGAAGCCTCCAGGCCGAAATGCTCGGGGCAACCCGGCGCTCGGGCCTCGTCGCGTACACGCTTGCCCCGCAACTGGCGTCGGTCCTGCGCGAAGTTGCGGCCGGCACGCCGGTGGTGGTGCTGCTGAACCTCACGATCCGCCTGTTCCCGGTCTGGCACTACGCGGTGATCGTGGGCTACGACCTCGAGGCGCAGAAAATCATCGTACGCTCGGCCAAACGGGCGCGCGACGAGTGGAGTTTCTCGTTCCTGGAGTTCTTCTGGCAGGACAGCAACTACTGGTCGATGCTCGCGCTGCCGCCGGGCCGCGTGCCGGCGACCGCGCGCGAGGCCGATTTCGCCACCGCCGTCGCGGCGCTGCAGCAGGCGGGTCGTGTGCGTGAGGCGCGCGAGTCCTATCGCGCCCTGCTCGAGCGCTGGCCCGCCAATCTGATCGGCCTGATCGGCCTGGGCAACGCCGAGTACGCCATGAAGGACCTGCGGGCCGCCGAGCGCGCATTCCGACGCGCCAGCGAAACGCATCCCGGATCGGGTGCCGCGTTCAACAATCTCGCCCACGTGCTGGCGGCGCTGGGCGGGCTCGCCGACGCGGAGGCGGCCGCGCGGACCGCGGTGGCGCTGGGAGGCCCGACGCTCAGCGAGGCCCGCAAGACGCTCGATGCAATTCTGGCACTGCGCGCCGCGCCGCGCTGACGCCTCGCCGCGTCACGCCGCGTTGATTTCCTTGAGGCGCCGCTGCGCCGCGTCGCGCACCGCCTGTTTCAGGTCCGGGTGGGCGTCCATGAACCGCTCGAAATCATCCTTGTGCAGCACCAGCAACCTGCAGGCCGTCAGCGCGGTGATGGTCGCGGTGCGCTCCCGCTCGGCGATCAGCGCGATCTCGCCGAAGAAATCGCCGGCGCCGAGCCGCCCCTTGGGCGCGGCGCTTTCCTGATCCACCTCGACCTCGCCCGATACGATGAAATACATCGCATCGGCCTGGTCCCCCTTGCGGATCAGCCGCTCGCCGCGCTCGGCGCGGCGCGCGCGCAGCACGCCCGCGACCGCAGCGATGCGCGCCGCATCGAGCATGCGGAACAGCGGCACCTTGGCGACCAGGTTCCAGGTGTCGACGAACTCGCGCCGCCGCACCGCCTCGATGAATGCCGAGGCGATGATGCCCACCGGAATGGCGAACATGCACAGACCCATCACCGCGGTGAGGCCGCCCGCGATCTTCCCCCACGGCGTTACCGGCGTGATATCGCCGTAGCCCACCGTGGTCAGCGTCACGATGCCCCACCACATGGCCTCTGGAATGCTGCCGAACTTGTCGGGCTGCGCCTCGCGCTCGAAGTAATAGACCGCGCTCGACTGGAATACGAGCAGCGCCAGCATCAGCACCGCCGCGCTCCCGAGCACGCGCCGCTCGCTGTAGACCGCCTCGACCATGAACTGGAACGCCGCGGTATGGCGCAGCAGCTTGAAGATCGGCACGATGTCGAGCCAGTCGATGTTCAGCCCCAGGTGCGGGGCGAGCGCGAACGGGATCGCGGCGATCAGGTCGACCAGGCCGGGAAGCGAGAACAGGTAGCGCAGGCGCTCGCGCGCCGCGCCGGCCGCGCCCGGGTTGTCGGCTGCGATCCAGATGCGCAGTCCGTACTCGATCGCGAACCCGAAGGTGGTGAGCAGCAGCACCAGATCGAGCAGGTTGCCGTGCGCGCGCCCGATCTGCGGCACCGACTTGACGACCGCCGCGGTGACGCTGACGACGATCAGCAGCACCAGAGCGGCGCGGACCGCCCGGGCGCCGGGCCCGCTATCGTCGCGGGCGAGGAGATCGTAGGCCCTGGCGCGCAGGGTTGCGCGCGTGCCCGCTTCGCTCATCGCGGCCCGCCCTCGCGCCCTTCGCGCTGCGGCCTGTCCTCGCGAGGCTTCGCCGGCCAGGTCCACCACACGATTAGAATCAGCAGCGCAAGGGCCACGCCCATCTCGAGATATATGACCCACATCGTCCGCGCCTTTGCCTTCTTCGTTGCCGCGATTCTAGTCCCTGCCGGCTGCGCCCAACTCGCGCAGCCGACTTCCCGGGGTACCTGCCCGCCATGCGCCGAGTGTCCGCATTGCCCGGCGCCGGCCAAGCGCGCCGAGGCGACGTACCGGCAGGCCGCGTTCGCAGAGATTCCCGGCTGGGAGAGCACGGCGATCGCTCCGGGGCTGCGTGCCTTCGCCGCAGGCTGCGCGTGGATCGCGGCGTCCCATCCGCTGCGCCGTGCCTGCGACGGCGCGCTCGCCGTTCCCGCCAACGACGAGTCCGCCGCGCGGCGCTTCGTCGAGGAGACGTTCTCGGCCTGGGCGCTGGGGTCGGCGGAGGGTGCGGCCGAAGGCATGATCACCGGCTATTACGAGCCGGTCCTGCCCGGAAGCCGCACGCGCACCGACCGTTTCCGGCTTCCGCTGTACGGCGTGCCTGAAGACCTGGTCGCGGTGGATCTCGAAAACGTGTATGCGGAACTCAGGGGCATGCGCCTGCGCGGCCGCATCGAGGGGAACCGCCTCGTGCCCTACTGGACGCGCGCCGAGATCGAAAGCAAGAATCCGTTTCGTGCGCCGGTGCTGGCATGGGTGGAGGACCCGGTCGAACTGTTCTTTCTCCAGATCCAGGGCTCGGGGCAGGTCGAGCTTGCCTCGGGCGCACGCCTGTACCTGCGCTACGCCGACCAGAACGGCCATCCGTACCGCTCCCTGGGCCGATATCTGATCCAGCGCGGCGAACTCAGCCTCGAGCAGTCCTCGATGCAGGGGATCAAGGCCTGGGCCGCCGCCAATCCCGGCAGGCTGCGCGAGGCGCTGGATGTCAACCCGAGTTATGTTTTTTTCCGGGAACTGCCAGCTAGAGCGGCGCCGCCCGGCGCTGCAGACGGTCCGATCGGCGCGTTGGGAGCGCCGCTCAGCGCGGGCTACAGCCTGGCCGTGGATCCACGCGCGGTGCCCCTGGGCGCGCCGGTGTTCCTGGGAACCAGCATGCCGCTTTCCGCGCAGCCGCTGCTGCGCCTGATGGCCGCCCAGGACACGGGCGGCGCGATCCGGGGCGCAGTGCGCGCGGACCTCTTCTGGGGCACCGGGAGCGAGGCCGGCACGCTTGCCGGGCGCATGCGCCAGCAGGGCCGGATGTGGGTCCTGTGGCCGCGCGGGGAAGGCCCGCCGCGTCCCTGAGCCACGGCGCTGCGGCGCCGGAATCCCGGATCAGTTTTTCCCGGTCGGCTGCCGGGCGATCTCATCCAGCTTGGCGCGCATCTGCCCGATCGGCATGCCGCCTTCGGCGCGCTCGCCGTTCGCGAAATAGAGCGTCGGCGTGCTTCTGACGCGCATCGATCTTCCGAGTTCGAGCACCTTGTCCACCGGATTGGCACAGTTCGCGCCGGCCGCCGGGACCTTCGGCCGGTCGGCGGCCGCGAGCTCCAGCCAGGCCTTGGCGCGATCCTTGGAACACCACACCGCCCGCGAATGGTCGGCGTTGTCGGGACGAATCACCGGATACATGAAGACGTACACGGTGATGTCGTCGAGCTGCAGCAAGGACTGCTCCAGCCTCCTGCAATAGGGACAATAGGGATCGCTGAACATCGCCAGCACGCGCTTGCCGTTGCCGCGCTGGACCTTGACCGCGAGATCGAGCGGCAGGGAACCGAATTCGATCGCCGTGAGCTTCTTCAGCCGCTCCTCGGTGAGATCGCGGTCGTTCTTCGCATCGATCAGATGCCCGGTGAAGATGTAGCTGCCCTGCGCATCCGTGTAGACGATCTGGGGGCCTTCGCGCGACTGGAACCGGACCTCGAAGATTCCCGCCACCGGCGCGGGCTGGACGCCTTCGACCTTGACCCCGCCGAGTTTCGCTTCGATCGCCTGGCGGATCTGCGCCTCGTCGGCGAGCGCAGGCAGCGCGAGCAGGGCGGCGGCGAGCAGCGGGAAGAATTTATGCATGAATGATGTCATTTCGAAGTCTCGATCCGCATTTTCAGTCCATGGCATGACGCATCAGCAGGTTCTTTAGGACCGGTATCCGGTCCGCAAAGTTCAGTCCCGCGTTGCGCAGCTGCGCAACACGCGCCCCCTTCGCATCGAACAGCCGGAACAGGCCATGCACCGCCGCGCGCATCGCAAGTATATCCTCGGCGCGCGCGCGCTCGTAGCGGCGCAGCAGCCGCAGCTCGCCCGGGTCGCGTCCGGGCTCGCGGCCGCCGATCGTGGCGGCGAGCATGCGCGCATCCTGCAAGCCCAGATTGGCGCCCTGCCCCGCGAGCGGATGGATCACGTGCGCGGCATCTCCGAGCAGCGCGATGCGCGGCGCGACCAGGCGCTGCGCGACCAGCCGCTGCAGCGGGAAGCCGCGCGGCGGCGTGACCAGGTCGAGTCCGCCCAGTGCGTGGCACGAGGCGGCGGCGACTTCCTGCGCCAGCCCCCGGGCATCGAGTGCAAGGAGGCGCGATGCCTCGGCATTGCCCACGGACCACACTATCGAAACATGGTTGCCGGGAAGCGGCAGGAGGGCGAGCACCGCGCCTTCCTTGCGCCCTCCCTGGAACCACTGCAAAGCGATGTTGCGGTGCGGCCGGCCGCAGGCGAAGTTTGCCACCACTGCGGTCTGAGCGTAGGCATGCTGCTCGCTCGGGATCCCCGTCTGCTCGCGCACCAACGAGCGCGCGCCGTCTGCGCCAGCCACGAGCCTGGCGCCCAGCGTGCGGCCATCCTCGAGCAACAGGCTGGCTTGCGTCTCGGCGATCTCCAGTTCCTGAATGGAGCTACCGGAAACCAGTGACAACCCGTCCTGGTTCTCGAGCCCGCGCCACAGCGCATCCTGCAGCAAACGGTCCTCTACGATCCACGCGAGTTCGCTGCAACCGCTGCGATAGGCGTCGAACTCGATCAGCGAAGCGCCGTCGTCGCCGTAGACGCGCATCGCGTGCACCGGCGTCCGGCGCGCCTCCGGGATCGCGCCCCAGGCGCCGAGTTGCGCGAGGAATGCGGCGTTTCCCGGACTGATCGCATAGACGCGGGAGTCGAATCCGCCGTTCACGTGCGCATCGATATCCGGCGCATTGACCGCAGCATCGGTCCGTGGCGGGCGCGTTTCCGGCGAGATCAGCGCCACCCTCGTACCGCGCAACGCGCGCGCGAGCGCGGCGCCCACCACCGCGCCGCCAGCAATTGCGACCTCGAACGGCCTTTCAGCGCTCATGCGGGCGATCTCTCAACTCTTTGACCTCAAGTCGCTTTTAGGTGAAAATTCGCGCTCTGAAACGGGGCGAATTAGCTCAGCTGGTTAGAGCAGCGGAATCATAATCCGTTTGTCCGGGGTTCGAGTCCCTGATTCGCCACCACTTCTTTCTCCGGCGCAGCGCAAGCACCCTCCAGTCCGGCCCCAGTGTCCATCGTCCTAGGGATCGCGTCCTCGCACGATGCAGCCGCGTGCGTGTACCGCGACGGCCGTCGCCCATGTAGACGGGACGGCGCGCCCGCAGCTCGTGCGCAGGGACCGCAACCCCCTCTACTGGAGCGTCATCGAGCGCTACCGCCAGCTTTCCGGGATTCCGCTGGTGCTGAACACCAGCTCCAACGTGCACCAAGAACCGATCGTGTGCGCACCCGCCGAGGCGCTGCAGGCCTTCGCCGACGACCGCATCGACTGCCTCGCCCTCGGCCCGTTCTGGCTAGAATAGCGCTCATGGCAAAACGATCGGGGTGCCTTCTGCTGGCCGGTCTCGCGCTCGCCGCGGGTGTTGCGCACGCGCAGCTGCGCACGATCCCGGCGGACGCAAAGCGCGGCGCGATCCGGCACGTGCAGGAAATGGTGGTCGAGATCGACGGCAAGCGGGTGCAGCTCGCGGCGGGCGCGCAGATCCGCGACGGCAGGAACATGGTCGTGGTTCCCACCGCGGTGCCTGCCGGCGTGCTCGTCAAGTACCTGCTCGACGGCCAGGGACAGCTGTCGCGCGTCTGGATCCTCTCGCCGCAGGAAGCGGCGCAGCCGGATCCCAAGAAATAGTCCGCGCGGCGGCGGCGCAGTTCCCATGACGGGCAAGCTGTTCATCCGCACCTTCGGCTGCCAGATGAACGAGTACGACTCGGAGAAGATCGCCGCGGTACTCGCCGAAGCCGAGGGGCTCGCGCCCGCCGCGAGCGTGGATGAAGCCGACGTCATCGTGTTCAACACCTGCTCGGTGCGCGACAAGGCGCAGGAAAAGGTATTCGCCGACCTGGGCCGCATCAAGCACTTGAAGCGCGCCAATCCGGACCTCATGATCGCGGTCGGCGGCTGCGTCGCGAGCCAGGAGGGCGGCGCCATCTTGGAGCGCGCGCCCTACGTCGACGTGGTGTTCGGGCCGCAGACCCTGCACCGCCTTCCCGAGCTGCTCGAGCGGCGGCGCGCGAGCGGCCGGCCGCAGGTGGATGTGAGCTTCCCCGAGATCGAGAAGTTCGACCGCCTGCCGCCAGCGCGCGCGGCAGGGCCCGCCGCGTTCGTATCGGTGATGGAAGGCTGCAGCAAGTACTGCAGCTTCTGCGTCGTGCCCTACACTCGCGGCCCCGAGATCTCGCGGCCCTTCGACGACGTGATCGCCGAGATCGCCGGGCTCGCGGCGCAGGGCGTGAAGGAGGTGACCCTGCTCGGGCAGAACGTCAATGCCTGGCGCGGCGAGATCGAAGGCGAGGCAGCCGATTTTGCCGAGCTGCTGCGCTACGTGGCGGAGATCGGGGATATCGGACGCATCCGCTACACCACCTCGCATCCGCGCGAATTCACGCAGCGACTGATCGACGTGCACGCCGAACTTCCCGGTCTCGCCGCACACGTTCATCTTCCGGTGCAGTCGGGCTCGGACCGCGTGCTGGCGGCGATGAAACGCGGCTACACCGCGCTTGAGTACCGCGCCATCATCCGCCGCTTGCGCAAGGCGAAGCCGGACCTCAGCATATCGTCGGACTTCATCGTCGGCTTTCCGGGCGAGACCGAGGCCGATTTCGCGGCGACGCTCGCGCTCGCAGCCGAACTGCAGTTCGACGGCTCGTTCTCGTTCCTCTACAGCGCGCGGCCGGGGACGCCCGCGGCCGAGATGGAAGACGCGGTGCCTCTGGCGCAGAAGCAGCAGCGGCTGCAGCGGCTGCAGGCGCAGCTCGAAGCGCAGGCGCATGCGGTCAGCGAAGCGATGGTCGGAACCGTGCAGCAGGTGCTGGTGGAAGGCCCCTCGAGGAGAAATCCCGCCGAGCTGGCCGCGCGCACCGCCAACAATCGAACGGTGAATTTCGCCGGCGGCGGCGAGCTTGTCGGCCGGTTTACGGACCTGCGCATCACCGAGGCTCGGCATCATTCGCTGCGCGGTGAATCCCTGGATGCGGGCCGCTAGAACCCGGGAGGCGCGTCTCCCGAACACCAGGCCCGTCGAGCTGCGCCTCGACCCGGTCGATAACCGGCGGCTGGCACGGCTGTGCGGCGCGCTGGAGGAGAACCTGCGCCAGATCGAGTCGGCATTCGATGTCGAGATCGCGCGCCGCGGCGCGCGCTTCTCGGTACGCGGCGCACCCGATCAGGCCGCGCGCGCGGCGCGCGCGCTCGCCATATTCTATGAAAAAACAGTGGACGAACTGAGCGTCGACGACGTGCAGCTCGGGCTTACCGAGCTGATGCACGGCGCACCCCGCAAGGAAGTCGTACATCCGGGGGACGGGAGCGAGCGCCCGCAGCTGCTGACGCGCCGCACCGAGCTGCACGGACGCACCTCTCACCAGGTGCAGTACATCGAAAACATCCTGGCGCACGACATCACGCTCGGCATCGGACCGGCCGGCACCGGCAAGACCTATCTCGCGGTCGCCTGCGCGGTGGACGCGCTCGAGCGCGACAAAGTGAAAAGGATCGTGCTGGTGCGGCCCGCGGTCGAGGCCGGAGAACGGCTCGGATTCCTTCCCGGAGATCTCGCGCAGAAGGTCGATCCGTATCTGCGACCGCTTTACGACGCGCTCTACGATCTCGCCGGCTTCGACAAGACCGCAAAGCTGCTCGAGCGCGGCACCATCGAGCTCGCGCCGCTCGCCTACATGCGCGGGCGCACGCTCAACCATGCCTTCATCATCCTCGACGAGGCGCAGAACACCACCCCCGAACAGATGAAGATGTTCCTCACGCGCATCGGCTTCGGCGCCAAGGCGGTGGTCACGGGCGACGTGACGCAGACCGACCTCGGGCGCGGGCAGAAAAGCGGCCTGATCGAAGCGCGCCGGATACTCGCCGGCGTGCGCGGGATCGCCCTCACCGATTTCACCGCCGCCGACGTCGTGCGCCACCCGCTGGTGGCACGGATCATCGATGCCTACGAAAAGCACGACGCAGAGACACCACCCACGAAGTAGCGTCGTTGTGCAGCGAACGGTGCCCGCTGCGCCGCCGGCAGGGCTGCTGCGCCGCTTTGCGCTCGCGGCGCTGCAACCGGGGGCTGCGGTGACGCTGCGGGTGGTCGGCGCCGCAGAATCGAAACGGCTGAACGCCGGATACCGGGGAAAGCAGCACGCAACGAATGTACTGTCGT
>Ga0154760_1133_pt1 | contig 24584 bp, 21 predicted proteins | sample Rifle2008BG16ft_FD_105768 | JGI IMG/M metagenome (GOLD analysis project Ga0154760, IMG submission 105768) | Betaproteobacteria bacterium RBG_16_66_20
CCGGTACACCAGCACCGGGAAGAACTGCTCCTTGGCCTGCGCCAGCGCCGCGCTGCTTCCCAGCGCCGCGGCCACCGCGGAGGCAATCAGCGCTCCGGTCAATAGTGCAGACTTCGCTTTCAGTTTCATCTCCATCCTCCGTAAGGTAGCCGCGGAAGCCTCCGCGGGCATTCGAAACATGATAACCCCAGCGGGGTCAGTGTGGGAATGGCCACAGCCGCAGCTTTTCCTTGCCGATCGCCCATAGCCGGGCAAGGCCATGGGGCTCCACGATCAGGAAAAACACGATCAGGGCGCCGAAAATCATGAATTCCAGGTGCGAAGCCATCGCGGTCGAGATCGGCACCCCCAGCAGCCCGGGCACCTGGTTCAGCAGGATCGGCAGCACCACGATGAAGGCGGCGCCGAAATAGCTGCCCAGCAGCGAGCCCATGCCGCCGATGATGATCATGAACAGCAGGTTCAGCGACACAGTCAGGCCGAACGCGAGCGGCTCCCAGGCGCCGAGGTGGACGAATCCCCACAGCGCGCCCGCCACGCCGCAGTAAAATGAACTCACCGCGAACGCGGTGAGCTTGGCATACACCGGGCGGATGCCGATCACCTCGGCGGCGACGTCCATGTCGCGCATCGCCATCCATTCGCGCCCGATATGGCTGCGCACCAGGTTCTTGGCGATCAGCGTAAACACGATCAGCAAGCCGAGCAGGAACAGGTACTTTTCCACCGGCGTATCGACGATCCAGCCGAATAGGTCGATCGGCGCGGTCTGGACCGAACCCGAGTGAGCGTAGTTGGTAAACCACTTCACTCGCGCGAACAGCCAGTCCATGAAGAATTGCGCGGCAAGCGTCGCCACCGCCAGGTACAGGCCCTTTATGCGCAGGCTCGGAATGCCGAACAGCATGCCGACCGCCGCGGCGATCAGGCCCGCGAGCACCAGCACCACCAGAAAATTCAGTTGCGGGATGCGTAGCACGAGGTTGTAGGCGGAGTACGCGCCCACCGCCATGAACGCAGCGTGGCCAATCGAGATCTGACCGCAGTAACCGACCAGCAGGTTGAGACCGATCGCAGCAAGCGTGAGGATCAGGAACGGGATCAGCAGCGAAAGGAACACATAGTCGCTGACCACGAACGGCACGACGGCGAAGGCGAACGTCAGCAGCCCGAGCATGAACGCACGGTCCTGCAGGATCGGCAACATCTGCTGGTCCGAGGCGTAATTCGATTTGAACTGGCCGTTTTCGCGGTAGAACATGGTTAGACCCGGTCGATGTGTTTTTCGCCGAACAGGCCTTCCGGCCGCACCAGCAGGAACAGCAGCGCCAGCATGTAGGCGAACCAGTTCTCGATACCGCCACCGGCAAGGTCGAACGCCTTGACCAGCACCGGCCCAAGGAACACCTCGGCCATCTTTTCGCCGACGCCGATGATCAGACCGCCCACGATCGCGCCGGTGACCGAAGTGAAGCCGCCCAGAATCACCACCGGCAGCGCTTTCAGCGCCACCTGCGAGATCGAGAACTGCACGCCGAGCTTGGAGCCCCAGATCACCCCCGCGACCAGCGCCACGAAGCCGGCCACCGACCAGACGATGACCCAGATGCGGTTGAGCGGAATGCCGATCGACTGCGCGGCCTGGTGGTCATCGGCGACCGCGCGCAGCGCCCGCCCGGTAACGGTCTTCTGGAAAAACAGCGCCAGCGCCACCATCAGCGCCGCGGCGACGATCGCGGCGACGAAATCCTCCTTGTTCACCAGGATCCCGCCCTGGAACAGACTCTCCAGGATCATCACCGGTTCCTTGGGGATGCCGAGTTCGATGCTGTAGATGTCGCTGCCCCAGACGGTCTGCCCGAAGCCGTCGAGGAAGTAGCTGACGCCGAGCGTCGCCATCAGCAGCGCGACGGCCTCCTGGTTGACGAGCGGGCGCAGCACCAGCCGCTCAATCAGCCACGCCAGCGCCACCATGATCACCATCGCGAGCGGGATCGCCGCCCACAGCGGCATCTGCTCCGCCAGGCGCGCTACGGCGAGCGCCGCGAACAGTACCATCGCGCCCTGGGCGAAATTGAACACGCCAGAGGCCTTGAAAATCAGCGCGAAACCGAGCGCGACGAGCGAATAGAGAACCCCGGCCATCAATCCGCCGAGCAGAACCTCGACGTAGAAGCCCGCCGTTGTAGACCGGTCCGCGAACGGCGCCACCAGCCCGGCAAGCAGCACCACACCAAGCGTGAGGACGGGTCCGTTCTTCTTGATCACGTTTTTCATCATGGTCAATGGCTCACGCCGAGATAGGCGTCCACCACCGCCTGGTTGGCGCGCACCTCATCGGGACTGCCGTCGCCGATCTTCTTGCCGTAATCGAGCACCACCACGCGGTCGGAGATGTCCATCACCACGCTCATGTCGTGCTCGATCAGCACGACGGTGGTGCCGAACTGGTCGTTGACATCGAGGATGAAGCGGCACATGTCCTGCTTCTCCTCCATGTTCATGCCGGACATGGGTTCATCCAGCAGCAGCACGCGCGGTTCCATGGCAAGGGCCCGCGCCAGGTCGACCCGTTTCTGCAGGCCGTACGGCAGGCGGCCCACCGGTGTCTTGCGGTAGGCCTGGATCTCGAGGAAATCAATGATGCGCTCCACCACTTCGCGGTGCTCGATCTCCTCGCGCAACGCGGGGCCGATGCGCAGCGCCTGCAGCAGGATGTTCGAGCGCATCTTGAGGTTGCGCCCCGACATGATGTTGTCCAGCACCGACATGCCCTTGAACAGCGCCAGGCTCTGGAAGGTGCGCGCGATACCGCTCTCGGCGACCTCGTGCGGGTCCATGTCGTGGTACTCGCGGCCGAGGTAGCGGATAGTCCCCTGCTGCGGGTGGTAGACCCCGTTGATGACGTTGAGCATCGAGCTCTTGCCGGCGCCGTTGGGGCCGATGATCGCCCGCACTTCGTGTTCGCGGACGTCGAACGAGACATCGCTCAACGCCTTGACGCCGCCGAAGGCAAGCGACACGCGATCGACCGCGAGGATCACATCGCCGATGCGGTGCGCCCGATCGTTCATCAGGCGGCTTTCCTCGCCGCCGCAGGCGGGAAGGTTTTCGCGTCGCGGATCTTCAGGTCGGCGGAAATCGAGCCGGTCCGACCATCCTCGTAGCGCACCTGCGCTTCGACGTGCACCACCGGCCTGCCCTCGTAGAGCGCGGCCACGAGCTCGGCGTACTTCTCGCCGACATGCAGGCGGCGCACTTTGCGCGTGCGCGTGAGTTCGCCGTCGTCGGCGTCCAGCTCCTTGTGCAGGATCAGGAAACGGTGGATCTGCGAGCCCGCGATTTCCGGCTCCGCGGCCAAATCGGCGTTCACCCTCTCGATGCAGTCGCGCACCAGGTCATAGACCTCGTCGCGCGAAGCAAGATCGACGTATCCGGCGTACGGCAGGCTGCGCTTCTCGGCCCAGTTGCCGACCGCCTCCATGTCCATGTTGATGAAGGCGCACACCCGGTCGCGGCCGTGGCCGAACGCCACCGCCTCCTTGATGTAGGGGAAGAACTTGAGCTTGTTCTCGAGATACTTCGGTGCGAAGAGGGACCCATCGGCGAGCTTGCCGACGTCCTTGACGCGGTCGATGATCTTGAGGTGGCCGTCGGCGTCGAAATAGCCGGCATCGCCGGTGTGGAACCAGCCCTGCGCGTCCTTTGACTCGGCGGTCGCTTGCGGGTTCTTGTAATACTCCTTGAACAGCCCCGGCGAGCGGATCAGCAGCTCGCGTTCCGGCGTGAAGCTCAGTTCCACCCCTTTCACCGCGGGCCCCACGGTGTCGGCTTTCACCTGGCCGTTGGGCTGGACGCAGACGAACACGCAGGTCTCGGTCGAGCCGTACAGCTGCTTCAGGTTGATTCCGATAGAGCGATAGAACCGGAACAGGTCCGGCCCGATCGCCTCGCCCGCAGTGTAGGCGACGCGCACCCGGCTCATGCCGAGCACGTTGCGCAGCGGCCCGTAGACCAGGGCATCGCCGAGCCGGTAGAGCAACCGGTCGGCCGTACCCACGGACTTGCCGTCCAGGATCGCGCCCCCGACCCGGCGCGCGATCTCCATGAAGTGACGGTACAGCGAGCGCTTCAGCGCGCTCGCGTCCTCCATGCGGATCGAGACCTGCGTCAGCAGTGCCTCCAGCACCCGCGGCGGCGCGAAGTAATAGGTCGGACCGATCTCGCGCATGTCGCTCATCACGGTCTCGGGCGATTCGGGACAGCAGATGCAATAGCCGGTGACGAACGGCTGGGCGTAGGAAAAGATGTTCTGCCCGATCCAGGCCGGCGGCAGGTAGGCGAGCACCACGTCGGCATCGTTCAGGCCTTCCATCTCCGCGGCCGCCCGGGCGCGGTCGATCAGGCTGAGATGGGTCAGGACGACGCCCTTCGCTACGCCTGTCGTGCCCGAGGTGAAAAACATCGCCGCAGTATCCGCGCCTGCGCCCTTGGCGATCTCGGTTTCAAGAAAAGCGGGGTCGCGCCGGTACGATTCGCGGCCGATTTCGAGGAGCTCGTCGCAGCTCATCAGCTGCGGCTGCGCATAGTGGCGCAGGCCGCGCGGCTCGTCGTAGTAGATGCGTTTCAGGCTCGGGCACTGCGGCAGGATCTCCAGCAGCTTGTCCACCTGCTCCTGGTCCTCCGCCACCGCGTGCGTGATCGCCGCGTTCTGGATCGGGAACGCCATTTCGGCCGCCACTGCGTCCTGATAGAGCGGCACCGGGATGCCGCCCAGACACTGCGCCGCGCACATCGCGGCGTAGATGCGCGGGCGGTTGTCGCCCACGATCGCGAGATGGTCGCCGCGCTTGAAATCCTGCGCCGCCAGGCCGCAGGCGAGCGAGCGCACCTCATCGGCGAAGCGATGCCAGCTCCAGGTCTGCCAGATGCCCAGGTCCTTTTCGCGGATCGCCGGATGTTCCGGCCGCACGCGCGCGTGGTGCAGCAGCAGCTTCGGGAACGTATCGCAGGTGTCGAGGCCGGAAAGATTCTCCGCCATGATTCCCCTCCTCTAGGGCAGCCGCGGATTCTATAATGCCGGCGGCCCCTTATGCACGGAGAGAAGTCGATGCACGGAACGGAACACTGGGCGATCAAGGGCGATGTCAGGCTGTTTCTGTGGCGCAAGGCCGCGCTGCAGGCCCCCTCCCCTCAGGGGACGGTGCTGTTCGTGCATGGCTCGTCGATGGCCTCGCAACCGACTTTCGACCTGCACGTGCCGGGCCGGCCCCACTCCTCGGTCATGGACTGGTTCGCGGCGCGCGGCTTCGATACCTGGTGCCTGGACAACGAAGGCTACGGCCGCTCGGACAAGCGGCGCCCGATCAACTGCGACATAGCGAATGGTGCAGACGACCTGGAGGCGGCTTCCGAATTCATTCTTGGCCAGGCAGGAATAGGAAAGCTTCTCATATACGGCATATCGTCGGGCGCATTGAAGGCCGCGGTTTTCGCCGAACGCCATCCGCAGCGCGTCGCACGACTCGCGCTGGACGCATTCGTCTGGACCGGTGATGGCAGCCCTACGCTCGCCGAGCGCAGAAAGAAATTGCCCGAATTCCGCTCCAAGATCCGCCGCCCGATCGACCGCGCTTTCGTGCAGAGCATTTTCGCGCGCGACCATCCGGACACCGCGGACCAGGCGACCGTGAGCGCGTTCGCGGACGCAATCCTCGCGCTGGATGATTCGGTACCGACCGGAACCTACGTCGACATGTGTTCCAAGCTGCCGCTGGTGGACCCGGCGCGCATCACGGCGCCCACGATCGTAATGCGCGGACAGCACGACGGCATCGCGGGGTTCGACGACCTGATCGAGTTCTTCAAGCGCCTGCCCAGCCCGGACAAGCAGTTCTGCGTCATGCCCGGCGTCTCGCACGCCAGCTTCCAGCAGAAGAATTACCTGATGGTCTACCACATCCTGCACGCGTTCTTCAGCCAGCCCGAGCCGGTGTATCGCGGATGAAAGCAGCCTGCGCCTTGGTTCTCGGATTGGTTTTTTCGAGCGCGAGTTTTGCGCAAACCTACCCGTCGCGCCCGATCCGCATGGTGGTGCCGCTCTCGCCGGGCGGCTTCGCCGACGTCCCGACGCGCATGCTGCTGCCGCGCCTGTCGGCGGCGCTGGGGAAGCAGGTATACGTCGAGAACAAGGCTGGAGCGGGCGGTACCATCGGCGCAGACGCGGTCGCGAAGAGCGCGCCGGACGGGCATACGCTGCTGGTCACCGCCACGCCTCACGTCATCAGCGCACATTTGTATCGCACGCTGCCCTATGATTCGCTCAAGGACTTCGCGCCGGTCGCGATGTTCGGCTCCGGCCCTTATGCGCTGGTCGTGAACCCGCGGCGATTACCCGTGGCGTCGGTGCGCGAACTGATCGCCGCCGCGAAGACAAGTCCGGGAAAGATCGACTACGCCAGCTCCGGAAACGGCAGTGCCCAGCATCTCGTCAGCGCGCTCTTTAACGCCATGGCGGGCATTGAGCTCAACCACGTGCCCTACAAGGGCAGCGGGCCGGCGATGCAGGACCTGCTTGGCGGGCAGGTTCCGGTATCCTTCGCCGGCATCCCCAATGTCATTTCTGCTGTCAAGGCCGGCAAACTGCGCGCGCTGGCGGTCTCCACGCCGAAGAGATGGAGCGAGCTTCCCGATGTTCCGACCGTGGCCGAAGCCGGCATCGCGGGTTTCGAGGCGACGCTCTGGCTCGGCCTCGCCGCACCGGCCGGAACGCCGGCGGAAATCATCAACCGCATTTACGCCGAAACCGCCATGGCCTTGCAGGATCCGGAGCTGCAGCAGAGCTTCCGCGCCGCCGGCGTCAATGCCACGCCCATGAACCCGCAGGAGTTCGGCGCGTTCATCCGCGCCGAATACGAAAAATGGGGCAAGGTGGTGCGCGATACCGGTGCCACCGTGAACTGAATCGGACACAGGGATCAGCCTTGTCCGGCGGCGCGTCGTAAGCTCTGCGGAGTCCGGTTTCCAGCCGGCGCGGGGAGGCGCTGTGACGCGCGAGATCGTCGAGACCCTGAAGAAAGTCCTCAAGTCCCGCGGCATGACCTATGCCGAACTGGCGCGCTCGCTCGGGCTTTCGACGCCTACGGTCAAGCGCCTGTTTTCGGAGCGCAGCTTCACCCTCGAGCGGCTCGAGGACATCCTGCGCGTACTCGAAACCGACTTCTACGAGCTGGCACGCATGAGCCGCGGCGCGAACGGCGGCACGGCGGAGCTCTCGCTCGAGCAGGAAACCGCGCTCGCCAGGGATGCGCGCCTGTTCTCGATCTTCTGGCTGATCGCCAACGAGTGGCGCTTCGATGAGATCGTCGCCGAGTTCAGAATCAGCGCCGCGCAGCTGACCGGCTTCTACGCGCGGCTCGACCGCCTGCGCCTGATCGACTGGCGGCCCGGCAACCAGGCGCGGCTGCGGGTGACCAAGCACTATGTCTGGCGCCGCGGCGGGCCGCTGCGCAAGGCCTACGGACTGAAGGTGATCAGCGAATTCATGCGCTCGCGCTTCGATTCCCCGGTCGACGCGTTCCACTTCGAGGCGCTCGAGCTCAGCAGCGAATCCGCGGTCGTCGTGAAGCGGCGCCTGGAGCGCGTCGCCGCCGAGATCAACGAGCTGGTCGAAGCCGACGCCTGCGCGCCGGCGAAAAAGCGCGTCGCGCTCGGCGTGCTGCTCGCCTGCCGCCCGTGGAGCATCTCGCTCGTGCACACGCTGCGCCAGGAATCCGAGGCTCCGAGGAAAAGCGCCCGCAGCTGATCGGCGTTACATGCTGCGGCGGAGCGCGCCGCCTGCAAGGGTCAGAACGCGCCGCCTTTTTTCCGGCTGTCCACGATGCCCTGGGCCCGCATGCTGATCTGGCTCTGCACGCGGATGTTGAGCAGCGCCGGCTTCCCCGCCGCGAGCGCGCGCTCGAGCGCCGGTGCCAGTTCCCCGGGGCGCTCCACCAGTTCGCCATGCGCGCCGAGACCCTCGGCGACGATGTCGTAGCGGGTGGGCGCAAGATCCGTGATCACCGGCTTTCCATAGAGACCGAGCTGGATGTTCTTGTCGATGCCCCAGGCCGCATCGTTGCCCAACAGCACCACGATATCCAGACCATGGCGCACGGCAGTGTCCAGCTCCATGCCGTTGAAGCCGAAGGAGCCGTCGCCCGTGATGCAGAACACGCGGCTGCCCGGCTTGGCGAGCTTGGCCGCAATCGCGACCGGCACCGCCGCGCCCAGCATGCCCAGGTTTGGCAGGTAGTGCCAGGAGCGCGGCCTGCACGCCGGCAGAAATGCGCGGCCGTAGTAGGCGTAGTCGCCGCCGTCGAACACCAGCACGTCGTCCGGCCGCAGGGAGGCGGCCAGCGTCTGGTGGACGAACATCGAGCGCAGCGGCGTCTCGGCGGCGGCGAATGCGGCGATGCGCGCGCGCTCCGCCGCGCGCGCATCGCGCAAGCGCTGCAGCCATGGCAAGTCCTTCCATTCATGCTCGGCGGCCTTGGCACAGAGCTGCGCGACCACGGGGCCGACGTCCCCCACGATGCCCAGGTCCACGCCCCGGTTGCGCCCCACCTGCACGCCGGAGGGCTCGACCTGGATCACCTTGGCCGTACCGGACACGATGGGCGGCAGGCCGAAGCCGATGGTGAAATCGAGGAGCTTGCCCAGAAACAGCACCACGTCGGCTTCACGAATCAGGTTCGCGGGCTGGTGCAGAGACAGGTCGAAAAAACCGAGGCAATATGGATGCTCGTCGGACACGATGCCGCGCGCCGCTTCTTCGGTCATCAGCGGCAACCGGGTGGTCTCGATGAACTCCTGCAGCTGCGCCGTCCACTCGCCGTAGGCCGCCGGCGTGCTCGCGATGATGAGCGGGCGCTCCGCGCCCCGCAGCAGCCGGATCGCCTCCTCCACCTGCTCCTTGGCAGCCACGCGTGGGGCCTGCGGGCGGTAACTGGCCGCTTCATAGAAGCGCACCTCCGATTCCTCGACGCGCTGGGTCTGCACGTCGACGGGTACCGTGAGGTGGACCGGACCGCGCCTTCCTTCAAATGCGGTGCGCACGGCGGTGGCCACCATGTCCGGGATGCGCCGCGCATCGTGCACCAGCCAGGCGCCTTTCGTCACCGGCCGCGCCATGCCCACCTGGTCGATCTCCTGCATGATGCCGCGGTGGGCGTTGCGCAGATCGGCCGAGCCGGCGATGTTGAGCACCGGGGATTCGCTCGAGAGCGCGTTCACGAGACCCGGAATGGCATTCGCGTGCCCGGGGGTGGTGAAAGCGCACACGCCCAGTTGCCCGGTGATCCGCCCCCAGGCATCGGCCATGTGAACCGCAGCCTGCTCATGGCGGCAGTCGATGAGCCGGAAATCCTCGTCGGCAAGCAGATCCAGCAACGGCAGGATATGGTCCCCGGCGAGCGTGAAGATGGTGTTCACCCCCTCCTCGCGCAGCGCGCGGGTCAGCAGATGCGAGCCGGTCAGTGCCAATCGGTCATGCCCGTGCAGGTGCTGCGAGCGGTCATTTGGAACTCGATACCTTTTTTGAAGGCGTCAACCGCGCCTTCGAGCAATCTTACATGCTCCTGCGGTATTGCCCCCCGACTTCGAACAGCGTATGCGTGATCTGCCCAAGCGAGCAAACGCGCACCGCCTCCATCAGCACGGCGAACACGTTCTCGTTGGCGATCACCGCCGCGCGCAGGCGTTCCAGCATCTCGGACGCGGCGCTTGAATTTCCATTCTGAAAATCTCTCAGCCGCTTCAGTTGCGAGCGCTTTTCCTCATCGCTGGAACGGATCAATTCCAGCTTGGCCGGCGTCGTATCGCCGTGCGGGTTGCGGAACGCGTTGACGCCGATGATCGGGTAGGAGCCGTCGTGCTTCCTGTGCTCGTAGTACATCGACTCTTCCTGGATCTTGCCGCGCTGGTAGCCGGTCTCCATCGCGCCCAGCACGCCGCCGCGGCCGCTGATCGCCTCGAACTCCTTGAGCACCGCCTCTTCGACCAGGTCGGTGAGCTCGTCGATGATGAACGAGCCCTGGTTGGGATTCTCGTTCTTGCCGAGGCCCCATTCCCGGTTGATGATCAGCTGGATCGCCATCGCGCGGCGCACCGATTCCTCGGTCGGCGTGGTGATCGCCTCGTCGTAGGCGTTGGTGTGCAGCGAATTGGTGTTGTCGTAGGTCGAAATGAGCGCCTGCAGGGTGGTGCGAATGTCGTTGAACGCGATCTCCTGCGCGTGCAGCGAGCGGCCGCTGGTCTGGGAGTGGAACTTGAGCCTCTGGCTGCGATCGCTCGCGCCGTAGCGGTGCTTCATCGCCACCGCCCAGATGCGCCGCGCCACGCGCCCGAGCACCGCGTATTCCGGATCCATGCCGTAGCTGAAGAAGAAAGACAGGTTCGGCGCAAAATCATCGATCTTCATGCCGCGCGCGAGATACGCCTCTACGAAGGTGAAGCCGTTGGCGAGCGTGAACGCGAGCTGCGAGATCGGGTTGGCGCCCGCTTCAGCGATGTGGTAGCCGGAGATCGACACCGAATAGAAGTTCTTGACCTGGTGCTCGATGAAGTACTGCTGGATGTCGCCCATCACCTTCAGCGAGAACTCGGTGGAGAAGATGCAGGTGTTCTGCCCCTGGTCTTCCTTCAGGATGTCGGCCTGCACCGTGCCGCGTACCGCCGACAGCGTTGCTTTTTTTATTTTCGCAAGCTCTTTCCCATCAGGAAGACGCGCGTTCTCGTCCCGAAATTTTTCTATCTGCTGGTCGATTGCGGTATTGAAGAACATGGCGAGGATGGTCGGCGCCGGGCCGTTGATCGTCATCGAGACGCTGGTCGCCGGATCGCACAGGTCGAAGCCCGCGTACAGCGCCTTCATGTCCTCCAGCGTCGCGATGGAAACACCCGAATTCCCGACCTTGCCGTAGATGTCGGGCCGTTCGTCGGGGTCGAAGCCGTAGAGCGTCACCGAATCGAAGGCCGTCGAGAGGCGCTTCGCGGGCATGTCCTTGGACAGCAGGTGGAAGCGCCGGTTGGTGCGGAAAGGATCGCCTTCCCCGGCGAACATGCGCGTCGGGTCCTCGTTCTCGCGCTTGAACGCGAACACGCCAGAGGTGAACGGGAACTCGCCGGGCACGTTCTCCCTCAACTGCCATTTGAGAATCTCGCCGTGATCCTCGAACCTCGGCAGCGCGACCTTCCGGACATGGGTGCCGGAAAGCGAAGTCGTGGTGAGCTTCGTACGCACCTCCCGGTCGCGCACCTTTGACACCAGTTCGTCGCCCGAATACGCGGCGACCATCCTGGGCCAGTGCTGCAGCAGCCTCCTGGAGTGGCTGTCGAGCGCGGCATTCCGTTGCTCGACAAGGGCGTCGATCTCCTCCGGCGCCGCCTTGCCGAGCATTTGCCTGGCGGCGGTCAACTGCTGCCGCTCGCGCGCGATGCGCGCCTGCGACTCCGCGTGCAGCAGGTAGCCGCGCACGGACTCGGCGATCTCGGCGAGATAGCGGGCGCGTTTGGCGGGCACCACGACGTGCACGTCGGAGGACACCCTGCTCCTGATCCTCGGCAGGATCCCCTCCGAGAGCTTCAATCCCTGTTCCCGCAGCCTGGCCGCCACGCCCTGGTAGAGCGCGGTCACGCCGTCGTCATTGAAGCGCGCGGCGATGGTGCCGAATACCGGCATCTCCTCCGCACCGTGCGCGAACGATTCGCGGTTGCGCTGCATCTGCTTGCGCACGTCGCGCAGCGCGTCCTGCGCGCCGCGGCGGTCGAACTTGTTGATGGCGACGAAGTCCGCGAAGTCGAGCATGTCGATCTTTTCCAGCTGGCTCGCGGCGCCGAACTCGGGCGTCATCACGTAGAGCGAGCAGTCGACGTGCTTCACGATCGCGGCATCGCCCTGGCCGATGCCCGAGGTCTCGACGATCACGAGGTCGAAGCCGGCCGCCCGGCATGCCGCGATCGCCTCGGGCAGGCAGGCCGCGATCTCGGCGCCCGAGGCGCGCGTCGCGAGCGAGCGCATGAAGATGCGCCCGCCGTGGATCGCATTCATGCGGATGCGGTCGCCGAGCAGCGCGCCGCCGGTCTTGCGGCGCGAGGGATCCACCGCCAGGATCGCGATCTTCAACCGGTCTCGCTGGTCGAGGCGGAACCGGCGCACCAGTTCGTCCGTCAGCGAGCTCTTGCCCGAGCCGCCGGTGCCGGTGACGCCGAGAACCGGGATTTTTCGGGTCGCGGCTTTTTCCAGAAGAGTTTTTTTGAATACCGAACTGCAAACCCCAAGTTCCAACGCAGTGATGACCCGAGCCAGGCCGCGAAAATCTCCCTGCGTCAGTTCCGCGGGTGCCTGCTCGACCGGATTGAAGTCGCAGCGCGCCAGCATGTCGTTGATCATTCCCTGCAGGCCCATCTTCTGGCCGTCCTCCGGCGAGTAGATGCGCGCCACGCCGTAGTCCTGCAGCTCCTTGATCTCCGCCGGCACGATGACGCCGCCGCCGCCGCCGAAGACCTGGATGTGCGCGCCGCCGCGCTGGCGCAGCAGGTCCACCGTGTACTTGAAATACTCGATGTGCCCGCCCTGGTAGGACGAAATCGCGATGCCCTGTACGTCTTCCTGCAGCGCGGCGCTCACCACCTCTTCCACCGAGCGGTTGTGGCCGAGGTGGATCACCTCCGCGCCCGAAGCCTGCAGGATGCGGCGCATGATATTGATGGAGGCGTCGTGGCCGTCGAACAGGCTCGCCGCGGTGACCAGGCGGATCTTGTGTTTCGCCTTGTAGCGCAAGCTTTTCGACTCGGAAAGGTCGGTCATTTACCCCTCCTCCGGGGGAGAAGGAACGGGAGACGCGTCTCCCGTACCCTAGGTAGCGTACTTGACGTTTACGTTAACGTCAACTGAGTTCCTCGCCCGTCAGCGCAGTAGGAACTCGCGCACCGTTTGCGATCTGATCGTAGCTCATCGGCGCCCGAGCGTGTCCGGCCGCGCGCCGCAATGTCGGATAATGCCGCCTCGCCAAACGAGACAGGAATCCGGCTGATGCAGAAGGCTGTCGCCACCGAATCCGCCATGCCCGCCGCCACGCCGCCCGTGCACGCCGGCACGCGAGGCGCCGTGCTCACCATCCTGGTCTCGCTCAGCTTCTGCCACCTGCTGAACGATCTCATGCAGTCGCTGATTCCTGCGTTGTATCCGATGGTGAAAGCCCAATTCGGCCTGGACTACACCCAGGTCGGCCTGATCACGCTGGCCTTCCAGCTCACCGCCTCGCTGCTGCAACCGACGATCGGGTTCTACACCGACAAGCGTCCGCAGCCCTATTCGCTGGCTATCGGCATGGGCGCCACCCTGATCGGACTCGTACTTCTGTCGATCGCGCACAACTATGCGACGGTGCTGCTCGCCGCGGCATTGGTCGGCATCGGTTCGGCGGTATTCCATCCGGAAGCTTCGCGCGTCGCGCGGATGGCCTCCGGGGGGCGCTACGGATTCGCCCAGTCCCTGTTTCAGGTTGGCGGCAATATCGGCGGCGCCATCGGCCCGCTGCTCGCCGCGCTCATCGTCCTGCCGCGCGGCCAGGGGGCGATCGCCTGGTTCTCCCTCAGTGCATTGCTGGCGATGATCGTGCTGACGCGCGTGGGCATGTGGTACGCGGCCCATCCGCGCGCTTCCCGCGCCGCCGCCCGGGCGTCTTCCGGCGCCACCGGGATGTCGCGCGCGCGCGTGATTTTCTACGTTACCGTGCTGATGCTGCTTATTTTTTCCAAGAACGTCTATACCGCCAGCCTCAGCTCATTTTTCACCTTCTACCTGATCGAGCGGTTTCAGCTGTCGGTGTTCGACGCGCAGGTGCAGCTGTTCATCTTCATGACCTCGATCGCGGTCGGCACGCTGATCGGCGGGCCCATCACCGACAGGATCGGCAGGCGGCCGATGATCTGGATCTCCATCGTCGGCGCGCTGCCGTTCACGCTCGCGCTGCCCTATGCGAGCCTGTTCTGGGTCAGCGTGCTGACGGTCGTCATCGGGCTGCTGATGGCTTCCGCCTTCCCGGCCATCCTGGTCTACGCACAGGAGCTGGTGCCCGGGCGCGTCGGCCTGATCTCCGGCATGTTCTTCGGCTTCGCCTTCGGCCTGGCGGGCATCGGAGCAGCAGCGATGGGCCGCATCGCCGATGCCACCAGCGTGGGATTCGTCTTCCAGCTCTGCGCGTATTTGCCGGCGATCGGGCTGGTGACCTGGCTGCTGCCGGACCTCGAGCGATTGCGCCCTAAAGCCAGCTCATTTCCTGCGTAGCTCGCTCGCGGCGGCTGCCGCCAGCATCGCCTCGAAGAGCTCCGGCTTGGGCACGAGCGGCTTGGGATAGGCCTTGCGGCTGTGCGTAAGGCCGAGCCCGAGGGCCAGTTCGGCGAGTTTGTAGGTGAGCGGCCCGGGATTGATCACCGGCACCGGCAGGCGCGCGGCGAGATAGGCATGGGCCTGGTGCATGGTGGTCGAGCCAAGCAGCAGCACGTCGGCGCCGTCGTCCTCGATCGCCTTGCGACCCGCCTCGAGCAGCAGGGGGAACACGTCGGCTTCCTTGCCGGAGAGCAGCTCGCGGTTGTCGGGCCGCACGTCGAGTGCGCGAATCGAGGCGCACTTGTGATGGATGCCGAGGTCGTTCAGCGACTTGGCGTAGAGCGGCTTCCACTGGCTCCACAGGGTCAGCACCGAGAAGCGCTCGCCGAACATGAGCGCCGTGAGCATCGAGGCCCGTCCCGGCGCGATGACCGGGATGTCGAGCAGCGAGCGCAGCCCGGCCATGCCGGAATCGCTCATGGTGTCGATGCACACCGCATGGTAGCCCTCCTCCTGCGCGCGCAGGCCGGCCTCCACGATCCCCGCGTCCGCGAGGATGTAGTCATGATGGCTGACGTAGTTGCTCGGCGCCGCCTTCACGGGGCGGAAATCGAACGCGATGTCCGGGCCCAGGCGCACCGCCTGCGTCTGCGCGCGGCGCAGCGCGAGCTGCTCGTCGTTGACCGGGAACGGCACGATTACAAGGACCTTATGCATGGTCGCCCAACTCCTTCAGAACCTGTCACTCTAAAGGCCGAGATAGCGCGCCCGGAGATCCGGACTGCCGGCCAACTCCGCCGCCGGCCCGGACATCGCGACCACGCCATGCTCGATGATGTAGGCGCGGTCCGCCGCCTCCAGCGACTGCACCGCGTTCTGCTCGATCAGCAGGATGCTCAGGCCTTCGCCGTTCAGCTCGCCGATCAGCTCGAACATCTCGTCCACCAGGATCGGCGACAACCCGAGCGTAGGCTCATCCAGGATCAGGAGCCTCGGCTCCGACATCAGCCCGCGCCCGATGGCGAGCATCTGCTGCTCGCCGCCTGAAAGCGTCGCGGCCATCTGGCCGAAGCGCTCCATGAGCCTGGGGAAGATGCGCGTCACTCGCCCGAGGTTGCGCGCGCGGGCCGCCTTGCCGCGCCGGTAGCTGCCCAGCTCGAGGTTCTCGCGCACCGACAGGTTGGGAAACACGCGGCGCCCTTCGGGCACCTGAATCAGGCCCAGATCGACGATGCGCGCGGGGTTCGCGCCGGCGATGTCCTCGCCGCAGAAGCGGATCGAACCGCCGAACGGAACGCAGATCCCGCTCAGATTATTGTTCAGCGTGGACTTGCCTACGCCATTGCTGCCGAGCACCGCGACCACCTCGCCTTCGGCGACGTCGATATCCATGCCGTGGAGGATTTCCACCTCGCCGTATCCCGCCCGCAGGCCGCGCACTTCAAGCATGCGCGGTCGCCGCGATGCGTTGCGCCGCGCCGTGACCGAGGTAAGCCTCGATCACCACGGGGTCGGCCGCGAGCTGCCTTGGGGCGCCCTGCGCGATGATTTTCCCGTAGGACAGCACATAGACATTCTCGGCGAGGCTCATCACCGCCTGCATCACGTGCTCGATGAGGAATACGGTGACGCCCGAGCTGCGGATGCCCTGGATCACCGGGATGAGCTCGTCGATTTCCGGGGGATTCAGGCCCGCCATAACCTCGTCGAGAAGCAGCAGTTTCGGCTGCGTCGCCAGCGCGCGCGCGAGTTCGAGCCGCTTGCGCCCGGCGACTGTCAGGCCGGCGGCGGTGCGCTCGAGCAGATCCGCCATGCCGACCTGCCGCGCGATCGCCTCGGCCCGCGCCGACGCCAGCGCCCGCTCGGGCGTATGCAGGTAGGCGCCCACCATGATGTTCTCGCGCACGCTCAGGTGGGCAAAAGGCTGCGTCACCTGAAAAGTGCGCACCATGCCGTGGCGGCAGATCAGGTGCGGTGGCCGGCCGGTGATGTCCTCTCCGCGGAAGCGAACGCTCCCCTCGTCGGGAGCCAGGAACCCGGTGAGCGCCGCGAACAGCGTCGTTTTGCCCGCACCGTTCGGGCCGATCAGCCCGGCGATTGTCCCCTCGGCCACATCGAGGCTCGCGCTGTCGACCGCGCGCAGGCCGCCGAAGATCTTCGACAGTCCGCGGACTTCAAGCACGCGCCTTGCGCCTCCAGCGCAGCTTGAACAGGTCGACAAGCCCGTTGGGCAGAAAGCCGATGATCAGGATGAGAAGGCTGCCGTAGATGATCAGCGAAAGACCCTGCGCATCGGTGATGGCGCGCGTGTATTCGCCAACCAGCGTCAGCAGTAACGAACCGATCAGCGGGCCGTACACGGTGCCGGTCCCGCCGATCATGCTGACCAGCAGCATCTCGACCGACTTGTCCACCCCGAACACCACCGCCGGATCGATGTAGAGGTAGTACTGCGCGTAGAAGGTGCCGCCCAGGGCGCACAAGGCGCCCGAGAGCGCCATCACCTTTACCTTTTCGCGGAAGGTATCGATGCCCAGCGCGCGCGCCGCGTCCTCGTTCTCGCGGATTGCCGCCAGCCGCGCCCCGAAGCGCGAGCGCTGGAGCCAGATCGCAATTCCGATGGATATCGCGGTCAGAGCGAGGATGGTGTAGTAGAAGCCGATGCGCTCGGCAAACTGGAAGTTCAGCGCACTGCGCTTGAGCGGGAGCAGCAGTCCCACCCCGCCCCCGGTGAACTCCAGCGCATTGGTCAGGATGCGGAACGCCTCGGCGAAGGCCAGCGTGATCAATGCGAAGTACGAACCGCGGAGGCCGAAGCGGAACGAGAGCGCCGCGATGAGGGCGCCGACCAGCGCGCCAGCACCGGCCGAAGCGGCGAGTCCGGACCAGGGGCTCCAGCCCAGCTTGAGCTGCAGGATCGTCGAGCAGTACGCGCCGGTGCCGAAGAACACCGCGTGGCCGAAGGACAACTGCCCGCCGAAGCCGCCGGCGATGTTCCAGGCCTGCCCGATGAGCGCGAAAAACAGCACCAGGACGCCGAAATTGATCGCGAAATTGCCGCGGAACACCAGCGGGTAGGCCAGCGCGACGACGAGCAGTGCCGCCGGAATTTTCCAGTTCATTTACTGAAAATTCCGGTCGGGCGAAAAAGAAGAATCAGAATGAAGATGAGGGAGATGCCGATCTGGCCGAGCGCCTCGCCGAGGAACAGGCCGCTCAACGACTCGGTGAGGCCGATGATCAGCGAGCCGACCAGCGCGCCGATAAAGCTCCCCATGCCGCCGAGCACTACGATGGTGAAGGCGACAATCACGAACAGGTGCCCGACCGAAGGCGAAACGTAGAACGAGGGGATCAGCAGGCAGGCGGCAGCGCCAAGGCAGGCGATGCCGATGCCGTAGGAGACGGCGAAGATCTTCTCCACGTCGATGCCGACCAGCCGCGCTCCATGACGCTCCTTCGCCACCGCGCGGATCGCGCGGCCGGTGTCGGTGCGTGCGATGAACCAGGCAAGCGCGGCGCACAGCACGAGCGAGGCCACGAACGACACCAGCTTGGGAAGCGGTACCAGCGCCGGACCGAGCGCGACCATCCGGTCGGAATAGGAAACGGTGACGGTCTGCGAGTCGCCCTTGAAAAAGAACAGTGCCACGTTCTCCAGCACGATCGACAGCCCGAGCGTGATCAGCAGGATGTTTTCATCCTTGCCGTGGCTGAAGCGGCCGATCAGCCCGCGGTACAGGACGTATCCGGCGGCGAACATCGCCGCCACCATCAGCGGGATCGCCGCATAGGGATCGATTTTCGCTTTCATCAGCAGGAAATACGCGCCGTACATCGCCAGCATCAGCATGCTGCCGTGCGCGAAATTGATGATGTGCAGGACGCCGTATATCAGCGTCAGGCCGACCGCCACCAGGGCGTAGCTGCCGCCGAGCAGCAGGCCATTGATGACGGCGGCGCCAAGGATCGTCGCGTCCAAGGCGGCCGCCCCTGCGTCGCGCCGCGGCGACTTAGCTGAACTTCGGCTTCGGAAATACCGGTTTGGCCGAGGCGAACTTCGCCGGCCAGATGACTTCGATATCCGTCCGGCTCGCCTGCTGGATCGACGCCTTGCCGCCGGTGTTCTGGCCGTTGACCATCCTGGTCGGTCCATAGGGCATGAAGTGGTCGGACCACGTGGACGCGGCGAGCGCGGCGTTGACCTTTTCCTTGTCGGCGGAACCCGCGCGCTCCATCCCGTCGGCCAGAAACTTGACTGCGTTGTACGAGAGGTAGACCTCGAAGGTAAAAAGATCGCCTTTGGCCTCGACCCGCTTCTTCATCGCCTGCGCCCTGGGGTTCGTCGGGTCGAACCAGTGGTTGGTGTCGATCATGTACTGCGCGACGTCGGGCAGCTCCTTCACGAACTTGTAGTTGAAGCCGCCGCCGAGCACGGAGAACATGCTTACCAGGTCCACCTTCTGCTGATGCAGGGTGCGCGCGAGCAGCACGTACTCGTTCTGGTAGTTGCTCATGATGACCAAGTCGGGCTTAAGCCCGCGGATGCGCAGCGCCAGGTTCGCGAAGTCGCGCGTCGGGTTGGCGTGCTTCATGACCTCCTTCACCTCGATGCCGATCGACGGCAGCTTGGCTGCGAGGAGCTTCGCGGTGCCGGTGCCGAACTCGGACTCCTCGTGCACCAGCACGGCCGACTTCGCCGGGTTGCCGGCCGCCTTGTTGATCTCGCCCAGGCCGAGGATGCCGTCGTCGACGCTGGCGTTGAAGCCAGGCTTGAGGCGGAACACGTTCTTCAGCCCGCGGTTGACGATGTTGTCGGAGGCACCCACGTCGATCACGAAGGGCGTGTTGTACTTGGCCGCCGCCTGCGTTGCCGGCAGCGCGACCGCGCTCGAGAAGCAACCGATATAAGCCGATACGCCCGCCTCCTGCATCTGCTCCACCACGCTGACACCGACCTCGGGCTTGGCCTGGTTGTCGCCGAGCAGCGCCTCGAGCTTCGCCCCGCCCATGGACTTGATGCCGCCGCCGGCGTTGATCTCGTCGATGGCCATCATGGCGCCCATGCGGGACTGGCCACCGCTGTAGGCGAGAAAGCCGGTAATCGGGTGCACCAGGCCGACCTTGATCGGCCGGGCCTGGGCGCGGAGCAGCGTGGGCACACCGAAGGCGACCGATGCGGCGGCGGTGGCGCCGATGAACTTGCGGCGCGTGAATCGGGATTTTCGGCTAGGCATGGATTTCTCCCTGTGTTGATCGTCCGGTAACGTCTGGCGCGAGTCTATGACATTGTCGTTGTAGAAGGAAGCCCCACGCTGCGACGCAGCCGGCGTTCTGCAGTCCGATCTGGTTGCGCTGCAACGCTCAGGGAATCAGTACGAGCGCGCCGGTCGTCTTGCGGCTCTCGAGCAAGCGGTGCGCTTGTGCGGCTTGCGCAAGCGGCAGGGTCCGCGGCGGGCGGGGGCGGAGCAGCCCGCGCCCGAGCGCGTCGAACAGGTCGCGCGCGGCAGCCTCGAGTTCATCGGTGCTCGCCGTGTAATCGCCGAAGCGCACCCAGGTGAGCCACAGGCTGCCGCGGTCGCGCAGCAGATTCACCGAAAACGGCGGCACCAGGCCCGAAGAATTGCCGAAGCAGACCAGGTGTCCGCGACTGCCAAGGCAGGCGATCGAACCCTCCCAGGTGGCGAGCCCCACCGGGTCGTAGACCACGGGCACGCCGGCGCCTCCGGTCAGTTCGCGCACCCGCGCGGGCCAATCGTCTTGGCCGTGCACGAACACGGCCTCGTATCCATTTTCGAGAGCGCTCGCGACCTTTTCCGCCGAGCCCACGATGCCTATTGCGCGGGCGCCAAGCGCGCGCAGCCACTGGCCGGCGAGCGTGCCGACGCCGCCCGCTGCCGAATGGAAAACGACCCAGCTCCCCGGCTCGACGCGAAATACGCACCGCGCGAGTACTTGAACGGTCAGACCCTTGAGGAATGTCGCCGCTACTATCTCGTCGGCAAGTCCCTCGGGAACCCGCACGCAGCGCGCCGCCGGGAAATTGCGCGCCTCGCAATAGGCACCGAGCGGGCGCGAGGCGTAGGCAACGCGGTCGCCAGTCCGGAACCGCTCGACCCCGGGACCGATTGCCTCGACTACGCCGACCGCCTCCATGCCGAGCACGAGCGGTTTGGGAAGATCGTGAAGGTCGCGGTAGTCGCCGCGGCGCCCATGCACGTCGGTGAAGTTGACCCCGATGGCTGAATGGCGGATGCAAATTTCGCCTGGCCCGGGCGCGACCTCGGGAACGGTGCGCATCTCGAGCACTTCCGGGCCGCCGAAGCGGCTCAACGCCATGGCGCGGCTCACGCATCCGCTCCCGCAACGAGCCGTCCGGCACTCGCGCCGGCGATGCGCCCGAGCGTGGTTGCGGTGAGCAACCCGCCGCCCGAGAAATAGCCCCAGTTGGACGGCCCCGAAAGCCCCCGCGCCGCACCACCGCCAGCAAAAAGATTGGGCAACGGTGTGCGATCGGGGCGCAGCACACGGGCCGCGATATCGATCACCAGCCCGCCCTGGGTATGGAACAACGCACCCGTGACTTTCACTGCGCAGAACGGAGCCTGCAACGGCTGCGTACCGCGAAAGCTGCGATCCCACCGATCGTCGCCTGTTCCTTCTCTCAGAAGATTCACTTCTGCGTCGGTGCGCTCCAGATCGCCCGCCGGAATCCCGAGCAGCGCGGCCAGTTCGCGCAAGCTCGCGGCCTTGCGAATGCCGCCGAGCGAGCGGATCGCCTCGTAGTCGGCGAAACCGAGAATTGGCCGCTCGCGCGCCTCGTCATAAATGTCCCAGGCGATTCTGCCCGGCTGCGCGATCACCTCGACCGCCTGCTCGGAGTAGCCGCGCACCTCGTTCGAGAAACGCAGGCCGAGCGCATTGACCTGGTAGCCGCCATTCATCAGCACGCCCCAGTTGAGCGGGTTGCCATAAGGAACCGCGACGGCGCCGTGTCCCTGGTAGCTCCCCAGGTCCGCGACCGCCGCGCCCAGTTCGCGGCCCCACTTCACGGCGTCTCCCTTGTTGCCGACGTGCCCCCAGAACTCGGCGTCGGCGATCTCGGGGATCTCGCGGCGCACCATCTCCTTGTCGCCGCCGAAGCCGCAACAGGCAAGCACCAGCGTGTCGCAGCCGATGGTTTCCTGGACGCCATCGGGTCGGATGAAACGCACGGCGGTGACGCGCCCGTCGCTTTGCGCAAAGAGATCCGTTGCGGTCGCACTGGCCATGATGTCGATGCCCAGCCGCCCCGCTGCGGCAAGCAGCGCGCCTTCGAGCTCCTCGCCAGTGCGATGCGGCGTGCCGTGCATGCGCAGCACCGAATGTCCCGGGTAAAGGAAACCCTCGACCAGCTTGAACGCGACGCCGTGGCGGTCGGCGAGCCACTCGATCGTCGGCCCCGAGGCGGTGGCGACGACCTCTACCATCGCCCGGTCGGTCTCGCCTTTCGCCTTGCGCCAAATGTCGTCGGCGAGCAGCTCCGGCGTATCCACGATGCCGAGCGCCTTCTGGAAACGTGTGCCCGCGGCGGGAATGAGGCCCGTCGAGAGCGTCGTGCTGCCGGTCGGCTTGGCGTCGCGCTCGAGTACCAGCACTTCGGCGCCGCTTTCCTTCGCAGCCAATGCGGCTGTCAGGCCGCACGCTCCCGCGCCGATGACGAGCACCGGAACGGAATACTCGAACCTGCCTTCTTGGGCCGGGAGCACCGCCACGGTCAGGCTTCGACGCCGTCGATCCGCGGATTGCAGGGTGCAGCAACCAGCAGGCGGACTTCCTGCTTCACGATCAACTCCCGCGCCTTCTTCAGGTAGGCGGAAAAGGCCGGGTCCTTGTAGAGGGCCGCCCGGCGCCGCTCGCGCTCGCCCGCGTCCCGGTAGCCGAACATCATCACGATCTGGTTGATGTCGCCAATTTCGGTGCGGTACAGGCCCATGAAATTGCCGAGGATGCGCCGCTGCGGCTCGAGTCCCTCGTTCTGGAACATCTCAAGAAAAGCCTGCACCGCGCCGGTCTTAAGCGTGTACTGGCGAAAGTCCACGACCATGGCCGCCTCCGTCGAAAAGTGCATGATAGTCTAGGCAGATCGTGGAACTGTCCGACAAGTCAGCGCGCCAGCTCTTCCAGGAGGCCAAGGCCAATCCGACGCGCAAGCGCTTCGGCTTCGGCGCGCGCCCGGCGCTGATCAACATCGACCTGCAGAAGGCCTACACCTGTGTCGGCGAGTTCGTGACCGCCTACGCGACGGACCCGAAGCAGCTGGACTACGTGAATCAGCTGGCGCGCCTGTTCCGCGAGAAGCACTGCCCGGTGGTGTGGACCCACGTCGCCTACATGGAATCCGGGGAGGACTGCGGCGTGTGGGGCACCCGCTCCGATACCCCGGACTCGCTGCAAAACGTCAAGGCGGGCTCGCGTCGCTCGGAGTTCGACGACCGGCTCGACATCGACCGCAAGCGCGACATCATCGTCAACAAACGCATGGCCTCCGCTTTCCACGAGACCAACCTCGGCTCGCTGTTCAACTTCCACAAGGTCGATACGGTGGTGGTGACCGGCGGTTCGACCTCGGGCTGCGTGCGCGCCACCGTGGTGGACAGCCTGTCGCGCAGCTACCGCAGCATCGTTCCCGAGGAGTGCGTGGCCGACAAGCACGAGAGCCCGCATTTCGCCAACCTCTACGACATGGCGCTGAAATACGCCGATGTCGTGCCCGTGGCGGAGGTGCTCGCCTTCATGAAGACTTACAAGGCGCCTTGAAACGCGACCCGGCGCTTTACGACTACCTGCCCTACGCGCGCCGGCCGAAGATCGAGTGGCCCGGAGGTGCGAGGGTGGCCTTCTGGGTGGCCCCGAACGTCGAGTTCTACGAGCTCGAGCCGCCGAAGAACCCGTCGCGCGCCGCCTGGGCGCGGCCGGCGCCGGATGTTCTCAACTACTCGTACCGGGACTACGGCAACCGCGCCGGGTTCTGGCGCATGGCCGAGGTGATGGATCGCTGCGGCATGCGCGGCAGCGTGTCGCTCAACGTCGCGGTGTGCGAGCACCATCCCGAGGTGATCGCGGCCTGCGTCGAGCGCGGCTGGGAGCTCTACTCCCACGGCACCTACAACACCCGCTACCTGTTCAACCTGAGCGAGGATCAGGAGCGCGCCGTGATCCAGGATTCTATTGACACCATCCGGCGAGCCTCCGGGCAGAAGCTCGACGGCTGGCTCGCGCCGGCGCTCACCTACACCGAGCGCACGCTGGATCTGGTGGCCGAGATGGGCCTCAGCTACGTCTGCGACCTGTTCCACGACGATCAGCCCGGCCCGATCAAGGTGAAAAAAGGCAGGCTCGCCAGCATTCCCTATTCGCTGGAAATGAACGACGTCATCGCCTACAACGTCAATCTCGTCGCGCCGCGCCACTACGGCGAAATCATCCGGCGGCAGTTCGACCGGCTCTACGCCGAGGGCGAGGAATCGGGAACGGTGATGTGCATCCCGCTGCATCCCTACCTCATCGGTCAACCCTACCGCCTCAAGGCCTTCGAGGACGCGCTCGCCTACATCACCGGCCACGACAAGGTATGGCTCGCCACCGGGCGCGAGATCGCCAGGCATTTCATCGACCACCATTACGACGCGTTCGCGAAGGCCTCGCACCCCGTCCGTGATCTCTGACGACTACCTCAAGTATCCGCGGCGGCGCCATGGCATGGACCACGACCGCTATGACTGGTCGATGCTTCCGCGGCGCGAAAAGGTCACCTGGCCGAACGGCGCGCGCGTCGCGCTGTGGGTGGTTCCCGCGCTCGAATGGTTCCCGCTCGACATGAAGGGCCAGCCCTTCAAGCCTCCGGGCGCCCTGCAGACCGCCTATCCGGACCTGCGCCACTACACGCTGCGCGACTACGGCAACCGCGTCGGCATCTTCCGCATCATGAAAGCGCTCGATCGCTACGCCATCCGCGCGAGCGTCGCTGTGAACGCCGCCGTTGCCCAGCGCTATCCGGCGCTGGTCAAAGAAATCACTTCAAGGAACTGGGAGATCCTCGGCCATGGCCTCGACATGGACCACCTGCATTACGAAGGCATGCCGGATGAAAAAGGCGTCATTGAAAAGAGCCTTTCCATCCTGGGAAAGGTGCGCGGCTGGCTGTCCCCCGCAAAGTCGGAATCCTCGAAAA
>Ga0154760_1012_pt1 | contig 24487 bp, 18 predicted proteins | sample Rifle2008BG16ft_FD_105768 | JGI IMG/M metagenome (GOLD analysis project Ga0154760, IMG submission 105768) | Betaproteobacteria bacterium RBG_16_66_20
AGGGTGCGCTGGCGCACATCATGCGCCATCCAGGGGTGTGGCCGGCGACCGGCGCCGAGATCCTCGACGCCTGGAAGGCCGGGGGCGCGGCCTAGTCGTTCGGCGGCGTAGGACGTCGGCGCCGACGCGATCCGGTGGAATCCGCCCGGCGACAGGCCGAGGAAGGACCGTTGAGAAAAGCTCACGGACATGCGCCCAAGCATAGTGCATGCCCGTGACAAGTTTGCCTGGCACGCTTCCTGCTGTATTTGGACATGGCCAACTCCAGCATCGGAAGAAAAACCATCCCCATCGAAGACAAAATCGAAAAACTTGCCCGGCTGGTCCTCGTCGCATTGCTGTTCGCGACGCTGGGCTGGATCGTCTAGTCCGCCTTTATCGGGTTCCGGGGGCGGGGATATGCGGGTCCTGATCGTTGACGAATCGGAAGAGCGGGCCGCAGTCCTGCGCGAAGGGCTGGTGATGGCCGGCCACGAGGTGGCGGCCTCGCTCGCCTCGCCGCTCGAGCTGCTGCGCGCGGTCGAGGATCTGCAGCCCGACGTCATCGTGATCGACACCGAATCGCCTACGCGCGACGTGCTCGAACATGTCGTCATCGTCAGCCAATCGAGCCCGCGTCCGATCGTGATGTTCGCCACCGACCGAGGCGGCGAAACGATTCGCGAGGCGGTGCGCGCGGGCGTCTCCGCCTACGTCGTCGACGGCCTGGATGCTGCGCGCGTCAAACCAATCGTCGAGGTCGCCTGCGCGCGCTTCGAGGAATTCCAGCGCCTGAAGACCGAGCTTGCGGAGGCGAACCTGAAGCTCTCGGAACGCAAGCTGGTCGAACGCGCCAAGGGCCTGCTGATGCGCTCGCGTGGCCTGTCCGAAGAGGACGCCTACCAGGCCCTGCGCAAGCTCGCGATGTCGAAAAAACTGCGACTCGGGGACGTGGCGCAGCGGGTGCTCGAAACCGCCGAATTGCTGGGCAAGAGCTGAGCTTGCTGCGTGATTCCGGTGCAGTAAACCACCGTTGTGCACCGCAATAGTGCGCGTAATGTCGGTGCTGCCTTTTGTTTTTATTGAATTTTCTCTGGCACGACCCTTGCGAAGCTAAGGCCATGAGCCCGGGCGCAACGGCGCGCCCGGCCCGAACAACGGCGTTCGACGCGAACCAGCGGATCGGTTCGTGCGAGCGCCTTACTTTTTTGGAGAGCGGAATGAATGAACCGATCGGTCACAAGCGGCGCACGTTCCTCAAGCAGGCGGGAGCCGCCGGCCTCATGAGCCTGATTCCCAACGCGGTACGCACCGGCGCCTGGGCAGCCGGCTCGGACGCGCCCGAGAAGAAGGAAGTGAAGATCGGCTTCATCCCGCTTACCGATTGCGCGTCGGTCGTCATGGCCTCGGTGATGGAGTTCGACAAGAAGTACGGCATCAAGATCATGCCGTCGAAAGAAGCCTCCTGGGCGGCGGTGCGCGACAAGCTGGTCAACGGCGAGCTCGACGCAGCGCACGTGCTCTACGGGCTGATCTACGGCCTGCAGCTCGGCGTCGGCGGGCCGAAGAAGGACATGGCCATCCTCATGAGCCTGAATCACAACGGCCAGGCGATCACGCTGTCGAGAAAACTCTATGAAAAGGGAGTCGTTGATGGCTCAACTTTAAAAAAATTAATCGACAAAGAAAAAGCGGATTACACGTTCGCACAGACATTTCCCACCGGGACGCACGCCATGTGGCTCTACTACTGGCTCGCGGCCAACGGCATTCATCCGTTCGCCGACGTGAAAACGATCACCGTGCCGCCGCCGCAGATGGTCGCCAACATGCGCGTGGGCAACATGGACGGCTACTGCGTCGGCGAACCGTGGAACAACCGCGCCATCGTGGACAAGATCGGTTTCACCGCGAACACCACGCAGGAAATCTGGAAGGATCATCCCGAGAAGGTGCTCGGAACTTCGGCAGAGTTCGCGCAGAAGTACCCGAATACCGCACGCGCGATGACCGCAGCGATTATCGAGGCAGGCAAGTGGATCGACGCCTCGCTCAGCAACCGGCAGAAGACCGCCGAGATCGTGGCCGATAAATCCTACGTCAATACCGATAAGGACGTGATCGTGGCGCGCATGCTCGGGCGCTACGACAACGGCATCGGCAAGGTCTGGGACGACAAGGACTACATGAAGTTCTACAACGACGGCCACGTCACCTTCCCGTACCTCTCGGACGGCATGTGGTTCATGACGCAGCATCGCCGCTGGGGACTGCTCAAGACCGATCCGGACTATCTCGCGATCGCGAAACAGGTAAACCGGCTCGATATCTACAAGGATGCCGCCGTATTGGCCAAAGCAAGCACCCCCAAGGATCCGATACGCAGCTCGAAGTTCATCGATGGCGTAGTGTGGGACGGCAAGGATCCGAAGAAGTACGCCGGCGCCTTCAAGGTAAAGGTGGCCTAGATGAGCGCCGTGCCGATTCCGATCCGGGCCACCGGACCGCATCCGGCCGCCGCGGCGCTCGCCGCGCGCGCCGACGCGGCCATCACAAGGCGCGCGAAGCCGGCAGCGCCCGCCTCGACCGGCTACCGCAGGGCGCGCGCGCCGGAGTGGATCGTGCGCGCAATGGCGATGCTCGCCGGCATCGCGCTGTTCGTCGCCCTGTGGGAGATCGTCGCGCGCCAGGGCGGGCGCATTCCCGCACCCGGCGCGGTCTGGAATGCGGCCGTGACGATCTTCTCGGACCCGTTCTACTCGAAAGGCCCGAACGATCAGGGCATCGGCTGGAACGTCCTGTCGTCGCTCAAGCGCGTCGGCATCGGCTTCGGCCTCGCTGCCGCGGTGGGCATTCCTCTCGGCTTCATGATCGGGCGCTTCAAATTCCTCTCCGACATGTCGGCGCCGATCATCGCCATGTTGAAGCCGGTGTCGCCGCTCGCCTGGCTGCCGATCGGGCTGCTCTTGTTCAAGGCCGCCAACCCGGCGGCGATCTACGTCATCTTCGTCTGCAGCCTGTGGCCGATGATCGTCAACACCGCGGTAGGCGTACGCCAGATCCCGCAGGACTACCTGAACGTCGCGCGGGTGCTCAACCTCTCGGAGTGGAAGGTATTCACCACCATCCTGTTTCCCGCGGTGCTGCCCTACATGATCACCGGCGTGCGCCTTTCGATCGGCGTCGCCTGGCTGGTGATCGTCGCCGCCGAGATGCTGACCGGTGGCGTCGGCATCGGTTTCTGGGTCTGGGACGAATGGAACAACCTGAAGGTGGAGCACATCATCATCGCCATTTTCACCATCGGCATCGTCGGCCTGCTGCTGGAGCAGGCGCTGGTGCTGCTTGCACGCCGTTTCAGCTACTCGTAGAGGAACCGCAATGGATTCCGACAGATATCTGTGCATCGAGGGCATCGGCATGACCTTCGAGACGAGGAAGGGCGACTTCGTCGCCCTCGAACGGATCGACCTCACGGTGAAAAAGGGCGAATTCGTTTCCTTGATCGGCCATTCCGGCTGCGGCAAATCGACCCTGCTCAACCTTGTGGCGGGGCTGTTGCGCCCGACCGAGGGCGGCATCCTGCTCGCAGAGCGCGAGATCGCGGGGCCCGGCCCGGATCGCGGCGTGGTATTCCAGAACCACTCGCTGCTGCCCTGGCTGACCTGTTTCGACAATGTCTATCTCGCCGTGGAAAGGGTTTTTCCCGAGAAAAAAAATCTCCTGAAAGAGCGAACCCACACGGCGCTGGCGATGGTCGGCCTGACGCACGCGGAGGCGAAATACCCGCATGAGCTCTCCGGCGGCATGAAGCAGCGCGTCGGCATCGCGCGGGCGCTTGCGATCGAGCCCAAGGTACTGCTGCTAGACGAGCCGTTCGGTGCGCTCGATGCGCTTACCCGCGCCAACCTGCAGGACGAACTGATGCGCATAGTCGGGAACACCAAGGCCACGGTGCTGATGGTGACGCACGACGTGGACGAAGCGGTGCTGCTCTCGGACCGGATCGTAATGATGACCAACGGCCCGGCCGCCCGCATCGGCGGCATGGTCGAAGTGGACCTGCCGCGGCCGCGCGAGCGCCTCGCGCTCGCCGGCAGCCGGCGCTACATGGAATTGCGCACGACGGTGATGGATTTCCTCTACCGAAAGCAGCTCAAGCAGGCGGCCTGATGCGCATCGCCGTCATCGGCAACGGCATGGTCGGCCAGCGCTTCCTGGAGCAGCTGGTCGCGCACGGCAAGAGAAAAGGCGGGGAATGCGAGATCACCGTGTTCTGCGAGGAGCCGCGCCCGGCCTACGACCGGGTGCAGCTGACGAGCTTCTTCTCGGGCAAGCGCGCGGAAGACTTGAATATCGTGCCGGACAGGTTCTTCCAGGAGCATGGCGTGACGCTGCGCCTCAACGACAGCGTGCTGGCCGTCGACCCGGTGCGCAAGGTGGTGCGCTCGGCGCGCTACAAGGAGGTGCCCTACGACAAGCTGGTGTTCGCCACCGGTTCCAGCCCCTTCGTGCCGCCGGTGGCGGGACGCGACCGGCGCGACTGCTTCGTCTACCGCACCATCGAGGACCTGGAGGTCATCGCCTCGAAGGCGTCCCGGGCGAAGACGGGCACGGTCATCGGCGGCGGCCTGCTCGGGCTGGAGGCGGCGAAAGCGCTGAAGGACCTCGGGCTCGAGACCCACATCGTCGAGTTCGCGCCGCGGCTGATGTCGGTGCAACTGGACGACTCCGCGGGCCGGCTGCTGCGCCGGAAGATCGAGGCGCTCGGGGCCACGGTCCATGTGTCGAAGAACACCAAGGAGATCGTCCAGGGAGAGACGGCCCGCAACAAGCTGGTGTTCACCGACGGCACCAGCCTCGAAACCGACCTGGTGGTGTTCTCGGCGGGAATCCGGCCGCGCGACGAGCTCGCGCGTGCGGCAGGCATCGCGGTCGGCGAGCGCGGCGGTATCCGCATCAACTCGCACTGCCAGACCGCCAACCCCGACATCTACGCCATCGGCGAGTGCGCTCTGTGGGAAGGGCGCACCTTCGGGCTGGTGGCGCCCGGCTACCAGATGGCCGAGGTCGCGGCGCGCCACCTGCTCGGCGAGACGCAACTGCAGTTCCTCGGCGCCGACATGAGCACCAAGCTGAAACTCATGGGCGTGGACGTGTGCTCGATCGGCGATGCCCACGGCAGCGCGCCCGGCGCGCTCAATTACGTGTTCACCGACGAGGCAGCCGGCGTCTACAAGAAACTGGTGGTCGCGGAAGACCGCAAGCAGCTGCTGGGCGCGATCCTGGTCGGCGATGCGGCCGACTACGGCACGCTCCTGCAGATGGCGCTCAACCCGCTGCCGCTGCCCGAGCATCCCGAGGAGCTGATCCTGCCCGCGCGGCAAGGAAAGAAGGGGCTGGGCATCGAACTGCTGCCCGATTCGGCGCTGGTGTGCTCGTGCAACGGCGTGACGAAGGGAGAGCTTTGCGCCGCAATTACTGGCGGTTGTAGTTCTTTAGGATCATTAAAAGCAAAAACAAAAGCGGCAACCAGTTGCGGCGGCTGCGGCCCGCTCGCCAAGCAGATCCTCGACGCCGAGATGAAGAAGCAGGGCTTCAAGGTCAACAACCATCTCTGCGAGCACTTCGCTTATTCGCGGCAGGAGCTTTTTCATTTGGTAAGAATAAATTCAATAAAGGGTTTCGATGAACTAATCACGCGACACGGAAGGGGGAGAGGCTGCGACATCTGCAAGCCGGCGGCGGCCTCGATCTTCGCCTCGTGCTGGAACGAGATGGTCCTGAAGCCCGCGCACGCGCCGCTGCAGGATACGAACGACCGTTTCCTCGCCAACCTGCAGAAGGACGGCAGCTACTCGGTGGTGCCGCGCGTGCCGGGGGGCGAGATCACGCCGGCCAAGCTGATCGCGCTCGGCGAGGTGGCGAAGAAGTTCGGCCTCTACACCAAGATCACCGGCGCGCAGCGCATCGACCTGTTCGGCGCGCGCGTCGAGCAGCTGCCGCTCATCTGGAAGGACCTGATCGACGCCGGCTTCGAGTCCGGCCACGCCTACGGCAAGGCGCTGCGCACCGTGAAATCCTGCGTCGGCAGCACCTGGTGCCGCTACGGCGTGCAGGACTCGGTGGCGATGGCGATCCGCATCGAGCAGCGCTACCGCGGCCTGCGCTCACCGCACAAGCTCAAGATGGCGGTGTCCGGTTGCACGCGAGAGTGCGCCGAGGCGCAGGGCAAGGACGTGGGCGTGATCGCCACAGAAAAGGGCTGGAACCTGTACGTCTGCGGCAACGGCGGCATGAAGCCAAGACACGCCGATCTTCTTGCAAAAGATTTGAATGATAGGGAATTGATTCAATTTATCGACCGGTTCCTGATGCTTTACATCCGCACCGGCGACCGGCTGCAGCGCACCAGCGTCTGGCTCGAAAACCTGGAGGGCGGCATCGACTACCTGCGCCGCGCGGTGTGCGAGGACTCGCTGGGGATCGGCGCCGAGCTCGAGGCCGACATGCAGAGTTTCGTCGACAGCTACGCCTGCGAATGGAAGAAGGCAATCGAGACCCCCGAGATCCTGAAGCGCTTCCGCCATTTCGTGAACAGCGACGAGCCGGACAGCAACGTCGTGTTCGTCGCCGAGCGCGAGCAGATCCGGCCGGCACGGCCCGAAGAGCGGGAGATTGACCTTGAAGTTGCATGAGGCGATGGCGATCCGCGTCTGCCGGCTGGAGGACATCGTCCCCAACACCGGCGTGGCGGCGCTCGTGGACGGCGAGCAGGTGGCGGTGTTCAGGGTAAGTAACGGCGGGTTGGACGGCGACGGTGTCCATGCCGTGGGCAACCGCGACCCGTTCTCGCGCGCCAACGTCCTGTCGCGCGGCATCGTCGGCGACCTCAAGGGCGAGCTGGTCGTCGCCTCGCCCGTCTACAAACAACACTTTGACCTGCGCACGGGCCGCTGCGTAGAGGACGCCTCCGCGCGGATTCCCGTCTATGCCGCGAGGGTCGAGGAGGGTTGGGTCGTCGTCGAGCCGCGCAAGCAGGTGGCCACCACCTGCTGCTACTGCGGCGTCGGCTGCGGCGTCGTGGTTTCAACGCACAAGAACGGAATCTTTTCCGTGAAAGGCGACGCCGCGCACCCGGCAAATCACGGGCGCCTGTGCACCAAGGGCGCGGCGCTGCACCTGTCCACCGACGCCGGCGCGCGCCTGCTTTATCCCGAGGTCGACGACAAGCGAAAAACCTGGGGCCAGGCGCTGGACCATGTCGCGGAAAAGTTCAGGCAGATCATCGCCGCGCACGGCCCGGACGCCGTGGCGTTCTACATCTCCGGACAGCTGCTCACCGAGGACTACTACGTCTTCAACAAACTTGCCAAGGGCCTGGTCGGCACGAACAACGTCGACACCAACTCGCGACTGTGCATGTCCTCGGCAGTAGCGGGCTACAAGCAGTCGCTTGGGGCGGATGCGCCACCCTGCGCCTACGAGGACATCGACGACGCCGACCTGATCCTGATCGCCGGCTCGAATACCGCCTTCGCCCACCCCATCGTCTACCGGCGCATCGAGGAGGCGCGGGCAAGTAACCCCGGTCTCAAGCTCGTCGTCATCGACCCGCGCGCCACCGTCACCGCGCGCGCCGCCGACCTGCATCTGGCGCTCAAGCCGGGCACCGATGTCGCGCTTTTCAATGCGATGTTGCATGTGCTGCAGCGGGATGGATTTCTTGTCTCTTCATTCGTGGATTCCCACACGGAGAATTTCGAAAAACTCCAATCACTGCTGGACCGCTGGACCCCAGAGCGGGCAGCCGAGGTCTGCGACCTGCCCGTCGCGAAGATCGTTGAGGCGGCGCACCTGTTCGGCCGCTCGAAGGCCGCGCTCTCGCTCTATTGCCAGGGCCTGAACCAGTCGGCGAGCGGCACCTGGAAGAACTGCGCGCTCATCAACCTGCACCTGGCCACCGGGCAGATCGGAAAACGCGGCGCCGGGCCTTTCAGCCTGACGGGGCAGTCCAACGCCATGGGGGGGCGCGAGGTAGGCGGCATGGCGAACCTGCTGTCGGGCCATCGGGACCTGGGCAATGAGGAGGACCGGAAGGAAGTCGCGGCGCTCTGGGGCGTCGACGCCGTCCCCGCGAAGCCCGGCAAGACGGCGGTGGAGATGTTCGAGGCCATCGGCCGCGGCGAGATCAAGGCGGTGTGGATCGCCTGCACGAACCCGGCGCAGTCGATGCCCGACGCGAACGCGGTGCGCAAGGCGCTCGCGCGCGCCGAATTCGTCGTCGTCCAGGAGGCCTTCCGCGACGCCGAGACCTGCGACTACGCCGACGTCCTGCTGCCCGCGGCAAGCTGGGCGGAAAAGGAAGGCACGATGACCAACTCCGAGCGGCGCATCTCGCGTGTGCGCGCGGCCGTGCCGCCTCCCGGTGAAGCCCGCGCGGATTGGCACATTGCGGTGGAATTTGCCCGAAGACTCTCAGTGGAGGGAAAAAGGCTGTTCCCCTACCAGAACCCGGAACAGGTCTTCAACGAGCACAGGGAGAGCACGCGCGGCCGCGATCTGGACATCACCGGTCTCTCCTATGCCGTGCTCGAGCGCGACGGGCCGCAGCAGTGGCCCTACCCGGAAGGCGCCAGGAGCGGCCGCACGCGCCTCTACCCCGACGGCGTCTTCCCGACGCCCTCGGGGCGCGCGCGCTTCGTCGCCACCGAATACCTGCCCCCGGCCGAGGAGCCGGACGGGCAATTCCCGGTCCGGCTCACCACGGGGCGCTTGCGCGACCAATGGCACAGCATGACGCGCACCGGGCTCGTCGCGCGCCTTTTCAGCCACAGTCCGGAACCGGAAATTGTCGTCAGTGAAATTGATCTTCAAAAGAACAATTATTCAAATCATGATCTAGTGTGCGTAACCAGCCGCCGCGGCAGCGCCGTCATGAAGATCCGCGCATCGGACGACATGCGCCCCGGCGACGCCTTCGTCGCCATGCACTGGGGCGGTCGCTTCACGGCCGGCGTCGGCACCAATGCGCTCACCGTCCCCGCGGTCGACCCCTATTCCAAGCAGCCCGAGCTCAAGCACGCCGCGGTGCGCATCGAGCCCTTCGCCGCCCGCTGGCGCGGCGCCTTTGCGGCCGCCGCGACCCCCGAGCTGCAACGCGCCGCCGCGGCCTGGCTAGCGCGCTTCGACTACGCGGCGCTTACCCTCGCCGAGGGACCGGAGATCCTCCTGCGCCTCGAGCTCGCCACCGCCGGCGACCCGGACGCCAAAGTCCTCGCCGAACTCGAAAAGCTGTTTGGCCAGCCTGCGCTCACCGGCCCCGCGGCTTTCGAGCGCGCCGTCTGCGCCTGCTTCAAGGTCGGCGAGTCGCAGATCCGCGCCGCCGTCGCCGCCGGTGCGACCTTCGCGGGGCTGCAGAAGAATCTGAAGTGCGGCACCAACTGCGGCTCCTGCGTGCCCGAGCTGCGCCGCCTCGCCGCAGCGTAGCGCGCAGCGCGCGGGGCCTTCAAACCCGGTAGGAAGGGTCCTTCGCGTCCACGATGCGCTGCATCGCTGCGAATACGTCCTCGCAGGTGCGCTTCTCGCCGGGGCCGGATTCGCGCACTGTTTGGGCAAACACTTCGGGCCTGATCGGGTTGAGGTCGCCCGCGCTGCTGGAAGCGATCTGCACATCGCAGGCGCGCTGCAGCGTCCAGAGCGTCAAGAAGGCTTCCGGCAGCGACGCGCCCCAGGCGAGCAGGCCGTGGTTTCTGAGGATCAACGCGCGCTTGCTGCCGACGCTTGCAACCAGCCGTCTTCTCTCGTCGTCCTCGACCGTAATGCCCTCGAAGTCATGGTAGGCGACGCCGCCCTGCAGTTGGGCGGCGTAGAAGTTGGTCGGCGACAGACCTTCCTTCAGGCAGGCGACCGCCATGCCGGTCGTGGTGTGGGTATGCATCACGCAATTTACTTCCGCGATGGCGCCGTGCAGCGTGCTGTGAATGACGAAGCCGGCCCTGTTCACCGGCCATCTGGTCTCGCGCTGCGGATTGCCTTCAAGATCGATGAGGATCAGGCTGGAAGCGGTGATTTCGCTGTAATGCAGGCCGAACGGATTGATGAGAAAGAGCTTCTCCGGCCCCGGCACGCGCAGCGTGATGTGGTTGAAGATCATCTCGACCCAGCCCAGATGATTGAAGATGCGGTAGCAGGCGGCGAGCTGAATACGCGCTTCGCGCTCCGCCTTGCTCATCGGCAGTTTGCGTACTGCCCTGGCCGTGCCCTGGTGATAGATCGTCATCTGAAATCGAATATACGCTCCGAATTCCGTCCGCGCACGCGCTCGCGCGCGCCGTCGGGTAGCCGGTCGACGCGGGCCAGGCAGCCGATCGGGTCGCCGATGGTATGCGGGTAATCCGAGCCGTAGAGCACGTTGCCAGAGCCGAACACCCGCACCGCCATCGCGAGCGCGTCGTCGGTGAATACCACCGCATCGGCGTAGATGCGCCGCGCGTGCAGGCTGGGCTTCTCCCGGGTCCTGGTGCGACAGGCGGGAATCTGCTCGTAGCACTGGTCCAGGCGCCCGATGAGGTAGGGCAAGGTGCCGCCGCCGTGGCTGGCGATGATTTTCAGTTTCTGGAAGCGGTCGAAAAAGCCGTCGTAGATCATGCGCGCCACCGCAAGCGTGGTGTCGGTGGTGAAGCCGACCGAGGCAACGAGCTGGAAATGCGCCATCTCCATTTCCTTCACGCCGGGCGGCGCGGTCGGGTGGATCAGCACCGGCAGCCTTGCGGCATCGATCGCCTGCCAGATCTTCGCGAACGCCGGATCGGTGAGCGCCCTGCCACCGATGTTGGCGAGCACCATCACGCCGCAGGCGCCTGCCTTGAGCGAGCGCTTCAGTTCCGCCAGCGCCGCCTTCTCATACTGCCAGGGCAGCGAGCAGAACCACTGGATGCGATCGGGAAAGGATCTCCGCGCTTTCGCCATCTCGTCGTTCATCACCTGCGCCGCCTTGAGGCTCACCGCCTCGCTCCCCCAATAGACATTCGGACAGGTGAGCGAAACCACCGACACGTCGATGCCGACGCGGTCCATGTTCCTGATGCGCAGGTCCCAGTCGAACATCTCGGGCACCGGCGTCATGAACGGCGCACCGTCAAGGTGGATGGCGCGCAGCCCGCCGGTAACCGCCTTGAGCGTATAGCGCGGCCGGCCGTGTTTTTCGAGCAGCTTCAGCCACTCGTTATTGAGCATGTGGGTGTGAATGTCGATGACGAGTGACATCAGTTTTCTCCGGTTGTGGCCCGAAGCCTAGAGAAACGGTGGCGATGAATCAATGACGGCGGGTAATCGTTTCACTGCGCATGCCAACTGTCTGAGTTGGGTGGCAGGCGCAGGCCTCGCCGCGCGCCGCATGGATCAACTCTTGCAGAATTCCGCAGTCCGCAACCCGGTGGCCGGACTCGCACTGGGCATTGAGTCCAGCGAGCTGCTTCTCGAGCAGTTCGAGCGCCGCGCGCTTGGCGCATACACGCTCCAAATGCGTTCGCACCATTCCATTTACTTCGTCGCAGGACACGCCCTTGTCGCTTGACAGCGCGATCAGCCGCTTTACGTCTGCGAGCGGCATGTCGAGCGACCTGCAGTGTCTGATGAATTGCATGCGTTCCAGGTGCGCCGGGCCGTAGTTCCGGTAGCCGGACGCGGTACGCGACGGCGGGTCGATCAGGCCCTCACGCTCGTAGTAGCGCACCGTCTGGACATCCACGCCCGCCTTTGTAGCCAGTTCTCCTATGCGCATGAGGGGCTTTCGTGAAAGGACTTGACCCGATAGTAACTACAGGGTTTGCAATGCGCAAAGCATGGATGACAAAGCCACGGCGGATTGCGCCTGCGAGAGTAACGCTCGCGCGGCGGCGCGGCATTCGATCCCGCAAGGCGCGCCAGCCTCCCGGCGCGATGTGCTGCGCATCGAAAAGATGGACTGCCCGACCGAGGAAGCGTTAATTCGCGACAATCTATCGGGCCTGCCGGGCGTCGCATCCCTGGAATTCAACCTGATCCAGCGCAAGCTCACGGTCGCGCACAATCTCGAGGATCTTGCTCCGGTTCTGGCGGGGCTGCGGTCGATCGGCATGGATGCGGTTGTCGATCCCCCGGTAGCCGCGGACGAAGCGGAAATCGCGCGATCCTCTGTATCGCGCAAGCAATGGTGGTTGATGGGCCTAGCCGGCGCGAGCGCGGCGCTGGCCGAGGCGCTTGCCTGGGTGTCGGGAAATGAGGCGTCGCCGGGCGTGATCGCGCTTGCGCTCTTGGCCGTCGCCACGGGCGGATTCGAGACCTACAAGAAAGGCTGGATCGCGCTCAAGAACCGCAATCTGAACATAAATGCCCTCATGTCGATCGCGGTGACAGGCGCGATGATCATTGGCCAGTGGCCCGAAGCCGCGATGGTGATGTTCCTCTTCGCCCTGGCCGAACTGATCGAGGTGTTGTCGCTCGACCGTGCACGGAACGCCATTCACAGTCTGATGGCGATGGCGCCCGAGACCGCGACCGTGCGGCGGCCGGACGGTGCGTGGGCCAAAGTCGAAGCGAAGGGCGTTTCTGCCGGTGCCCTGGTGCGCGTAGGACCGGGGGAGCGCATTCCGCTCGATGGCGAAGTCGTGAGCGGCCAATCGACGGTGAACCAGGCACCCATCACCGGCGAGAGCATGCCGGTCGCCAAGAGCGCTGGCGACCCCTTATTCGCGGGCACGATCAACGAGACGGGTTCGTTTGAGTACCGGGTTACGGCTGCGGCCAATCAGTCGACGCTGGCCAGAATCATCAAGGCAGTGGAGGAAGCTCAAGGCAGCCGCGCACCGACGCAACGCTTCGTCGACCGCTTCGCGAGGATCTACACGCCTGCGGTGTTCGCGGTGGCGCTGCTGGTCGGGTTGGTTCCGCCGCTCGCCTTCGGCCTGCCGTGGATGGACTGGATCTACAGGGCGCTGGTGCTGCTCGTGATCGCCTGCCCGTGCGCTCTGGTGATCTCAACTCCGGTCACCATTGTCAGCGGCCTTGCAGCCGCTGCCCGGCGGGGCATTCTCATCAAAGGCGGCGCGTACCTGGAGGCGGGCTACACGCTCAAGGCACTGGCGCTGGACAAGACCGGAACCATCACGCAAGGAAAGCCCGTGGTTACGGATATCGTTCCGCTCAAGGTGGAGTCGGCCGAGGGCCTTCGCCTCGCGGCTGCGCTCGCCGCACGCTCGGACCATCCCGCGTCGTCCGCGGTCAGCGCGTACTGGAATGCGCAGTCCGGGAGCGCAAAGTTGGATGAAATCGACGGCTTTGCCGCGATCAACGGCCGCGGCGTAAAAGGCCGCCTCGGCGGACGCTCGCTGTTCCTTGGAAATCATCGATTGGTCGAGGAGCTGGGAATCTGCACGCCGGAAACTGAGGAAGCGCTGGGCAAGCTCGAAGCCGAGGGCAAAACGACAGTAGTGATATGCGATCAGTCCGCGCCGCTGCTCATGATAGGCGTCGCCGATACGGTGCGGGAGACAACCCGGCAGGCCATCGCCAGTCTTCACGCCCTGGGTGTGCGCACCCTGATGCTTACCGGCGACAATGCGAACACGGCCCGTGCGATTGCGAACGCCGTTGGCATTGACGACGCCCGCGGCGATCTGCTGCCGGAAGACAAGCTGAACGCGATTGAGGACGCGCTCGCCGCGCACGGCGCCGTGGGCATGGCAGGCGACGGCGTCAACGACGCGCCCGCGCTGGCGAGATCAACCATCGGATTCGCCATGGGCGCCGCGGGCACCGACACCGCGATCGAGACCTCTGATGTCGCCCTGATGGATGACGACTTGCGCAAAATCCCGCAGTTCATCCGCCTCAGCCGCCGCACGCACGAGATCCTGGTTCAGAACATCGTTCTCGCGCTCGGCATCAAGGCGATTTTCTTCGTGCTCGCGTTTCTGGGCGTGGCGACCCTTTGGATGGCCGTGTTCGCCGACATGGGGGCGAGCCTGATCGTGGTTTTCAACGGGCTGCGGCTGTTGCACTTCGAATCCTCTCCCGGCGCCGATGCAAAACCCTCCGTGGCAGTGTACGCGCCGGCCGGTGTCTAGGTCCGCTTCCAGCCCGGCGCGAAGCCGGACCACAAGGGGCACAAGCACTGACCGCTTCAGTCGACCTTCGCGCCTGACGCTTTGACCACCGCCGCCCACCGACCGACGTCGTTCTTGACGATCTCCGCGAACTGCTCGGGCGTATTGGGCGCCCAGGGCTCCATGCCGAATTTCACCAGCAGGGCGCGAAATTCGTCCGTGTTCTGAAAGCGCTGCATCTCGGCGTTGAGCCGCGCAATCACCGGCCGCGGCGTGCCGCCGGTGGCGACCACGCCCTGCCACGCCTGCCAGTTGAAGCCCGGTACCGTCTGCGCGATCGGCGCCACGCCGGGCATCAGCACCGACTGCTTCGCCGCCGAGGTGCCCAGGGCGGTGATCTTGCCGGCCCGGATATTCGGCACCGCGACCGAAAAGTCGAGAAACATCATTTCCGGCTTGCCGCCGATAACGTCCAGTACCGCGAGCGCCGAGCCCTTGTATGGCACATGCTGCAGATCGAGGCCCAGGTCTTTCTTGAACACCTCCATGAACAGGTGGTGCGGGCTGCCGCTGCCCGAGGAAGCGTAATTGAACTTGCCGGGGTTCTGGCGCACGAGCTCGATGAGGTCCTTCACGCCCTTCGCGGGAAACGAGGGCGTCGTAACCAGGAAGAAATTCACCGAGCCGACCAGCGACACCGGCGCGAAGTCCTTCACCGGGTCGATCTGCGGCTTGGAATACATTGCCGGGCTGATGCCGAGCGTGGTAGAGGTGGCCATCAGCAGCGTGTAGCCGTCGGCGGGAGCCTTCGCGACCAGCTCCGCGCCCACCAGCGTCCCCGCGCCGGCGCGGTTCTCCACCAGCACTGTCTGCTTGAGCGCGGCGCCGAGGCGCTCGCCGAGCGAGCGCGCCAGCACGTCGGTCAATGCACCCGGCGGGTACGGAACGATGAAGCGGATCGGCTTTGACGGATAGTCCTGCCCCTGCGCCGTAACTGACACAACCACGGCAGCGAACAACGCAAGGATTCTCATTGCAACTCCTCCCCCGGTGACAAGGCATGCAGCGTAGTGGCGTGGGCAGGGAAACGCAATGCCGGGGCAGCCCGGTTTCGCATTGCGCCGGACGGGCGCCCGCCTTAGAGTGCGCTCAGCTGCGGATCCATTTCATTGCCCGGAAGACTATGAGCGATCTCGTTCTTGTGAGTACGATTACCTGCCCCGCCTGCGCCCGGACGAGCGAGGAAACGATGCCGGCGGACGCATGCATATTCTTCTGGACCTGCCCCGGCTGCGCCACGCGAGTGAAACCCAAGCCGGGCGACTGCTGCGTTTTCTGCAGTTACGGATCCGTGCCCTGCCCGCCGGTGCAGCAAAACCGCGGCTGCTGCGGGTGACCTAGGCTTTTCTCCGCCGCATCAGCAAGTACGCTGCCGGAATCACGAACATCGAGAGCAGCGGCGCGGTGATCATGCCGCCGATCATCGGCGCGGCGATGCGCTGCATGACTTCACTGCCCGCGCCCTCGGACCACATCAGCGGCGCAAGACCCGCCAGGATCACCGCGACGGTCATCGCCTTGGGGCGCACGCGCTGGACCGCGCCTTCGTCGATCGCTTCGATGAGCTGCGCCGCGGTGAAATCGGCTCCTCGCTCCTCGAGCGCATTCTTGAGATAGAGCAGCATCACCACCCCGAACTCGGCCGCGACACCGGCGAGCGCAATAAAGCCCACCGCGCTCGCAACCGACAGATTGTGGCCGAGCAGCCAGACGTACCAGAAACCGCCGATCATGGCGAAAGGCGGGACGATCATGAGCAGCGCCGCCTCGTCAATGCGTCGGAAAGTGAGGAACAGGAGAAAGAAGATGATTGCGCCGGTAAACGGCACCACCACTACGAGCCGCTTGGCGGCCCGCTCCAGGTATTCGAACTGCCCCGACCACTGCACCGAGATGCCGGGTGCGAGCTTGACGTTCGACTCGACCGCCCGCTTCGCATCCGCGACCACGGAGGAGAGGTCGCGGCCGCGGATATCCACGTAGATCCACCCGGAGAGGCGCGCGTTCTCGCTTTTCAGCGAGGCGGGGCCGTCGGCGATCACGATGCGCGCCACCGCGCCGAGCGGTATCTGCGCCCCGCCCTCGGTGACCATCGACAGATCGCGCAATTTCTCCAGGGAGTCGCGCAGCTCGCGGGGATAGCGCACATTGATTGGAAAGCGCCTGCGACCCTCGATCGTTTCGCCGACGTTCTCGCCGCCGATCGCCGCCGAGACGACGGACTGCACGTCCATCACCGACAGGCCGAACCTCGCCGCGGCGTCGCGGTCCACGTTCACCTCGATGTAGCGCCCGCCGGTGACGCGCTCGGCGAACGCCGAGGTGACTCCCGGGATGTCCTTCACCACGCGTTCGATCGCCTCGGCTGCGCGCTCTATCTCTGCGAGGTCGTTACCGGCGACCTTGATCCCGAGCGGGCTCTTGATCCCGGTGGCGAGCATGTCGATGCGGTTGCGAATCGGCGGAATCCAGATATTGGAGAGACCGGGGAGCTTCACCAGGCCGTCGAGCTCCTCGACCAGCTTCTCGGGCGTCATCCCCGGGCGCCACTCGTCACGCGGCTTGAGCTGGACGGTTGTTTCCACCATCTCGAGCGGCGCCGGGTCGGTCGCGCTCTCGGCGCGCCCGATCTTGCCGAACACGCGCTTCACTTCGGGCACGGTGGCGATCAGCTTGTCGGTCTGCTGCAGGATCTCGGCCGCCTTGGCGGGCGATATCCCGGGCAGCGCGGTCGGCATGTACAGCAGGTCGCCCTCGTAGAACGGCGGCAGGAACTCGCCGCCGAGGCGCGACACCGGAATCGCGGTCACCGCAAGCAAAATAACTGCAATCAACAGCGTGAGCTTGGGGAATCTGAGAACCCGCGCGAGCAAGGGCCGATACGCGGCGATGAGCCAGCGGTTGAGCGGGTTTTTCTTCTCTTCCGGGATACGGCCGCGGATCAGGTAGCCCATCAGCACCGGGATCAGCGTCACCGCGAGGATCGCCGAAGCGGCCATCGCGTAAGTCTTGGTGTAGGCGAGCGGCGAGAACAGCCTGCCTTCCTGCGCTTCCAGTGCGAACACCGGAACGAACGAGAGCGTAATGACGAGCAGAGAGAAGAACAGCGCCGGCCCGACCTCGGCCGCCGCCTCGGCGATCAGCTTCCAGCGCTCTTCCCCTTCGACTTGGCGTCCCTCCAGTTTCTTATGCGCGTTTTCGATCATCACGATCGCCGCGTCGACCATCGCGCCGATCGCGATTGCGATGCCGCCGAGCGACATGATGTTGGCGTTGACACCCTGGTAGTACATGACGATGAACGCCGCGAGCACGCCGAGCGGCAGCGTGACGATGGCGACGAACGCGCTCCTCAGGTGCAGCAGGAACAGCACGCAAACCAGCGCGACGACCGCGAACTCCTCCGCGAGCTTGTCGCGCAGATGGGCGACCGAGCGTTCGATGAGGCCGGACCGATCGTAGGTCTCGACGACCTCCACGCCGTGCGGCAGGCTCGCCTGCAGGCTCGCAAGTTTCGCCTTCACTGCGGCGATCGTATCGAGCGCGTTCTTGCCGGAGCGCATGACGATGATGCCACCCGCGACTTCGCCCTCGCCGTCGAGCTCGGCGATGCCGCGGCGCATCTCCGGACCCATCTGCACGCGCGCGACGTCTTTCAGCATCACCGGCACGCCGCCCTTGGCAATGGCCAGCGGTATGGAGCGGAAGTCGTCGAGCGTCTTCAGGTAGCCGCTGGCGCGCACCATGTACTCGGCCTCGCCCAGCTCCACTACCGATCCGCCGGTCTCGCGATTGGCAGCCTGCACCGCAGCGACCACCTTGCCGTGCGGGATGCCGTAGACGCGCAGCTTCTCCGGATCGAGCACGATCTGGTACTGGCGCACCATGCCGCCGACCGAGGCCACCTCGGCGACGTTGGCGACCGTCTTCAGCTCGTACTTGAGGAACCAGTCCTGCAGCGCCCGCAGCTCGCCCAAGTCGTGCCGCCCGCTTCGGTCCACGAGCGCGTACTGGTAGATCCATCCGACCCCGGTCGCGTCCGGCCCGAGCGCGGGCTTGGCCTGCGCCGGCAGCCGCGACTGCACCTGGCTGAGGTACTCGAGAACCCGCGATCTCGCCCAGTATGGATCGGTGCCGTCGTCGAACAGGATGTAAACGAAGGAATCGCCGAAGAACGAATAGCCGCGCACCACCTTCGCGCCGGGCACCGACATCATCGTGGTGGTGAGCGGGTAGGTAACCTGGTCCTCGACGATCCTCGGCGCCTGACCGGGGAATGGCGTGCGGATGATCACCTGCACGTCGGAGAGGTCGGGCAGCGCATCGAGCGGCGTTTTCTTGAGCGCATAGATCCCCCACGCGGCCACCAGCACCGTCGCCATCAGGACCAGAAAGCGGTTGGCGACCGACCAGCGGATCAGCGCCGCGATCACTTTGCCCCCTTGCGTTCGATCCGCTCGATCACATAGTCGTTTTCCGGCGTGGGCTTGGCACCCAACTCGAATTCGACCGTATCGCCTCTTTTCAGCGTCCTGAGTACCGTCTTGTCGGCGACAACGAATTCCATCGTCATCGCCGGCCACTTGAGCGACGGGATCGGCTCGTGTTCAAGCTCGATCCGGCCCTTGACGATATGCAGGTCGGTGATCTTGCCGCGGCCCTTGTGGCGAGCGGTTGCCTCAGCCGACCCCTTTGCCGCTTCGCCCTCGAGCCTTGCGAGCGCGCCGCGCAGGCTGGCTTCCGAATCGATCAGGAATTGGCCCGATGTGACCACGCGCTCGCCCGCCTTGAGCCCGGAGAGAATTTCGATGTGGCCGTCGGTGCGGGCGCCGGTCTTGACGGTCGCCGGCTGGAAGCGCTCGCCGTCGGCGACGATGACGACGCTGCGCGTCCCGGTCTGGATAACCGCCTCCGTCGGCACCGTCAGCGCCTTGCGCGCGACGGCACCTAGCGACACCTGGGCAAACATGCCGGGCTTGAGCACGAGGCCCGGATTGACGAGCGCGATGCGCGCCTTGACCGTGCGCGTCTGCGGGTTGAGGTCGGGGTAGATGTAATCGATGCGCCCCTCGAAGGTCTTTCCGGGCAGCGTCTGTATGCTTGCATCGGCCTTCTGTCCCTGGCGCAGCACCGAGGCCTGCGCCTCGGGCACCTCTACGGAGATCCAGACCGAGGACAGGTCGGTGAGAGTGAAGGCCGGCGTTCCCGCCTGCACCATAGCGCCTTCGCGCACCGTCAGTTCGCTCACCACGCCGGAGATCGGCGCAAGCAGTGAAATGCGCCGGCTCGCCTCGCCGGAGGTCTCAGTCTTCCCGATGTCGGAATCGGATACGCCAAGCGCTTGGAGTCTCCGCCTTGCGGCGCGCGCCAGCGGCTCGTCGGCCGCGTTCTCCTTCGCCATGCGCCGCGCGAGCAGGTATTCCTCCTGCGCGGCGTGCAGTTCCGGGGAGTAGATTTCGGCGAGCGTCTGTCCGGCGCGAACCGGCTCGTTCACCGCGCGCACATGCAGCTTCTCGATCCAGCCCGAGGCACGCACCTCGGCGCGCGCCATGCGCCGCTCGTCCGCCAGCACGTAGCCGACGGCCTGCATGTCCTGGCGCAGCTCGGTAACTTCGGCCGCGGCGGTGCGGATGCCGAGGCTCTGACGCACGCGCGCGCTTACCGCCACGCCGCTTCCGTCCCCCTTGTCGTCCGCGTATACCGGCACCAGGTCCATCGCCATGAAAGGCGACCTGCCGGGCTTGTCGAACTTCTGCTGCGGATTCATCGGGTCGTGCCAGTAGAGCACCTTGCGGCCGGGGGTCTCGCGCTTCGGATCCGGGACCTGGGCGTGCGGCTGGTTCTTGCCGTAGTAATAGCCGCCGATTCCGAACCCCGCAGCAAGCACGGCCGCGAGCCCGACCGTCGCGGCGCGGTTCATTTGCGCTCTCCCATGGAATGCTCGAAGTACTCGATCCCGGCGCGCGCCCTGGCGCGGCCGGAATTCAGGGCGAGATCCTGCAGCCGCGCCTCGATCAGTTGCCGGCGCGCTTCCAGTACCTGCGCGAACTCGGCGCGGCCCGAGGCCTGCGCGGCGAGCAATGTTTCCAGGCGGCCGCGCGCAGCGGGCAGCACCCCCCGCGCGAAGTTCTCGAGCCGCTCGCCGGCGATGCGCCACTCGGCCCAGGCGGCGTCCAGTTCGGCGCGCAGCTGCCGCAGATGGTCGGCGCGCTGCTCGCGCGCGCGCTCGGCCAGCCTCAGCTTCGATTCCAGCAGCCGGTCCTGTTTCTTCTCCCGGAACAGCGGCAGCTCGAACGCCATCTGCATCATCAGCATGTCGGAGCGGTTGCCTTGGCGCGCGGCGTATCCGACTTCGAACGTCTTGTCAGGCGAGGCCGCTTCGCGCGCGAGCGCCACGTCCGCATCCGCGACGCCGAGCGCGCGCTGATGCGTCGCATGCAGCGGGTGGCGCTCGAGCGCCTCGGCGAGCGCGGCGAGCGGCGGCGGCTCGCGCCACGCGGGAAGCTCGGCTGGAAGCTCGAAGCTGCCCGCATCCGGCACCCAGCGGCGCAATATCGCGCGCGCCTTCTCGGCCTGCACGGCGAGCTCCATGCGCCGGTCGGAGGCCATGCTCTGCATCTGCCGCGAAGCGAATACTTCCGCCTGCGAGCCGCGGCCGCTGGCGACGCCGATCTGCGCGAACTCGATCGCGCGGCCAGCCTCGGCCACGAGCTCGCGCAGCGTGCGTTCCGCGGCCTGCGCCTGCCACGCATCCAGCCAGGCGAACGCGACATCGCGCTGGATCACCTGGCGCTGGCCGCCCGCTTCCGCCGTTAGCTGATCGGCTTCGGCGACCGCGCGCGCTTCGCGTAGCCGGCGCTTGTCGCCGCCGGGAAACATCTGCTCGTAGCTGATCACCACCTGCGTCATGTCCTCCCATGGCGCGCGCGGGAAATTGCGCGCCGGAAGGTTGAGCAAGCCGAGCTTCAGGCGCGGGTCGGGCAGCGCGCCTTCGGCAGGCGCCGCCTCGGCCATCGCGCGCGCGTTCAACTCGAGCGCCGCAACCGAGGGCTGCCGCGCGAGCGCGCGCTCACGCGCGGCTTCGAGCGTGAGAACCTGGGCGCCGAGCGGTGCCGCGGCGAAAACGAGCGCGGCACAGGAAAGGAACTTGCCTAACAGTCGCATTTTGGTCTCCGAGCTACGTTGAGCGCCCGCCGCGATACCCTGCGCGGGATTGAATTTGGTTCCGGTTTGGTCGCGGTCCGGCAGACGATCAGGTCGGGAACAGGTGCGACAGGATGCGTTGCAGCGGAGTTCGCCAATTGACCTATATCAACCGGACCAGACATCACGGCACATGCCAATTGTCCCCTAGAAACGCGGCCGCCAGAGCGTGTAGAGCGGAAGTTGCGCAATTTCCCACGCCAGGCTGAGCCCCGCGAGCCAGGGTAGATAGCGCAAGCCGATCAGCTGCCATGCAGCGCGATCGGCATACCAATGGCTCGAGGATTGCGGACTCATCACCCGATGCCGCTCAGGACGCCGGCGCCAGAGCAAGATGGCTGCGTATCCGATTCACCTCCACCGGCTGGTCCCATTCGCGCGGCCCGACGACGCGCCACAGCTCGCGCCCTGCGCGATCGACGAGCACCGTCAGGGGAATCCCCACGCTTCCCAGCTTGCCGAGCGCTTCCCCGCTCTGATCCACGTAGATCCGAAGGGCATGGAGATCGAGTTCCCCGTAGAAGCGCTTCACGGCAGTGACGCCTCCCTGATCGATTGATAGCGCGACCACCTCGAAGTCCGGCCCCCCGAGCGCCGCCTGAAGCCGGTCGAGCGCCGGCATCTCCTTGCGGCAGGGGACGCACCACGTGGCCCAGAGGTTGAGCAGGACCACGCGGCCCCGAAAATCCGCGAGGGAGCGAGGCGCGCCGGTACCGTCGACGAAGCGAAGGTCGGGCAGCGTCCGCACGGGTCCAGTTCGCCCGCTCTCAAGCGCCCCGTTCGCTGCGGCAATGTTCGGCGACGACGCGCCGCCGGCGCTCTTGCCTGGTGAGGTCAGCTCGCGATACACCCCGCCCGCCGAAATTCCGAGGATCACGACACCGAGGAGCGCGAACGCCGCTCTCGTCATTACAAACCTTCAGGACGCGATTCCGCCGCCGCATCCAATGTCGCCGCGCTCGATTTCATTTGGCTTCGCCGCGCTCGGCGATCTGTTTCCAGGTGCGCGCGCCGTCACGGGACAGATACACGCTGCGGCCGAAGGTTGCGATCGCGTATTCGCCGCGCGCCCGCGGGTTCTGGGCGATGTAGGCGACCGCGTCGCGCTCGAGCGCCGGCAACTCCATCTGCACAGGCAGGCCGCCCGGGATGGGTATGCGTGCAAGGCGCGCGCGGCCGTTGAACGCGCCGTACCACAAATGCTTGCCGTCGAGGTCGAAAAACGCCGCCAGACCCTCGGATCCGGCCGCAATCGCCGCGAATCGCCCGCCCGAGTCGCGCGAGAGATACACGCCTGTCGAAGTCGCCACGGCGACTGTGGCGACATCGTCCGGATGTGCCGCGAGGGCGTGCGGCTCGCCGTCCAGGCCTGCTGCTGCCGCGTGCCTCCACGCCAAGCCGTCGTTCAGAGTGTAGTGAAGGCCGGATCGCTTCATGCGGGTGCTGGGCGCCGGGTTCCAGACGTAGATCGAGTTCGTGTTCCAGCCCGTGGCGAGCAGGTGAAAATCGGTTTCGCCTTCGAGCCCGAGCTTGTCCCAGCTCCTGCCGCCGTCCTTGCTGCGGATCAGGCCGAAGGGATTCACCATCCCGGATCCCGGCGCCGGATGGCCGCTGCTGTAGAGGCGTTTCCCAGTCGCGGAAAAACCCATGTAATCGTGCTGCGGCCCTAGCGCCTTCGACCATTTGCCGTTCTCGTACACCGCGAGGCCGTGATGGCTCGGCAGCATCAACTGCCTGCCATCGGCGCTGTAGGAAAGCCCGTGCACGTGGGTAAGGGTGACCGCAGGCTGCGCCAGCGCGGCCGTTGCCGCGGAGGCCGCGGCAAGAAAGAGCGCGAGATATCGGATCCTGTTCCAGCGATGCATTTCAAGCTCCTTTGCGTGAAGTCGTCAGCGCTTGTTCGCCGCGGCGGCGTCGAGCAGCGCGCGCACCTGCTCGAGCGGCATGGCACCGCTGTAGCGCTCGCCGCTCTCGAGAAACCACGTCGGCGTCGAAGTCGCGCCGAGCTGACGGCCCAGCTCGATCAGCTTCTCGATCGGGTTGTCACAGTCGGCAGAGGCCTGCGGCTCGATCCGGCGGAACATGAGGTCGTTCCAGGCCTTGACACGGTCTTTGGAGCACCACACGGCCTTTGCCTGGCGGACCGATTCGGGCTTGATCACCGCGTACGGGAAGATATGCACCGTGACGTCGTCGAGCCTTGCCAGGTCTTCCTCGAAGCGCTTACAGTACGGACAGTTCGGGTCGGAGAAGATCGCGAGCTTGCGCCGCCCCGTGCCGCGCTTGCTTGTGATCGCCCACTGCCAGGGCAGCGATTCCCATTTGATCGCGGTGAGCTTGCGCTGGCGTTCCTCGGTGAGATTGCGGCCGGTCGTCGCATCGACCGCCTGTCCAACGAAGATCACCTTCGCATCGCCGTCGACGTAATAGATAAGCGGGCCGTCGGCGGCGCGCACGACGACCTCGTAGAGCCCGCCCCAAGGCGCCTTCTGCACGCTCTCGATCTGCCCGCCGCCAGCGCGCAGCTTCTGCTGGACCATGCGGCGCACTGCCGCCTCGTCCGCCCATGCGGCAGATGCGGCCAGCACAAGGGCGCTTGTCATGGCGATGAGTTTCATCGCGGCCTCGCGTTTCGCGTCATTTCGGAGCGCGGGCCGTCCGCGAGAGAGGCCTCGGTCCACTCGGCGGCGCACTTCACCGCCACCATCTCGCGCAGCACGTGCTCCTCGGCGACGAAGGCCTCGACCGCCGCCGGATCGAACTGCGTGCCGGCGAACCCCAGGATCTCCGCCTTCGCCGTATCGAACGGCAGACCCCGGCGATAGGGACGGTCGGAGGTCATCGCGTCGAGCGTGTCGATGACCGCGAAAAGGCGCGCACCAAACGGAATCGCCGCGCCCACGAGCCCGCGCGGATAACCGCTGCCGTCGAAGCGCTCTTCGTGGCTGAGGACGATCTGCGCGGCATCCCTAAGGAACGAAATGCCCGCCAGGATCGCTTGCCCCTTCTCGGGGTGCGTGCGCATCAACTCCGCTTCGGCAGGTGCCAGCGGTCCGGGTTTGAGCAGGATCGCGTCGGGAATGCCGATCTTGCCGATGTCGTGCAGCAGCGCGCCCCAGTAGATCTGCCGCAGCGTCGCGCGGTCATTCGTAAACCGT
>Ga0154760_1014_pt1 | contig 24228 bp, 22 predicted proteins | sample Rifle2008BG16ft_FD_105768 | JGI IMG/M metagenome (GOLD analysis project Ga0154760, IMG submission 105768) | Betaproteobacteria bacterium RBG_16_66_20
GGGACAGGGTGGCAGAAATCCGGGCTATCCATGCCGCATGTGTTTCGCCTGAGTCGCGGGCAGGCAGCGTCTTTTCCACGGCGTAGAACTCCGAGTCTTCGCCTGGATATCGCTGCTTCGTAAGGCCACTTTGGATTTCACCCTTCCGCGCGATGCGCTTGCCGCCGAACATGCGCCAGCCGAGGACGAGGGCGAGGACCACGAGCACGCCGTACCAGGCGTCGCCCGCTTCGAAGTCGCCGCGCATGGCCCAGCGGAAGCCGGCCCAGCGCACAAGATCTCCGAGGCCCTGCCAGAAAGGCGCCTCGCGCGCTTCCATCCCGAACCAGTCGGGCGGCGTCGGGTCGAGATCGATCCAGCGCCCGCCGACCCAGGCGCGCGTCCACGCATGGGCGTGGCGGCTGCGCACCACGTAGGCGTCCTCCAGCGCGCTGCGCTCCATTACCGCGTAGCCGGTGGCGTAGCGCGCCGGAATGCCGGCGGCGCGCAGCAGCAGCGTCGCCGCCGCGGCGAAGTATTCGCAGTGGCCCGAGCGCGTGCGCGTCATGAAGTCGCCGAGCGCGGTTGCGCCCTTCGGCACCGGATGCTCGCGGAACAGGGAATATGAAAAGCCGCCCAGATGGCGCTCGATGCGCCGTACCGCCTCGTCCGCCGGAACCTCGCGCAGCTGGAGCTCGGCGGCAACCCGGTCGAACACGGCGCGTTCGGCGGATGGCAGGATCGAGTCCGCCGCGGAGGGCGGCGAATAGGCCTCGATGCGCGCGCCGCCTTCGGGCTCGTACTGCACCCACTCGGCGCCCACGTCCGCGTGCACCGTGCCGAGCGCATTGCGCCGCAAGGCTACGGCGGTGAGGCCCGCAATGCGCGTCGTTTCGGCCGGCAGCGGCAGCAGCGCCTTGCCGCGCTCGATGCGCGCCGCGATCCGCACGCGCCAGGCGGGACTTTGCGCCGGCGTTGGCCCGGCGAGCGTCCAGGTGGTGTTGTCGGCCTCGGAGTCGAGGACCTGCATCGGCGCCTCGCGCGCGAGCCAGCTGCTTCCGGACCAGGTGTTGTAGCTCGCACGATGGAGCAGTTTGACGCGCGCGGCATCGCTCTCGGCCGCATAGACGCGCAGCAGGATCGCGTCGTACTGCTTCAGGCGGCCGATCGAGCCGATCTCGGTGACGCTGCGGTACGGATCGGCGTCCAGGCCGCGCAGGTGGAAGTCCACCACCCAGGATTCGATCTGGGCCTGCAATTCCGCGATCGCCAGTTGTCCGGCATGTCCGGCGCCCGCACCGATCGCAAGCATCAGCACCCATGCGGCGGGACTGGAGTGCCGGGGCCGCACCGTGTACAGCGCCCAGCCTGCCGCGATCACGACCCCCGCGTAATAGGCCGGTCCGCGCGCGTTGGCCACACCGGCCGAGATCAGCGTCAGCGCGACGTACACCGCGCTCACATCCACCGGCGGATCCCTGATCTCCGGGTTCCGGCGCCTGAGCTTGCGCATGTAACGGAACAGCGCCGAGAGCGGAATGCGGCCGTTCTCCGAGAGCATCTGCGCGAGCAGGACCGGCGCCAGCGCCGCCGGCGCCCAGGTGAATCCCTCCAGGATGCCGCGCGAAATTCCGCGGTTGGCCGCAAGCAGCACGACCAGGGTGACGAAGCCTATGGTGGACAGATCGGCGATGCGCGAATGCTCCAGCGCGCCCAGATCGAGGCGCAATTTCAGGTAACGCGGCGCTTCCAGCACGATGCCGAGCGCGATGCCGACAACCGGGTGCCCGGATTGCCAGCCCCAGAACGCGAGCGCGGCGCCGATCAGGAAGGGCGGCATGATCATCGCAGTCCCGCCAGTCCCTGTTCTATTTTTCCCGGGCGCAACTGAACAACCCCCGGCGGCGCATCGCCTTCCTCGCGGACCAGCAAGGCGCGCACCTCGAAGCCTTCGGCGCGCAGCGCGGCGACGAAGCGCGCGCGCCCGGCATCCCAGCTGACGAATATGGCGATCACGCTGGCAAGCGTCGCGCGGCGCGCGAGCACCGCACGCGCGAGGGCTTCGAATTCGCCCGGCACGCTCGGCCCTACGCCGGCCAGCGCTTCCAGCATGTGCTCGGCGCGCATCTGGCCGCGGCCTGCGGTATAGGCGCGCACCTCGCCTCCGACAAACAGCAGATCAAGCAGGCAATCCTGGGTGTCAATGGTGTAGACGAACGAGGCGGCGAGCGCGACGGCCTCCTCGAAGGCGGCGTCCTCGCCGCGCGTGCTACCGGTATCGAGCACCAGCGCGTGGCGCTCGAAGAATTCGTCCTGGTATTCCTTGACCACGGGCTTGCCGGTGCGCGCGAAGCTCTTCCAGTGCACCCGCTGCAGCGGGTCGCCGGGGCGGTAGTCGCGCAGCGCGAGGAACTCCTCGGAGTCGCCCACCGAAGCGGCGAGCGACACGCCGCCGGGCTGGAACTTGCGCCGTCCCGGAAGCGCAATTTCGGGCAGCCGGTAGCGCTTGGGCAGCGCGATCAGGCGCGCCGCCAGCGGTATCCGCGCGAGCCCTTTTACCAGGCCCAGCGGGTCCGGCCGGCCCAGCGTGAGGCCGGAAAATTCGATCCGGCCGCGCCGGCGCGGCGTGAAGCCGAGCTTCAGGCTCTGGCGCTCGCCGGGCGCGAGCGGCGCGAGCGCCGCGGGCTCGAGGTCGCGCGGCACGCGCCGGTCGATCAGCCAGCGCCAGCGGAAATAGCCCACGTTGCGGTCGAACCAGTTGCGCTGCTCCTCGCCCGGCTCGCGCGTGCGCTTCCATTCATCGAATGACGGCCGCGGATCGCGAAAGCGCTCCGTAACCAGCGTCCCGGCGAGCCTGCGCGCGCCGCGGTTGGCGACGGTGATGCGGTAACTGAAGGGTTCGCCGGCGGTGGCGTAGCGCGGCATCTCGCGGCTCGCTTCGATCCGAGCGCGGAAAAACAGACTGACGAACCAGGAGAGCGCAAGCAGCGCGGCAAGGAAGGCGAACGCGCGGTAGGTGACCGTGAGATTGGTATCCAGGCCCGCAGCGGCGGCGGCGGCCGCGGCGCCGAGCACCAGCCAGCCCGCGAGCGTGAGCCGCTCGCGCAGGCGCTGATCCAGCGCGCCGACCATCCGCAGCGCGGCGTAGATGGTCCGTCTCACGACGGGGCGGCCGGCGTCACGCCGGAACCGGCACCTCGCGCAGGATGTCGGCCACCAGCGCCGCGCCCGTGGCGCCGGCGAATTTCGCCTGCGGGTCGAGCACCATGCGATGGGCGAGCACCGGCACGGCGAGTTCGTGCAGGTGTTCGGGGCGCACGTATTCCTCGCCGTCGAAGAGTGCCAACGCCTTGGCGGCGTTGGCGAGCGCGATCGAGGCGCGCGGCCCGCAGCCGAGCTGCACCTGCGGCGCGCTGCGCGTGCGGCGCACCAGGTCCACCACATAGCGGCGCAGCTCGTTTGCGAGGCGCACATGGCGCACGCGTTCCTTCAGCGCGAGTACCTCCTCGCGCGCGGCGACCGCACGCAGTGCGGCAAGCGGGTGGCCGAGGTCCTGCGCCGCGAGGACTTCGGCCTCCACTTCGGCCTCGACGTAGCCGAGCGCGATGCACATCGCGAAGCGGTCCATCTGTGCTTCGGGAAGGGGATAGGTGCCGCGGAACTCGACCGGGTTCTGCGTCGCGACGACGAAGAACAGCGCGTCCATGGCGTGGGTGCGGCCTTCGACCGATACCTGGCCCTCGGCCATCACCTCCAGAAGCGCCGACTGGGTGCGCGGCGATGCGCGGTTGATCTCGTCCGCGAGCAGGATCGAAGTGAACACCGGGCCCGCGCGGAACTCGAACGTCTGCTCCTTCTGGTTGAACACCGAGACCCCGAGGATGTCCGAGGGCAGCAGGTCGGGCGTGAACTGCACGCGCGTGAAGCGCGTGCCGATAGATGCGGCGAGACTTTTCGCGAGAGTTGTTTTTCCGGTGCCGGGGAAATCCTCGATCAGCACGTGGCCGCCCGAAGCGAAGGCGGCGAGAAGCTTGCGCACGCCGTCGCGGCTGCCGCGCATCACCTTCTCGATGTTGCCGGCGATGCGGCCGAACAGCGCGCTCGCCTCGCGCGCGGGCAGCAACTGCGGGGATGCGGCGTCCACGCGTGTTCAAGGCCCGGAAAGCGGAGCTTCCGGGTCAGGCCTCCTGCAGGCGGCGCTCGCGGATCGTCTGCGCGAATGCAAGCACCGCGCGCGCGAGCGCGGTGCGGTCCTCGAGCGTGCGCATCACGGTGTTCGCGACCAGGACTTCGATGCCGCTTGCGCGCACGTCCTCGGCGCCCGCCGCGTCCTCGGCGTCGATCACGAAGCCGTCGATGAGCCTCAGGTACTCGAGCGCCACGCGCCGGGCCGAGGCCTCGTGGCGCAGTTCGCTCATGATTTTCGCGGCCGAGCCCCGCAGCGCCCTGCCGCCGACGATCGGCGTCACCGCGATTACCGGCGCCTTGCGCTTGCGCAGCAGTTCCCGCATGCCGGGCACCTCCAGGATCGGGCGGATGGTGTGGTACGGGTTGGCGGGGCAGAGGATCACCGCTTCGAGGTCCGCCGAGTCGAGCGCGTCGGAGACCTCCGGCGTCAGCATCGCATCTTCGGCGCCGGCGTAATGAAAACCCTTGACCACCGGCTCGCAGGCGAGCGTGGTGAAGTACTCCTGGAACGACACCTCGCCGTCTTCGGTGAGCACGTAGGTGCGCACCGCGTCGTCGGTCATCGGCAGCACGCGTGCGGTGATGCCGAGCTGGCGGCAGAAATCGAGCGTGATCGCGGTCAGGCGCCTGTCTGCAGCCAGCCAGGCGGTGCGCAGCAGCGGCGCGGCGAGCGACTTGTCGCCGAGGGTGAGTTCCTGCGGGCCGCCGAACTGCTTCAGGGTGGCGTAGAGCGCGTGGCTTTCGCCGGCAGGCTCCCAGGGCGCGGCGGGGCTCGCCATGCCGGAGAGCACATAGAGCAGCGTGTCGATGTCCGGCGAGAACCGCAGCGTCAGGTGCTCGTAGTCATCCCCCGTGTTGACGATCGCGGCGAGGTCCTTGCCGCGCAGGCGATAGAGCCCGTCGACCAGCTTCGCCCCGCCCACCTGTCCCGTCAGTGCGACCACTGTCCCCATGGCGTTAGTTTACCGGGACTGCGGGCGGGGCTGGGTCAACCTTGACCTGCTCGATGTCTTGCCGCGCGTGCCGGCGCAAGAGGCATCCTTGCGGCGTAGCGTCGACGCCGGATTCGATTCGAGCGCCGCTGCAGGCGGCAACCGCTATCTCGAGGCAGGCCGGGCGCCGGCAGCCTTTTTCCTCGCAGTGTTCGCCGCCGAGCGCGCCGATCCGCACCCGCGTCAGACCGGGTTGCGCGGGAAAGCCGTTTTTCCACGGCTGGGTCGGGCCGAAATAGGTGGTCACCGGGACGCCCATCGCCGCCGCGAGGTGATACAGGCCGGTATCGGTCGAGTGAAGATGCTCGAGCATGCAGAATTCGGCGACCAGCTCCTGGAGCGTGCGGAAGTTGCGGAAACGGGCGCCCGAGGGCAGGCCGGCGTCGAGCAGCGGTTTCGCCTCTTCGTCGGCAGGATTTACCAGCACGTGGATGGCGTGCCCGGCGTGGCGTTCGGCAAGCGCCGCGGCGAGCATGTGAACTACCCCGGGTCCCATGGTTCTGCGGGGCTCGTCCGAGATCGGCGCGATTCCGATCACCATGGCCGGGCGGCGGCGCGCAGCCAGGCTGAGGATGCACGACCATTGTGGCGCCGCCAGCTCGGGCGCGTACTTGCGGGCGACCAGCCACGCGGGCTCGAAGTGCAGGTGCTTGTCCGGGGTCTCCGGCCATTCCGGGTAGACGTCCCTGAATCGCCCGTCGAGGAAAATTTTCCGGCGCGCCCGGACCATTTTTCCGAGCCCGGCGATCGGCGGGCCGGCGCCGAGCAGCACGAGCAGGGCGTCGAACGGGGGTTCGAAGCCGCGTATGAACGCAAGCTTTGCGAACATTGCGAGACGGCTCGAGAAGCCGATCACGCGCACGCCCGCCTCGCGTTCGAACAGCGGCGCGTAATTGCCGCGAACCAGGACCGTGACAGCGTCGCCGGGATAGGCGTCGGCATAGGCGCGCACCGTGGCAAAGGCAACGATGGTGTCGCCGAGCTTGCCGCGCAGTACGAAAAGAACGCGGCGCCTGCGGTCCTGCTGCGCTCGGCTCACAGCGCGCGGAAAAGCTGGGGGAAGGTCGGCATTGGAGCCGGCAATTCTAGCCGCGCGCGACGCGGAGCGTCCCGGCGAGGCTCAGAACGCCGGGCGCCGGGGGTTCCGCTGGCCGTTTCCGGACCTGGCGCCGCGATGTCCGAAAACGGCTAGCAGGGCTCCGCGGCCACGCGCATACTGTCTTCATGACGCTTGACTCGCAGATCTGCTACCGGGCACTGAAGGCTCGCGATGCGCGCTTCGACGGACGTTTCTTCGTCGCAGTCTCCTCGACGCGCATCTACTGCCGCCCGGTCTGCACCGTGAAGCCGCCCAGGCGCGAGAATTGCCGCTTCTATCCCAGCGCGGCCGCCGCCGAGTCGGCCGGCTACCGGCCCTGCCTGCGCTGCCGGCCCGAGCTTGCGCCGGGCAACGCGAGCGTCGATGCGACCACGCGCGTCGCGCAGGCCGCCGCGAGCCTGATCGAGGACCGGACGCTGGACGAGGACGGGTTGGATGCGGTCGCGACGCGCCTCGGCATCACCGACCGGCACCTGCGGCGCGCATTCGGCGCCGAGTTTGGCGTCTCGCCGGTGGAATTCGCACAGACGCAGCGCCTGCTGCTCGCCAAACGCCTCCTGACCGATACCCGGCTGACGGTCACCGAGGTCGCGTTCGCGAGCGGCTTCGGCAGCCTGCGGCGCTTCAATGCCCTTTTCAGGCAGCGCTACCGTCTCCAGCCGAGCCGGTTGCGCCGCCGCCTGCACGGCGGCGCATCCGCTCAAGCGGCGGCCGACGTGCTGAACTTCGAACTCAGCTTCCGTCCGCCCTACGACTGGCCCGCGATGAGCGCGTTCCTCGGCGCGCGCGCGATTGCCGGTGTCGAGTCGGTCGAGGACGGCGTCTATCGCCGCACGGTACGCGCGCCGGTGGACCGCAAGGAACACCTCGGCTGGATCGAGATCGCGCTGTCGCCGAAGAAGCCGGCGCTGCGCATCGCGGTCTCGGCCTCGCTCGCCAAGGCGCTGCCGCCGGTGCTGTCGCGAGTCAAGGCGCTGATGGATCTTGCCTGCCACCCGGCCGAAGTGGCGCAGGCGCTTGGCGCTCTGGCGAAGCGCCATCCGGGCTTGCGCGTGCCCGGCGCCTTCGACGGCTTCGAGATCGCGGTTCGCGCGATCATCGGGCAGCAGGTGACCGTCGCCGCGGCCCGCACGGTCGCCGGCCGGTTCGCCGCGGCTCTAGGCGATCCTTTGGACACTCCTTTCGATTCATTGAACAGAATTTTTCCCACGCCGGAGCGCGTCGCCGATCTGCCCTACGGCCGCATTGCGCGCCTCGGCATGCCCGGCGCGCGCGCCCGCAGCATCGCGGCGCTGGCGCGTGCGGTAGCCGATGGCGACCTGGTCCTCATGCCGAATGCCGACATCGAAGCGACACTCGAGAAATTGCGCGCGCTGCCGGGCGTCGGCGAGTGGACCGCGCAGTACGTCGCGATGCGCGCGCTCGCCTGGCCGGACGCGTTTCCGCATACCGACCTGGGCGTGATGAAGGCGCTGGGCGAGACCGACGCGCGCCGCGTGCTCGCTGCAGGCGAAGGCTGGCGACCCTGGCGCGCGTACGCCGTCATGCACCTCTGGCACTCACTGACCAAACCCACGACGAAGGAATGAACATGCGCTACTACGACACGTTTGAAAGCCCGCATGGCGGCATGCTGCTGGTTGCGAGTGACGACGGTCTTGCGGGCGTTTACTTCGACCGCCAGAAGCACCACCCCAGATTGCAGGCCGACTGGAAAAGGAATCCCCGACACAGGGTGCTGCAGCAGGCCAAGCGCGAACTGGAGGAGTATTTCGCCGGCAGACGCAAGCGCTTCGAAGTCGCGCTCGCGCCCGAAGGCACGTCGTTCCAGCGTGCGGTCTGGAAGGCGATCTCCAGCGTCGCCTTCGGCAAGACCATCAGCTACGGCGAACTCGCGCGCCGCGCGGGGTGCGCGGGCAGCGCACGCGCCGCGGGCGCGGCGACGGGGCGCAATCCGATCGGCATCATCGTGCCTTGCCACCGCATCGTGGGCTCGAACGGCGCCCTGACGGGGTATGCCGGCGGCCTTTCACGCAAGCGCGCGCTGCTCGCGCTGGAGTCGGGAATTCCGGACCTTCTGTCAGCCGCTTAAGGCTGCGATGTACGCCGCGCGGTCGATGTTGCCGCCTGAGGCGATGACGGCGAAGCGCTTGCCCTTCTTTGGCGCGTCCTTGAGCAGCGCTGCGAGCGGCGCTGCACCCGCGCCTTCGATCAGGTTGTGCGTGTCGGTGTAGTAGTGCCGCACCGCGGCCTTCACCTCTTGGTCGCTGACGCGGATGATGCGTTCGGCGCCGGCGCGGATCATCGCCAGCGCCTCGGGCACCGGTACGCGCACCGCCATGCCGTCGGCGAAGGTATTGGCGCTCTTCGTCTCGACCGGCTTGCCGGCTTCGAAGGAGAGCGCGTAGCAGTCCGCGTTCTCCGAGACCACGCCGATGATCCTCGTCTTCAGGCCGAGCGCGTCGCGCCAGGCGATCAGGCCGCAGATGCCCGAGCCGCAGCCGATCGGCACGTATACCGCATCGAGGTCCGCCACCGCCGAAAACAGTTCCAGCGCGTAGCTGCCCACGCCGGCGACCAGTTCGGCGTGAAACGGGCCGATGGATTCCAGCCCCTGCGTCGCGGCAAGGCTCGCCGCGTGCTCGCGCGCTTCGTCGAAATCGCGGCCGTGCTCGACGAGTTCCGCGCCCCAGGCGCGCATCGCGGCGTTCTTGTCGCGGCTGTTGCCCAGCGGCACCACGATCACGGTGCGCACGCCGTGGCGGCGGCCGGCGTAGGCGAGCGATTGGCCGTGGTTGCCGCGCGTCGCGCTGACCACGCCCGCGAGCGCCGGTTGCGCGCGCTTCAGGCTGTCCAACATCACCAGTCCGCCGCGGATCTTGAAGGCGCCGGTGGCGGTATGGTTCTCGTGCTTCACCCATACCTCGGTGCCTGCGCGTTCGCACAGGAGCGGCCACGCATACTGGGGTGTCGGCGCCATCGCGGCATGGACAAGCTGCGCCGCCCGCTCAAGGTCTTTTCTTGTCAGGTTCAATATTCGAGCGAAACAAGGATGGGTTGCATGCGCCAAGCTTAGCTAAAATGCACCTCCAACCCAAGGGTCCTTTCGAAAGCGAAAACGCATGAGCTACGAATTCATCACTGCCGAGGTCAGGGGGCGCGTCGCGCTCATCACCCTCAACCGCCCCAAGCAGATGAACGCGCTGAACCCGAAACTGATGCAGGAACTCGGCGCCGCGCTGTACGGCTTCGATGCCGACGACGGCATCGGCGCGATCCTGATCACGGGCAACGAGAAGGCTTTCGCCGCCGGCGCCGACATCGGCGCCATGAAGGACTTCGATTTCCAGCACGCCTTCAAGTCCGACTACGTCACGCGCGACTGGGAGCACATCCGCAACGTGAGGAAGCCGGTGCTCGCGGCGGTCGCCGGTTACGCGCTCGGCGGCGGCTGCGAGCTGGCGATGATGTGCGACATCATCATCGCCGCCGACAGCGCGAAATTCGGCCAGCCCGAGATCAATCTGGGCACCTTCCCGGGTTCCGGCGGCACGCAGCGCCTGCCGCGCGCGGTCGGCAAGGCGAAGGCGATGGATCTGTGCCTCACCGCGCGCATGATGGACGCGCAGGAAGCGGAGCGCGCGGGCCTCGTCTCGCGCGTGGTGCCGGCCGGCAAGCTGATGGAAGAGGCGATGGCGGTGGCCGAAAAGATCGCCTCGTACTCCCTGCCGGTCGCGATGCTGGCGAAGGAGGCCATCAACCGCGCCTACGAAACCACCTTGTCGGAAGGCGTGCGCTTCGAGCGACGCATGTTCCACGCCACCTTCGCGCTGGATGATCAGAAAGAGGGTATGGCGGCGTTCGTCGAGAAAAGAAAACCCGCATTCAAACACCGCTGAATAGCGCCGCCATCATCCTGATTGCGGCCCACATCCTTTCGATGCTGGGCTTCGCGACCTTCGCCGCGCTGCTGCCCGAGCTGCGCGACCTCTGGGAGCTCAGCAACGCCGAAGCCGGCATGATCGCAAGCGCGTTCTTCGCCGGCTACGTCGCCACCGTGTCCTACTGGACGGCGCTCACCGACCGCATCGACGGCAGGCGCGTCTATCTTGCCGGCTGCCTGCTTGCGACGGCCGGCGCGGCGGGCTTCGGCCTTGCCGCGCACGGGCTCGCGGGCGCGATGCTGTTTCAGGTGCTGCTGGGCGCCGGCGTGGCCGGGACCTACATGCCGGGATTGCGCCTGCTCTCGGACCGCACGGCCGGTCCCTCGCAGAGCCGTTACATCGCGTTCTACACCGCGTTCTTCGGCATCGGATTCGCGCTCTCGCTCGTCCTCGCGGGCGTGCTCGCGCCCGCCTATGGTTGGCGATCCGCGTTCGTGGTTTCGGCGGCGGGGCCGCTCTGCGCCGGATGGCTGGTTCTGTTCTCCATAGAAAAAACAAGAACCGAACCGGGACCGGCGCATTCGTTTTCTCTCGCCACCCTTTTCCCGCTTGCTTCCTGGCGCAAAGTGCTCGCCAGCAGCGCCGCGGCCGGATATACGCTCGGCTACGTCGCGCACTGCGTCGAACTGTTCGGCTCGCGCAGCTGGATGGTCGCGTTTCTCGCCTATGCGGCGGGCCTGCAGGCGGCGGGAGAGGCGTTTCCCTGGAATTTCGCGGGCATCGCGGCGGCGGTCAACCTGCTTGCGGTGCCCGCGTCCATCGCCGGCAACGAGATTGCGCTGCGGATCGGCCGGCGGCAGTGGATCCAGATCGCGATGCTCGGCTCCGGCGCCTGCGGCATCGGGCTCGCATTTGCCGGGTCGCTGCACTGGGCGTTCGTGATCGCCTTGCTGATCGTGTATTCGATGCTGGTGATGGCCGAGTCGGCGACCCTCACCGCGGGGCTGGTCGCGGCCGCCCCGGCCGAGCTGCGCGGCGCGGCCCTTGGGCTGTATTCGCTGGCGGGCTTCGCGGGCGGCATGCTGGGTCCGTCGCTGTTCGGCGCCGCGCTCGACCTCGCCGGCGGCAAGACGAGCGTTGCGGCCTGGGCCTGGGCCTACGCCGCGATCGGCGCCGGCTGTCTCGCCGCTCCCCTTGTGGTCCGCCTCTTTGCGCGCGTGCGCTAGGCTAGAATTCGCGCAGGAGGGGTCCCCATGGAAAAGATCTGGCTGAAGAGCTATCCGCCCGGCGTTCCCGCCGAAGTCGACTACCGGCAATACCGATCGGTCGGCGACCTGGTCGACAAGAAGGTGGTGGAGAACAGCCTGCGCCCGGCGTTCCACTGCATGGGCAAGACCATCAGCTTCGCCGATCTCGACACCATGTCGCGCGCCTTCGGCGCGTGGCTCCAATCGAAGGGCTACGGCAAGGGCGTGCGCGTGGCGATCATGATGCCCAACTGCCTGCAATACCCGGTGGCGCTGTACGGCACGCTGCGCGCGGGCGGGATCGTGGTGAACGTCAATCCGCTCTACACCGCGCGCGAGCTCGAGCACCAGCTGAACGACTCGGGCGCCGAAGTGATCGTGATCCTGGAGAACTTCGCCCACACGCTGCAGGAAGTGCGCGCCAGGACCCCGGTGAAGCACGTGATCGTCGCGTCGCTCGGCGACATGCTCGGCGTGAAGGGCATGATCGTGAATTTCGTGGTGCGCAACGTGAAGAAGATGGTGCCGGCATTCGACCTGCCGGGCGCCCTGCGCTTCAACGACATGCTCGCCGAGGGCGCCGGCAAGGCGCTGAAGCCGGTCGAGGTCGGGCACGAGGACATCGCCTTCCTGCAGTACACCGGAGGCACCACCGGGGTGTCGAAAGGCGCGATGCTGCTTCACCGCAACATCCTCGCCAATATCGAGCAGATGGACGGATGGCTGCTTTCCGGACTCAAGGGCGAGCCCGGCATGATCGTCACTGCGCTGCCGCTGTACCACATTTTCTCGCTGACGGTGAATTGCCTGCTGATGATGAAGGGGGGCGGCTGCAACATCCTGATCACCAATCCGCGCGACATTCCCGGCTTCGTCAAGGAACTCGGCAAGCACCGCTACAACATGATCACCGGCGTGAACACGCTGTTCAACGCGCTGATCAACAATCCCGAATTCGCCAAGCTCGACTTCTCGTCCCTGAAGATCACCGGCGGCGGCGGCATGGCGGTGCAAAAGGCGGTCGCCGACAAGTGGAAGCAGATGACCGGCAGCACCCTGCTCGAGGGCTACGGCCTGACCGAGACCAGCCCGGTCGCGACCATGAACCCGCTCGACCTCGCCGGCTACAGCGGCTCGATCGGGCTGCCGGTGCCGTCGACCGAGATCGCGATCCGCGACGACGATCGGCAGGACGTGAAACTGGGCGAGGCGGGCGAGATCTGCATTCGCGGCCCGCAGGTGATGAAAGGCTACTGGCAGCGCGCGGACGAAACGGCGAAAGTCATCGGGCCCGACGGCTTTCTCTACACCGGCGATGTCGGCATCATGGACGAGAAAGGCTTCATCAGGATCGTCGACCGCAAGAAGGACATGATCCTGGTATCGGGCTTCAATGTGTACCCGAACGAAATCGAGCAGGTGGTGGCGATGATGCCGGGGGTGCTTGAAGTCGCGGCGATCGGCGTGCCCGACGAGCATTCGGGCGAAGTGCCCAAGCTGTTCATCGTCAAGAAGGACCCGTCGCTGACCGAAGCCCAGGTGCGCGAGCACTGCAAGGCGCAGTTGACCGGCTACAAGCAGCCGAAGTATGTCGAGTTCCGGACCGATTTGCCGAAGACCAACGTCGGCAAGATCCTGCGCCGGGCGCTGCGCGACGAGAAGAAAACGGCGTAGAAAATCAACCAGGCCCATCTTCTCAGAGGCCTGGTCTGGCTCGGCATCGCGGTCCTGTCGTGGGGCGCGATGTTTTCGATCGCCAAGCGCACGCTGCCGGTGCTCGATCCGTTTTTCCTCGGCTCGTCGCGCTATTGCGTCGGCGTGCTCCTGTTCATCGCGATCCTGTGGCTCGCCGAAGGCAGGCCGGCGCTGCGCTACGGCGGGCGCTTTCTCCCCGCGGCAGTGTTCGGCCTGGTCGGCTTTTGCGGCTTCAATATCCTGGTCTGGTGGGGGCTCGCCTACACGCGGCCGGAGCACGCCTCGATCATCATGGCGCTGCAGACGCCGATGACCGCGCTCGCGGTCTGGCTCGCGCGCGGGCTGCGGCCGGCGCCGTTCACCGTGGGCTGCATCGCGGCGGCGATCGGCGGCGTGCTGCTGGTGGTGACCAAGGGCAGCCTCGCGCAGCTGTTCGAAGGCGGCTCGCTCGTCGGCGACCTGCTCGTGTTCCTCGGCGCGCTGAGCTGGGTGATCTACACCATGGCGGGGCATCATTTTTCCGGCTGGTCGCCGCTGCGCATGACGGTGCTCACCTGCATCCCCGGCACCATCGGCCTCGTCGCGGTCAACGCCTTCACCATCGGCATGGGCTACTCGGTCCTGCCGACGCTCGAGCAGGTGTGGTCGGTGAAATGGCAGCTCGCCTATTTCATCGTCTTCACCGTGGTGCTCGGCGTTCTCGGCTTCAACAACGGCGTCAAATACCTCGGCGCCCTGAACGCGATGCTGATGCTGAATCTCGTCCCGATCATCGTGTTCGCGATCGAGGCCTGGCTCGGCCGCAGCTTCGCCGCGATCGAGATCGGCGGCGCGGCGATCGTGATCGGCGCGCTGGTGGCGAACAACCTTTACCTGCGCAGGACTTCCGCGCGGCCGTGAAGCCGGCGCTCATTGCCTTCGCCAACGGCGTGCTGCTGGTCGGCCTGTTCGCGCTGGACTGGCCGCCGGGTTGGGGAACATTGGGGTCAGAGTCAATTTTGCTTGGCGCTCTGACATTCACATGGTTGCAGGCTGAATTTGATTCGCAGGTGTAATATTCCTGAAGCCATGAACGAGCCCATTCATCCGGTCCAACTTGAGGCGCTGAAGCGCGCCACGCCGGCACAGAAGCTGGAGGCGGTCGCTGCACTTTACGACACCGGCATCCGGCTGCGGATGGCGGGATTGCGCATGACGCACCCGGACTGGCCTGACGAGCGGCTCGAGCACGAGGCGCGCCGGTCGCTGCGCCATGCCGGCACCTGACCCATTTGCGCCGTTCCTCGAACCGCTCGAACGCCTCGGCCTGCCTTATTGCGTTACCGGATCCGTCGCCGCCAGCGTCTACGGCGAACCGCGGCTGACGGCCGACATCGACGTGGTCTTGCTGTTGAAATTGCAGAACGTCCCGGCCCTGCGGTCCGCGTTTCCGGAAGCCGACTACTACGTTCCGCCCGAGGAGATATTGCGCGAGGAGATTGCGCGCAACGCACGAGGCATGTTCAACCTGATCCATCACAAGAGCCAGTTCAAGGCCGACATCTATCTTGCCGCACACGATCGATTGCACGCCTGGGCGTTGGAACACCGGCGCCGCATCGAGCTCGCCGGCAGCGGCGCCTGGATCGCGCCGCCGGAATACGTGATTCTGCGCAAGCTTGAATTCCTGCGCGAAGGCGGCTCGGACAAGCACCTGCGCGACATCCGATACATCCTCGCTGCGACCGCGGTTGACCGAACGTTTATCGAGACCGAAGTCGCGCGCCTTGAAGTCCAGGCGCAATGGCTGAAATCAACGGACGGGGACTAGCCGCAGCAGCTGGTGCGGCTCGGCATCGAGGGTCTTCCTCTCGGTGCGCATCGGGATGTACTCGTTCTTCGCCCAGGCCTCGGTGAACGCCTCGTAGTGGTCCGAGAAGATGTTGCCCGACTGGCCGCCGGAGTGGATGTAGAGCGACTTCTCCAGGTCGGACAGGTCGTAGATCGCGCGCAGGCTCGCCGCATGGCGGTTGGCGAAGGGCTGCGCTTCGTCGTTCAGGTTGTTGCGCCCGGCGTTCACCGTATAGGCATCGCCGGGGGAGGGCACGCGGATGTCGAAAAACCTCGCCAGCAGCGGCTGACGGCCGAAGGGGCGGTGCTCGTGGCGCGCGGCGTGCGCTTCGCCCCAGCGCCAGCGGAGCTGGTCGCTGCCGTGGCGTCTTGCGAGGTCCGCAAGCGCCGCCTCCAGCGATAGCGCGAGCAGTTCTTCGCAGGTTTCCACCGCGGGCGTGCGCACGTCGTCGCACCAGCGCGCGAGGGCCGGATCGCCCGACAGGACATTGCCGAGGAACACGGCGCGCGAGAGCCAGTTGGCGCGGAATGCCTCGCCCAGTTCGTCGGCGTAGATCGCGCGCGTCAGCTCGCGCCACCAGGCCCAGGCGATGAGCGGTTCGCTGCGCTCCGGCGCCATCGCACCGTCCCATTGCGCGAGCAGGGCCAGCGCCTTGCGCGCTGCTTCGCTGCGCGGCCGCGCGGCGAGCAGCTGCGGCAGCAGCTCGCGCATCGCGAGCGACACGACATCGGCCTGGATGCGCGCAAAGCTCTGCGCCGTGTGCTTGGGCGTGGCATCGAGCAGTTGCTGGATGCGGTCGGCGCGATACGGCGGCTGCCAGTCCGAGCTGATGAAGTGCGCGTAACCCGGCGGGATAATGCGATGGTTCGCGGTGACTACCGCGCCGCTCGCCGGATTGAGACTCTGCGGCAGCTGCTCGAACGGGACATAGCCGTCCCAGTCGTATTTCGCCAGCCAGCCCGGCGCCGGCGCCATGCCTTTCAGGTCGTTGGCGGGTTTCCTCACCGGCACGCGGCCCGCGGCGACGAAGCCGATGTTGCCTTCGACGTCGGCATATACCATGTTCTGCTGCGGCGACTGGAAGTCGCGCGCTGCCGCGAGAAAGCCGTCCCATTCGCGGGCGCGCGCGAACCTGAGCGCGGCCTGCATGCTGCGGTCGTCGTCGGCGAGCGCGGTCCAGGCGAAAGCGATCACGTGCCCGCGCGGCGCCGCGTCCTGCGCGGCGCGCAGCACGTCCGAGATCACCGGGCCATGGCGCGAAACGCGCACCTGGAGCTTCTCGGGCTCGGCGCCCTTCACCCGGATCGTCTCTTCGATCACCCGGAACCGGCGCGGGCCCTCGGGCGCGAGGTAGCCGCCGCTGGCGTCCAGCTTCTCGATGTAGAGGTCCTGCACGTCGGGCCCGGTGTTGGTGAAACCCCAGGCGATGCGCTCGTTGCGTCCGAGAATGATTCCGGGCACGCCGGGCAGTGTCGAGCCGATCACGTTCGCGCCGGGTACCGAGATGTGCGCGAAGTACCACACCGGCGGCGCGGTGAGCCCGAGATGCGGATCGTTGGCGAGCAGCGGCTTGCCGCTCGCGCTGCGCGCGCCGGAAACCACCCAGTTGTTGGAGCCCAGGCCGTCGTTGTCGGGAGCAAACTGCGCGAGTTGCACCGCGTCGCGCTCGAGCGTGCCGTAGAGTTCCTTCAGGTCGGCAATCACGGGCGGCTGCTCGCCGGGATAAGGCGGCAGGATCTGGTGGATGCGCGCGAGCGGCAGCGTCCTCGCGAGGCTCATCCTGAGCAGTTCGTTTCTGAAGTTGCCGCCAAGATCCCATGCCATCATCTTTGCCCAGCCGATCGAGTCGGCCGCGGTCCAGGGTTCGGGGCGCGCGCCGGTGAGCCAGAATTCCAGCGGCAGCACCGGGCCGGAGGCGAGAAAGGCGTTCACGCCCGCGGCATAGGACTCGAGGAGTTGGCGCGTCTCGGCATCGAGCACGCGCAGGTTCGCTTCGGCCGAGCGGCGCACGCCGAGCGTGCGCATGAAGCGATCGGATTCGAGCGCGCCCGCGCCGACCAGCTCGGCCACGCGCCCGGCGGCAATGCGCCGGCTCATCTCCATCTGCCAGAGCCGGTCTTGCGCGTGCACGTAGCCGAGCGCGAAGCTCGCGTCCTCGAGGTTTCCGGCGAAGATGTGCGGTATGCCGTAGGGGTCGCGCACAACCTCCACCGCAGCGGCGAGGCCGGCGAGGCGGATCTCGCCGCTGGTCTGGGGCAGGGACTGGCGCAGATGGAAGTAGGCCCCCGCCAGAAGCACACCCGCGAGTGCTGCCGCGAGGGCCGTCAACCGGGCGGCAAATCGTAACCAGCGTCGCATTGCGGGAAGAATACCCCGATCAGGCCCTCGCCCGGTCCGCCCTCTGGAAATGCCGCACTGCCACAAATCTGATATGGTGAGGGCGGATGCTGTACAAACTGTACGAAACGCAGCATGTGCTGCTCGGACCTTGGCGACATGCCGCAGAGGCCGCGCGCGGTTGGTTCGGGCACCCGTTCAGCCCCTTCGCCTACTCCCCGATCGCGCGCAGGGTCGCCGCCTCCAGCGAGCTGTTCCTGCGCGTCACGCAGCGCTACGAGAAGCCTGCCTGGAACATCGACAGCACGACCATCGACGGACGCGAAGTCGCGGTCGACGCCGTCACCGAACTCGAAAAGCCGTTCTGCAGGCTGGTCCATTTCCGCCGCGCCATCGAAGGGCCCCGGCGCGGCCGCCGCAACGACCCGCGCGTGCTGCTGGTGGCGCCGCTCTCGGGCCACCACGCGACGCTGCTGCGCGATACGGTGCGCGAACTGCTGCCCGATCACGAGGTCTGGATCACCGAATGGGTGGACGCGAGGATGGTGCCGCTCAGCGCGGGGCCGTTCCACCTTGCCGACTACGTGGACTATGTGCGTGAGTTCATCACGCTGCTGACGGACCCGCAGCGGCCGAACCTTAACGTGATCTCCGTATGCCAGCCCACCGTGCCGGTGCTCTGCGCGGTCGCCCTGATGGCGCAGGAAAACGCGCCCGCATCCCGTTGCCTGGCGCCAAAGACGATGGTGATGATGGGCGGGCCGATCGATGCGCGCAAGAGCCCGACCGCGGTCAACAACCTCGCCACGCGCAAGCCCTACTCGTGGTTCGAGCAGAACCTGATCCAGCGCGTGCCGGACAGATATCCGGGCTACGCGCGGCGCGTCTACCCCGGATTCCTGCAGCACCTCGGCTTCGTGGCGATGAACCCGGACCGCCACATGAACGCGCACTGGGACTATTTCAACCACCTGCTGAACGGCGACGGCGATTCGGCCGAGAAGCACCGCGATTTCTACGACGAGTACAACGCGGTGCTCGACCTGCCTGCCGAGTACTACCTCGACACGGTGAAGGCGGTGTTTCAGGATTTCGCACTGCCCAAGGGGCGCCTGTTCATTCGCGACCAGCTGGTGCGGCCGCAGGCGATCCGCGACACCGCGCTCCTCAGCATCGAAGGCGAGCTGGACGACATCTCCGGCAACGGCCAGACCGAGGCGGCGCACCTGCTGTGCTTCAACATTCCGGCCGAGCGGCGCGAGCACTACGTCGCCCCGGGGGCCGGCCACTACGGCATCTTCTCCGGCCGGCGCTGGCGCGAAACCATCTACCCGAAGGTCAAGGACTTCATCCGCACGCACGGGTGACGAAAAGCGGGCGCGCGGCCCGATTTTTCAGAGCTAGAGCTCGTAGCGCGAGCCTTCCTTTTCCATCACCGTCCTCTCGACCAGGTCGCGCGACAGCGTCGGTGCGAACAGCTCGATGAAATCGTAGGCGTAACGCCGCAGGTAGGCGCCGCGCTTGATTCCCAGGCGCGTGGTCGAGGAGGGGAAAAGGTGCGCGGCATCGATCGCGCGCAAATGCCGGTCGCGTTTCGGATTGAAAGCCATGGCGGCCATGATGCCCACGCCCAGCCCGAGTTCGACGTAGGTCTTGATCACGTCGGCATCGAACGCGGTCAGAACCACCTGCGGCGCGAGGCCGCGCTGCGCGAAAGCGCGGTTGACCATGGAGCGATTGGCGTAGGCGAAGTCGTAGGTGACGATCGGGTACTTGGCGACCGCCTCGAGCGTGAGCGGCGCGACCTTCAGCAGCGGGTGCTTGGGCGGCACCACGATGCAGCGGTTCCACCGGTAGCAGGGGAGCGCCACCAGCCCGGCGTGCTCCGCGATATGCTCGGTCGCGACGCACAGGTCGGCTTCGCCCCGGGCCACCTCCTCGGAGATCTGGGTCGGGTTGCCCTGATGGATGAAAAGCTGCACCTTCGGGTAGCGGCGCTTGAACGCGGCCACCGCCTTCGGCAGCGCGTAGCGCGCCTGAGTGTGGGTAGTCGCGATCGTCAACGTGCCGAGCTTCTCCCCCGCGAAGTCCTCTCCAGCGCGCTTCAGGTTCGCCGCATCCGCAAGCATGCGCTCCGCGATTACGATCACCGCGCGCCCGGGTTCGGTCACCCCGACCAGACGCTTGCCGTTGCGCACGAAGATCTCGATGCCGAGTTCCTGCTCCAGGCTCCTGAGCTGCTTGCTGATGCCGGGCTGGGAAGTGTGCAGCGCCTCTGCGGCCGCCGAGACGTTGAGTTCCCGGCGGGCGATTTCGCAGGCGTAGCGTAATTGCTGAAGTTTCATGCGCTTAGTTAATACTGTTCAGTTATATCATCGTAACATAACAGTCTTTTGAGAAATATGGCCTGCCGCGTAATCTGCGTGGCGCGATGTACCTCTACGACCATATCGACCAGCGGCTGGTGGACGAGCGCGTGGCGCAGTTCCGCGACCAGACGCGGCGCTTCCTCGCCGGCGAGCTCTCGGAGGATGACTTCAGGCAGCTGCGGTTGCGCAACGGCCTGTATGTGCAGCGCTATGCGCCGATGCTGCGCATCGCGATTCCCTACGGGCTGCTGTCCTCACGCCAGCTGAGGAAATTCGCCGACATCGCGCGCCGCTACGACCGCGGCTACGGCCATTTCTCCACGCGCCAGAACCTGCAGCTCAACTGGCCGAAAATCGAGGACGTGCCCGAGATCCTCGCCGAGCTCGCCACGGTGCAGATGCACGCGATCCAGACTTCCGGCAGCTGCGTGCGCAACATCACCGCGGACCACTTCGCCGGCGTGGCGCGCGACGAGATCGTCGATTCCTTCGTCTGGTGCGAGCTGATCCGGCAGTGGTCCGCCCTCCACCCGGAGTTCAACTACCTGCCGCGCAAATTCAAGATCGCAGTCAGCGGCGCGGTCGCGGACCGGGCAGCCACCTTGGTTCATGATATCGGCCTGCATGCAGTAAAAAATTCCGATAACGATGTCGGATTCCGGGTAATTGTCGGCGGCGGGCTGGGGCGCACGCCGATCATAGGCCACGTGATCCGCGAATTCCTGCCCTGGCGGCACCTGCTGACCTACCTCGACGCGATCCTGCGCGTCTACAACCGCTACGGCCGGCGCGACAACATCTTCAAGGCGCGCATCAAGATCCTGGTGAAGGAGCGCGGCGTCGACAGCTTCCGCGAGGAAGTCGAGGCGGAATGGGCGCATCTCAAAGATGGCCCCGCGACCGTGGTCGAAGAAGAGGTCCGCCGGATCGAGGCCCGATTCACCCGGCCGCACTATGAAAAGCTGCAGGACATCGCGTACCCCGATGTGAAGACCTCGTTCACGGCCTGGCGCAAGCGCAACGTGCACCCGCACAAGCAGCCGGGCTACGCCGCCGTCACGCTATCGCTGAAAAAGACCGGCGTGCCGCCGGGTGACCTGACTTCGGGGCAGATGGAGCGGATCGCGGAACTGGCCGACCATTACTCGCTTGGCGAGCTGCGCGTCACGCACGAGCAGAACCTGGTATTCGCCGACGTGCGCCAGGCCGAGCTGCACGGCCTGTGGCAGGAGCTTCGCGCGCTCGGTCTCGCGACGCCGAATATCGGATTGCTGACCAACATCATTTCCTGCCCGGGCGGCGATTTCTGCGCGCTGGCGAATGCCAAGTCGATACCGGTGGCCGAATCGATCCAGCGCAGGTTCGATGATCTCGACTACCTGCACGACATCGGCGAGCTGGATCTCAACATCTCGGGCTGCATCAACGCCTGCGGCCACCACCATGTCGGTCACATCGGCATTCTCGGCGTCGACAAGAACGGCGCCGAGTGGTACCAGATCGAAATCGGCGGCAACCAGGGTGCGACCCGGACAGGCGTAACCCCGACGGGCGAGATCGGCCGGCCGCTGCATGCGTCCCTGGGCAAAGTGATTGGCCCTGCTTTCGCGCGCGCCGAGGTCCCGGACGTGATCGAGCGGCTGATCGAAACCTACCTCGAGCGGCGCGACAGCCAGGCCGAGCGCTTCGTCGACGTGGTGCACCGCCTCGGCATCGAACCTTTCAAGCAAAGCGTCTATGGCAACCCTGATCAAAGAACGACGGATCGTCGACGAGCCCTCGCCGCCGCCTGACCTGGTGGTGCTGCAGCCGACCGACGACCCGGCCGTGCTTGCGGGCAGGCTCGGCGGGCCGGGCGCACAAATCCGGGCGGTCGCGGTGAACTTCCCGAAGTACGCCGATGGCCGCGGCTACTCGATCGCGCGCCTGCTTCGGGAGCGCTACGGTTACACCGGTGAGCTGCGCGCGGTGGGCGAGGTGGCGCGCGACCACCTCCACGCCATGGCGCAATGCGGCTTCGATGCCTTCCAGCTGCGCGCAGGCGAGGACGCGCAGGCGGCGCTCGCCGCGTTCGGCGACTTCAGCGAGAGCTACCAGGCCACCGCGGCGCGGCCGCAACCGCTGTTCCGCCGGCGCGCGTGAGCGGGGAAACGATGGCTCCGGTCCTTTGCTAGCGGCGCCTGAACCCGAGCCAGAGAGCGTAGAGCGCGAGTCCCGCGAAGCAGGCAAGCGACCACTCGGCAATGGAGAAGCCGAGGAACCGCCAGTTTACCTCCGCGCACTGTCCCGAACCCAGAAACAGCTTCTCGAGCAGGCGGCGAAGGGGAAAATTTTCCATCATGAAGAACAAATCCGGGCCGCACGCAGGGACTTGATCTATCGGAAGATGCTGCAGCCAGACCTGGCGCGCCGCGACACCGAAGCCGCCCAGCGCCAGAACGGCCGCAATGGCGCAATAGACCGCATTCCCGATCCTTTTCGGGCCATGCAGAGCGGCAATGACGAATACCACGATCACGCCATAGTAGAAGCCGCGCTGTACGAGGCACAGCGGGCAGGGGTCCTGGTTGTCGAAATACTGCAGGTAGTAACCGAAGCCGAGCAGGCCCGCGCAGGCAAGCGCAGGCGCCGCATACAGAAGCCGTAGCGGCATCGACTGCGGGTTCATGTCGCCTGCACGATGCGCTCGCCCGCCGGGACAACCCGCTGGTCCAGCGCAGCCTGCAGCGTCGGCGCGATGTGGTCGGCTTTCAGGGTCGCAAGTTTCATGGGATTTCATTTTAGAAGAAGGCGCGCGGCTTGCGCCGCGATTTCATCCAGCGACATGCGGCCGCGGGGCCGGTACCACTGCGCGGCCCAGTTGACCGCGCCGAGCACGAACAGGCGCGCCATCTGCGGGTCACCGGCGATCAGCCCGGCGCGCGCGAGTTCGTCGAGCATCCTCTGCCAGAGCGAGTCATAGCGGTCTTTCAGCGCGATCACGCGGCGCCGGTTCGCGGGGGTGAGCGAGCGCCAGTCGTAGAGCAGCACCGGGATGAAGTCGTTGCCCTCCTCGAGGATGGTACCGAGGTGGGAGCGCACCAGGCGCCGGAATTTCTCCGCTGGCGGCAGCCGTTCGGCGAGCACCGCTTCGGAGCGGCGCAGGCCCTGGGCGAGGCCTTCCTCCATCACCGCGAGCAGCATCTCCTGCTTGTTGGGAAAATGGTAGAACGGGCTGCCCGAGTGCATCCCCGCGGCGGCCGAGATGTCGCGAATCGTGGCGCCGTCGAAGCCCTTCTCGCGGAACAGGCGCGCGCATACGCCCAGCAGTTCCTGGCGACGATTGCCGCCGGTTTGAACTTTGTTACGCGGTTTTTTCACGAACCAGGCGAGGCAAGTCTTGCGGTGCTTCTATTTCCATTCTTAACAATTGGGCGGCGACGCTCTTGCCGAGGTTGTCCATCCGCAACGACCGCGCCGCGCCGCCCTGCAGCGCGCCGTTGAGCACGATTTTCAGCGCCAGAATGTTGTCCAGCGGCCAGAGTTCGACCGCTCCCGTGGCGAGCGCGGCGAAGTGCGCGGCGAGGCGTTCCCTCGTCACCTCGCGCTTGAGCACCGTATAGGTTTCGGCATCGTAGGCAAACAGGCCGATGTCGGCGCGATCGGCCTTGTCGCCCGAGCGCGCGTGCGCGATTTTCCAGAGGGGCGTGCGGATCAACTGCGGCATCAGATGCTTTCGATTTCCATGCTTATGTTTTTTTCCACGAGTTCTCGCCGGACCAAAGTCGGCCAAATGCCCAACAGCTCGGTTGCGGGTTGCACGCCTTTCAGGCTGCCGGCGAATGGCGGGCCGGAGAGTCCCAGCCAGGGAAACAGGCGGCCGTAGCCGTCGGCGACCCGCTGGTCCCGTGTCCGGATCGTCATGCGCAGGAAGCATTCGTTCAACTGGTCGCGGTAGGTCGGATCCGCGTTATCGCCGAGCAGCGAGTCGTAGCCGATGTATTCGACGTTCGTTTCCTCGACCGCCCAGCCGCGCTCGGTTACCAGCGTGCGGATGATCTCGGCGCTCTTCTCGCACTTGGCGTAGGCCTCGGGCCAGGCAAAACCGATCGTCCCGGTGCCCATCCAGCCATCCTGGTAACCGGCGACGATCTTGAGCGCAGCCGGCCGCGCCGCGCCAGAGGCGCCGGAGATCCGCACACGGTCGCCGCCCTCGTCATCGAACTTGAGCGTGCCCATGTCGAGCACCACATCGGGTGAGAAATAGGCGTGCGGGTTGTGCACTTCGTAGAGCAGCTGCTGGCGGATCGTGTCGAAGGAAACCCGGCCACCCGTTGCGGGGGGTTTCGTGAACAACGCGCTGCCGTCCTCGGCCACTTCGGCGATCGGATAGCCGAGGTGCGCATAGTCGGGAACCTTGGCCCATTCGCCCGCCGAGCCGAAGTTGCCGCCCGATCCCTGGCCCGAGCATTCGAGCAGGTGGCCGAGGGCGAGGCCGGCGGCAAGCCGGTTCCAGTCGTCCCAGTGCCAGCCCAATTCGTGCGCGAGCGGGCCGAGCGTGAGCGCGGCATCCGCCACTCTGCCGGTGAGCACGATGTCGGCGCCGCGCGCGAGGGCCTCCGCGATCG
>Ga0154760_1007_pt2 | contig 21569 bp, 18 predicted proteins | sample Rifle2008BG16ft_FD_105768 | JGI IMG/M metagenome (GOLD analysis project Ga0154760, IMG submission 105768) | Betaproteobacteria bacterium RBG_16_66_20
TCGCGCGTCGCCCGGCCGTTCTCCTTCGTCAATCCGCCCCAGGACCCGGTGCTGGAGTTCTACGGCGTGATCGTGCCCGGGGGGCCGCTGTCGCCGCGCCTGGCGCGGCTGGCGAACGGCGACGCGCTGTTCGTCGCCGACAATCCTTCGGGCTTCCTCGTGCTCTCGGAGCTTCCGCCCGCCGAGGACCTGTGGCTGGTCGCAACCGGCACCGGGATCGCGCCGTTCCTGTCGATCCTGCGCACCGAGGCGCCCTGGCAGCGCTACCGGCGCGTGATCCTGGTGCACGGAACGCGCCACGCGAAGGAATTGGCATATCAAGACATGCTCAAGGCAGTTGGCCGTGCACATGGGGACCGTTTCATTTCGATCAAATTCACAACCAGGGAAAAAGCGCCCGATGCGCTGCAAGGCCGCATCCCCGCGGCAATTCGCGATGGCCGGCTCGAAGCGGCGGGCGCTCCCATCAGCGCCGAACGGTCGCAGTTCATGCTCTGCGGCAACCCCGACATGCTGAAGGACGTCGCGGCGGCGCTCGCGGAACGGGGCCTCAGGAAGCACCGCCGACGCGCCCCGGGCCAGATTACCGTGGAAAGCTTCTGGTGAACCTAAGGGCCGTTTTCGTATTTCTCCTGCTGGCGGCCCTCCAGGGCTGCAGCGTGACGCGCATCGCCTACGACAACGCCGACGTGTTCCTGCGCTGGCAGGCGAACAGCTATTTCGATTTCCGCGGCGAACAGTCCGAAGAGCTCGACCACCGCCTAGCGGCATTCCTCGCCTGGCACCGGGCCAAGGCGCTGCCCCAGTATGCACAGCTCGCCGAGGACGCCTCCGCGCGCATGCTTCGTGGCGTCAAACGCGAGGACCTCGAATGGGGTTACGATGCGGTGCAGGCCCAGATCCGGGAGGCACTGGGCGCGGCCGCGGCGGAGGCGGCCGGGCTGCTCGACCTTCTCGGCGCGGACCAGATCACCCATTTTGAGCAGCGGCTTGCCGAGGAGAACCGCAAGTTCGCCAAAGAGCAGGTGCAAGGCACCGTGGAACAACGCCAGCAGCGCCGTGTGAAACGAAATGTCGAGCGCCTCGAGGAGTGGTTCGGCTCGCTCAGCGATGCACAGCTCGAGCGCGTGCGGCGCTATAGCGCGCGTGCGCCGTTTTCCGCCGACCTGCGCGAGCGCGACCGCAAGCGCCGCCAGGCGGAGCTGCTTGCCATGCTGCGCGCGCGCGAGGCGAAGCAGCGCCTGGCGCGATGGGCCGGGGCCTGGGACAGCGGCCGCGAACGCGCCTACGCCGAGGCCTCGCGCGCGACCCTGGCCGAATATTTCGATCTGCTGCTTGATCTGGATCGCATGCTGACCCTGGAGCAGCGCGAGCATGCGGCGATGCGCCTGAAGCGCTACGCCAGCCTGTCCGAATCGCTGGCCCGGCAATGAGCGAGCGCAACGCCTTCGAGGACAGCGTGCCGCCGCCCGGCGTCGGGTCCCCGCCCGCGGGCTATGCCGGCCGGCCGCGCGACGCGCAGCTCGAGTACAAGGCGATTCTCGCCAATGCTTCCATCGGCATCGCCTTCACCCGCGACCGCAAATTCACGCTCTGCAATCCGAAGTTCGCCGAGATGTTCGGCTGGGAGGCCGATGAGCTGATCGGGCAGCCCGGCGACGTGGTGTATCCCTCGCGCGAGAGCTACGAGGCGATGGGCGCGATCGCGATCCCGGTGCTCGGCGCCGGGCGCCAGCTCGACCTCGAGTGGGAAGTGCGGCGCAAGGACAATTCGACGTTCCTGTGCCGGATGATCGCCAAGGCGGTGAGCGCGACCGACACGCAGAAAGGCACGGTCTGGATCGTCGAGGACATTACCGAGCGCAAACGGCGCGCCGACGAAGTGGCGCGGCTGCTGCACGAGCATAGCGCGATCCTGGAAACCGCCTCGATCGGCATCTGCTTCGTCCGGGAGCACGCCATCGTGCGCTGCAACCGGCGCATGGAGGAAATGTTCTGCTTCGCGCCCGGCGAGCTGAACGGCAAGTCGACCTCGATCCTGTACGCGGGCGACGAGGACTTCGCCCGGGTGGTGGAGGGCTATGCGGAACTGGCGCGCGGCAAGACGCACTCGCACGTGCTGCCGGTGAAGCGCCGCGACGGTTCGGAATTCTGGCAGCGCGCGACGGGCCGGGCGATCGATTCGGGAGACCCGGCGCGCGGCTCGGTCTGGCTGTTCGAGGACATCACCGAGCAGAAGCGCGCCGAGGAAGACCTGCAGCGGGTGCTCGCCGAGCAGCAGGCGATCACCAACAATGCGATGATCGGGATCGCCTTCCTGCGCGACCGGAAAATCATCCGCTGCAACCGGCGCTTCGAGGAACTGTTCGGCTACGCGGCCGGCGAAGCGGTCGGCATGTCGTCCCGGCAGTACTACTTCACCGACGAGGAATACGAGGCAACCGGCCGCCGCATCCGGGAGGTCGCGACCGGTGACACGCCGACCTTCGAGCAATGGCTGCGGCGCAAGGACGGCTCGGGCTTCTGGTGCCGGCGCAGCGGACGCGCGCTCGAGGCAGGCAATATCGCGAAGGGCTACGTCTGGCTGTTCGAGGACATCACCGAGCGCAAGCGCGCCGACGATGAAGTCCAGCGCATGGTGCGCGAGCAGGACCTGATCCTCGGCAACGCCGCCGTGGGCATCGCTTTCGTGCGCGACAGGAAGATCCAGCGCTGCAACCGCTTCCTCGAGGAGATGGTCGGCGCCGAACCCGGCGCGCTAGTGGGCCAGCTCTCGAAGGTCCTGTTCGCGAGCGAGGAAGACTGGAACGAGAGCGGCCGGCGCGCCTACGGCAAGTCCGCGCCGGGGGAAACGCACGACGCGGAGTGGCGCTTCAAGCGCGCCGACAGCTCGACGTTCCTGTGCCGCATCCGCGGCCGGCGCATCGATGCGGGCGGCAGCGAGCAGGAATGGATCTGGAGCTTCGAGGATGTCACCCTGGAACGCGAGGCCGAGGCGCGCGTGCAGCGTGCGCTCGCCGAGCAGGAACTGATCCTGACCAATGCCACCGTCGGCATCTCGTTCGCGCGCCAGCGCGTGTTCCAGCGCTGCAACCCGCGCTTCGAGGAAATGTTCGGCTACGCGCCGGGCGAGCTGACCGGCCAGAGCACCGAAATCCTGTTCCGCTCCCGCGAGGAATTCGAGGCAGCGGGCGCCGCGATGTACCCGCAGCTGGCCACCGGCAGCGCCTACGTTTCCGAGCGCGAACTGCGGCGCAAGGACGGCAACAGTATCTGGTGCAAGATCGTGGCCAAGGCGATCGATCCGGCGCATCCGGCGGAGGGGGCGATCGGAATCTACGACGACATCACGGCGGCGCGCGCGGCGCGCGAATCGCTGGAAGCCTCGCGCGACGCACTCGAGCGCGCGGTCGCCGAGCGCACCGATGAACTGCAGGCCGCGAACCTGCGCCTGCAGGCGGAAATCGCGGACCGCAGGCAGGCGGAAATGCGCGCCCAGCACCTCGCCGACCACGATGCGCTCACGGGCCTGCCCAACCGCCGCCTGCTCGAGGACCGGCTGACGCAGGCGCTCGCGCTCAGCCAGCGCAATCGCAAGCAGACCGCGGTGATGTTCGTCGACCTGGACCGCTTCAAGATCATCAACGACACGCTGGGTCATGCCGCGGGCGACGTGGTGCTCAAAGAGGTCGCCGAGCGCCTCGAGAAGCAGCTGCGCGAGGTGGACACGATCTGCCGTCTGGGCGGCGATGAGTTCGTGGTGGTGCTGCCCGAGATCAAGCGATCGTCGGATGCCGCCAACGTCGCGGTCAAGATCCTCGAGACGGTGTCGCAGCCGTTCACAATCCAGGAACGTGAGCTCCATATCACGCCGTCGGTCGGGATCAGTGTGTTTCCGGAAGACGGGCGCGACACCGAGACGCTGATCCGCAATGCCGACGCGGCGATGTACCACGCCAAGGAGACCGGGCGCGCCAACTACCAGTTCTTCACCGAGCAGATGAACCAGTCCGCCTCCAAGCGGCTCGCGCTGGAAGGCGACCTGCGCCAGGCGGTGCTCAAGGGAGAGATGCGCGCGTACTACCAGCCGGTCGTCGATCCCGCCACCGGCCGGGTGGCGGCGCACGAGGCGCTGCTGCGTTGGCAGCATTCCTCGCGCGGCATCATCGGGCCCGCGGATTTCATCCATCTCGCGGAGGACACGGGGATCATCATCGGGCTGGGCGAATGGATTCTCGCCGAAGCCTGCCGCTGGGGCGCATTTATCGGCACCGAGCGCGGGCTGCCGGTGAGCGTCAATCTCTCGTCGCGCCAGTTCAACGACCCGAAGATCGTCCAACTGGTGACGCGCGTGCTCAAGGACTCGGGCTTGCCGCCGCAGCTGCTGGAGCTCGAGATTCCGGAGGCCGTGGTCATGCAGCAGCCGGACTTCGCCTGCGCAACGCTGAAAAAACTGAAAGACCTCGGCGTGCGCCTGACGCTGGACGATTTCGGCACCGGTTTCTCGGGCGTCGCGCACCTGAGGCGCTTCCCGGTGGACCGGCTCAAGATCGACCGCGCGCTGGTCTCGAGCGTGCAAAAGGACGCCGACCACAACGCAGTCGTCGCCGCGATCATCGGCCTTGGCCACGCGCTCGGCCTCAAGGTGGTGGCCAAGGGCGTCGAAACGGAGGTGCAGAAGGCGATGCTGCTCGCCTCCGGCTGCGATTACCTGCAGGGCTTTCTCACCGGCGCGCCGGTGGATGCCGATACCGCCGCCAAAGACTACCTCTAGTAACAGGGGAACCGAGGTTCCCCCGTTACCCCCTCCCGGCTCGCGGCCGCCGCTGCAGTTCTCGCATGCCAACGGCTTTCCCGCGTCCTGCTACGCGGCGATGCTGGCGCCGCTCGCGCGCAAGTACCGCATCGGCGCCATTGACGCGATCGGTACCGACCCGCGTTACCCCGTGACCGAGGGCTGGCCGCTGCTGGTCGAGCAGCTGATCGCCGCGCTGGAGCGCGACTGGCGCGGCGAGCCGGTCTGCGGCGTGGGCCATTCGCTGGGCGCCTACCTCACGTTTCTCGCCGCGGCGAAGCGCCCGGAGCTGTTCCGCGCTATCGTGATGCTGGATGCGCCGGTCATCGGCGCGGTGAAGGGGCGGCTGCTGGGCGCGACCAAGCGCATCGGCATCGTCGACCGGGTGACGCCGGCGGGTGCGACGCGCGATCGCCGCGCTGATTGGCATAGCCGTGAGGAGGCGAAAGCGCATTTCCGCACCCGGAGGCTATTCCGGCATTTCACCGGGCAGTGTCTGGAAGACTATGTCCAGCATGCCCTGACAAGAAAGGACCATCAGTTCAGATTGAAAATAGACCCGGCGGTCGAATACCAGATCTACCGCACCATTCCGCACGACATGAGCAGGCAATTGCGCCATTTGACGGTGCCGGCGGGCTTCATCGGCGGCATGCATTCGGACGTAGTGCGCCGGGTCGGCATGTCGCTGATGCGCGGCCGCAGCTTCCTCAAGCGGCGGGTGCCGGGCGGGCACCTGTTCCCGTTCGAGCATCCGCGCGAAGCGGCGGCCGCCGTGGATGAACTGCTGCAGGAACTGGCGGGCTGACGATCGCCCGCCGCCGGGAATGGATCCGGCGCGTGCGTGTTAACGTAATGGTCGGCAGAATGCAGAGGAGCTGAATATGAGAATTCGGTTGAATAGCGTCTTGATTCATGCATTTGTGACGTCGCTGTTCACTCTAGGGCCGGCATGGGCGGCCGATACGCCCAAGCCCGAGCCGAAGGACCCGGCAATGGAGCAGGCCCAGGCCGCGATCGACAGGCAGGACTGGGCCGGCGCCCAGAATGTGTTGCGCGGCGCCGTGGCGGGCACCCCGCAGAACGCCGATTACCACAACCTCTACGCCTACTCGATGCGCAAGGGCGCGAAACCGAGCATGGATCTCGTCTTCCGCCATTACAACGAGGCGCTGCGCCTCGATCCAAGGCACCGCGGCGCGCACGAGTACATCGGCGAGGCTTACCTGATGTCGGGCAACCTGGCCAAGGCCAAGGAGCACCTCGCGCAGCTCGACAATCTCTGCACCTTCGGCTGCGCGGAATACACCGAGCTGAAGAGGGAAGTCGCCGCCTACGAGCAGCAGCACGCGAAGAAGTAGATTGATTTCGCGCCGACCGGGTGCGCATGTGACGCGGCGTCCGAATTTCGTCTTCATTCTCGCCGACGACCTCGGCTACGCCGATTTGGGCTGTTACGGAGGGCGTTCGAAGTGTTCGCCCGCGCTCGACCGCATGGCGCGCCAAGGGCTGCGCTTCACGCAGGGCTACGCCAACTCCTCGGTCTGCTCGCCGACGCGCTTCGCGCTGATGACCGGGCGCTGGCAGCACCGCCTGCGCGGCGGCGCCGACGAGCCGATCCGCAGCAACGCGCGCGGCAACGCCGCGCTGGGGCTGCCGCCGTCCCATCCGACGCTGCCTTCGCTGCTGCGCGATGCGGGCTACGCCACCGCGCTGGCCGGCAAGTGGCATCTCGGCTACCCGCCGCACTTCGGGCCGCTCAAGAGCGGCTACCAGGAATTCTTCGGCGCGCTGTCCGGCGGCATGGACTATTTCACGCACCGGGACACGGCCGGAGTGCACGACCTCTGGGAGGGCGAGAAAGAGGTTGCGCTGAAGGGTTATCTTACCGATCTGATTTCCGAGCGCGCGGTTGAATTCATACGGCGCAAACGCCGACAGCCGTTTTTCCTCTCCGTACACTACAACGCGCCGCACTGGCCCTGGCTGACGCGCAAGGACCAGGCGGAATCGAAGCGCATCGGGAAGATCTACCACTTCGACGGCGGCTCGGTCGCGACCTACCTCACCATGATCCGCCACATGGACCAGGGAATCGGACGGATTGCGGCCGCCTTGAAAGCAGCCGCGATTGACGCCAACACCATTGTCGTCTTCACCAGCGACAACGGCGGCGAGCGTTTCTCGGACACCTGGCCGCTCGTCGGCAAGAAAATGGACCTGCTCGAGGGCGGCATCCGCGTGCCCTACATCGTGCGCTGGCCGGCGAAAGTGAAGCCGGGCGGCGTCACGGCGCAACACGCGATCACGATGGATTGGGTCGCGACCTTCCTTGACGCAGCCGGGGTGGAGCCGGACGGGAATTACCCGCTCGACGGGAAAAGTCTGTTGCATGTGATGCAAAAGCCGAAACAGACGTTTGCCCGCGACCTGTTCTGGAAGATGCTCTACCGCAACCAGAAAGCGATGCGCTCGGGGGACTGGAAGTACCTTTCGATCGAGGGCGACGAGTTCCTGTTCAATTTATCCAAGGACGAGCGCGAGCGCGCCAACTTCGGCAAGCGGGAGCCCGGCAGACTCGCGCAAATGCGCGCCCGCTTTTTCGCCTGGGAAGAGTCGCTGCCGAAGCACCCGGACGCCACGTACTCCGTGCCGGCCACGAACGCCGACCTCGTCATGCCCTCCGGCTAGCGGCGCGGCGCCCGCCCCGCTCAGCCCGCGAGCTGCTGGTCCAGCCGGTGCAGCACCTGGTAGCAGGGCAGCACCTGCGCCACGCTCGCGTTGGGCTCGCGCCTGTCGCGAATCGCGGCGACGAACTCGCGGTCCTGCAGCTCGATGCCGTTCATCGACACGTCGACTTTCGAGACGTCGATCTTCTGCTCCTTGCCGTCGACGAGGTCGTCGTAGCGCGCGATATAGGTGCCGCTGTCTCCGATGTAGCGGAAGAACGTGCCGAGGGGGCCGTCGTTATTGAACGACAGGCTCAGGGTGCAGATGGCGCCGGTGCTGCTTTTCAGCTGGATGCTCATGTCCATTGCGATGCCCAGCGCCGGGTGGATCGGGCCCTGGATCGCGTTCGCCTTCACGATCTCGCCGCCGGCCTGGTACTGGAACAGGTCCACCGTGTGCGCCGAGTGGTGCCACAGCAAATGGTCGGTCCAGCTGCGCGGCTGGCCCAGCGCGTTCATGTTGCTGCGGCGGAAGAAGAAGGTCTGCACGTCCATCTGCTGGATCTTGAATTCGCCGGCCTTGATCTTCCTGCGCACCCACTGATGGCTGGGATTGAAGCGGCGCGTGTGGCCGCACATGGCGACCAGGCCGGTTTCCTTCTGCAGCTTCACCACCGCTTCGGCGTCCGCCAGGCAGTCGGCGAGCGGAATCTCCACCTGCACGTGCTTGCCCGCCTTCATGCAGGCGATCGCCTGTGCGGCGTGCATCTGCGTCGGCGTGCACAGGATCACGGCGTCGACCTCCTGGATGGCGAGGCTTTCGGCGAGGTTGGTGGTCGCGTGCCTGACGCCGAACTTCGCCGCCACTTCGCGGGTCTTGTCGAGCATGCGGCCGGCCAGCGAGACGACTTCGACGCCGTCGATCTTCGCCAGCGCTTCGAGGTGCTTGAGGCCGAAAGCGCCGGCCCCTGCGAGTGCGACCTTCATGGGTCCTCCCTGGCTATGGCACGTTCTCGAGGATCAGGCTGCCGATCGCGGTGTTCGAGGCCGGCACGTGGTAGAAGCGGTGCGCGACTCGCGGCGGCTTGTCGCTCATCGCGCCGCGCGCGATCAGCCACATCACCAGCTCGATGCCCTCGGAGCCCGCCTCGCGCACGTACTCGATGTGCGGCATCTGCGCGAGCCCCTCGGGGTCGGCGATCAGCCGGTCGAGGAAGTCCTTGTCGAATTTCTGGTTGATGAGCCCCGCGCGCGGTCCCTGCAGCTGGTGGCTCATGCCGCCGGTGCCCCAGACCTGCACGTTCAACGGCTCGTCGTAGGACGCGACCGCCCTGCGGATCGCCCTTCCGAGCTGGTAGCAGCGCCGGCCGGAGGGCACCGGGTAGAGGACCACGTTGACCGGGAACGGAATCACCCGGCAAGGCCAGGCCTGCGGCTGCCCGCACATGAGCGTCAGGGGCACCGTCAGCCCATGGTCGACCTCCATCTTGTTCACGACCGTCAGGTCGAAGTCGTCCTGGATCACCGATTGCGCGATGTGCGAGGCGAGCTCGGGGTGCCCGAACACCTTGGGCACCGGCCGCGGGCCCCAGCCCTCGTCGGCCGGCGGGAACTCGGCGGCGCAGCCGATGGCGAAGGTGGGAATCATCTCCAGGCTGAAGGCGTTGGCGTGGTCGTTGTAGACGAGGAGAATCACGTCCGGCCGGTTGGCCGCGAGCCACGCTTTCGCCGGCTCGTAGCCGCCGAAGAGCGGCTGCCAGTAGGGCTCACCGGTCTTGCCGAGGTCGGCCGCTACGCCAATCGCCGGAACGTGCGAGGTGTAGACGCTTGCCGTGATGCGGGCCACTATTTTCTCTCCCCGACGTAGCGGTTGCCTTCGACGGAACGGCCGCCGCGAAGCATCATGTTGCGATACTCCTCCTCGCTCATGCCGGTCATGCCCGCCGCCATCTGCTGGTAGGTCTTGCCGTCGGTGGCGCCGATCTTGGCGAGGAAGTAGATGTTGCCGCCCAACGCGATGCAGCGGTTGAGGTCGCGCGCCATGACCGCCTGCTTCTGTTCCTCGGTCATCGGCCATTCGTCGAGGTAGGCGCGCTCGTTCGCCTTGAAGCGCGCGCGGTTCTCGGGCCTCATCAGCGACATGCAGAACTGGTTCAGGTGAAAGCCCTTGCGCGACTGTTCGGCGTCGAAGATCGTCGTGCCGGGCACGTCCAGGTAGGGTTTATCCAGAGCCATCGCTAGGTTTCCTCGGGCCAGTACAGGCGCATCGGATTGTCGACCAGCAGTTTATGCTGGAGATCAGGGGTGGCCGCGATCTGCGGGATGAAATCGACCAGCAGGCCGTCGTCCGGCATGTGGTCCTTGAGGTTCGGGTGCGGCCAGTCGGTGCCCCAGAGCACGCGGTCGCGGAAGGTCTCGACCAGGAGCCTCGCGAACGGCACCACGTCGCGATAGGCGTGCCGCTCGCCGTTCAATGCCGGCGGGCCCGACAGCGACAGGCGTTCCGGGCAGGTCACCTTGGACCAGATATTGGGATGCTCGCGCAGCATCTTCACGAACAGCTGGAACTCCGGCCCGCCGACCGGCTTGCTGACGTCCGGCCGCCCCATGTGGTCGACCACCACCGTGGTCGGGAGCGCGGTGAAGAACTCCCAGAGCCCGGGCAGATCCACCGCCTCGAAATAGATCACGACGTGCCAGCCGAGCGGCGCAATGCGGCCGGCGATCTCGAGCAGCTCGTCGCGGGGGGTGAAATCGACCAGCCGCTTCACGAAATTGAAGCGCACGCCGCGCACGCCGGCCGCATGCATCTCCTGCAGCACGGCATCGGTGACGCCGCGTTTGACGGTCGCGATTCCCCTTGCCCTGCCGTTCGAATTCCTGAGCGCATCGAGCAGCGCGCGGTTGTCGCTGCCGTGGCAGGTGGCCTGCACGATCACGTTGCGCCCGATTCCGAGATGGTCGCGCAGCGCGAACAGCTGGTCCTTCGAGGCATCGCAGGGCGTGTACTTGCGCTCGGGCGCATAGGGAAACTGCGCGCCCGGGCCGAAGACGTGGCAGTGCGCGTCCACCGCGCCCTGCGGCAGCCGGAAGCGCGGCCGGCAAGGTCCGGCGTACCAGTCGAGCCAGCCGGGGGATTTCTGGAACTCCATGCTTGTCGGTTTTCTCGGCGGAACCGGCGGCCGGGCCTCAGGCCGCCTCTTCGAACGGCATGCCGGCGTATTGCTCGGCCAGCGCTGCCTCCGCGTGGTGGGAAGACGACACATATTGTAGCTCGAACTCCTGCGCGCGCTGGTCGAACTCGCTCATCCCGGGGAAGCGATGCAGCAGGTTGGTGAGCCACCACGAGATGCGCACCGAGTTCCAGACGCGGCGCAGCGCCATGTCGCTGTAGCCGTCGAGCAGCGCCGAAGATCCCCGGCCGTAGAACGCCTCGAGCGCGCGCGACAGGTAGAACACGTCCGACACCGCGAGATTCAGTCCCTTCGCGCCGGTAGGCGGGACGATGTGCGCGGCGTCGCCGGCGAGGAAAAGCCTGCCGTGGCGCATCGGCTCGGCGACATAGCTGCGCAGCGGCGCGATGGATTTTTCGATCGACGGCCCGGTGACGATGGCGTCGGCCAACTCGCGAGGGTAGCGCGCCTTGAGCTCGGTCCAGAAGCGCTCGTCCGGCCAGTTCCCGGTGTTGTCCTCCAGCGGCACCTGGATGTAGTAGCGGCTCAGCGTCGGGCTGCGCATCGACGCCAGCGCGAAGCCGCGCGGGTGATTGGCGTAGACGATCTCGGGCAGCGGCGGGGTTTCCGACAGGATGCCCAGCCAGCCGAACGGATACACCTTCTCGTACTCCCGCAGCACGGCGGGCGGGATCGCCCGGCGCGAAACGCCGTGGAAGCCGTCGCAGCCGGCGATGAAGTCGCAGTCCAGGCGCATCGATGCGCCGCGATGCCGGAACGTGACATGCGGCTTGTCCGAGGCGACGTCCACCGGCCGGACGTCCTCGGCCTCGTCCAGCACTACTGCCTTGCGCCGGTCGGCCGCAGCGAACAGGTCTTCCTGGATGTTGGTCTGGCCGTAGGCCATGAAGCGCTTGCCGACGTGCTTTTTCACGTCGATGAAGAAGCTCGCGCGTCCGGCCCAGACGATCCTCATGCCGTCGTGCGCGTGGCCTTCGCGATCCATGCGCTCGCCCAGACCGTTCTGGCGCAGCACCTCGACGGTGCCGGGCTCGAGCACGCCCGCGCGGATGCGCGAGAGCACGTATGCGCGGCTGCGCTGCTCGAGCACCACGCTCTCGATGCCTGCGCGGTGCAGGATCTCCGAGAGCAGCATGCCGGCGGGGCCGCCGCCGATGATTGCCACCTGCGTTTTCAGCGCAACGATCCTGTTTCTCAGTCGATGGTCTTCAGTTCGGCCTGGGTTCTGTGCTGCAGGCGCGCCCAGCCGATGTCCACTTCGCGCTGCAGCGCTTCGATCTCGTGTTCCTCCAGGTTCCGGTAGCGGCGCTGGGCGAGCAGGTAGTCGCGCACCGGACGGGTCTTCTGCGCGGTATTGAGGGTGTAGCGGTAGCCGTCCTCGACTTCGTAGAGCGGGAAGACGCCGCTCTCTACGGCGAGCCGCGCAACCTTGATGCCCTGGTCCTCGGGCACGCCCCAGCCGTCGAGGCAGGGAACGAGCAGCACCAGGAGCCGCATGCCGCGCAGCGCTTTCGCCTTCTCGACCTTGCGCGCGAGATCAGGCAGGAACCCGGCGGTGGCGGTGGCGGCGTACGGTATCTCGTGCGCGGCCATGATCTCGATGAGGTTCTTCTTGCGGCTCGACTTGCCGGCGGGAGTCGATCCGGTGCGCGCAAAATGCGGCGTCGAGGAGGACTTCTGCGCGCCGGTATTCATGTAGCCTTCGTTGTCGAAGCACACGTAGAGGATGTTCTCGTTGCGCTCCGCGGCCGAGGACAGGCACTGCAGGCCGATGTCGTAGGTGCCGCCGTCGCCGGCGAGGACCACGACATGCGTCTCCTGCTTGCCGCGCGCATCGAGCGCGCGGCGCAGTCCCGAGGCCGCTGCCGCGCTCGATTCGAGGCTCGGCTGGTAGACCGGGATGCGCAATGCGCTCATCGGTTGCGCGCCGGCGATGATCGCCATGCACGATGGCGGGATCACCGCGACGGCGTCCGGTCCGAGCGCGGAAAGCACGTGGCGCGCCGAAAGAGCGTCGATGCAGCCGGGGCACGCGGCGTGGCCCGAGCACAGCACCGGTTCTTCGGGGAGGTCGAGTTTTTCCAGGCGCATCAGTTTGCCCATACCGGTTCGGCCGCCGGCTCGCGGTTGCGCGCAGCGAGCGCGAGGTCGACGATTTTCTGCGGCGGCACGTTGACGCCGCCCACGCCGGCGAGCAGGCCGTGTACGCGCGGCGGCGAGGGCATGCCGTAGAGCGCCGCGCGCAGCTCCTGGTGCAGCACGCCGCCGGCGCCGGGAGAGAAATTGCGGTCCAGCACGAGCACGTCGCGTACCCCGCCGAGCGCGGTGCGCAGCGCCGCAAGGGGGAGCGGACGGAAAAGCCGCACTTTCACGAGCCCCGCCGCGTGACCGTCCGCGCGCAGCGCGTCGACCGCTTCGCGCGCGGTGCCGCACATGCTGCCCAGGCTCGCGATGACGAGTTCGGCGTCCTCGCAGCGGTAGCGCTCGATCACGCCCCAGCCTCGGCCGGTGGCGCGCTGCCATTCCTGATCGGCTTGCGCCGCGATCGCCGGCACGCGGTCCATCGCCGCGCCGATGTCCTGGCGGTGGCGGCAATAGAGGTCCTGGCTGACGACGTTGCCCCAGGATTCGCCGCGCTCGGGATCGATGAAGTGCTGCGGCGCGTAGGGCGGCAGGTAAGCGTCGATGAGCGCCTGCGCCGGCAGTTCCACCGGCTCGAGGGCATGCGAGACGTAGAACGCGTCCAGATTGATCATCACGGGCAGGAACACGCGCTCGGCGATGCGGAAGGCCTGGATCACGCTGTCGAGCGCCTCCTGGGCGCTCTCGACGTAGAGCTGGATCCAGCCGGTGTCCCGCTGGGCGAGACTGTCGGTCTGGTCGGGCCAGAAGGCCCAGGGCGAGGCGATGGTGCGGTTAACGTTTGCCATCACGATGGGGGCGCGCGCGCCGCTCGCGTAGTGCAGCAGCTCGTGCATCAGCATGAGCCCCTGCGAGGCGGTCGCGGTGAACACGCGCACGCCCGTGAGGGAGGCCGGAATGCAGGCCGCCATCACCGAATGCTCCGACTCGGGCGTCAGCATCTCGGCGTCGAGCTCGCCCGCGGCGTGGAACTCGGTGAGCAGCTCCAGCACCGGCGTCTGCGGCGTGATCGGATAGACCGGGATCACCTTCGGCCGCGAGAGGCGCGCGCCCCAGGCGACCGCGTGATTGCCGGTGAGCAGCACCCGCTTCGCGCCCGCGTTCATCGTCGCGCCCTCATCTCCGTTGCTTCATTTTCGTTCCTCACGCATGGCGATCGACCCGGTGGGGCATTCCTGCACGCACAGGCCGCAGCCCTTGCAGTAGTCCCCGGCGACCGCATAGCCGCCGGCGACGCGGCGTATCGCCATGTCCGGGCAGTAGTAGTAGCAGTTGTCGCAGGAAATGCAGCGGCCGCAGGAAAAGCAGCGCGCCGCTTCGGCGAGGGCCGGTTCCATTTCCAGGCCGAGCTGGACTTCGGCATGGCCGCGCAGCCGTTCGGCGGGCTCCAAATGGGCGCGTTCGGTGCGCGCCGCATGCGGGTAGTAGTAGGTGTTGATCGAATCCAGCGAGGCGTGGATTGCCGCAGGCGGCAAGGCTTGCCGGGCGTCTTCGCTCGCGGCGCTGCGCGCCTGCAGCCGCCGGTCGATCGCGAGCGCCGCACGCCGGCCCATGCCGATGGCGTGGGTTACGAAGCGCGCCGTGCTCGCGACATCGCCGCCCGCGAACACGCCGTCGCTGCCGGTGGCGCCGCTGGCATCGGTCCAGAGAAGCGCGCCAGCGGCGCGCGCGAGTGACTGCACCGCGGCGAGATCCGGATCCTGTCCGATCGCCGGGACGACCGCGTCCGCGGCGAGCGTGAATTCGCTGCCCGCAATCGGCGTCACGCGGAACTCGCCCTGCAGCGGGCCGGGTTCGAAGATCACGCGCACGCACTCGAGCGCCACGCCCCCGGCGGTGCGGACCGCGGTGCGCAGAAGAGCGCCGTCCAGGAGCGCGACGCCTTCCTCCTTCGCCTGCACCACCTCCTCGCGCTGCGCGGGCATCTGCGCTTCGCGTTCGAGCGCGAGCAGGCTGACTTCGCATCCGGCGCGGCGTGCGCTGCGCGCGACATCGATCGCGGCGCTGCCGCCGCCGATCACTGCAAGGCGCGCGCCCAGCGCCGGCGGGGCGCCGGCGTTCGCCTGCGCGAGGTAAGCGGCGCTGTCCATGACCCAGGGCGCGGCGTAGTCGAGCTGCGCGAGCCGCTTCTGGCGGCGCGCGCCCATCGCGAGATAGAGCGCATCGAATCCGGCGCGCAGTCGTTCGAACTCTGCGGCCGTTTCGAGGGCGACCCCGGTGCGCACCTCGATCCCGAGGTCGAGCAGGCGGGCGATTTCGCCGTCGAGCACCTCGCGCGGCAGCCGGTAGGGCGGAATGCCGTCGCGCAGCAGGCCGCCGAGCTTGGGCTGCGCTTCGAATATCGTCACCGCATAGCCGCGGCGCCGCAACTGATAGGCGGCCGAAAGCCCGGAGGGCCCGCCGCCGACGATCGCAATGCGCGCTTTGCGCGCGACGGGCGCCGGCTCATGATGCCAACCCTGGGCGAGCGCCCGGTCCCCGACGTAGCGCTCGAGGGCGCAGATGGCGAGCGGCGCGTCGTAGGCGCCGCGATTGCAGGCGCTTTCGCAGGGATGGTGGCAGACGCGGCCGACGATCGCGGGGAACGGATTGTTATCGGTGAGCGTGAGCCAGGCGCCGTGCCAGTCGCGCGCCAGGGCCTGCTGCATCCATTGCGCGATCCGGCCCTCGACCGGGCAGGCAAGATGGCACGGCGAGGGCGGCTCCTGATAGACGGGCAGCGCCGCGCGCCAGGTGCCGGTCTTCAGCGACTCGGTCGTGCCGGTGGTCCAGATGGGCGGCGTCAGCGTGATGCTGTTCATGCCGCGGCCCGCTGCAATTGCTCGCCGATTGCGCGGTAGCCTTCGAGGCAGGCCTGCGAGTTCTCCTGACCGCTCTTGGGCGCGGCATCGGCGATGGTGCGGCTCAGCGTGTCGAGCGCCGGTGATTCGAGCGCGCGCGCGAAAGCGCCGAGCAGGGCGGAATTGACGATGCGCCCGAGGCCGTTGCGCTGCGCGATGGCGAGCCCGTCCACCGGCAGCACCCGGTAGCCGGGCAGCTCGGAGGCGAATTCGCCGCGCGGGCGGCTCGAATTGACCACGATGAGCGCGCCGGGCCGGGCCGAGGCGAGGAATTTGCCGGCGAGCAGGCTCGCGTCGAAGCACAGCAGCGCATCCGCCTGCTCGATGTCGCAGCGCACGCGGATCGGCCGGTCGTCTACGCGGATGAACGAGCTGACCGGCGTGCCGCGCCGCGCGCCGCCGTAGGTCGCGAAGCACTGGACTTCGCGCCCTTCGGCAAAAAACGCCATGGCGAGCAGATTGCCCGCCAGTTGGGCGCCCTGGCCGCCGCGGCCGGAAATGACGATCTGTAGCGTGACGCTCCCTCCTTGGCGATCGAGAATGCGCCGCCCGGGCGAGCGCGCCTTGCGATACGTCAAGAAAAGCGCCTTTTTGGATCGCCTTTTGCCGCCGGCCGTCAGCGCCGCGGCGGCAGCGCGAGCATCTCGAGCGCGGAGAAATCCCCGGTGATGGCATCGGGCGGATGCTCGGGCGGAAAAATCCGCACCAGCTGCAGCGGGTCCCACTTGGCGCCGTTGTAGAAGATCGCCCGTACCCCCGCCTGGCGCGCGGCGATGACGTCGGTGGTGCTGTCGCCGATGAACCAGACCGCGGGGCCCGCGCGCAGCCCGAGCACCTCCAGACCGCGAAGCACCATGTCCGGTGCGGGCTTGCGCCGCGGCACGTCGTCGCCGCACACCAGCACGTCGAACAGATCCTCCCAGCCGCTGCCGTCCACGCGGCGCAGCTCGCCGCTGAACAGCGCGCGGCGCCGGTTGGTCAGGAGACCGGTGCGCAGGCCCGCGGCGCGCAGCCGGCCGAGCATGGCGCGCACGCCGGATTCGAAGGGATGCACGGCGCCGACATGGCGCGCGTAGCAGCGGTCGAAGGCGTCGTGCGCCGCGTGCTTCGCGTCGGCATCGGCGCCGAACAGGATCTCGAAGATCTCGGTGCGGGAGATGCGCCGCGCCTGCTTGACCTCGGGCGGCAGGCTGCGGTGCGCGCGCACGTGCGCCACCAGCGCCTCGTGCTCGGGCAGCCGCGCGCCCCCGGGCCGCTGCAGCCGCGCCTCCAGCCCCAGCGCCCCGAGCTGCGGCAGCATCTCCTCAACCGCGCGGTACATCGCCTCGAAGGTATCGGCGAGCGTGCCGTGCCAATCGAAGAACAGCGCTTGCGGAATTCCGAGGCGCGGCATGGCTAAGCGAACATGCTGCACTGCAAACATGGTTGCGCATTGATCTGGGGCAATACAGTTTCACGGCGTCATACGAAAATCCACGCCACCCCTCTTTCCAACGGAGGATCACATGGAGGATCAGGAGCGAAGCGGGACCGAATGGATATCGGCATTCCTGGAGTGGACGTTCAGCGAAAGCGATCGCAGCCCGGCTGAATTGCGTGCGCACACCGATACGCTGATCGCGAGCGAGGCCTTCGGAGAAATCGCGGAGGCGTATCTCGAATGGATCGATGCGGCGCCGGTTGCCGCGGCCGCAGTGCGGTCGCGGTTCGTTCCCGATCGGCCGGCGGTCGAAAATGGCGGCGATGCGCCGGGATTGTCGCGCGAGGGCGTTTTGCTGATGGCCTTGCGCACCGAAGCGGATTGCGTGCACATGCTGCGGCAGGTTCTCGAGGCGGACGGTGCGGCACCCGCTACCCTGCAGTTGGCTTTCGAAGGGCTGGAAGATGCGCAACGATTGCTGGAAGGCGAACAACGCGCATGGCACGCTTTGATGGACATTCGCGACGAAGGCTGGACGACGCCGGAGCGGCTCTGGTCGAGCGACTTCGACCAGGAATGGCCTGCCGCCCTCGAAAGTGTCGCGGCGGAGGTGCGCGCTCTCGCGGGCAAGATCCTGGCAATGCATCCGCATTGAGGTGCGGGGGCCGGCAACCGCCGCCGGCTCTCAACGTCCTTCGAGTGGCTGCGGAGCAGCCCGAAACTTCAGGCTGTCCGCAGTTCATTCGAACCCCGCTTAGGGCCTCGAGCCGAATTACACCAGTCAAGTTGCCGCCAGACTCCTGCGGCTTCCTGCTTTGCAGCCCAGGTCAGCTGGCCCTGTCTCCGGGCTGCCTCGATTCGCGGGGATGCTAGCTAACTACTTCTTTTTCTTGCCTTTTTTCTTGGCTTTTTTCTTCGCCATTTGTTGCTCCTTTAGGAGTTGGGGGAACGATCACGCCCGGTCCGTTCATCTGAATGGACGAGCGATCCAACCGCCGGGGCAAGCCCCGACGCCTTGAATTCCGCGCGCGCTTGCGTCGCGCAAGCAAGCCGGCCTGCAAAAAAGAATTGTGTGGGTGAAACCGAAGGAGCTAGAAAGGCCTTGCGCCGCGCCAGACTTCCGAGCCGGAAGCAAGAAGCGATACGAGCGCCGTATGCGACGTTTCGTATTGAACTAGGCAAAGCTGAATGATTCGAAGCCAGTCACGGATACGATTAATACTCCACTGTCGCGCGTAATGCAAATGCGCTGCCGCGAATTTTGATCAGGAACTCGAAAGCGGACGTGTCGATTCCTGATCGGCAAGCCGCGGCGCGGCCTGTGTGTGATGCGCGCTTCGGTGCCCACCTTACTTGTTGCCATAGCCCCCGCCGCCGGGCATTTCGGCGATCAACCGGTCGCCTGCAGGGACGACGTAGGTCTCCTTGCCGGGCAGCACCCTGCCGCTTGCGAGCGTGATGCGGCCGACGCGGCCGTCGCCGCCGCCCGAGCGGCCGCGCGCCGGGTTGTGGCGCCGCTCGAAGGTGGCGCAGGCGATGCTGAAAGGCGCGGGCTCGGTGCTTTCGATTTCGATCACCGCGCCCAGGCCGCCGCGCTGCTTTCCTTCGCCGCCCGAGCCCTCGGCCAGCTCGCGCCGGCGAAACAGGAGCGGCGACTGCGCTTCGGTGATCTCCACCGGGATCGAGCCGACGCCGCTCGGGAAGGCGGTGGTGGAAAGACCGTCCTTCGCCGGGCGCGCGCCCATGCCGCCGATCCCGATCGAGATCACGTTGAACCGGGTCGCCTCCGGTTTCGCGCCCTCCAGTTGCGGCCCGCCGGCGAGGCCGAGCACCCACATGCTGCCCGCGCCCTCGGCGGGGATCCTGCCGCCGAGCGGCTCATCGAAGCAGCCGAACACCAGCTCGGGCAGCATCTGGCCGATGACATGCCGTGCGGTTACGGCCCGCGGCCGCAACGGGTGGACGATCGAATCCTCCGGGCAGGCGACGGTCACGACTTCGAGGGAGCCCGCGTTGTTCGGGATGCCCGGCGCGACGATGCATTTCACGCCGAAGGAGGTATAGGCGTCGGTATAGCACTTGGGCGAATTGATGCCGAAGCGCGACGCAGGCGATGTACCGGCGTAATCGACATGGACGCCGGATTCCGAGACGGTCAGCGCGGCGCGCAACGTGATCGGCGCCTCGTAGCCGTCGAGCTGCATCGAAGCGCTCCAGGTGCCGCGGGGCAGCCTGCGCACGGCCGCGCGCATCGAATCGCGCGAGGTGGAGACGATGTATTCGCCGAGCGTATCGAGATCGCCGAGGCCGAACTCCTCCAGCATCCCGGCCAGGCGCCGCGCCGCCACCTCGTTGCACGAAACCAGTCCCAGCAGGTCGCCGCGCACCTGCATCGGTTCGCGCACATTCCCCATCAGGATCGCGAACAGCGTTTCGTTGCGCCTGCCGGCCTCTATCAGCTTCATGTGCGGGACGTAGAGGCCTTCCTCGAAGACCGAGGTCGCCTCGGCGACGAAACCGCGGCCGCCGATGTCGATGACGTGACAGGTGGATGCGAAAAAGCCGATCAGTTTCCCTTTCAGGAACGCCGGCGTCACGGTGACGAAGTCGAAAAGGTGCCCGGTGCCCATCCATGGGTCGTTGGTGACCAGCACGTCGCCGGGCTTCAGGGACTGCGCGGGGAAGCGCTCGAGGAAGTGCGCCACTGCGGTCGCCATGGTGTTGACGTGCCCTGGCGTCCCGGTGACGGCCTGCGCGAGCATCCGGCCCCTGGTGTCGTAGACGCCCGCCGAAAGGTCGCCCGCCTCGCGCGTGATCGGCCCGAACGCGGTCTTGAGGAGCACATTGGCCTGCTCCTCCACCACCGCGATCAGGCGGTTCCACAGGATCTGCCGGACCAGCTGTTGGCGGGCGTTCTTCTTCACGGCGCTCATGTTTGGTTCTCCAGAAGGAGGTGGCCGGCCGCGGTCACGCTGCAGCGCCAGCCCCGCGGCACCAGCGTGGTGGTCTGCGGCTCAATCGCCAGGGCCGGTCCCGCGAACTGCATTCCCGGCGTGAGATCCCTGCGCAGGTAAGTGGGAATGGGTCTGCTGGTTCCGGATTTCGGGTCGAAGACTTCACGCTTGCCGCTCGCGACAGCTTTGGCCTTCTTTTTCTTCAACGCGTTCTTGGTCTTCAATTCCCTTGAAATCGTCGACACGTTCACCGACCACGTCAGGAATTCCACGGGCACGTCGGAGATCCTCAGGCCGAACTGCTGTTCGTAGCGCGACTCGTATTCCGCCCTCAGTCTTACCGCGTCTTTTGCGTCGAGCGCGCGAGCCGGCAGCGGCACGGAGATTTCGTGGCCCTGGCCGAGGTAGCGCATTTCCACGCCGCGGCGCGTTTTAAGTTTCGCGCCGAGGGCCCCCGCCGCGACGATGGTTTCGGCCTCGTTTTGCATTTTTCCCAGAATTTTATTTATCCGTGAAACTTCAAAAAAATCATCCCGCAGCTGCAGGCTGCGCACCAGCTCGAACGCGACCGGCGCGCGCAGGAAGCCCACCGCCGAACCCACGCTCGCGTCCACCGGAACGAGGACCCTGCTCATGCCGAGCTTCGCGGCGAGGCGCGCGGCGTGCAGCGGCGCGCCGCCGCCGAAGGCGATCATGGTGCAGCGCTCGGCCGCCTTGCCGCGCTCGATCGCGTGCACGCGCGCCGCGCTCGCCATGTTCTCCTCGACGATCTCGCCGATCCCGGCCGCGGCCCAGCTGGCGTCGAATCCCAGAGCCGCGCCGAGTCTTCCGACCAGCGCGCGTTCGGCCGCCGCGCGGTCCAGCTTCAGCGTGCCGCCGGCAAACGCGTCGGGATCGATGCGCCCGAGCGCGACGTTGGCGTCGGTCACCGTCGGCTCGCTGCCGCCGCGTGCGTAGCAGGCGGGACCGGGCTCGGCGCCGGCGCTCGCCGGGCCGACCTGGATGCGCTTGAGCTCGTCCAGCCGCGCGATCGAGCCGCCGCCGGCGCCGATCTCGACCATCTCGGTCACCGGGATGCGCACCGGCAGGCCGCTGCCCTTCAAGTTGCGCCAGACGCGCGCCACCTCGAACTTTCGCGACTGCTCGGCGCGGCCCTGGCCGATGAAGCAGATCTTGGCGGTGGTGCCGCCCATGTCGAAGGAGAGCACTTCGTCGAGTCCGTTTTCGCGCGCCAGGCCCGCCGAGAGGATCGCGCCGCCCGCGGGGCCGGACTCCACCAGCCGCACCGGGAAGCGGCGCGCCGTCTCGAGCGTGGTGAGGCCGCCGCCCGAGGTCATCAGATAAAGCGGGCAGCCGAAGCCGCGGCGCTTCAGTTCGGCCGCGAGCCTCGCGAGGTAGCTCGCCATCAGCGGCTGCACGTAGGCGTTGGCGCAGGCGGTGGAGAAGCGCTCGTACTCGCGGATTTCGGGGCAGACCGCGGAGGAAAGCGTGACCGGGACGCCCGGCAGGGCGGCCGCGAGTATTTCTTCCGCCTGTTTTTCATGGCAATCATTCA
>Ga0154760_1010_pt2 | contig 21044 bp, 23 predicted proteins | sample Rifle2008BG16ft_FD_105768 | JGI IMG/M metagenome (GOLD analysis project Ga0154760, IMG submission 105768) | Betaproteobacteria bacterium RBG_16_66_20
CGACAGCGCGAGCCGGGCGAGCGCGGCGCGCTTGCGCTGGCCCTGCGACAGGTACCGGGCCGGCAGATCCGCGAGGCGGGCGATGCCGAGGCAGTCGAGGGCACTCTTGATTTTCGACTCGGAGATTTCCAAACAGGAAATCCGGGAAGAAAATTCCAAATTCTCCAACACCGTGAGCTCATCCTTTACCGCGGCGGCGTGCCCGAGGAACAGCATCTCCCTGCGGTATTCGTCGCCGATCGCATTGCCGCGCCAGCGCACTTCGCCCTCGGCCGGGCGCGTAAGCCCGGCGAGCGTGCGCAGCAACGTGGTCTTGCCGCTGCCGTTGGCGCCGCGCACGCGCAGCAGGCCCCCGGCTTGCAGCGCGAAACCCAGATCCGAGAACAGGCGCAGCCCGCCGCGCTCGCAGGCGAGCGCCGTTGTCTCAAGCATGCCGCTGATTTTACTCGGGAACCTGCGCGCGCTACGGGATGCGAGCCTGCGGTACCCGGCGCCGCGAAAAGTAGTATCTTGCGCCCCATGCAAAACCGCTGGCTGGTTCCTTTTCTCAACCTCGGGCACCTGCTTGACCACCTCGCCATGCTGGTCTTTCCGACCGCGGTGGTCGCAATCGGGCGCGAGTGGGGCCGGCCTTACTCCGAACTATTGCCGCTGGCGCTGGGCAGCTTCATTGCGTTCGGCGTCTGCGCCATTCCGGCGGGCTGGCTCGCGGACCACTGGAGCCGCTACAAGGTGATGGTGATGTTCTATTTCGGCATCGGTGCGTCGCTGTTCGTGACGGGCTTCGCGCAGTCGCCGTGGCAGATCGCGGCCGGACTGACGGTCACCGGCGCCTTTGCCGCCATCTATCACCCGGTGGGCATCGCGATGCTGGTGGCATCGCCCGTAAACATGGGCAGCGTGCTCGGCTGGAACGGTCTGTGGGGCAATCTCGGTCTCGCGTCCTCCGCGCTCCTCACCGGCGCGCTGGTGGACCTCGCCGGCTGGCGTGCGGCCTTTTTCGTTCCGGGAGTTCTGTGTATGGTGGGTGGAATCGGTTTCCTATCGCTGGTGAGGAACCCCGGCAGCGCGAAAAAGACCTCGAAGTCGATCGGGCTGCACATGGACGCCCGCATGATGGCACGCATATTCTCGGTCCTGCTCATCGCCACCGCCTGCGGCGGGATCATTTTCAATTCGACCACGATCTCGATGCCCAAGGTGTTCGACGAGCGCCTGCAGGCGCTGACGCAGACCAGCTTCGGCATCGGCCTGCTGGTTGCCGTGGTCTACACCATGGCCGCCTTCGCCCAGGTGCTGATGGGCGCGCTGATCGACCGCACCGAGCTGCGCCGCTTGATGATCGGCGTCGCCCTGGTGCAGGTCCCGCTGCTCTTTCTCGCCGCGAACCTGCAGGGCTGGGCGATGCTGGTGGCGGCGCTGTTCATGATGCTCGCGGTGTTCGGGCAGATCCCGCTGAACGACGCCATCGTCGGCAGGTACGTCGCCGACGAATTCCGGGCACGCGTGCTCGCGGTGCGCTACGTGGTGTCGCTCGGCGTGGCCGCGGTGGCGGTGCCGATGATCGCGGCGCTGCATCGCACCGAGGGCGGCTTCGGCAATGTGTTCTTCGTGCTCGCCGCGCTGGCGGGTGGCATGCTGCTCGCCTCGTTCTTCTTCCCCTCGCGCGCCGAACTGACCGCGGAGAAGGATAAATTCTCTAGCCGGCAGGCCCAGGCCGCCTGAGGTTCTCCCAGGCGCGCTTGGTACGCTGCGCGCGGATGCCTGCCGCGACCTTGAGGAGTTCCCGGTCGCGCTGCCAGCGTTCCGCTGCGGGATCCGGCGCTGCGGCTTCCCAGAACTTCTCCGCCTCGTCGAGCAATCCGGAACCAATGTTCAGCGCGCCGGCGAGAGCGATGTGCGTTTCCGCTTGCGCGGCTGGCATGTCGGCCAGCTTGCTGAACGCGGCGAGCAGCGCCGACAGCCTCTCGATCCAATTCTCGGGCCAGGACAGCCGCTGCGCCTCGCGCATGAGGTAGGCGAGCACGGCGGCCTGGACGTGAATGTCCTCCACGGTGCGGAACGGCTTCACGTAGTCGGCGTAGCCATCGCCCGGGAGTATTTCGGATTCTCTTATTCTCAAATTCTCGAATTGAAGCTGCGCGTGGGGGACTTCGGGCACGAATTTCGTCTGCGGCATGGCCTGGATGGTCAATCCCGGAGCGCCGGAGGAAACCCTGACTACCTTGATCGCGGGTCTTTCTCCCGCCGCGGCTTCGTCGCGCGCAGCGACGAAGAAGAGCGAGCCCGCGGGTCCAAGCGTCGTCCAGCGCTTGGCGCCGTTCAGCACCCACGCGGCGCCTTCCTTGCGCAGCGAACTCCTGATCGCCTTCGGGCTGTTGCCGTCGGCTTCGGTCACGCAGAGCGCGCAGATGCGGTCGCCGGGCGCTTCCGGGAAGAGCGCGCGCAGCGCGGCCTGGTAGCCGGACGCGAAAGCCCAGCCGACCCGGTCGGCGACGAAGCCGCCGACGATCGCTTGATGGATGGTCGCCGGGTGCTCGGCGGCGATCGAACGGTGGCGCGGCCACCACTGCGCGACGCGCTCGCAGGGTGCGGCAGCGGCCTGCGAGGCGGACAGCTGCGGCAGCATTCAGGCGAGCGCGGTCGGTTGCGGCGCCGTGTGCTTCAGCCGGTGCTTGCCGGTGAACGCCAGGTAATGCCTGCCACTCGCGCGGCCGATCATGGTGAGGCCGACCCGCTCGGCGATCTGGTGGCCCATCTTGGTGAGACCCGAGCGCGAGACCAGGAACGGGATCCGCATCTGCGCGCACTTGATCACCATTTCCGAGGTCAGCCGCCCGGTGGTGTAGAAAACCTTGTCCGAGCCGTCGATCGCGTCGAGCCACATGAAGCCGGCGATCGCGTCCACCGCGTTATGCCGGCCCACGTCCTCGACGAACATCAGGATTTCGCCCTGCCGCGTCGCGAGCGCGCAGCCGTGCACCGCGCCGGCCTGCTTGTAGATGGTCTCGTGCTTGCGGACCTTCTCGATCAGGACGAAGAGCTCCGCGTCGCCGAGCGTCAGGTCATTGCGCAGCTTGACGTCGTCGATCTCTTCCATCAGGTCGCCGAACATGGTGCCCTGGCCGCAACCGCTGGTCACGGTGCGCTTGCCGATCTTTTTCGCAATGTTCTTCCCGGCTTTCCTGGTGGTTACGGCAACGGCATCCGTTTCCCAGTCGACCTGCACCGCAACGATGTCCTCGATCGAATCGGCCAGGCGCTGATTGCGCAGATAGCCGATGGCGAGCGCTTCGGGCGCGTGGCCCAGCGTCATCAGGGTGACGAGTTCCCGCTTGTCGAGGTAAAGCGTGAGCGGGTGTTCGCCGGCGATTGCGGTCGGCACCATCTCGCCGCGCTCGTTATGGGCCTCGACCTCGAAGGTCGCGGGCCGGGCGGCGTCGGTGAGCCGCGGACTGCCGGGCCTGGGCTTAGCCGCCAATGTAGGACATCTCCACTTTGCGCTGCTGCGCGCGCATCTCTTCGGTCTGGGCGGTGCGAATCTCCGAGTAGCGGTCGTCGCGCAGCCGCCAGACCGCAGCGATGCGGTCGCGGAGGTCGTCGTCGCTGGCGCCGCCGCGCAACAGTGCCTTCAGGTCGTGGCCCTGTCGCGCGAACAGGCAGGTGAAAAGCGAGCCTTCGGTGGAAAGCCGCATGCGGCTGCAGTCGCGGCAGAAGGCCCGCGTCACCGAGGAGATGACCCCGATCTCGCCGGCGCCGTCCCGGTAGCGCCAGCGCTCGGCGACTTCGCCGCCGTAGTTCGCCTCGGCCTGCTCGAGCGCAAAGACCGCGGCAATGCGCCGCAGCACTTCGGCCGACGGGATGACGTCGTCCATGCGCCAGCCATTGGTGCTGCCGACGTCCATGTATTCTATGAAGCGCAGGATGTGGCCCCTGCCTCTGCCGTCGGTGCGCCAGTGGCGCGCCGCGTCGACGATCTGATGATCATTCGCGCCGCGCTTCACCACCATGTTGATCTTGATCGGCGCAAACCCCGCATCGGCGGCGGCGGCGATGCCCTCCAGCACCCTTGCCACCGGAAAATCGGCGTCGTTCATGGCGCGGAAGGTGGCCTCGTCGAGCGAGTCCAGGCTGACCGTGATGCGATTCAGGCCCGCGTCCTTCAGCGCGCGCGCGTGCTTGACCAGGGTCGCGCCGTTGGTCGTCAGCGTGAGATCCGCGCCGAGCGGTGCCAGCATCCCGACGAGGGTCGCCAGGTCCTTGCGCAACAGCGGCTCGCCGCCGGTCAGGCGTATCTTCTTCACCCCCAGGCCGACAAAGACGCCGGCCAGGCGCACGATTTCCTCGAAGCTGAGGAGCGCGGCGTGCGGCAGGAACTTGTAGTCGGCGTCGAACACTTCGCGCGGCATGCAATACACGCAGCGGAAGTTGCAGCGGTCGGTAACCGATATGCGCAGGTCGCGCATCGGCCGGCCGAGCGTGTCGGCGAGCTGGCCGCCGTCGTAGCGGGGGGCTCTTGCCCCCGGCATGAGGGATTCCGGCCGGATTGAAATAACCTTTTGCGCCATGGGCTTATTGATGCTGCAGAATGCCAGGACGATGATAGCAGTATAGACTTCGGCCGGGACAGGAAACACAGTACAAACTTGGAAAAGCCGACAAAGACGCTCGCGGTGATCATGCAGCGGCGCGCCACGCGCAATCGCTGGGAGAGCGTGCTCTGGGAGCCCTGGTCGGTGCTCGAGTCCGATGAGCCGCAAGGGGGGCCGCGCATCCTGGTCGAACAGGCCGACCTCGCGCAGTGGCTTTATCCCGGTTTCGAGCTGGTGCTGCATCGCGACGAGGCGGAGGGCTATTACCTGAACGTTTCATCGGGTTCGCCGCGGATATTCGTGCTGTGGCGGATGGATGGAGACAGCGCCGTTCCCCTGCAGGTGACCGCGAGTTACGACGAGGGCAGCCGCTGGCTCGACGGCGGTCATTCGGTCGACGGCGTCGCGATGTCGCCGCAGATCTTCGCCTGGGTCGGCGAGTACGTGGAGCAGAACTACCGGCCCGAGCCGAAAAAGCGCATCAAGCCGCGCTCGTTCATCCATCCCAAGGACCGGATCGCGCGATGAGCGGCGACGGGGAAGCGTTTCTCGAGCGCTGGTCGCGGCTGAAGCGGGAACAGGCGGCCGAGAAGCCGGGGCAAGAGCCTGCCGCAGCGCCGGTCGCCGCCGAAGAGCAGAAGGCGCCCGAGCTGCCGCCGCTGGAGCAACTCACCCCGGAGTCGGATTTCAGGCCGTTCATGGGCGCCCGGGTCGATACCGAGACGCGCCGCACGGCGCTGAAGACGCTGTTCACCGATTCGCATTTCAACGTTCCCGATCCCTTCGAGGCCTATTCGGAGGATTACACGGTGAGCGAGACGATCCCGATGGAAATGCTCAAGACGCTGAACCACGCGCAAAAACTGCTGTTCGACGACCCGGAGAAGACGGTCGAGGCGGCCGCGGCGCAATCCGGCGCGGAATCCGACGCCGCGCAACCCGAGGCACCTTCGCAGGACCTGAAAAATGCCGTTGGCAAGCAAGACGCTTAAGCTCTGCTCCTGCAACGGCACCATCCCGCTCGATCCCAGACGCCTCGCCGAGGCGCTGAAGGCGAAGCAGCCGGTCGTTGTCCACCGCGAGCTTTGCCGCAAGGAGGCGGGCGCGTTCCAGGCGGCGCTCGCCGATCCGGACCTGATCGTGGCGTGCACGCAGGAAGCGCGGCTGTTTTCCGAACTCGCGGCGGCGGCGCAGTCGCAGGCGCGGATTTCCTTCCTCAATATCCGCGAAGCCGCCGGCTGGTCTGCTGAAGGCAAGGACGCGGGGCCGAAGATCGCGGCGCTGCTCGCCGCGGCGGCGCTGCCGGAGCCCGAACCCGTGCCCGAGGTGGAATACAAATCGGGCGGCCAACTGCTGATCGTCGGCGCATCGGACGCCGCGCTCGATTGGGCGGGGCGGCTCGCGGGATCGCTCGACGTGAGCGTCCTCCTGACCGCCAAAGGGCATGGCGAGCAGCCCGCAGAGCGCAGCTTCCCGGTCTGGTCGGGCAGGGTCACCGGCATCTCGGGCTGGCTCGGGGCGTTCGAGGTGGAGTGGGTCCAGGAAAACCCGATCGATCTCGATCTGTGCACGCGCTGCAACGCCTGCGTGCGCGCCTGCCCCGAGGGCGCCATCGATTTCAGCTACCAGATCGACCTGGACAAGTGCAAGGCGCACCGCGATTGCGTCAAGGCCTGCGGCGCGGTCGGCGCGATCGATTTCGCGCGCCTGCCTGCCGCTCGCAGGGAGCGCTTCGACCTGGTGCTCGACCTCTCGCGCCAGCCGCTGATCCGCGTTCCCGATCTGCCGCAGGGCTATGCCGCGCCTGGCGGCGATCCGCTCGCGCAGGCATTGGCGGCGCAGAAACTCGGCGCGCTGGTGGGCGAGTTCAGCAAGCCGCGCTTCCCACAGTACCGCGCGCGCATCTGCGCCCACGGCCGCTCGGGCAAGACCGGCTGCACCAAGTGCCTGGATGTGTGCTCGACGGGAGCCATCCGCGCCGACGGCGACCACGTCCAGGTCGAGCCGCATCTTTGCGCCGGCTGCGGCGGCTGCGCCACGGTCTGCCCCTCGGGCGCGATGAGCTACGCGTATCCGCCAGTGCCGGAGTTGGGCGCCAGGCTGAAGACGCTGCTCTCGACCTACCGTGACGCGGGCGGCAAGAACGCCTGCGTGCTGGTGCACGACGTCGAGGCGGGGCGCAATCTGATTCGCTCGGTCGGCCGCCGTGCGGGATTCGGCGCGCGCGGGCTCGGGCAGAAGGGCGCCGGGCGCGGCCTTCCGGCGCGCGTGATTCCGTTCGAGTGTTTCCACACCGCCTCGATCGGCATCGACCTGCTGCTCGGCGCGGTCTGCTACGGCGCGACCCAGGTGCGCCTGCTCGTGACCGGGCGCGAGGCCGAGGGCTATGTCGCGGCGCTCAGGGAACAGATGTCGTTCGCCGAAACGATCCTGCACGGGTTCGGCTACGAGGGCGCGCATTTCGGCGTCATCGACGGAGAATATCTCGAACAGGAACTTTGGAACCTTTCTCCTGCTGCAGGCGTCGTGCAGCCGGCAACTTTCAACCTCTCGTCAGAGAAGCGCACTTCGCTCGACTTCGCCTTCGATTTCTTGTCTAGAGCATCTAACAGCAAGACGCAGGAAATAAGTCTCGCCGCGGGAGCGCCGTTCGGCGCGCTTACGGTCAACAAGGAGACCTGCACGCTGTGCAAGGCCTGCATCGGCGCCTGCCCTGAAGGCGCGCTGCTCGATTCGCCGGAAGCGCCGCAGCTGCGCTTCATCGAGCGCAACTGCGTGCAGTGCGGCCTGTGCGCCAGCACCTGCCCGGAGGATGCGATCCGCCTCGTGCCGCGGCTGCTGCTCGGTGCGCAGGCGAAGGAAGCGGTGACGCTGAACGAGGCCGAACCCTTCAATTGCGTGCGCTGCGGCAAGCCCTTCGGCACCAAGCGCATGGTCGAGAGCATGACCGGCAAGCTCGGCGCGCATTCGATGTTTGCCAGCGGAGGCGCGCTCAAGCGCCTGCAGATGTGCGGCGATTGCCGCGTCATCGACATGGCGAGCGCGACCGACGAGCCTTCGATCCTCGACTACAGCGGGCCGAATCGATCCAACCCGTGACCGAGTCGGAACTGCAGCCGGAAGACGAGGCGCGGGCGGGGATCTACGGCCTGGTCGCCCGTCTGTTCTATGCGCCGCCCGACGCGGGAACGCTCGGCTACATCCTGAATTCCAATCCGCTCGAGGGCGGCGGCAAGCTTGCGCTCGCGTGGCGCAACCTGGCCGAAGCCTGCCGCACCGCGTTTCCGGTGGTGCTCGAGAACGAGCACACCGAGCTTTTCGTCGGCACCGGCAAGGCCGAGGTGACGCCTTACCTGACGCATTACGTGATCAAGTATGCAACCGACAATCCTCTGGTCGAACTGCGCCAGCAGCTCATCCGGTGGGGCCTGGGACGGCGCGAGAACGCCAACGAACCGGAAGATCACATCGCCGGCATCTGCGAAGCGATGCGATTTGCTATTGCGGTGCAACATCGCGCCCTCGACGAACAAAAGGCCTTTTTCGACCGCTTCCTTTACCGCGGCGGGATTGCGTTCTGCGATGCGGTAAGCGCCTCGGCGAACGCGAGTTTTTACCGTTCCGTCGCAGCATTCGCGCGCGAATTCTTCGAGCTCGAGCGCGAGGCCTTCGATTTGGTCTGAATATCCGGGCATGAGAATGGCTACTAACTGACCATGCCCAAGCAAGAATTATTTTCGGTTGGGCCGTTTTCCACTCTTGATCAACGGGTAAGAGACGGGTAGTTTGTGGAGGATTCCTCATAAGAGTCCCGAAACGGTGCAATCCGTGTCAACGGGGCGGTCGCGACAAAAGGAGGCAGGTATGAACGAAAAAAAGGCGGTCCTCTCCCGTAGGAATTTCCTGTTGACGGTGGGCGCTGGCGGCGCCGCCACCGCTGCGGCGATCGTCGGCAAGAACACGTCCGTTCCGGCGCCTAAGGGCACCGACAAGCGCGCGACCAGCGGCTACAAGGTCAGCGAGCACATCAACAATTACTACCGCACCACCAAGGTCTGAGGAGAGACGCCATGCTGCTCACCAGAAAAGCGAACGCAAGCGTCGCGCAGCGCAACGGCGCGAGTGCCGTCCGGCACGATCGCCTCGCGCAGGGTCTGAACGGCGTACTCGGCAAGACCATCGATCGCCGCACTTTCCTCAAGCGCGCCGGAATCACCGCGGGCGCCGGCGCCGTTGCCGCGCAACTACCGTTCAGCATGATCGGCGAAGCCAGGGCCGCAGATGCTCCGGCAGGCAAGACCGAGGTCAAGCGCACGGTCTGCACGCACTGCTCGGTCGGGTGCGCCATCGACGCAGTGGTGCAGGACGGTGTCTGGATCCGGCAGGAACCGGTGTTCGATTCCCCGATCAACCTCGGCGCGCACTGCGCCAAGGGCGCCTCGATCCGCGAGCACGGCATCACCCACGACTCGCACCGCCTGAAGTACCCGATGAAGCTCGAGGGCGGCAAGTGGAAGAAGCTGTCCTGGGACCAGGCGTACGACGAGATCTCGAAGAAGCTGCTCGAGATCCGCAACGACAAGGAAAAGGGCGGCCCGGACGCGCTGTTCGTGGTCGGCTCAAGCAAGCACAACAACGAGCAGTCCTACCTGCTGCGCAAGTGGGTGTCGCTCTGGGGCACCAACAACTGCGACCACCAGGCGCGCATCTGCCACTCGACAACCGTTGCGGGCGTCGCCCAGACCTGGGGCTACGGTGCGATGACCAACTCGTACAACGACGAGCAGAACTCGAAGTCGCTGTTCTTCCTCGGCTCGAACGCCGCCGAGGCGCATCCGGTTTCGATGCTGCATACGCTGCACGCGAAAGAGAACGGCTGCAAGGTAATCGTCGCCGATCCGCGCTATACGCGCACCGCGGCCAAGGCCGACATCTACGTGCGCTTCCGCTCGGGCACCGACGTGCCGCTGCTGTTCGGCATCCTGCATCACGTGTTCAAGAACGGCTGGGAGGACAAGCAGTACATCCATAACCGCGTCTACGGCATGGAGGAAGTGAAGAAGGAGGTCATGGCCAAGTGGACGCCGGACAAGGTGACCGAGGCCACCGGCTGCAGCGAGGCCGAAATCCTGAACATCGCCAAGACGCTGGCCGAGAACCGGCCGGGATTCATCATCTGGGCGATGGGCCAGACGCAGCACACCAACGCCAACGCCATCGTGCGCGCGAGCAATATCCTGATGCTCGCGCTGGGCAACGTGGGACGCTCGGGCGGCGGCTGCAACATCTACCGCGGCCACGACAACGTGCAGGGTGCCACCGACATCGGTCCCAACCCGGACACGCTGCCCGGCTACTACCCGGTCGCGGTGCCGGGCTCCTGGGCGCACTGGTCGCGGGTCTGGAACGTGGACCCGAAATGGATTGCGGAGCGCTATGCGCCCGGCATGCAGGCAAAACCCGGCATGACGGTGTCGCGCTGGATCGACGGCGTGACGGAGAAGAACGACGCCATCGACCAGGGCCCGAACCTGCGCGCGATCTTCTACTGGGGGCACGCGCCGAACAGCCAGTCGCGCGGCCTCGAGATGCTCGAGGCGATGAAGAAGCTCGACCTGATGGTAGTGCTGGATCCCTATCCGTCGGCGAGCGCGGCGATGTTCGCGATGGTGCGCAAGGACGGCGCCTATCTTTTGCCGGTGGCGACGCAGCTGGAGACCGAGGGCTCGGCGACCTGCTCCAACCGCTCCATCCAGTGGCGCGAGAAGGTGATCGACCCGGTGTTCGAGTCGCGCACCGACCACATGATCATGTACCAGCTGGCGCAGAAGCTCGGTTTTGCCGACCAGCTGGTCGGCAAGAAGGACGGCAAGCAGAACATCCGCCTAGTCAAGGGCAAGGGGGGCGAGGAGCCCTCGATGGAGGACACGCTGCGCGAGATCAACCGCGGCGCGTGGACCATCGGCTACACCGGCCAGTCGCCCGAGCGCATCCAGGCGCACATGCGCAACATGCACCTGTTCGACGTCAAGACGCTGCGCGCCAAGGGGGGCAAGGACGCCAAGACGGGCTACGACCTCACCGGCGACTACTACGGCCTGCCGTGGCCCTGCTATGGCAACGCCGCGCTCAAGCACCCGGGCTCGCCGAACCTGTACGACAACTCCAAGCACATGATGGACGGCGGCGGCAACTTCCGCGCGCTGTTCGGCGTGGAGAAGGACGGGGTCAACCTGCTCGCGGAGGACGGCTCGCACCCGAAAGGCGCGGAAATCACGACCGGCCATCCGCAATTCGACCACGTGCTGCTGAAGAAGCTGGGCTGGTGGGACGATCTGACCGAGGAGGAGAAGAAGGAGGCCGAGGGCAAGACCTGGGCCAACGACCTCTCCGGCGGCATCCAGCGCGTGGCGATGAAGCACGGCAACCACCCGTTCGGCAATGCGAAGGCGCGTGCCATCGTCTGGAACTTCCCTGATGGCATTCCGCAGCACCGCGAGCCGCTCTACAGCCCGCGCCCGGACATGGTCGAGAAATACCCGACCCACGACGACGTGAAAACCCTGTGGCGCCTGCCGACGCTGTTCAAGTCGGTGCAGCAGAAAGCGGTTAAGGAGGAAATGCACAAGAAGTATCCGCTGATCCTGACCAGCGGTCGCCTGGTCGAGTACGAGGGCGGCGGCGAGGAGACGCGCTCCAACCCCTGGCTTGCCGAGCTGATGCAGGACAACTTTGTCGAGATCAATCCGAAGACCGCCGCCGACCGCAGCATTCGCAACGGTGAATTCGTGTGGGTGAGCACGCCGAGCGGCGCGAAGCTGAAGGTGAAGGCGCAGGTCACCGAGCGCGTGGGCCCGGATACCTGCTTCATCCCGTTCCACTTCTCGGGCTGGTGGCAGGGCCAGGACATGCTGCCTTTCTACCCGGAGGGCGCCGCGCCGATCGTGCGCGGCGAGGCGGTGAACACGGCGACCACCTACGGCTACGACCGGGTCACGATGATGCAGGAAACCAAGACCACGCTTTGCCAAGTGGCGAAGTTCCAGGCTTAAGGAGAGAGAGCCATGGCCAGAATGAAATTCCTCAGCGACGCCGAGCGCTGCATCGAGTGCAACGGCTGCGTTACCGCGTGCAAGAACGAGAACGAGGTGCCCTGGGGCGTGAACCGGCGCCGCGTGGTCACCATCAACGACGGCGTGGTCGGCGCCGAAAAGTCGATCTCGGTCGCCTGCATGCACTGCTCGGACGCGCCGTGCATGGCGGTGTGCCCGGTGGACGTGTTCTACCGTACCGATGACGGCGTGGTGCTGCACGACAAGGATCTGTGCATCGGCTGCGGCTACTGCTTCTACGCCTGTCCGTTCGGCGCGCCGCAGTTCCCGCAGGCAGGCGCCTTCGGCCTGCGCGGCAAGATGGACAAGTGCACCTTCTGCGCCGGCGGGCCCGAGGCCGACAAGTCGGAGGCCGAGTTCAAGAAGTACGGCAGGAACCGCCTGGCCGAGGGCAAGCTCCCGGCCTGCGCCGAGATGTGCGCGACCAAGGCGCTGCTCGGCGGCGACGGCGACGTGATCTCGGACATCTACCGCGAGCGCGTTACGCGACGCAACAAGGGTTTCGAGGCCTGGGGCTGGGGTACCGCGTACGGACCGGGCCAGAAGGGCGCCGCGCCCGCGGCTCCGGCTGCGGGAGGCAAGTCATGAAACGGACCGCGTTTCTCGTTGCAGTGATGGTCGGCCTCGCCGGCTGCATGGAGGTCGAGCAGACAGCGACCGGGGCCAAGGCGGGCAAATATCAGGGCAAGCCGGACTCCACGCCCTGGAGCAATGAGCCCCTCGCGATGGGTCCGAAATGGAGCAAGGGGGATCGCACGAGCTGGGAGGAGCAGATCAAGAGGCGCCAGCTCGGCCAGCACGAAGACCGGCGAATCTATCAATAGCGCCCTGCGCGGGCACCATAAGGAGTAGACCATGCAGGAGAAGTCCATGCATACGCTCTCCCGTCTCGCGGGTTGGCTGATTCTGGCGCTCGCGTTTGCGGCACCCGCCGCCGCCCAAGACAGGCAGCCTGCAGCACAACCCGCGGCTCAGCCGGCGCAACAGGCGGCACCTGCTGCGGACCCGACCAAGGATCTGCAGCAACAACGCCGCATCGACCAGCCGGGCAACAACGCGCCGGTCTGGCGCGATGTGCGCTCGGGCCAGCCGAACTACACCAGCATTCCGGGGCGCGAGGCGGGCGTATTGATCCAGGCGCAGGCCCGCTTCCCGGGCCAGGACGGGATGACGACCGCGGGCGAGGCCTGGCGCAAGTTCCGCAATGGCCCCATCACCTTCTACGGCGGTTGGCTGATCGTGCTCGCGGTGCTTGCGATCGCGGCGTTTTATTACACCAAGGGCCCGCTCAAGCTGCACGACAAGCCCACGGGCCGGATGGTCGAGCGCTTCTCGCTCGCCGAGCGCTGGGCGCACTGGACGACGGCGATCAGCTTCTGCGTGCTGGCCGTTTCGGGAATGATCACCCTGTTCGGCAAGCACGTGCTGCTGCCGGTGATGGGCTACACCTTGTTCGCGTGGCTGTCTGCGCTCGCCAAGAACCTGCACAATTTCATTGCGCCGCTGTTCATCGCGAGCCTGGTCGTGCTGATCGTCATTTATATCAAGGACAACCTGCCGGAGAAGGGCGACATGGCCTGGTTCGGCGGCGCGTTCGCCATGTTCTGGTCGGGCAAGCACGTTCCGTCGGGGCGCTTCAATGCCGGCGAGAAGGTGTATTTCTGGATCGGCGTGGTGGCGCTCTGCATCACGCTCAGCGTAACCGGGGTGATCATGCTGTTCCCGAATTTCGAGCAGCTGCGGACCACCATGCAGCAGGCCAACGTGATCCACGCGGTCTCGGCCGTGATCATGATCCTGTTCGCGCTCGGCCACATCTACGTGGGCACCATCGGGGTGGAGGGCGCCTACGGCAATATGCGCGACGGCGTCACCGATGAGACCTGGGCCAGGGAGCACCACGAGCTCTGGTACGACGACGTCAAATCCGGCAAGGCGGCCGCGAAATCCGGCGCCGCGCCGCAGATTCAGCATTGAGGGGAAAAAGACCATGAAAAAACTCGCGATCGCCGTCACGCTCGCAGCGGGCCTGGGTATCGGCTCGCTCGCCGGCGTCCAGGCCAAGCTGCCGGCAGCGCCGGCGAAAACCGACGCCGTAAAAGCTGCCGAGGCCGAAAAAGCCGCCGCCGCGAAGGCGAAAGAGGCCGAGCTGAACACGAAGGCCATGGACAAGGCGGTGGCCAACTACAAAAAGAACAAGGGCATCGCCGAGCCCAAGGCGTCGGCTGCCACCACGTCCGGCAAGAAGAAATAACGCTGGTGCGCAATACGCTGCTCGCGGCATCGCTTGCGGCGCTTGCCGCGGGCTGCCAGTCGATCCCGTCGGATGCACCGAAGGCGAGTGCAAGTCTGCAGCCGACCAAGGGCAGCACGGTGCGCGGCACCGCAAACTTCGTGCAGTTCGACGGCAAGGTGCGCGTTGCTGCAAACGTCTCCGGGCTCAGGCCCAACGCGCAGTTCGGTTTTCACATTCACGAGGCCGGCGACTGCAGCTCCGGCGACGGCATGAGCGCGAAGGGCCACTTCAATCCGCTCGGCAAGCCACATGGCCATCACTCGACCATGGAACGCCACGCCGGCGACATGCCCAACCTGCAATCCGATGCGGGCGGCAATGCCGGCCTGACGGCCGATCTCGACGTGATCACCATCACGCCCGGGGCCACCAGCATCGTGGGTCGCGGCTTGATCGTGCACGCGCAGCCGGACGACTACAAGTCGCAGCCGGTCGGCAACGCCGGCGCGCGCAGCGCCTGCGCCGTCATCCAGAGAAACTAGACCCCTTCCACGAGGATCAGCCTCGTGCTCGCGGCCTTGTGCCGCAGTGCGAGCGCGGGCGCGTATTCGGGCGAGTGGTACCACTTGCGCGCCAGCTCCAGCGTCGGGAACTCCAGCACCACGAAGCGCGCGGGCGCCCAGCCGCCTTCCTTCGATTCCACGGTGCCGCCGCGTACCGCGAAGCGCCCGCCGTATTTCTCCAGCGTGGCCGGGACCAGCTTGCGGTATTCGTCGTAGAGCTTCGGGTTCGTCACATTCACTTCGGCGATCACGTAGGCGGCCATCGGCCCTCTCAAATCGGCTTGGTTTGAACGCGGAATCTCAGTGCAACAGCGTAACGGCGAGCCCGGCGAGGGCGCAAGCGCCGATCACCGGCATCACCCCCGCCTTGAACCGGAACAGCGCGACCAGCGCAGCCGCCCCGATCACGGCCGAGGGCCGGTCGAAGGGTCCGTCCAGGCCGCCCGGCCAGAACACGTTGTAGGCGAAGAACACGGCGAGGTTGACGACCACGCCCACCACTGCGGCGGTGATGCCGGTGAGCGGCGCGCTGAAGCGCAGGTTGCCGTGGGTCGTTTCGATGAACGGCGCGCCCATGAAGATGAATATGAACGAGGGCAGGAAGGTGAAGAAGGCCGCGACCGCCGCGCCGGCCGCGCCCGCCCAGAACAGCGCGTCGCCGCCGAAAAGCTCCCTGGTCCAGGCGCCGACGAAACCGACGAAGGCCACCACCATGATGAGCGGTCCGGGCGTAGTCTCGCCGAGGGCGAGACCGTCGATCATCTGCGGCCCGGTCAGCCAGACATAGTGCTCTACCGCACCCTGGTAGACATAAGGCAGCACCGCGTACGCGCCGCCGAATGTGAGCAGCGCCGCCTTGGTGAAGAACCAGCCCATCTGCGCCAGCGTTCCGTTCCAGCCGAATGCGGCGGCGAGCGCGCCGATCGCGAGCGCCCACAGCGCGAGCCCCGCGCCCGCGTAGGCCGCGAGTTTCGTCCATGAGAACCGCGCGTGCTCCGGCGTCGACATGCCGTCGTCGATCAGCGCGGGGCCGTACGATTTGTAGCTTGCATGACTTGGATTTTGAGAGGAGAAAATTCCGGGATAGAAGCGGCCGCCCAGATAGCCGATGATTCCCGCGGCGATTACGATCGCGGGGAACGGCGCTTTCAGCGCAAAAATCGCGACGAAGGCCGCCGCGGCGATCGCCCACAGCGCCGGGTGCCGGAGTGAGCGCGAGCCGATCCGATGTGCGGCAACGAGCACGATCGCGGTTACCGCCGGCTTGATGCCGTAGAAGATTCCCGCCACCAGCGGCACCTTGCCCCAGGCGAGGTAGATCCAGGACAGCGCGATCAGGATGAACACCGACGGCAGCACGAACAGGCTGCCGGCGACGATCCCGCCCCAGGTCCGGTGCATCAGCCAGCCGATGTAGGTCGCGAGCTGCGTCGCCTCGGGGCCGGGGAGCACCATGCAGTAGTTCAGCGCGTGCAGGAAGCGGTTCTCCGAAATCCAGCGCCTGCGCTCGACCAGCTCCTGGTGCATGATCGCGATCTGCCCGGTCGGCCCGCCGAAGCTGATGAAGCCGAGCTTCAGCCAGAAGCGGAACGCTTCCGCAAAGCTCACTTGTACAGGTCTGGGTTCCACGTATGGATCTCGGCCTTGCCCCGTTTGCACCACGCATAGAGCGCGTCGTAGATGGTCATGCCTTGCTCCAGCATTTCCAAATCATTCTTGTAGCAAAGGGATAACCCAAGGGAGATAGCCGCGAGTCCTGCAGCCTGCGGCGCGAGATCGGGGCGATTGGTGTCGGCACCGCGCACGATCAGCGCGAGTTCCTGCATCGCGGGATCCCGCAGATTGAAGTACTTCATGAAAGCATCGAAGCTGCAGAGCTCTCCGTCGTGCGAAAACTCGACGTCGGGAATGTCGTAAGGCACCGCTTCGCGCTCTGCGGCGACGCGCTTCACCTCGGGCGTCGGCACGTAGAGGAACTCCGCGTCCGGGTCGATGAATCGCTTGACCAGCCAGGGGCAGGCGATGCGGTCGATCTTGGGCCGCTCGCGGGTAACCCAGCGCGAACTCGCGCCCTCGGGCTTGCGCGCGAGTGCTGCGCCGCTTTCACGCCATTTTTCGATTCCGCCCTCCAGGAAACGGGCCCGGATACCGGCGGCATTCAGCGCGCTTGCCGCACCCTGGCTGACTTCATGCCCGTGAACGCAGTAAACGACCACGCTGGACGCAGGGGGAAGGGCCTTCGCCCAGTCCGCCAGCCGCAATGGATCGCGGCGGAGCGCGCCGCGAATAAGGTCGGGAGCGCCGAGAAACGCGGGCGCTTTGCGCACGTCGATGACGAGCGGCGGTTGATCGGAACCTAGGGATTGCCGCAGCGAGGCGGCGGTGATGGCGGGTGCGTCCATGGCGCTCTCCTTTAAGAGTCCCGCAGAGCTTGGACGCACCGGCGTCTTGGAATGAAGAAAAATGCGGCGGGGAGCCTGCGATCCCCGCCAACCGTAAAGAATGCGCTCACCGGCATCTTGCTGTCAACCGGCGCGTTTCCGTGTCCGCGGGCGCGCCAGCCATGCCAATGCGGCGCTGAGCGCTTCGCGCGCACCGGCGGTCGAAGCGTCGTAGCCCGGCAGTTGCGCGGTGCTCTGGACGAACTCGCGGCTGCGCATCGCATCGAGCAGAACCTGCAGGGGTGCTTCGCGGAAGGAGCGGCGCTCGGCCGCGAGGTAGTACCGCTCGGTCGCAAGCGGGACGAATTCCAGCGCGTAACGCGCGGCCGCCGCGCGCAGGCCGAAACCGGCGTCGGCGCGGCCGTCCGCGACGGCTGCCGCCACCGCCAGATCCACGTCGTCGTGCGGCCCCGCGCCCGGCGGCCGGTTCATGAAGCGGATTCCCGGGCGCGCCAGATCGCGCACGCCGCGGACGCGCGCACCCGGACGCACGATGATGCCCTGCTCGCGGGTAACGAAGTGCACCAGCTGATGCTTGTGGGGGTCGAGCCAGCGTCCGAGTGCCGCGGCGGCGGCGGCGGCGCGCGGCAAAGCATCGGCGACATGAAATCCCGCCAGATCGCATTCCCCCCGCGCGAGGGCCGCCAGGCATTCGTCCGCGCCGCGGAATGAGATGTCGAGATGCAGGCGCGGGGCGCAGAGCCGCGCCAGCACTGGCAATGCCAGGTCGTGGCTCGCATGCAGGGCTAGCCGCGCTTGCTGCCCGGGGAGCGCCACCGCAAGCATCTCGTGGACCTCCCGGCGCAGGCGTTCGAATTGTCCGTCGAGAACCGAACGCACATGCGCGTCGGCCTCGAGGAGCTTGCGGCCGAGCGTGCTCAGGCGGGCGCCGCGCCCGCGCTGCATGTCGACGAGAGGCGCTCCGAGCGCGTGCGCGCCGGCCCCAAGGAGGCCCCAGGCGTGGCGGTAGGAGAGGCCGGCCGCGCGCGCGGCCTCGCGCAACGACGCGGCGCGGGCGAGGGCTCCCAGCAAGCCGAGCAGGGCTTCGCCGTGGCGCGGCGGCAGCCCTTGGCCCGACAGCCAGCGCGTGTTCAGTTCGACTTCCGGACCTATATGCACACTCATGCCTATTCCATCGCAGCTGATCGGTCGAATACAGTCATATTGCAGGAAAACGTATGCAAACTCAAACATACAGATGAATGCGCTGGGGGAGGCTGCGCGCGGCGCGCTCGGCCTGATCGTCTCGGGCGATGCCACGCTCTGGCGCATCGTGCTGCTCAGCCTCGAGGTCAGCCTGTCGGCGGTCGTGCTCGCGACACTAGCAGGGTTGCCGGTCGGCGCGGCGATCGCTGTGGGGCGCTTTCCGGGGCGGCGCACGCTGGTCGTGCTGCTCAACGCGCTGATGGGGCTGCCCCCGGTGGTCGTCGGGCTGGTGGTCTATCTCCTGCTGTCGCGCGCCGGTCCGCTGGGCGAACTGGGGCTCCTGTTCACGCCGCCCGCCATGGTGATCGCGCAGACGGTGCTGGTCCTGCCGATCATCGCCGCGCTCTGCCGCCAGGCGGTCGAGGATGCCTGGATCGAGTACGAGGAGCAGCTGCGCTCGCTCGGCGTCACCGGCCTGCGCGCCGCCCTGACACTGGTGTGGGACATCCGCTTCTCCCTGCTTACCGCGGTGCTCGCCGGGCTCGGACGTGCTTCGGCCGAGGTCGGCGCCGTGATGATCGTCGGCGGCAACATCGACGGCGTGACGCGGGTCATGACCACCACCATCGCGCTCGAGACCTCCAAGGGCGACCTGCCGCTCGCGCTCTCGCTCGGCCTGGTGCTGATCTTGCTGGTGATCGCGCTGAACGCGGGTGCGGTGCTGGTACGGGACGCGGCGCAGAGGCGTTACGGATGAATGCGATCCTGCCGCTCGCGTTGTGCGACGTGTCGTTCGCGGCCGGCGGGCGCGCAATCATCGATCGCGTCTCTCTGCAACTCGAAGCCGGGCCGAGCACCATCATCCTCGGCGCCAATGGCGCCGGGAAAAGCGTCCTGATGCGCCTGATGCACGGCTTGATCGCGCCCAGCGCAGGGGAGATTCGCTGGAACGACGCCGATAGCGCGCGTGCGCGTCGCCGTCAGGCGATGGTGCTGCAGAGGCCGGTGATGCTGCGCCGGAACGTGCTGGACAACGTCATCTACGCGCTGCAGGCGGCGGGCGTTGCAAGGGCGGAGCAGGTGCAACTCGCCACTGAGGCGCTGGCAAGCGTCGGCCTGCTCCACCTGTCGCGCCGGGCGGCGCGCACGCTCTCGGGCGGCGAGCAGCAGCGCCTGGCGCTGGCGAGGGCCTGGGCGCTGCATCCCGAGGTGCTGTTTCTCGATGAGCCGACCGCGAACCTGGATCCCGGCGCGACACGCGAGATCGAGAACGTGATCAAGGCCTTCGATGCATCCGGGACCAAGATCGTCATGTCGACGCACAACCTGGGACAGGCGCGCCGGCTCGGGGACGAGGTGCTGTTCATCCACCAGGGCCGGGTCGTCGAGCACACGCCGGTCGAGCGTTTTTTTCCAACACCCGCCTCGCCGGAGGCGACGGCATTCATCAAAGGCGAGTTGCCATGGGTCTGATGAGATTCCTTTTGGCACTTGTCTTGTGTTCTTCGTTTTCCATAGAAGCACAACAGCGCTTCATTACCGTGGCGTCCACCACGTCGACCGAGCAGTCGGGCCTGTTCAGGCACCTGCTGCCGATTTTCGAGCAGAAGACGGGGATCCAGGTGCGGGTGGTCGCGCTGGGAACCGGGCAGGCGCTCGACATGGGCAAGCGCGGCGATGCCGACGTGGTGTTCGTGCACGCCAAGGCGCTCGAGGAGAAGTTCATCGCCGAAGGCTACGGCGTGAAGCGTTTCGAGGTGATGTACAACGATTTCGTGCTGGTGGGACCAAAGTCCGATCCGGCGAAGGTCAGCGGAACCAGGGACATTGTCGCGGCGCTGCAAAAAATCAGGGCGGCGCAGGCGCCGTTCGCCTCGCGCGGCGACAAGAGCGGTACGCATTTCGCCGAACTCGAACTGTGGAAACTTGCCGGCGTCGACATCGCGAAAGACCAGGGCCCCTGGTACCGGGACACCGGCTCGGGAATGGGACCGACGCTGAATACGGCGGCCGGAATGAACGCGTACACGCTCGCGGATCGCGGCACCTGGCTCTCATTCAAGAACCGCGGCGAGCTGGTGATTTCAGTGGCAGGCGACCAGCGCCTGTTCAACCAGTACGGCGTCATGCTGGTCAATCCTGCGAAGCACGCGCACGTCAAGAACGAGATGGGGCAGGCCTTCGTCGACTGGGTGGTTGCGCCCGAAGGCCAAAAGGCGATCGCGGAGTATAAGATCGGCGGCGAGCAGCTTTTCTTCCCCAACGCGAAGTGAGATGAACGAAACTGTGATCGCGCTGCTTGCGGCCGGCATGCTGGTCGCGGCGTTCCTCTATGCGTCGGTCGGCCACGGCGGTGCCTCGGCCTACATCGCGGCGATGGCGCTCGCCGGCGTCGCGCCCGCGGAAATGCGCCCGATCGCGCTGCAGCTGAACGTGCTCGTGTCGGCGATCGCGACCGTCAAGTTCTACCGCGCGGGACACTTCCGCTGGCGCCTGTTCTGGCCGTTCGCGGCGACGTCAATTCCGGCCGCTTATCTCGGCGGCGCCGTCACGCTGCCCGGCACCGCCTACCAGATCCTGGTCGGGCTGGTCCTGCTGTACGCGGGATGGCAGCTGTGGTGGAGCGCGCGTGCCGGCGACGAACTGCGGCCGGCGCGCAACGCGCCGGTGCCGCTGGCGCTGGCGATCGGCGCCGGGCTGGGCCTGCTCTCCGGACTGACCGGCGTGGGCGGGGGCATTTTCCTCAGCCCGCTGCTGCTGCTCGCCGGCTGGGCCGGGACGAAGCAGACCTCGGCGGTCGCCGCACCGTTCATCCTGGTCAACTCGATATCCGCGCTTGCCGCAGGCTTTGTAAGGAATCCCACTCCGCCGCCCGACTACGCCTGGATACTGATGGCAGTCGTCGTCGTGGGCGGCTGGGCGGGCGCCGAGTACGGAAGCCGGCGCTTCGCCAA
>Ga0154760_1099_pt1 | contig 20406 bp, 12 predicted proteins | sample Rifle2008BG16ft_FD_105768 | JGI IMG/M metagenome (GOLD analysis project Ga0154760, IMG submission 105768) | Betaproteobacteria bacterium RBG_16_66_20
GGATGCAGCGAAAGCTGCAATTAAAAAGCTTGCTGCCGATATTGGCATCATGGCCTTCGTGCTGCAGTTTGCGCCGCAGGATTTCGTCACCATCCCGCAGCACGGCACCATCCAGTTCCACCCGTCGCTGCTGCCGAAATACCGCGGCCCGAGTTCGATCAACTGGCCGATCTCGCGCGGCGACGCCAAAACCGGCCTCACGATCTTCCGTCCGACCGACGGCCTGGACGAAGGGCCGGTGATCCTGCAGAAGGAAACGCGCATCGGTCCCGACGACACGCTCGGCACGGTGTATTTCGATCGCCTGTTCCCGATGGGGGTACAGGCGATCCTTGAGGCCGCGGACCTGGTGGTTGCCGGAAAGCACCGGCAACTGGCGCAGGACGAGTCGCAGGCGACCTACGAAGGCTGGTTCCGGGAGGCCGAATCGCGCATCAACTGGGCGAATCAAGTCGATGTAGTCCACAACCTGATCCGGGGCAGCAATCCTGCCCCGGGCGCCTGGACCACCCTGAACGGGACGAAATTGCAGATCTTCGACTGCCGCAAGCTGCCGGTCCGGACCTTCGGTGCCGTCAAGGGCAAGATCGGCGAGGTCGTCGAATGCAGCGCGGCAAGCTTCCAGGTGACCGCCCAGGGCGGGCGCATCGAGGTGCTGCGCGCCAAGCTCGGGGACGGCAAGAAGGCCGCCGCCGGCGATCTCCTGGGCGCGGGCAGCATCAAGCCCGGGCAACTGCTCGGGTCCTGAGTCCCTGAAACGGCGCCCGGTCCGGCCGCGCCGCCGGAAACCGGGGCGCAGCCAAATATTTGACGTAGCTGACATTTAACTGCAAAAATGCGGGATAGGAAGCTGTTTTCCTAGGGGGAAGCGTACGTCTTGGAGTCGCGCCGGCCGGGCGCCGGGTGGCGTAGAATTTTTGCGCTGCACGCCAGCCTGAAAAGCAAAAGAACTCGGAGAGCTCGGACCGCTGCATGAATTACAGCCAGATTCTCGAAATCGCGAGTTGCACCGACCCGGGCATGGTGCGCTCGCATAACGAGGACTCGATAGCCTCCGATCCCGCAAACGGGCTGGTTGTGCTTGCCGACGGCATGGGCGGCTACAACGCCGGAGAGGTCGCGAGCGGGATGGCGACCACGGTGATCACCACCGAGATCCAGCAGCTGCTTGGCAAGGTTCAGCCGTACCAGATCGATGAAGAAACGAAGGCGCCGGTCGCGGGGCGGATGATCCGGGAGCAGGTGCTCAAGGCTAATACCTCGATTTACCAGGCGGCGCAGAGCCAACCGCAGTACGCCGGCATGGGAACGACGCTGGTCGTTTGCCTGTTCTACGACGACAAGATGACGGTCGGCCATCTTGGCGACTCGAGGCTGTACATGCTGCGCGACGGCAAGTTCTCGCAGGTGACGCGCGATCATTCGTTGCTGCAGGAGCAGATCGACAGCGGCATCATCACCGCCGACCAGGCGAAGCACGCGCAGCACAAGAACCTCGTGACCAAGGCGCTCGGCATCGACCCGACCGTGGAGCCCGAGGTCCGCGAATACGCTACCCGGCCGGGCGACATTTACCTGCTCTGCTCGGACGGTCTGTGCGACATGGTGGACGACGAAGACATGGGCATGACCTTGCAGGCCTTGGGGGGCAATCTGAAGCTCGCCGCCCAGCAGCTGGTGCAGATGGCGAATGACAACGGGGGCAAGGACAACGTATCGGTTATACTCGTACGCGTCCTGCGGGAATATCCCGCCCCACGCGGCGTGATGGGCAAAGTTTTTGCCTGGTTAAAATAAAGGCAGGGGTCGGCGATGGCGAAACTGATACTCAGCATGGATGGCCTGGTGCTCAAGGAGATCCCGCTCTCCAAGGAGCGCACCACGATCGGCCGCAAGGCGCACAACGACATCCAGATCGACAATCTGGCGGTGAGCGGCGAGCACGCCGTAATCGTCACGATCCTGAATGATTCGTTCATGGAAGACCTCGGCAGCACCAACGGCACCCTGGTCAACGGCAACCCGGTCAAGAAGCATTTCCTGCAGAACAACGACGTCATCGAGCTTGGCAAGTACAAGCTGAAATTCATCCAGGAAGCCGGCGCCCAGCCGGCGGCGGCTGCGGCTGACTTCGAAAAGACGATGGTGCTGCGGCCCTCGGCCATGAAGGCGGCGGCCGAACAGGCGAGGGCCATGGGGGGCGGCGGCGCACAGGCCGCACAGGCGGCACGTCAGGCCGCTTTGCAGGCGGTTGGCACTGCGGCACAGGCGGCCGGCACGTCGGAGAAGCCGGCGGCACCCGCCGCTGCGCCCGCCGCGGCTCCGGTCGCCGCTCCTGCAGTGCCGCCCAAACCAGCTCAACCGCTGGGCGCGATCCAGCTGCTCTCGGGCGGCAACGCGGGCAAGGAACTCGAATTGTCCAAGCCGCTGACCACGCTCGGCAAGCCGGGCGTGCAGGTTGCGGTCCTGACGCGGCGACCCCAGGGCTACTTCATCACCCATGTCGAGGGTACGCATCGTCCGACGGTGAACGGCCAGGCGATCGGTACCTCGCCGCATGCGCTCAAGGACCACGACCTGGTCGAGATCGCGGGCATCAAGATGGAGTTTTTCTTCAAGAGCTGATGGCGTTGGCTCGTCCCCCGGCCCGGCCCCGACCGCCGGAGGATGAGTGAAACAGCATATCGTCCGGATCCTCCTCGGTCTGGCGATCACCCTCTTGTTTATCGGGCATGCGGCCAGGGTCTATCGCGTTGGGCTCATCGACCAGCTCGACAGCATCATCTATGACACGCGCCTGAAGCTGACGATGCCGCGCGAGGGAGACCCGCGCATCGTCATCCTCGACATCGACGAGAAGAGCCTGGGCGAGATCGGGCGCTGGCCCTGGAGCCGCAATGTGATGGCGCGGCTGATGGACAAGCTGTTCGACCAGTACCGCGTTGCGCTGGTCGGTTTCGACGTCGTCTGGGCCGAGCGCGACACGAGTTCGGGAATGGACGTGCTGGACGCGCTTGCTCAGAAGGAGCTGAAGGACGCGGCAGGGTTCCAGACGACCTACCAGAAATTGCGCCAGCGGCTCGATTTCGACGGCATATTCGCGGCCAGCATCAAGGGGCGCCCTGTCGTGCTTGGTTATTACTTCAATGGCGACGAAAAAGCGGTCAAGGTCAATGCCATTCCAGAAGCGGTGCTCCCCAAGGGAACTTTTACGGGGCGCAACATCGCATTTGCGCGCTGGCACGGCTATACGGGCAACCTCCCGATTTACCTCAAGAACGCCGCGGCTGCGGGCCACTTCAATCCTCTCGTCGACGACGATGGCGTGTCGCGCCGCGTACCCATGCTGCTGGAGTACGACGGTGCCTATTACGAACCGCTGTCGCTTGCCATGGTGCGCACGCTGATCGCGCGCGAGAAGGGCGCGTTTCCCACGGTCGAGCCGATCTATCCGCCCGATCAGCCGCTCTCCGGCAAGTACGGTGGCATGGAGTGGATCAAGGTCGGCCCGTTCGATATTCCGGTGGACGAAGAGGCGGCCGCGTTGGTCCCTTATGCCGGCCCGAAGGCCACCTTCGCGTATGTATCGCTGGTCGATGTGCTCAATGACCGGGTCAAGCCCGAGCAACTGACGGGCAAGATCGCGATCGTCGGTACCACCGCACCCGGCCTGCTCGACTTGCGCTCGGCACCCGTGGACGCCGTCTTCCCCGGGGTCGAAATTCACGCCAACATGATTGCCGGCATCCTTGCGCACAACCTGAAGCAAAGGCCTGCATACGTAATCGGTGCGGAGGTCTTCCTGCTTCTGATCGGCGGCGTGACGCTCTCGCTGCTGATACCGATGCTCTCCGCGCTCTGGGCGACGGCAGCCGCCGCGATAGGGCTCGTTCTGATCATCGCCTTCAACTTGGCGGTCTGGACGGGGGCGGACATGGTCCTGCCGCTGGCGGCCTCGATCCTGATGATCGCATTCGTCTACACCATGAACATGGCTTACGGGTACTTCGTGGAGTCGCGCTCGAAACGCCAGTTCACGGAACTGTTCGGCCAATACGTGCCGCCGGAACTGGTGGACCGGATGGCCGCGAATCCCGAGAAATACACCATGGAGCCGAAGGCAGTCGAGCTGACGATACTGTTTTCCGACGTCCGGGGATTCACCACCATCTCCGAGGCGCTCAAACCCGAGGAATTGCGCGAATACATCAACGAATACCTGACCGACATGAGCGGCATCATCCGGTCCAAGTACAACGGGACCCTTGACAAGTACATCGGCGACGCGATCATGGCGTTCTGGGGTGCGCCGGTCGAGGATCCGCAGCACGCGCGCAACGGCGTTCTCGCCGGCCTGGCAATGCAGAAGGAGTGCGAAGTGCTGAATGCCAAGTTTGCCGCGAAGGGCTGGCCGACGCTCAAGATCGGGGTCGGGCTCAACTCGGGCAATGTCCGGGTCGGCGACATGGGCTCGCAGGTGCGGCGCGCTTACACCGCCATGGGCGACGCCGTGAACGTGGCTTCCCGGCTGGAAGGGCGCACCAAGCACTATGGCGTCGGCATCCTGGTCGGCGAATCGACGCGCAAAGCGATCAAGGACGTGGTCTTCCGGGAGGTCGACCGCATCAAGGTGAAAGGCAAGCACGAAGCGGTCGCAATCTACGAGCCGATCGGGCTGGAGTCGGACGTGGACGCGCAGGCGCACGAGGAACTCAGGCTCTGGAGCAAGACGTTGCGCGCCTATCGTGCGCAGCAGTGGGACCAAGTCGACGTCAATCTCGTCAACCTGCAGAGAATGTTTCCGGGTCGCGCGCTGTACGCGCTTTACGCGGACCGGGTCGCCGGTTTTTGCCGCACACCGCCGCCCGAAGGCTGGGACGGCATTACCGCTTTCGACGAGAAGTAGGACGGGTCGCGTGCGCCTGCGCGTACTGGGTTGCTCCGGGGGCATCGGCGGGCGCCATCTGCGCACCACCTCGTTTCTGGTCGACCACGATGTGCTGATCGACGCCGGCTCCGGCGTCGGCGACCTTTCGCTCGCCGAGCTCACCCAGATCGACCACATCTTCGTCACCCATTCGCACCTCGATCACGTCACTTCGATTCCCTTCCTGGTGGACACCGTGGGGGGCATGCGGTCCCGCCCGGTCACCGTGTACACCACCGGGCCCACGATCGAAATCCTCAGGAACCATCTGTTCAACTGGGCGATCTGGCCGGATTTCACGGAGATCCCGTCTGCGGAAGCCCCGTTCATGCGCTATCAGGAGATAGAGCTCGGGCGCACAATCGCCGTCGGAGAAAGGAAGTTCACGCCTCTGCCGGCGGTGCATACCGTGCCCGCGATCGGATATCACCTCGACAGCGGATCCGGCAGCCTGGTGTTTTCCGGCGATACCGGGCCTAACGACGAACTGTGGAGCATCGTCAACCGCATTCCGGCCCTGAAAGTGCTGATCGTGGAGACCGCGTTCTCGAACAAGGAGCGCCAGCTGGCCGAGGTCTCGAAGCATCTTTGCCCGTCAATGCTCGCGGACGAACTCGCGAAGCTCGACCTCGAGCCCGAGGTCTGGATCACGCACCTCAAGCCCGGCGAGATCGAGCTGACGATGCAGGAAATCGAGGAATGCGCCGGCAGACACCGGCCGCGCATGCTGCAGAACGGGCAGGTATTCGAGTTCTGATCGCGTGAATACGCAGGCACGCCCGCCGGCGCAGCGCGCCACCCCGGAGCAGCTTTCGATGTTCGCGCCGCTGGGGGCGCTTTCCGCGGAGCGCCTGCGCGAGCTGGCCGAGGTCGCGGTCGTCGAGCGCGCCGCGCGCGGCAGCGACCCGCTCGCGGCGCACAAGGATGCGGCGCACTCGGTATTCCTGCTGCACGGCGAGATTCTGCTCATGTACGCCGGCGGCGGCACGCTGGTGGTGGTCGGGGGAATGGGGGACGGCCGCCATCCGCTGAACCGGCGCAAGGCGAAAATCGAGCGCTCGCGGGCCATCAGCGACCTCGAGCTGCTGACGGTGAACGACGAGGTGCTCGATATCCTGGTGACCTTCGACCAGGTCGCCAGCGGCGATGCCACCGCCGCGAGCGCGATGGGGCAGGCGGTGCGCACCGACGCGCGCCTTGCGTCCGGGATCTTTTCGCTGTCCAACCTGCACCACGGCGTGTTCGCGCAGCTTCCCGCAGCGCGCATCGAGCAGCTTCTCGAGCGCTTCGAGCAGATCGCCGTGAAGCGCGGCGAGGTCGTGATCCGGGAGGGCGAGGAGGGCGACTACTACTACGTGATCGAGGCGGGCCGCTGCCAGGTGGAACGCATGGTCGGCGGCGTCAAGGTCGCGCTGGCCGAGCTGAGAAGCGGCGACGCGTTCGGCGAGGAGGCCCTCGCCTCGAAGGCGCGGCGCAACGCGACCGTGACCATGACGACCGACGGCAAGCTGCTGCGCCTGGGCAAGAAGGACTTCCATGAGCTTCTGGGCGAACCGCTGCTGCAGCGCGTCGGTTACGCCGAGGCTCTCGAGCGCGTCGCGCGCGGCGCGGTCTGGCTCGACGTGCGCTACCCATCCGAGTACCGGTACGATCGGCTGCCCGGCGCGGTCAATGTGCCGCTCAACGAGGTGCGCAACAGCTTCCCGGTGCTGGAGCCGTCGCGCGAATACATCGTCTATTGCCAGAGCGGCCGGCGCAGCTCCGCGGCGGCGTTCCTGTTCGCGCAGCGCGGTTTCAAGGCCTCGCTGCTCGCGGGCGGTCTGTGGGCTGCAGGGCAGGGCCGTTAAGTGCCGCAGTTCCTGAAAAGCTGGTTAAAAATCATGGGGGTGGGTGTAGAATGGTTTTCGGTTCGGGGCTAAGATTAGCCTAGCCATGCACGGGGGATTCCAATGAGCGCGGTACTCAGCCATCCAGCGGCAGCACAGGCGGACGTCAACGTCCGGCTTGCGTTCCAGAAGCAGTTGCAGCTGGTCACCAACAAGATCCACGCCACCAGCAACATCGACGAGATCATGCTGGAGGTCAGCTCGGACATCTGCCAGCTGTTCAACGCCGACCGCCTGACGATTTATTCCGTGGGCGAAGACAAGCAGTCCATCGTCTCCAAGGTCAAGACCGGCCTCAATTCGTTCAAGGACCTGAAGCTGCCGATCGCGGAGCAATCGATCGCGGGCTACGTGGCGCTGTCGCGCAAGCTGACCAACCTGAAAGACTGCTACGACGACGCGGAACTCAAAGCGCTCAACCCGAACCTGCGGTTCCTGCAGGAGGTCGACAAGCGCACCGGCTACCGGACCAAGCAGCAGCTGCTTGCGCCGATCGTGGAGCAGGGCAGCGGCGAGCTGATCGGCGTCATCCAGATCATCAACAACAAGGCGGGCGTGCCCTTCGGGCCGCTCCCCGAGGAAGGCGTGAGCGAGCTCGCGCAGACTCTGGCGATCGCGTTCAAGCAGCGGCAGAAACCCCAGCTCGTCAAGACCAAGTACGACTATCTGATCTCCGACGCGGTGCTGTCGTCGGGCGAATTCGAGCTTGCTTCACGCCAGGCGCGGAAAAAGGCGATCGACATCGAGACCGTGCTCGCGGACGAATTCCAGGTGAAGATTGCCGCGATCGGGGCAGCGCTGGCGAAATTCTTCGGCGTGCCCTACGAGCCGTTCAAGGCCGACCGCGTCAAGCCGATGGACCTGCTCAAGAACCTCAAGCGCGAATACGTCGAGTCGAACCAGTGGCTGCCGATCGACGAATCGAAAGAGGGGCTGACGGTGCTTTGCCTCGACCCGGAGCGCATTCGCAGTTCGCGCATCGCGTCGAACGTGTTCCCGAAGTCCAAGCTCATCTACAAAGTCGCGACGCAGAAGGACTTCAAGGAAACGATCAACCACTTCTACGGCGCAGAGGCGGTCGATACCGGCGATGTCGGCGACATGCTGGCCAGCCTCGGCGACGACGAAATGGAAGGGGCGCTCGAAGGATCGGCAGCGGACGATGTCTCGGCGGCCGCGGACAACGAACTGGTGAAGCTCGTCAACAAGGTCATCATCGACGCCTACAACCAGGGCGTGTCGGATATTCATATCGAGCCATATCCCGGCAAGGCGAAGACCGAAATCCGCTTCCGCAAGGACGGCGATCTGCAGCCCTACATCGAGGTGCCGGCAAGTTATCGGGCAGCACTCGCGGCGCGTCTCAAGATCATGTGCGACCTGGACATATCCGAGAAGCGCAAGCCCCAGGACGGCAAGATCAAGTTCAAGAAATTCGGCCCGCTCGACATCGAACTGCGGGTTGCCACGATCCCGACCGCGGGCGGCGTGGAAGACGTGGTGATGCGGATCCTCGCTGCCGGCGAGCCGATCCCGCTCGAAAAAATGGGGTTCACGGCGCACAACCTCGCAGAACTGCAGAAGGCGGTCGGCAAACCCTACGGCCTGTTCTTCGTCTGCGGTCCGACCGGCTCGGGCAAGACCACCACGCTGCACTCGGTGCTCAAGTACCTGAACACGCCGGACACCAAGATCTGGACCGCCGAGGACCCGGTCGAGATCACGCAGAAGGGCCTGCGCCAGGTGCAGGTGAACAAGAAAGCGGGCCTCGACTTCGCGGTGGTGATGAAGGCATTTCTGCGCGCGGATCCGGACATCATCATGGTCGGCGAGATGCGCGACAAGGAGACGACGAGCACCGGCATTGAAGCCTCGCTCACCGGCCACCTGGTATTCGCCACGCTGCACACCAACTCGGCGCCGGAATCGATCATCCGCCTGCTCGACATGGGCATGGACCCGTTCAACTTCTCCGATGCGCTGCTCGGCATCCTGGCGCAGCGCCTTGCAAAGCGCATGTGCAGCTGCAAGCAGCCGTACAACCCGGAAGGCGCCGAGATCAAGTCGTTCCTGCAGGAGTACTGCGACGAGTTGCAGAATACCTCCACCTTCAAGAAGGACCCCAAGGCGGCAATGGAAAACGTCTATCGCGATTGGGTGAAGACCTACGGCAACGACAAGGGCCAGTTGACGTTCTACAAGCCTGTCGGCTGCGACAAATGCGGCGGCGGCGGCTACAAGGGACGCTGCGGCCTGCATGAGCTGCTGATCGCCACCGATCCGCTCAAGAAGCTGATCGCCGAGAAGGCGCGCGTGTCGGAGTTGATTGCGGTGGCGCTGGAGGAGGGCATGCGCACGCTGAAGCAGGACGGAATGGAAAAGTGCCTGTTGGGCATGACCAGCCTCAAGGAAGTCCGCTCGGTCTGCATCAAGTGAGCGCGGCGCCCGGGCGCCCATGAGCGGCTCGTCGGTCGAGAATACCCAGGGGTTGAAGCTGCTCGCTGCGGCCGAGGCGGGCGAAGACCTCGGCCAGCGCCTCGAGCACCTGAACGCGATCGGCGCCTCGCTCTCGGCCGAGCGCGACATCAACCGCCTGCTCGAGAGCATCCTGACGGCGGCCAAATCGATCACGCGCGCCGACGGCGGCACGCTGTACCGCGTTGCCGATGACGGCACGCTGCGCTTCGAAATCGTGCGCACGACTTCGCTCCATTACTACCTGGGCGGCACCACCGGGACCCCGGTGCCGTTCTATCCGATCCACCTGATGGGCAAGGACGGCAAGCCGAACCACAGCATGGTGGCGGCCTACGCTGCGCTGACCGGCAAGACGGTGAATATCCCCGATGCCTACACCGCCGAAGGCTTCGATTTCTCGGGCACGCGCAACTTCGACAAGAAGACCGGTTACCGTTCGAAATCCTTCCTGACGGTGCCGATGAAGAACCACGAGAACGAGATCATCGGCGTATTGCAATTGATCAACGCATCCGACCCGCGCAGCGGGGAGATCGTCCCGTTCTCGCCGTCCGATCAGCGGTTGGCGGAATCGCTCGCCTCGCAGGCGGCCATCGCGCTCACCAACCGGATGCTCATCATCCAGCTCGAGGAGCTGTTCGAATCGTTCATCAACCTGATGAATACCGCGATCGACGAGAAATCGCCGTACACGGGAGGGCATTGCCAGCGCGTGCCGCAGCTGACGATGATGCTGGCCGAGGCCGTGAACGACATGCGCGAGGGGCCCCTTGCGACCTTCCACATGAGCGACAAGGATCGCTATGAGCTCAAGATCGCCGGCCTGCTGCACGATTGCGGCAAGGTGACGACGCCGGTGCACGTGGTCGACAAGGCGACCAAGCTGGAGACCATCTACGATCGCGTGCAGCTGCTCGATACGCGGTTCGAGGTCCTCAAGCGCGACGCCGAGATCGAACTGATGAAGGAAAAGGCGCTGCTGGTCGCGCACGGCGCGCTGCGCTCCGAGCACGATGCGGCCGACGCGCGCCATCGCGAGCGCCTGCGGCGCCTGGACGACGACCGGGCGTTCCTGCGCACCTGCAACATCGGCGGCGAGGCAATGCGCGAGGGCGACCTCGAGCGGGTCAAGGCGATCGCGCGCTACCGCTGGATCGATACCTCCGGCCACGAGGCGAACTTCCTCAGCGAGGACGAACTGAAGAACCTGACCATCCGCGCCGGAACCCTGACGGCGGACGAGCGGCAGATCATCAACCACCACATCGTCGCTACCATCAAGATGCTCGAGGCCCTGCCGTGGCCCAAGCACCTCAAGAACGTGCCGGAGTACGCCGGCGGGCACCATGAGCGCATGGACGGCAAGGGCTACCCGAAAGGCCTGGTGCGCGAGCAGATGTCGGTCCAGGCGCGCGTCATGGGCATCGCCGACATTTTCGAGGCGCTCACCGCCAAGGACCGGCCCTACAAGAAGGGCAAGACGCTGTCCGAATCGCTCGAGATTCTCGGTCGGTTCAGCCTCAACGGGCACATCGACCCCGACCTGTTCGATGTTTTCGTGCGCAACAAGGTCTACCGGCGTTACGCCGAGCTGTTTCTCGACAAGGAGCAGATCGACGAGGTGGACGAATCGAAGATTCCCGGCTACTCGCGGTGACGCGCGATGGACATCAATTTCGCCGCGCCAGTGAACAGCCTGGGTTACGGAGTCGTCGGACTCAACATCCTCGCCAGCCTGGACCGGGCCGGCCATGGCGTGGCGCTCTGGCCGATCGGCGACGTCGAGGCGCCTGAAGAGCGGCATCGGCTTCTGGAGCGCGCACTCGGCCGCCGGGAGTATTACAACCCGCGCGCTCCTTCGGTGCGGATCTCCCATCAGAAGGACCTCGCCCATCACATCGGCAAGGGACTGCACTGCGGTTTGCCGATATTCGAACTCAACCGGCTGGACCCTGTCGAGCGGCACCACCTGGCTGCGCAGGACCTGGTATTCGTGCCCTCGCAGTGGGCCAAGACGGTGCTCGCGGACAACGCCATTCCGGAGGAACGCATCCGCGTCGCGCCGCTGGGCGTGGACCACGGCATCTTCCGCTTCATCGACCGGATCGCGCCGGGACCGACTGTTTTTCTCAATGTCGGCAAGTTCGAGGTGCGCAAGGGGCATGACGTCCTTGCGGAGGCATTCAACAAGGCGTTCACCAGGGACGACGAGGTGCGGCTGGTCCTGCTCGGCCACAATCCGTTCTATTCCGAGGAGGAGTCGCGCCAGTGGGCCGACGTGTTCCGCAATTCCCCGCTGGGCGGGAAGATCGAGGTCATCGAAGGACGCCTGCCGGCGCATCGCGATGTCGCCGACCTGATGGCGCGGGCCGACTGCGGGGTGTTTCCGTTTCGCGCCGAAGGCTGGAATCTCGATCTGGCGGAAATGATGGCGATGGGCAAGCACGTCATTGCCACCAACTACTCCGCGCCTACCGAGTACCTCACGCCCCAGAACGCCCGGCTCATCGAGATCGAGCGCCTCGAAGACGCGCATGACGGGAAATGGAATTTCGGCCAGGGGCAATGGGCCGAATTCGGCGATGCCCAGGTGGCGCAGCTGGTGGAGCAGCTGCGCGCCGTTCACCGCCTCAAGCAATCCGGGCAATTGCAGCCCAATACGGCGGCCCGCGACACCATGGCCCGATTCACCTGGGACCGCACGGTCGGCTGCATCATCGCCGCGCTGGCGGCATAGGCCCGCCTGCAATGACCGTCGGCAACTGGTTTGCAAAGCTGGCATCGGCAAATTCCGGGATTCAGGGGGAAAATCAGCGGGCCGGGGAACTGCTGCGCCGCGGAGCCGAGCACCAGAACGCCGGGAATAGCGGCGCGGCGGAGGAATGCTACCGCCAGCTGCTGTCCCTGCAGCCGGAAAATGCGGAAGCGCGCCATCGCCTCGCGCGGATACTGGCCGCGACCGGCAGTGCGAGCCAGGAACGCGGCGAATTAGGGGCTGCTATCGAGGGCTACGAAGAGGCGCTGGCGCTCGAGCAGGGACAGGCGGATGTGCTCAACAACCTTGGCAACGTTTACCGGGACCTTGGGAGGCTCGCGGACGCGATCGCAGCGTTCCGCAATGCGATCGACGTGGATGGCGGTCGGGCCGAGGCGCATTTCAATCTGGGAACCGCGCTTTTTCAGTCGGGAGAAAACGCGCAGGCGATCGCTCAATGCCGCACCGCGCTCGCACTCAGGGCGTCGTTTCCCGAAGCCAGCATGAGCCTCGGGTATCTGCTCGAGCGGGAGGGCGACGCGCCGGGCGCCGCGGCGTGCTATCGCGATGCAATTGCGGCCAGGCCGGACTTCGCGGAGGCGCATTTCAACCATGCCCTTCAGCTGCTGCTGGCCGGGGATTTCGAAAAAGGGTGGGAAGAATACGAATGGCGATTGCGCATGCCCGATCTGGCGCCGTTATGGCCGCATGCCGGACGGCCGCGCTGGGACGGATCCCCGCTCGAGGGCAAGGCCATTCTGCTTTACGCCGAGCAGGGATTCGGCGACGCGATCCAGTTCGTGCGTTTCGCGCCCCTGGTTGCAGAGCGCGGCGGAAAGGTGATTCTGAGCTGCGCGGCAAGCCTGATGCCGCTGTTCGAGAACATCCCCGGAATCGCCGCGTTGGCCGATTGGTCGAAACCGGCGCCGGCGTTCGATCTGTGTTGCTCGCTGCTGAGTCTGCCGAGAATATTCCGCACCACTATTGCCACGCTCCCGGCGAAGACACCGTACCTGCACGCGAATCCCGAAAAGCTGCGCCGCTGGAACGCGCGGCTTGCGCCGGATGCCGCCGCCCTGAAGGTCGGACTTGTCTGGGCGACGCAATCCAGCAACAAGAGCGCGCAGTCGCGCTCGCTCAAGCTCGACATGTTTGCGCCGTTGGCGGCGGTCGGCGAGATCCTGTTCTGCAGTCTGCAAAAAGGTCCCGGAGCGGAGCATGTCGCGCACGCTCCGGCCGGCATGCGCATCATCGATTTCGGCCGCGAGATCGGGGATTTTTCCGATACCGCGGCGCTGATCGCGAATCTCGATCTGGTCATATCGATCGACACCGCGGTTGCCCATCTTGCGGGTGCCTTGGCCAGGCCGGTGTGGACGCTGACCGATTGGCCGCCGGAATGGCGCTGGCTGCTTGGACGCGACGACACTCCCTGGTATTCCACGATGCGGCTCTACCGGCGGGGCCGCGCGGAGCCCTGGGAGGACGTGATTGCGCGCGTCGCTGAGGCGTTGCGCCCACTCGCCGGCCGCCGGGCGCAGCGATGATTCGGAGCCCATTGCTCTCCAAAATCGCCACTAACTGACAATTTTCGGCAGTCCAGGTCCATGCTTGCACAGGAAGTAAGTCACATCGGCAGAATATATAATATATAACCAATTGAAAAGTAAACAGAAACTTTGATTCTCGCAGACTGGCGCGAGACTTGCGTATAGTTGCCCAGGCCAAGTCCGAAGTACCGCTTGAGCCGCCTTTTTAACAAGCCTTAAAGGAGTCAACTGGATGAAACAGCTACAGAAGGGCTTTACGCTGATCGAACTGATGATCGTCGTCGCGATCATCGGCATTCTGGCCGCAGTGGCGATTCCGGCCTATCAGGACTACATCGCGCGTTCGCAAGTGTCGGAAGCGGTGAGCCTGCTTGGCGCGGCCAAGACCCCGATCGCGGAGTACATCTCCGACAAGGGTTCGATGCCGGCAATCACCGACGCGGTCAGCACCACGGCGGGCAAGTACACCAACGCGATTGCGCTGACCGGCGACGGCACTGCCATCACGCTGACGGCGACCATGAAGTCGAGCGGGGTCAACTCCGGCGTTACCAGCGGCACGGTCGAGATGCGTTCGACCGACGGCACCAAGACCTGGAACTGCACCTCCGGAACCACGAACGGCTTGTCTGGCAAGTATCTGCCGGGCGCCTGCCGCTAAGCTTTCGGTTCGAGTTCGACGAGAAAGCCCCTGCATGCAGGGGCTTTTTTTATGTCTGCGGCCCGCCGCAAGCGGCGCCGTCTCCCGGGCTATTTCCCGGACATGCCGATCAGAATCCGGGTGGTGAGTTCGTCGACGAAATCCGGCGTGTAGCCGTATTCCTTGAGCTTGACCTTGAATTCGGTCCCGAATTTCGCCCTGCCATAGACGCCTAGGCGCTTGCTGCGCTGAAAATCCGCGGCACGGTTGCAGACGTCGTCGATCGCCCGGGCAAGGCCGATCGTCGGGCGGTCGGCCGTACTCGGCGGACAGCGCTTGAGGAAAGCATCCGCCAGTTCAATGGCAAAATCCTCTGCGACCTGCGAACCCAACAGTTTGAACATGTCCAGCCTCTCCTCGATCCAGTCAATGTTACCAGCCGCGGTGCCGGCCGGATGAACTGGTTGAAGCGCATGTTGCGCCTCGACGGGCGGCCCGAACGTCCGGCCGGGATTGCGGGTCCGGCGGAGTGGCTGCGCGCCGGATATGAATGCGAAAGCCAGGGTGATCTCGAGGGGGCCGACGCTTTCTACCGCCGCGTCCCGGAGAGTGATCCCGCATGCGCCGATGCGCTCTATTTTCTCGGCCGCATTGCGGCGCGCGACCGGCGCGATGAAGAGGCGATCGCGCTGTTCCAGAAGGCGGTCGAAATGCGTCCGGCGGAGGCACTCTATCTGTTCGCGCTTGCCGAGGCGCTGAACTCGGCGAGACGGATGGCCGAGGCGGTGGACGTCTATCGCGCCTGCCTCGCGTTGCTGCCCGAGTGCACGGCGGTGCGCAACAATTATGCGGTGACGCTGATCGAGCTTGACCGCAGGGAGGAGGCGCGCGTCGAGCTGGAGCGGCTGCAGGCCCTGCTGCCCGACCGGGCGGAGGTGCATTTCAACCTGGCCGGCATTTATCGCGAATACGGCAGGGCCGACGAGGCCATAGCGACCTACCGCAGGGCGCTGGCTCTGACGCCCGGCCACGCCCCGACGTTCAGCAATCTGCTGCTCGAACTGAATTACAGCGCGAACCAGGATGCGGCTTCGATATTCCGCGAACATCGGCGCTTCGGCGAAATATTCGCGCGGCGCTACGAGGCTCCGGTGCCGGATCCGGCGTGGCCGCGCAAGCTTCGCATCGGTTACGTGTCGCCCGATTTCCGCGACCACGTCGTGATTCGGTTCCTGGAGCCGATCCTGGAACGCCACGATCGCGCGCGATTCGACCTCTACTGCTACTACAACCATCGCCAGAAGGACGCGGTCACCGAACGGCTGCGCAAGCTGGCCGCCCAATGGGTCGATTGCGAAGACCTTTCGGACGCCGAACTTGCCGACCGCATTCGCGCCGACCGGATCGATATTCTGGTGGACCTTGCCGGGCACACCGCGGGCAACAGCCTGCTCGCCATGGCCATGAAACCGGCGCCGATACAGGCCACCTACCTTGGCTACCCCAATACGACGGGGCTGGGTGCGGTGGATCTGCGCATCACCGACGCCTACGCCGACCCGCCCGGGGAGTCCGACCGGCTCTCGGTCGAACCGCTGGTACGCATTCCGGGGACCTACTTCTGCTACCGGCCCAACAGGACGAGCCCCGACGTGGGTCCGCTGCCCGCGCTCGCATCCCCCGGGGTGACCTTCGGCTGCTTCAATAATTTTGCGAAATTATCCGTGCAGTTCCAGGACGCCGCGGCCACGGTGCTCGCCGCGGTTCCGGGCTCGCGCCTGCTGCTGAAGGCCCGGCCACTTTCTTTCCCGCACCTCGCGCAGACGGTTCGCGACCGGTTCCAGCGCGCCGGAATCGATCCGGCACGGCTCGAACTGCGCGGCTGGGAGCCGGGCGTGAAGGACCACCTGGCGATCTACGGCGCGGTGGACATCGCGCTCGACAGTTTCCCGTACAACGGCGCCACCACGACCTGCGAAGCAATGTGGATGGGCGTGCCGGTGGTTACTCTGGCCGGCGATCGTCACGCAGGCCGCATGGGCTCGAGTCTGCTCAACGCGATGGAGATGGGAGAATACGTCGCGCACGACGTGGGCCAATATGTCGCGATCTGCGCCCGCGTGGCCGGCGACCTTGCGCGCCTGGCGGAATTGCGCCGCGATCTGCGCGACCGCATGCGGCGCTCTGCGCTCATGGACGAGGCGAGAATCACGCGGGCCCTGGAACAAGTCTACGTGCAAGCCTGGGAAAGCAGGCTCCGCTCAATCCCGGGCTCCCGCACAATGCGGGGGAATTCGGCTGCCGAGCTGCTGGCGGACGCGCGCCGGCTGCGCGAGGCCGCGCGGCTGACCGAAGCGCGGGCCGCATGCGAAAAAATCCTGCAGGAAAAGCCGGATCAGCTGGAGGCGGCCACGCTGCTCTGGGATCTTGCTTTCGACGCCGGTTCACCCGGCGCCGCGACCGACTGGCTGAACCGGGCGATCGCGGCCGACAACGGCGTCGCCGGATTCCACTACATGCTCGGCTGCGTGCTGCAGGCACAGCAAAAAACCGACGACGCGATTGCGTCCTTCCGCCGCGCGCTGGCGCTCGACCCTTCGGACGCGAAGGCGCACAACAATCTTGGCTGCACGCTCGAAGCGGCCGGCAACCTGGCCGCCGCGGCGCAGTGCTATCGCGAGGCAATCGGGCTGGATCCGAGCATGGCGCACGCGCATTACAACCTCGGCAATGCCTGCCGGCAACTGGGGGATGCGAAGCAGGCGATCCAGCATATCGAGCGCGCGCTTGCCGGCGAGCCCGCGCACGCGGACTGGCGCTCCAACCTCGGCAGCCTTCAGTACGAGCAGCTGCAATTGGACGAGGCAATTTCGAACCTGCAGAAAGCGATCGCGTTGGACCCGGGATTCGACCGCGCCTACTCGGCCCTCGGCGGCGCGCTCGTGTTCGCCGGCCGGGTCGAGGAAGCCGGCGCGGCATTCGGGAAGGCGTTGGAACTGAAGCCCAGCCGGGCGGACGTCGAGTCCTGGGCGCTGTTGTCGCTGCATTACGGGATGGGCGAGAATGCGCCGATGCTGTTCGACAGGCACCTTGCCTGGGCGAAGCGGCATGCGCGAGGGCTGCCGCGCGCGACCACCCATCGCGGCGTGGGTCAGGACGCGGGCCGGCGGCTGAACATCGGCTATGTCTCGCCGGATCTCATGCGGCATCCGGTCGCCAGCTTCATCGAGCCCGTGCTGGCGGCCCACGATCGCGGCGAGTTCAGCGTGTTCTGCTACTCGAGCGGCGGGCGCGAAGACGACACCACGCGGCGCCTGCGAGGCGATTGCGACTACTGGCGCGATATCTCAGGAGTCTCCGATATGGACGCGGCCGACCGGATTCGCGCCGACGGGATCGACATCCTGGTGGATCTGGCGGGACATACCGGCGGCGGCAGGCTGTTGCTGTTCGCCTGGAAGCCGGCGCCGGTGCAGATCGCCTGGCTGGGCTATCCGAACACGACCGGCGTCCCGGAGATGGACTATCGCCTGACGGACGCGGTCGCGGACCCGGAGGGTGAAACCGAGCGTTTCCATACCGAGAAGCTGATTCGGCTGCCAAATGGCTTCCTTTGCTACGGGCCTCCCCGCGAAGCCCCGGAGCCCGGAGATGTGCCTCAGGTGGCCGCGGGCCACGTTACCTTCGGTTGCTTCAACAATCTGGCAAAAATAACCCCCGCCATGGTCGCCTTGTGGGCCGGGATCCTCGAGGCGCAGCCGGGCGCGAGGCTGGTCCTCAAGGCCTACGGACTGGCGTCGGAAACCGCGCGCCATGCACTGCGCGCACAGTTTGCAAGGCATCAGATTGCGGCCGGGCGGGTCGATCTTCTGCCGCCCGAGGCCAGCATTGCCGGGCATCTCGCGAAATACCGGGGAATCGATATCGGGCTGGACGTTTTTCCGTACAACGGGACCACCACGACCTGCGAAGCGCTCTGGATGGGCGTGCCCGTCGTCACTCTTGCCGGGAAGACGCATGTGTCGCGAACCGGCGCGAGCATTCTGGGCAGCGCCGGTCTTTCCGCCTACGTCGCAGGAACGCCGGAGCAATATGTACGGATTGCGCTCCAGCTCGCGGGGGATGCCGACGGACGGCGCGCGTTGCGCGCCGGCATGCGCGAGCGGTTGCGGGCATCGCCGCTCCTCGATGCGGCGCAGTTCACGCGCGGGCTGGAAACGGCCTATCGCGCCGCTTGGGAGGAAAGGCTGCGCGCACCCCCATGACATCCGCCGCCCTGGAGGCCGCCGAGCGCGCCGTGGCATTGCAGCCGGATGACGTCGCTCTGTGGTACCGGCTCGGCATCGCGCGCCTGGATTCGGGCCTGTTGGCGCAATCGGAGGTTTGCTGGCGCAGGATCCTCGCGCTAGACCCGCATCACGCGAAGGCGAGCGTCAATCTCGGCCTCGTCCTGCAGCATGGCGGCAGAGGCGACGAGGCGCTGCAGTGCTACCGCGATGCCGTGGCGTCGGATGCCGCTCTGGCGCAGGCCTGGTTCAATCTTGGCGCGCTGCTGCTGGAACGAAGGCACTCGGTCGATGCCTTGGAACCCCTGCGCACGGCGCTGCAGCTTGGCCCCGGCCAGCCCGGTTGGCATGCAGCGCTCGGTTCGGCGTACAGCGACACGGGGTCCCCGCGCGAGGCCGTGAAAAGTCTGCGGAGGGCGCTGCAGCTTGATCCATCCATGCACCGCGCGCACAGCGAGATGCTGCAGGCGCTCAATATGATTCCGGATCTGGCCCCGCAGCGCATCCATGAGGAACACCTGGAGTGGGCGCGATGCCATGCCGGCGGACCGCGCTTTCGGCAGCATGAAAACGGCCGCGAACCCGAACGCCGGCTCAGGGTGGGCTATGTTTCGGCGGACTTCAGGGATCCATCGGTCAGTTTCTGCCTGCAGCCGGTCCTGGCCTGGCATGACCGGTCGGGGTTCGACATCTTCTGCTACTCGGATGCGGTGGCGGAGGATCCCGTCAGCTGGCGGCTGCGCGCGCGGCACGTCACCTGGCGCGCGACCGCGGGATTGAGCGACGAGCAACTCGCCGAAGGGATCCGCGAAGACCGCATCGATCTGCTGGTGGATCTTGCCGGCCACGCGGCGGGCGGGCGGCGCGTGCCGGTATTTGCGCGCAAGCCTGCGCCGGTCCAGGCGAGTTGGCTCGGTTACCCGTGCACCACCGGGCTCGATGCGATGGACTACCGCATCACGGACCGGCACGTCTGCCCCGATGGCATGGAGCGCTTTTTCACCGAGCGCTTGGTCCGCCTGCCTGGCAGCCAATGGTGTTTCAAGCCCGAATTCGATGCGCCGGACGTCGGGCCGCTTCCCTCGGGCCTGCAACAAGCGGTCACGTTCGGCTCGCTGCACGACCTGGCGGCGCTCACGCCGGAGGTCATCGCGCTCTGGGCGCGGCTCCTCAACAGCGTGCCGGGATCGAAACTCATCGTTGCGGCACGGGGCGCCGACCTGCCGGCGGCACGCATCCTTGAAAAATTCAGTGCCGCAGGGGTGGAACCCGGGCGCATCGAGCTGCTGGGAGACCTTGCCGCGGCATCGCGGCTGCAGTTGCACCGCCGGATCGATATCAACCTCGACGTTTTTCCCTGTTCCGGGGCCGCGGCGGCGCTTCATTCTCTGTGGATGGGGGTGCCGGTCGTGACCAAGCAGGGGCCTGCCGCCGCATCGAGGCACGCAGCGGGCATTTTGAACACGGTCGGCCTGCGCGAACTCGTCGCCGAAACCGAGGATGGATACGTCGAGAATGCCGCCGCGCTGGCGGGCGATCGCGAGCGGCTGATCCGGCTGCGCGGGGAACTGCGCGGACGCCTCGAGCGCTCGGATCTGATGGAAGCGGAGCGCTTCAGCCGCAGCCTGGAAACGGCGTACCGGCGGATGTGGCGGTCATGGTGCGCGGGAGAGCCCGTCAGGCAGATGCAGATCGAGACGCCTGCCTGCGCTTCACGCAACATCGCCCTGCGTCCGGACGCAAAAGCCGGCGGCGGCGCGCGGCCGCCGCGCGTCATCCTGGACGGCGTTTTCTTCCAGGACTTCGGTACCGGCATCTCGCGCGTCTGGCAGTCGCTGCTGCACGAGTGGGTGGCAAACGGTTTCGCGGAACGCATCCTGCTGC
>Ga0154760_1149_pt2 | contig 20375 bp, 22 predicted proteins | sample Rifle2008BG16ft_FD_105768 | JGI IMG/M metagenome (GOLD analysis project Ga0154760, IMG submission 105768) | Betaproteobacteria bacterium RBG_16_66_20
GCAGGATCCACAGGATCGGGTTAGACCGCGTCTTGAGCGGCGCCCACAGCGCAAGCCGCGCGCCGTGCAAGGCTGCGGCGCCGAGAGCCGCGATGCTCGCGGCTTTTTCGAAATTGGACAGATCGAAGAGAAGAAGAAAAAGCACGCTTCCGAGAGCCCCGTACTCGACCCACTGGATACGCCGTGCCCCCGCTCCGGGCACGGCATTGTTGGTGAACGCCGGCACGACGCGCCCCGCCATCACGGCGATGATGAAGAGCACGAGGTCCATACCGACCGAAAGCGCCAGGCGAGGCCAGGCGTTGAAAGCCGCGCTCGCCGCGCCGATCGCCAGCACCAGTACGATGAAAAACCAGTTGCGGTTGCGGCTCGCGATGATGGGCCGGCCGATCCCCCAGGCGAGCGCGAGGGCAAATACGGCATCCGCCGCCGCGGCCGCGGGCAGGGAGAACAGGGCGAGAACGCGGGCGCCGAGCCAGAGCGCGGCCATGGCCGCGAGCGCGGCGCCCGCAGGCGTCGGGACGCCTGTCCAGGCGCGCACCGCGGTGAGCAGGAATCCGGCGATCACCGCGAACGCATAGCCGAACAGCATTTCGTGCGCGTGCCACAGCGGATCGGCGCCGGGAAGCCAGCCCAGGTACTGCAGCGCCCAGAGCGGAACGCCGAGCGCCGCGTAAGCGCCCGCGAGCAGGTAGAACGGACGAAAGCCGAGCGCGAATATCGCGGCCCGGCCACCGGGAGCGGCCCCGCCCCCGGGTTCGGAGGGGCGGATCAACCCGATTTCAGCAGCCAGTCTACGAGCGTCTTGATGTCGGCGTCAGACATCGCCGCGTTCGGCGGCATCGGCACCGGCCCCCAGACGCCCTGTCCGCCCTTTTTCACCTTTTCGGCGAGCTTGGCTTCGATCCCGGCCTGGCCCTTGTACTTCTTGGCGATTTCCTTGTACGCGGGGCCGACGGACTTCTTGTCCAGCGTATGGCAGGCGAGGCAGTTGTGCTTCTTCGCCAGTTCCTCGCTCGCCTGGGCCGGCACGGCAATGGCGGCGACCGCGATGAAACCTGCAACCGTGAATCTGATGGTCATGAAAGGTCCGTTCTCAGTAGATGTCGTGCTGCGTGTTGTAGACGTTGAAGTGCCCGGTCGGCGTGATGATGCGCGGGTCCTTGATGACCGTCTTCAGCTTGCGCGTCTTGTCGTCCACCACCACCAGCGCCGACTGCTGGTTCTTGGCGCTCCAGACCGCGAACCAGACCTCATCGCCCGCCTTGTTGTACTCGGGCTGCACGATGCGCTTGGCGCCGTCGCCCAGTCCGGCCCATTCGCCGATCGGCAGCGCGACGAATCCCTTGTCGAGGTTGTTGATGTCGAACACCGCGATCGACTGCGCGATCTTGGGATCCGGATTGAGCGGCGTATCCACCCACAGGTTCTTCGACTTCGGGTGGGTCTTGATGAACAGATTGCCGCCGCCCTGGCCATCGAGCATCTGCACCACCTTCCAGGCACTGTCCTTCCTCTTCGGATCGGTGCCGATGAGCGCGATTTTCTCGCTGCCGAGGTGGCCCGTCGCCCAGACCGGCCCGAACTTGGGATGATTGAAGTTGGCGCCGCGACCCGGGTGCGGGATCTTGTCCACGTCCACCAGCTTGACCAGCTTGCCGGCCTTCGCATCTACCACCGCGATCTTGTTCGACTGGTTGGCCGCGACGAGGAAGTAACGCTTGGTGACGTCCCAGCCGCCGTCATGCAAGAACTTGGCGGCCGCGATCTCGGTGGTTTTCAGGTTGTCGATGTCCGAGTAGTCCACCATCAGCACCTTGCCGGTTTCCTTGACGTTGACCACGAACTCCGGCTTGAAATGCGAGGCGACGATCGCGGCGACGCGCGGTTCCGGGTGGAACTCCTGGTCGCCGACCGTCATGCCGCGCGTGGCGACGATCTTCAGCGGTTCCAGCGTGTCGCCCTTCATGATCGTGTACTGCGGCGGCCAGTAGGAGCCGGCGATCGCATATTTATCGACGTAACCCTTGTACTTCGACGTGTCCACCGAACGCGCTTCCAGGCCGACGCGAATCTCGGCGACGTTGTCGGGCTTCTCCATCCACAGGTCGATCAGGTTGATCTTGGCGTCGCGCCCGATCACGTAGAGATAGCGGCCGGAGGCCGACAGCCGCGAGATATGCACCGCGTAGCCGGTCTTGACGATGTTGATGATCTTCTTCGTGTCGCCGTCGATCAGCGCCACTTCGCCGGTGTCGCGCAGGGTGGTGGAGAAGATGTTGTCGATGTTGTAGTTGTTCATCTTCTTGGTCGGCCGCTTCGCGGGCGCGATCAGCACCTTCCAGGTGCCCTTCATCTGCGCCATGCCGAATTCCGGCGGCGTCGGCGGCTCCTGCTGCACGTAGCGCGCCATCAGGTCCACCTCGGCGTCGTTCAGGTCACCGGCGGTGCCCCAGTTGGGCATTCCGGCGGGCGAGCCGTACTTGATGAACACCTTGAGGATCTCGGTGCCCTTGCCCATGGTGATATCGGGCGTGAGCGGCTTGCCGGTGGCGCCCTTGCGCAGCACGCCGTGGCAGCCGGCGCAGCGCTCGAAATAGATCTGGCGTCCCTTGTCGAATTCCGCCTTGGTCATCGGCGGCGCCTTGGGGTTGATGTTCTGGTGCATGTCCTCGGTGGCGAGGGGCGAGCCGCCCGCCTGGTAGCGGATCTCCGGCTCGGTCACCGGCGCGCGCCCGGGCTGGGTCGGCTGCGCCCAGGCCGCGGCAACGGCGAACGGCAATGCGGCTGCGGCGAGCCTGCGGGTCCAGGCGCTTGCGGTGCGGTATTTCATGGCGTCACTCCTTGTTGCAGCGTTAATTGGACGGAATCCGGTTGCTCTCTGGGGCCGAAGCTTGCCCGGGACAGGAGGCAGCAGGTTTGATTCAAATCAAGCCTTCCTCGAGATGAGGACGTCGTAGCTGCCGTCGTCGCGCGCCACCGTGCGGCGGACCCAGCCGCCGGCCTGCAGCATGGCGTAGAGAGGAAAGGGCTCGCGGGGGAAGCGCGCCCTCAGCGGTTGATCCGGGGCGGCGTCGAGCGCCTCGAACACGCGCATCAACGGCGCCGGAGGGTCGAGCCCGCACAGATCGAGAAAGCGCTCGCCCTGGGGTGCTGGGTATGATTCGGGCATCGAGCGCATGTTCCGCGCCGCTGCCCGCGCGACCTTGATGTGGGTTAAGCCGATGCGCGTGCGCGTGCGTGTGCGAACGCGGCGGCGGCGAGCAGCAGCGCGCCCGCGAGCGCGTGGCCCGCTTGCGCAGCGGCCACCGAAAGAACGACCGAGACCATGCCCAGCGCCGGTGCGAGCGCGGCGCATGCCGCGTAACGCCAGCCGAGCGCGGCCACGGCCGCCGCCGCGGCGACGCCGGATACGGCGTGCGCGATGAGCAGACCCACGGACGCTTGCGGCAGGTAGATCGCCAGCGTGCCGCCGAACGCCGCTTGCAGTCCGGCCAGAAGGAATCCGGCGAGCGCGAGCTTGCGATCGGGCGCGGCGGGATGTTGCGCCGCGGCGCGGCCGTATATCCATGCCAGCAGCGCGGTAAGCACAAGCCCGCCGGACTGGTTGAAGAACGCCGCCGCCGGAGGTGGCGCGGTTCCGGTGATCCAGCCCACGGCGGAGAGCGCGAGCATCAGCACGAACGCCGCGCTTGCTGCAACGCGCAACCGGGGCTGTCTCCAGGCAAGCGCCATCAGGGCAGACACGAGCAGCGCGACCGACGATGCGGTGGCCCGATGCACCCCACGCGCAATCTGGACATCGATGCCGCCGCTTGCCCGAATGTAGGCGCTTGCGGCGACGACGGCCAACATGAGCAGGACCGAGGCCCCCGTGACGAGATCGAAGCGGAACCTGATGCGGCCGGCATTGGGCATTCCGCCATGCTGCAGGTGCATATCCGAAATTGCTTGATTCATATCAAACCGCGCTTACCGGGTTTGGGCAAAAGTCCGCGGCATTGCCCAAAAAGAGGAGCGCGCGATGTCCAACGCCACGCAAAACACGGCTGGTCACGATGATGAACTGCAGGACGAGCCCGTTCCCGCGATGCAACAGATCCTCGACAACCCCTTCCTGCTGCTGTTCCTCGGCGTCGTCGTGCCGACGGTGTTCTACCTGGTCTGGGGCGTGATGGAAATCGTTTCCCTGCCGATCGCGAAATAACCGGGAGCCCGCCATGAGCATCTCGCCCGTTACCGAACGCCTGTGGTGGAAGACCCCGATGGACCGCGAGGAGGCGATCTGGGTCACGATCGCCTTCGTGTGGTGCCTGTTCATGTTCTTCATGATGCCGTACTGGCACGTGTTCGGTAAGCAGAACCTGGCGCATGCGGCGGTGAAGACCAACGCCGAGGCCTACATGAACAAGGCCAACGCGATGGTCGAGAAATACAAGGTGCGCGAGGAGACCGACCAGAAGATCCCCGTGGTCAGGCCGCCTGCGGACAGCGACGTCTACCTGGTCGCGCGGCTGTGGTCCTGGTGGCCGATCCTCGAACTCGAGGCCGGCAAGACCTACAAGATCCACCTCATGTCGATGGACTGGCTGCACGGCTTCTCGCTGCAGCCGGAGAACATCAACATCCAGGTGCATCCGGGCTACGACCACGCGGTGACCATGACGCCTACGCAGAAGGGCAGCTTCGCGATCATCTGCAACGAGTACTGCGGCGTGAACCATCACACCATGATCAGCCGGATCTACGTCAAATAAGGGGGCGGCCATGTCGACCAACAGAAATTTCCGCACCTGCCCGAGCACCGGCCTCGTGTTCCACGAGCCGGCCGAAAAACTGATGATCTGGAACGCGGTGGTCGGCGTCGTCTGCCTGCTGATCGGCGGCCTGCTCGCGATCGGCGTCGTGCTGACGCGCTGGCAGACCGTGCACTGGCTGTCGCCGGACCGCTTCTACCAGGTGCTCACCGGGCACGGCATCAACATGCTCGTGTTCTGGATCATCTTCTTCGAGATGGCGGTGCTGTACTTCGCCAGCTCGACGCTGCTGCGCAGCCGCCTGGCAACGCCGAAGATGGCCTGGGCCGGGTTCTGGCTGATGGTGCTGGGCGCGCTGCTCAACAACTACGCGGTGCTGCGCGGCGATTCCAGCGTGATGTTCACGGCCTACGCGCCGATGGGGGCGCATCCGATCTTCTACCTCGGACTGATCCTGTTCGCGGTGGGCGCGCTGATCGGATGTTTCGTCTTCCTCGGCACGCTGGTGGTGGCCAAGGCCGAGCGCACCTACCAGGGGTCGATTCCTCTGGTCACCTTCGGCGCGCTGACCGCGTGCATCATCGCCATCTTCACCATCGCTTCGGGTGCGATCATCCTGATCCCGACCTTCCTCTGGTCGGTGGGGCTGGTGCCGCAGATCGATTCGCTGATGTACAAGACCATCTTCTGGGCGTTCGGGCATTCTTCGCAGCAGATCAACGTCGCCGCGCACATTTCGGTTTGGTACGCGATCGCCGCGATCGTGTTCGGCGCCAAGCCGATGTCGGAGAAGGTGAGCCGCACCGCGTTCTTCCTGTACATCCTGTTCCTGCAGCTGGCGAGCGCGCACCACCTGCTCGCCGACCCGGGGCTCACCTCGTACTGGAAGATCTTCAACACCAGCTACGCGATGTACCTCGCGGTGCTGGCCTCGATGGTGCACGGGCTGACGGTGCCGGGTGCGATCGAACTCGCGCAGAGGAAGAAAGGCTACAGCAACGGCCTCTTTGAGTGGCTGCGCAAGGCGCCGTGGGGCAACCCGGTGTTCTCCGGGATGTTCATCTCGCTGGTCGGCTTCGGCTTCCTCGGCGGCATCTCGGGCGTGATCATGGGCGTGGAGCAGATCAACCTGATCATCCACAACACGATCTACGTTCCCGGGCACTTCCACGCCACCGTGGTGGTGGGCACGACGCTCGCGTTCATGTCGCTCACCTACTTCCTGATTCCGGTGCTGTTCCGCAGGGAAGTGGCGTTTCCGGGGCTGGCGAAGTGGCAGCCGTACCTGTTCGGGCTCGGCATGTCCGCGGTCGCGGTGTTCCTGATGGGCGCGGGCACGCTCGGCGTGCCGCGGCGCCACTGGGACATCAGCTTCGCCGGCAGCGCATTTGCCTACGAGTTTCCGGGCGCGGCCTGGCTGATGATGGCGCTGGGCAGCATCGCGGGGCTCATCGCCATCGCAGGCGGCGGCGCCTACCTGCTGATCACGGTGTATTCGGTGTTTCTCGGCAAACGTATCGAGACGCCCGGATTCGCCTATGTGCGCGCGCGCGACGGCATGGCCCCCAGCGCGGCGCCGGTGGCGGCCGCGATCACTTCGCACGGCCAGTCGGCGGGCTTCTCGGCGCCGGGCACCTTCGTCCTGGCGATGGTGTTCCTGGTGACCTTCGCGCTTTACTACTTCGTGAACTGGAAGTACCTGTCCACGGTCTGGCCGCTGAGCTGAGCGCGCGCGGGCAGGACCACACGGGGCCCGCATGAGGCTGCTGCTCAACCTGTTCAAGCTGCGCATCGGGGTGGCCATCGCGCTCGCCGCGGTGGCCGGCCTCGCGGTGACGCCTGGCGTGCTGCAGGGCTGGCAGGTCGCCGTGCTGACGCTCGCCGTGCTGGTCTCCTCGGCAGCGGCGGGGGCGTTCAACCAGTACGTCGAGCGCGATCTCGACGCGCGCATGGCGCGTACCCGCAACCGCCCGTTCGTCTCCGGCGCCCTGGTCCACGGCCCGCTGTGGCTCTGGGTGATCGGGGCGATGACGGCGGCCTCGGTCCTGGCCGCGGGCATCGCCGCCAACTGGCTGGCCGCGTTCTACGTCTTCATGGGGGCGTTTACCTACGGCGTGGTCTATACCGTGTGGCTGAAGCGGCGCACTTGGCTTAATATCGTCGTCGGCGGGCTCGCGGGCAGCTTCGCGGTGCTGGCCGGGGCGGCCGCCGTGACGCCGACCCTGAGCCCGGCATCGATCTGGCTCGCGGTGGCGCTGTTCCTGTGGACCCCGCCGCATTTCTGGAGTCTTGCCATCGTGTATCGCGAAGACTATGCAGGGGCGGGCGTGCCGATGCTGCCGGTGGTGGTGGGCGACGCGCGCTGCGCGCGCATCATTCTCGGCAGCGCGCTGGTGCTGGTCGCATCGACCCTGATGCCGGCGTTGCACGGCCTGGGGTGGATCTATCTGGCCGCGGCGGTCGCGGGAGGCGCGTACTTCATTTCGACCTGCGTCGCGCTGGTGCGCGACCCGGGGCGCCGCGCCGCGCGCGCGAGCTTCCGCGCCTCGCTGGTCCAGCTCAGTCTGGTTCTTTTCGGCGCGATCGCCGACACGGCACTGCGGGGTTAGGGCATGCGAGCCGCCTGCCCGGCCAACCGCGGCCTCGCCGTGGCGCGCCTGGCCCTGACGCTCGCGTGGTTTTTCGCGGCCTGGTCGGCGGCGGCGGCCGATGCAACGCTCGACCGCGACTACGCGCTGAAGACGAGCGAGGCGGCGCTCGGCAAGCGGCCCGCCAACTACGCATTCACGGCTGCGGACGGCAGGCGCGTCGAGCTGGCGGCGTTTCGCGGCAAGCCGCTGGTGGTCAGCTTCGTCTACACGGGCTGCTTCCAGGTCTGTCCGGCTGCGACGCAGTTTCTCAAGCTGGCCAACGAGAAGGCCGAAGAGGTGCTGGGCAAGAACCGCTTCGCGCTCGCCACCATCGGCTTCAACCTGCCGTTCGATTCGCCCGCCGCGATGCGCGATTTCGCGCGCCGGCAGGGCGCCGGCGCCGACAATTGGGTCTTTCTGAGTCCCGAGGCCGCGCAGCGCGACGCGCTGCTCGCGGATTTCGGCTTTTCGCACGTGGCGACGCCGAAAGGCTTCGACCACCTCCTGCAGGCGACGATCCTGGACACGGAGGGCCGTATCGTGAAGCAGGTCTACGGCGAGACCTTCGCCATGGACGCTTTTGTCGGGCCGCTGAAGGCGCTCGTCGCCGGCGCGCCGCTGCCCGCGAACGACCTCGGCTCGATGATCGAGAAAGTCCGGCTGCTGTGCACGGTCTACGATCCGGTCAGCGGCGTCTACCGCCTCGACTACGCGCTGTTCGCCGAGATGCTGGGCGGGCTGCTGGTGATCGTCGCCACTGCGCTGTTCCTGCTGCAGGACCGCCGGCGCGCGCAGCGGCGGCCCTGAATGCTGGGGGCCGTCCAGCGCGCCGGACGTTGGTGTTTCATGCGCGTCGAGGCGCTGTTCAATCTCGCCTTCGGCGAGCGCCTCAATCCGCTCTACTACCTCGGCGCGATCAGCACCTGGATGCTCTGGATCGTGGTCGCGAGCGGGCTCTACCTCTATGTATTCTTCGATACCGGGATCAACGAGGCCTACGCCTCGGTCGAGCGGCTGACGAACGGGCAGCGCTATCTCGGCGGCATATTGCGCAGCCTGCACCGCTACGCTTCCGACGGCATGGTGCTCACCATGCTGCTGCACCTGACGCGGCATTTCGTGTTCGACCGTTACCGGGGCTTTCGCTGGTTCTCCTGGGTGAGCGGCGTGATGCTGCTGTGGATGGTGTATGCGGCCGGCATCAACGGCTACATGCTGCCGTGGGACCGCCTGGCGCAGTTCGTCACCATCGCGACCGCCGAATGGCTCGACTGGCTGCCGATGTTCCGCGGCACGCTGGTGCGCAATTTCATCTTCGCGGAAAATTTCAGCGACCGGCTGTTTTCGCTGCTGTCGTTCATCCATATCGGCGTTCCGCTCGCGGTACTCGCGCTGCTGTGGATTCACGTCCAGCGCGTGCCGCAGGCGAAAACCACGCCGCCGCGGCCGATCCTGGTGATGCTCACGGCGGCGCTGGTCGTGCTCGCGCTCGCCAGGCCGGCGGTCAGCCAGGCGCCGGCCGACCTCTCGCGGGCGGTGACCGAAATCGCCTTCGACTGGTTCTATCTGCCGACCTTCGCGCTGCTGTACCGCACTTCGCCCGGCGAGCTGTGGGCGCTGCTGGGCGGCGCAACCCTGCTCGTCGCCGCGCTGCCCTGGCTGCCGCCGAAACGGGCCGCGGGCGAGGGTTTCCACGTGCTGGTCCACCCGGACAACCGCTTCATCGTGGTGCGCGAGGGCGAAACGGTGCTCGATAGCGCGCTGCGCGAAGGGATCGAAATGCCCTTCGACTGCCGCAACGGCGGCTGCGGCGAATGCAAGGGGCGCATCCTGCATGGCGAGGTCGATCGCGGCTCGTACCAGGAAGGCGCGCTGGGCGCCGATGAGCGCGCGCAGGGGGGCGCGCTGCTGTGCTGTGCGATGCCGCGCAGCGATCTCGAGATCGAGTACGCGCCCAAGGCGGCGCTGCGCGCCGTCCCGCCGCGGGTCCACGTCGCGCGGGTCGTGAAGCTCGAGCGCCTGGCCCCGGACGTGATGCGGGTGCTGCTCGCGGTGACCGGCGAGCCGTTGCGCTTCTACCCGGGGCAGTACATCAACATCCTGCTCGATTCGGGGGAGAAGCGCGCTTTTTCCTTCGCCACCGCGCCGCATGCCGCCGGTCCGATCGAGCTGCAGATCCGGCGCGTGGCGGGCGGCAGATACACCAGCCACGTGTTCGAGCACATGAAGCCGGGCGAGGAAGTGCGCTTCGAGGGACCGCTGGGGACCTTCTTCCTGCGCGAAGACAGCGCCAAGCCGATGATCTTCGTCGCCGGCGCAACCGGCTTCGCGCCGGTCAAGAGCATGCTGGAGCACGCGTTCCACCGCGGCATCCGGCGCCGGATCTACCTTTACTGGGGAACGCGCCGTCGCGCGGACATGTACCTCAGGGAGCTCGCCGAGCAATGGGCGCGCGAGCACGATAATTTCACTTTCGTGCCGGTGATCTCGGAGCCGCATCCCGAGGACGGCTGGCGCGGGCGTACCGGGCTGGTGCACGAGGCGATCCTGCAGGACTTCCCCGACCTGTCGGGCCATCAGGTCTACGCCTGCGGTTCGGCGGCGATGGTCGAGGCGGCGACACCGGCGTTCCTCGGGCAGGGCATGTCGCAGGACGATTGCTTTTCGGACGCGTTCCGGCTCGCGCCGCATATCCAGGGCGGGTCGAGCGAGCTGGCCAAGCTCGGGGGCGGTGCAAGGTGACCAGGACGAGCCCCGCACGCTACCTGCTGCAAGCCGCGTTCTACCTGCCGCTGATGGTGCTGATCGGCTATTTTTCCAGTGCGCCGGTGTTCGTGCACCTGCCCGCGGGCGAGGCGCTGCTGCGCCTGTCGATCGCGCATGCGGCCGAGCGCATGCAGGCCTGCCGCGAGCGCTCGCAGGAAGAACTGGCGAAACTGCCGCCGAACATGCGCGCGGCGCAGGACTGCCCGCGGGAGCGTTCCCCGCTCCTCATCGAACTCGAGATCGACGGCCGACTGCAGTTGCGCACCGAAGCCCTGCCGGCGGGCACGCAGCGCGATGGCCTGGCGACCCTGTACCATCGCCTGCCGATCGCCGCGGGTACGCACCGGATCGTGGTGCGCATGCGCGATCGGCCGCAGGGGGAGTTCAATTACGTGCGCGAGGAGACGCTGAACCTGGCCGGCGGCGATTCGGTCCTGATCGATTTCAACGCCTCGCGCGGCGGTCTCGAATTCAGGCGCTGAGGTTCAGACCATGACGCTGCGGGAGCGGGCCTTTTCGCTGTGGCAGGCAACCGAGTCGCGGCTCGACCGGGCGTTCGGCGCCGGGGCCAACCCGCTGCGCCGGCTCGGCGCGATCGCGTTCCTGCTGTTCTGGGCCGCCGCCGCGAGCGGCATCTATCTGTACATTTTCCTGGATACCAGCGCCGCCGGGGCCTGGCGCTCGGTAGAGGCGGTGAGCCGCGAGCAATGGCCCATCGGCAGCGTGATTCGCGGCCTGCATCGCTATGCCTCGGATGCGCTGGTCGTGGTGATGTTCGCGCACCTGCTGCGCGAGTATCTTGCCGGACACGCGCGCGGCTTCCGCTGGTTTTCCTGGATTTCGGGCGTGCCCCTGATCGTGCTGCTCTACGCGTCTGGAATCGGGGGGTATTGGCTGGTATGGGACCAGCTGGCGCTGTTTTCCGCGACCGCGACCGCGGAATGGCTGGACTGGATCGGGATGACCTCGGAGCCGTTCGCGCGCAACTTCCTCTCGAGCGAGCAGGTCATCGATCGCCTTTTCACGCTGTTCATCTTCCTGCACATCGGCTTACCGCTCGCGCTGCTCGCCGGCATGTGGGTGCATGTGCAGCGCGTAAGCCGCCCGGACAGCTTTCCCTCGCGCAACCTGGCCGCGGGCACCGCGATCGCGCTGGTCGTGCTCGCGGCGGCGTGGCCGGTGCAGAGCCTCCCGCAGGCCAACCCGGCGCAGGTCCCAGCGACGCTGGCGCTCGACTGGTTCTATCTCTTCCCGCACCCGGTGATGTACGCAACCTCGCCCGGCGCCCTGTGGGCCATGGTCACGGGCGCGGCGGTGCTGTTGCTCGTCCTGCCATGGCTCGGGCGCAAGTCGCGGCTGCCGGTGGCGGTGGTGAGCGCCGGGGACTGCAACGGCTGCGGCCGCTGCTTCGCCGACTGCCCGTATTCGGCGATCGTGCTGGTGCCGCACACCTCCAAGCACCTGGCGCCGCGCATGGCCGAGGTGCAGCCGGCCCTGTGCGCCGGCTGCGGCATCTGCGCCGGAGCCTGCCCGTCGTCGACGCCGTTCCGCAGCAGCGACGCGTTTGCGTCGGGCATCGACATGCCGGGGCGCAAGATCGCCGCTCTGCGCGGCGAGCTCGAGCGCGCGCTGGCAGCGTTGCGCGCGGGGCCGCGCGTCGTGGTGTTCGGCTGCGACCGCGCCGCCGACGTGGCGGCGGTGCGCGCGGCGGATACCGCGGCATTGAGCCTCATCTGCGCCGGCATGCTGCCGCCTTCGTTCGTCGAGTACGCGCTGCGCAACGGCGCCGATGGCGTGCTGGTGACGGGATGCGCCGACGGCGCCTGCGACTACCGTTTCGGGCAGCGCTGGCTGGAGGAGCGTTTCGCGGGGACGCGCGAGCCGCATCTGCGCGCCAACGTACCGCGCGAGCGGCTGCGCGTGGTCTGGGCAGGCAATGGCTCGCTGCCGGAACTGGCGAACTGCGTCGCCTCGTTCCGCGCCAGCCTGACGGAACGCAGACCGGGCGACGAATCGATCATGCGCCCGAAACGCGCCCTGCAGGCATCGCATGCGCAGCCCTGATCCAGTCGAAGCGGGCGGCCGCCACGGCTACGCGCTGGACATTCCGGACGATGCGCGGCGCCGGCTCGCCATCGGCTGGCTCGCGCTCGGCCTTGCGGCGCTGGTCGGCTCGGGGCTGTTCGCGGTCCTGCTGGTGCTGTCGCGCGCGCCGTACAGCAAGAACCTGTTCGTGGACGCGGACTTTTTCCGCGTCGCGCTGGTGGTGCATGTCGATCTCTCGGTGCTGGTCTGGTTCATCGCCATCGGCGGCATGCTGTGGAGCCTGAACAGCACGCCGCGCGCGCTGGCCGCGGGCTGGGCTGCGCTCGGCCTCGCGCTCGCCGGCACGCTCCTGATGTGCATCGCGCCGTTCAGCGGCAGCGCGCTGCCGGTGATGAGCAACTACATCCCGGTGGTCGACGGCCCCTGGTTCCTCGCCGGACTCGGCGTGTTCGCGGCGGCCTGCGCGCTGCTCGTGCTGCGCTCGATGTGGGCGGTGCCCCGCGTAGGCGTGCGGCTCGACGGCGCGGGCGCGCTGCGCTTCGGCCTGAACAGCGCGCTGGTGTCGGCCGCGCTCGCGCTGATCGCTTTCGCCTGGTCCTGGCTGCGGCTGCCGCCCTCGATCGAGGGCAAGGCCTACTACGAGGTGCTGTTCTGGGGCGGCGGCCATGTGCTGCAGTTCACCTGGACCCTGCTGATGCTGGTGGCCTGGGTCTGGCTCGCCGAGGCGATCGGCGCGAGGCTGCCGCTGTCGCCGCGCGTCGCGACGCTGTTCTTCGGCGTCGGCCTCGTCTCGGTGTTCGCGACGCCGGTGATCTATCTGGCGTGGGACATCGTCTCGGTGCAGCACTATCGCTACCTGACCTGGATCATGCGCTTCGGCGGCGGGCTTGCGATCCTGCCGTTCGCGCTCGCGGTCGGCATCGGCCTGGCGACTCTGCGCGGGATGCCGGAGGCGGGCCGGCCGCTGCGCGCGGCGCTCATCGCATCGATGGCGCTGTTCGGCTCGGGCGGATTGATCGGCTTTGCGATCGAAGGCAGCAACGTGAGGATCCCGGCCCACTATCACGGCTGCATCGTGGGGGTGACGCTGGCATTCATGGGCCTCGTCTACCACCTGCTGCCGCGCATGGGCTTCGCCGCGGTGCCGGTGCGCGCCGCTTCGCTGCAGGCGTGGCTTTATGGCGGCGGCCAGCTGCTGCACATCGCGGGCCTTGCCTGGTCCGGCGGCTACGGCGTGCAGCGCAAAGCTGCAGGCGTCGAGCAGCTGCTGCGCACGCCTGAGGAGATCGCGGCGATGGGCCTGATGGGGCTGGGCGGCCTCGTCGCCGTCGTCGGCGGCCTGATGTTCCTGGTCATTGCCATAAACTCGATGAGGTCCGGATGGAAATCGTCTATTTCACGGTAGTCGCGATCGGCCTGTACGTGGTCGCCGATGCCGCGCTGCGCTGGCTCGAGCAGTTGCGCGGCGCCCGGTTCGAGAACCGCCAGCTCGTCTTCTTCGCCATCATCCTGCCGCTCGCGCTCGTCACCTTCTGGCTGTTGCAGGCATTCGGCCCGCCGGCGGGACCCTGAGTTGGAGCCGGATTCGCAAGTGACCCTGCCGATCCCCCTCAGCGCGTCGTCGCTGTGAGCGGCTTGAACACGCGGGCGAGATAGTCCTCGCCGGGCTCATCGGCCGGCCCGGGCGCGATTCCCGCCAGCGTGCGCGCGAGCTGCTTCTTGAACTCGACCTGCATGGCGCGCGCGATCTGCACCCGCTGCGCCTGGGGCGAGCCGGCGCCGTGCATGGATTCGGTGAGGTAGCCGACCGCGTTGCGGCCGAGCGTCATGTTCTCGATCAGCCGCAGGATGCGGATGCGGTCTTCGGTCGGGATGTCGGCGCGGCCCTTGAGGTACTTGCGCATGAGTTCGCCGACCTCGGGATGGCGCAGATCTTTTTCCGAGGGCAGGGTGACCATCAGCCCGCCGGCGAGATCCTGCGCCAGGCGGCCGATTTCGTACGGCAGCCGCGTGACGTGGTGCTTGCAGACGTTGGAGAGCATGTCGTCCGATAGAAAGACGCCGGACTTCATGCGCGTCGCCTGGTGGCTCGCCGAGATGCCGGTGGCGTAGATGGTCTCGTTCAAGTGCGTCATTTCCACCAGCTTGTCGCGCACATGGGAGGCTTTTTCCACGCCGTTGCAGTCGGCGATGGCGGCCGCGGCGCCGATCAGCACGTCGCCGACGCCGCTCTTGCAGACGTAGCTGCGGCGGTGGTAACAGGTAAACCGCTCGACCAGCATGGCGGCGAATTCGTGCTCGCCGTCCATGAACACGCGTTGCCACGGGATGAAAGCGTCGTCGAACACGATCATCGCCTCCTGGCCCGCGAAGCGCGCGTTGCCCGCGTCGATATCGCCGCCGTCCATGCTGCGCGTGTCGCAGGATTGCCGGCCGTAGAGGTAGGTGATTCCCGGCGCGTCCACCGGCAGCGCGCCGACCACTGCGTAGTCCTTGTCGCCCGGCCCGAGGCGGATCGTCGGCATGACGATGAGCCAGTGCGAGTTGAGGCATCCGGTCTGGTGCGCCTTGGCGCCCTTGATGTAGATCCCATCCTTGGTACGCCGTGTTATGTGCACGTACATGTCAGGGTCGGCCTGCGCGCCCGGCGCCTTGCTGCGGTCGCCTTTGACGTCGGTCATGGCGCCGCCGATGACCAGGTTGCCGCGCTGCGCCATGGCGGCGAACGCCTTGAAGCGCTCGTGATACGCGGTGCCGCACTGCTCGTCGATCTCGAAGGTGACCGAATGCAGCGCGTTCAGCGCGTCCATCCCGACGCAGCGCTGGAAGCAGGTGCCGGTGAGCTGGCCGAGCCGGCGCTGCATCTTGTTCTGCATCACCAGGTCCTCGGGGCTCTGCGCGATGTGCAGGAACCGGTTCACCCGCCCCTTGGTGTAAGGCGAGGCCGCGGTGGCGAGCTCCGGGTTGCGCAACGCGAGGTCGTAGGTCTCCGCCACTGCGTTGATCGAGGGCCGGATCACCGGGTGGTCCACCGGTTCGGCGACCAGCTCGCCGAAAAGGTAAACCTTGAGCTTGCGGCCGCGCAGGCTCTCGATGTATTCGGCGCCGGTGCGGATCGATCTGGCTTCCGGCCTGGCAGCCGCAGCCTTCGCAGCAGATTCTGTCATGGCATCCCCTTCCGCGGTCGCAGTGCTAGGCGGTCAAGCTACGGCCAAGGGGCAGGGGGCGTGTTGATATGCGTCAAGACGAAACTGTTCTCCGCATCAATGGATCAGTCGGCCTTTTTCCGCATCGGGCACGCTTAAGCCGAGCTTTTCGATCTGCGGATCGATGTCCTTGCGCCACATCCGGCGCAGCTCCTCGTTGCCCCAGCGGCGGATGCCGCAGGCGACGGCCAGCTCGCTGAATTTGGACCTCGCCGATCCGAAGGTATCGAGCGCGTGGGGGTACCACTTGTCGATCGTCTGCTGCGCTTCGGCCGCGCCCGCCCGGCATAGATTCTGATAGCGGGCATCGCGCACCAGGTCCTTGATCCGCCGGGCGCCGAAGGAGGCATGGAACTTTTCCTCCCCCACCATGGTGGTCATTTCGCGCGCGAGCGGCGCATAGCTGCAGTCTTCCATGGCGCGCAGGTGATACCAGGCGACGAGATCCATGCAGAAGCAGAATCCGACCACGTCGACCCAGCTTTCCATCGGCACGTTGAACGCCGCGATCGGGTGCTGCCCCATCCGCAGCGTCAGGAGCCTGTCGGCCATGTCCTCGCCCTCCTTGCCGAAGTGACGCAGCATGCGGCAGTCGATGAAACCCTGGTGCGCCTCGTCCGCGGCGATCTGCGCCTGGATGAAGCGGTCCTCGGCGGTGGGTCCCTGGTTGATCCAGCGGTGGTGTTGCTCCACCGATGCGAACTCGGTGGAGGCGAGCGCGTAGACGATCTTGAGCAGCGTCGAGCGGTACTCCTCGGTCATCTGCTCCGGCGTCTCCACCTTTCGCATACCGTTCAACGAACCCCACTGTATCGAACGTGAAACGCGCATGGCTGATCCCCTTTACGTGTAGTGCCCGGACTGGTTCGCGCGCACCAAGCCTGCGATTGGCGGATGTCGGCGATCGGCCAGGAGCGGACGTGAGCGTTGACGGTACGAAGAACTTTTCTTCTACTTTGATCCGCCGGAGCGAAGCAGGCGAATCTGTGCGCCCGCGTCGGAGAACATTTGACGCAGGCCGCCGCGATAGAACCAGATGAGCCCGCAAATCATGTAGAGCGAAAGCGATGGGAGGAAATTGGCCCCGCGCATGAAGTCGAGCGCGACCGGGTTCTTGAAGTGCCAATACAGCCAGTAACTGCCATCGACCGTAAACCAGGTTGCCAGCAGCATCCCCGGCCACAGTTTCCAACGCCGCTCGACGATGACGCGAAGGCTCCAGGGCGCCGTCAGATACGTCAGCGTTGCCATGATCAGACTGATCGGGATATCCCAGTCCGGGGCCTCGTAGTAGAAGGACCCGACGATCAGCAGGGCGACGCCGATCGCAAAGGTGACGAGCTTCCATGGTCTCGCGTACTCGGTCATCGCGGCAAATGACATCGTCCTCTCCTCTGGAGGCTATGGACGCGATGCTACTCCAGGCAAGGTGCGGCGCCTCACGCGCGCCGCCGCTCGACCAGCTTCAGCATGGTCGCGATGCTGATCGAGCGGAAGGTCGCCTTGGCGATTTCGTCGATTTCCGCAAGCACGGTGGCAAGCGCGCGTTCCACGCCCGCCTCGCCGCTCGCGCGGCGCCGGCGCGGCGCCGCGCTGCGCGCCGGCGCGCTGACGTTTTCGAACAGCTCGATCACGTCCATCAGGGTCAGGCGCTTGGCGTTGCCGGCGAAGCGGTAGCCGCCACCCACGCCGCGCACCGATTCGACCACCCTGGCTTGCGCCAGGGTGTGCAGCACCTTGGCGAGGTGGTGCGGCGAGATGCCGTACTTGCGCGCGATCTCGCCGGCCGAGAGCTGGCGCTCCGGGTGCGAGGCCGACTCGAGCACGCTGTAGAGCGCGAACAGGGTGTTCTTCTGCAGCTTCATTTCCCGTCTGTGCCCTGCGGTTCGAGGTCGATCTCGAGCGGGATGAACGGCGCCGCCATCATCCCCTGGCTGCGGAAGAAGGACAGGATCAGCTGGTTGTCGCGCCCGAGCAGGGTGCGCACCTTTATGACCCCCAGGTGCCTGAAACCCTCGCAGATCGCCCCCAGCAGCCGGCTGCCGATGCCCGCGAGGCGCGCCTTGGGGCGCACGTTGATCGCGAACACCCAGCCGCAGCGCGGCGAGCCGAACTCCCAGTCGCGCACCTCGCCGATCACGAAGCCCTCGATGCGCCCGGCCGCCTCGGCGACGAGGAAAAAGCGCTGCTGCCGGCGCCCGGTGCCGTAGCGGTGGTAGATCTCGGCCCAGTACTCCGGTTTCGGCACCCGCGTGATCTCGAGGTCGATGGCGGCCACGTCGCCCAGGTCGCCGGCCTGGACGTTGCGCACGCGCACCGCGGCCGCCGGGGCCGGCGCGGCCGCGTTCATCGGTCGGGGCTTTTCTTGAGACAGATCAAAGTCGGTGCCTCCAGAGCGGGTAGCTTAAACGGCTATTCGGCTAAACTGGTATTCGAGTACTTTAATATGAAGGAGGGTCCCATGCGTTACAAGCTGCTTGCAAGCCTTGCCGCGGCGCTGTTCGCCGCAGGCGCCGCAATTGCCCAGGAGCCGATCAAGATCGGTGCTTTCCTCTCCGTGACCGGAGGCGCGGCGTTCCTCGGCGACCCGGAGCAAAAGACGCTCGAGCTGTACGTGGAAAAGCTCAACGCGGCCGGCGGCGTGCTCGGCAGGAAGCTCCAGCTGATCTCCTACGATTCGGCCGGTGACGCGGAAAAGGCGCGCACCTTCGCCAAGCGCCTGATCGAGCAGGACAAGGTCGACGTCATCGTCGGCGGCTCGACCACCGGCGAAACCATGGCCGTGGTGCCGCTGGTGGAAGCGGCCGGCATGCCGTTCATTTCCCTCGCCGGGGCGGTGGTGATCGTCGAGCCGGTCAAGAAATGGGTGTTCAAGACGCCGCATACCGACCGCATGGCCTGCGAGCGCATCTTCCTCGACATGCGCAACCGCAGGATCGAGCGCATCGGCCTGATCTCGGGCGCCGGCGGCTTCGACAAGTCGATGCGCGCACAGTGCCTGCAGGTCGCGCCGACCTACCGGATCCAGATCGTCGCCGACGAGGCCTACGGCGGCGGAGACACCGACATGACCGCGCAGCTCACCAAGATCAAGAACGCGCCCGGAGTCCAGGCGGTTCTGAATGCGGGGTTCGGCCAGGGTCCCGCCATCGTCACCAAGAACTTCAGGCAACTGGCGATCGGCGTGCCGCTTTACCAATCGCATGGCGTGGCCTCCAAGGAGTTCATCAAGCTCGCCGGCGACGCGGCCGAAGGTGTGCGCCTGCCCGCCGCGGCACTGCTGGTCGCGGAGACGCTGCCCGATTCCGACCGGCAGAAGAAGGTGGTCTCCGACTACAAGCGCGAGTACGAGGCGCGCTTCAAGTCCGATGTCTCGACGTTTGGCGGCCACGCCTGGGACGGCCTGATGCTCTCGGTCGAAGCCATGAAGAAGGCCCGCTCGACCGACAAGGCGAAAGTGCGCGATGCGCTCGAGTCGATCCGCGATTTCATCGGCATCGACGGCGTATTCAACATGACGCCCCGCGACCACATGGGACTGGACCTCACCTACTTCCGCATGATCGAGGTGAAAAAGGGCAACTGGGTTCCGATCCAGTAGCGCCTCCCCGGCCGCAAGGCGAGTTGCGATGAGCGCGCAGCTCGCTCAGTACCTGCTCAGCGGCCTGACGGTCGGCGCGATCTACGCGCTGGTCGCGCTCGGCTTCGCGATCATCTACAACGCGAGCCACGTCATCAACTTCGCGCAGGGCGAATTCGTGATGATCGGCGGCATGGCGACCGTTGCGCTTGCCAATGCCGGCCTGCCGCTGCTCCTCGCGGTCCCGGTCGCGGTGCTCGCCGCCGCCGCGGTCGGCCTCGCGCTGGAGAAGTTCGCCGTCGAACCCGCGCGCGGCGCATCCGTGGTGACGCTCATCATCATCACGATCGGCGCCTCCATCCTGCTGCGGGGGCTGGCGACCCTGGTGTGGGACAAGAACCTGCACGCGCTGAAACCCTTTTCGGGCGACAAGCCGATCGAGCTCGCCGGCGCGACCATCCTGCCGCAGAGCCTCTGGGTGCTGGGCGTGACGCTGGCCATCGTGCTGCTGCTTGGCTGGTTCTTCAGCCGCACGCTGATCGGCAAGGCGATGCTCGCAACCTCGCACAACCCGCTCGCGGCGCAGTTGTGCGGCGTCAACGTGCGCTTCGTGCTGCTGCTGTCGTTCGGCCTGTCGGCCGCGCTCGGCGCGATCGCGGGGATCCTGATCGCGCCGATCACCCTGACCTCGTGGGACGTGGGCGTGATGCTTGGCCTGAAGGGCTTCGCCGCCGCGATCCTCGGCGGACTGGGAAGCGGCGCCGGCGCGGTGCTGGGCGGCCTGCTGCTCGGCATCGCGGAGAGCCTCGGCGCGGGCTATCTCAGCTCGGCGTACAAGGACGCGATTGCGTTCGTCATCATTCTCGCGGTGCTGTTCTTCCTGCCGAGCGGCCTGCTCGGCAAGAAGAGCGCCGAACGGGTGTAGCGGTGGACTGGCGCACGCCGCGCACCGGCGGGCTCGCGTTGCTCGCCGCAGTGATTCTGGTTCTGCCGTTGGCGTTGATCAACAACTACTGGTACGAGGTCGCGATCCTCGTCGGCATCAACGCGATCGTATGCGTGGGCCTCAACCTGCTGATCGGCTACGCGGGGCAGATCAGCCTCGGCCACGCGGGGTTTTTCGGCCTCGGCGCCTACGGCTCGGCGATCCTCACGGCGCGCTACGGCTGGCCGCCCGTGGCGGCGCTGGCCGCGACCACCGCCGGCGTCGCAGTGCTCGCCCTCGTTGTCGGCCGCCCGATCCTGAAACTCAAGGGGCATTACCTGGCGATGGCGACGCTCGGCATGGGCATCATCATTTCGATCGTGGTCGTTACCGAGGACGGCCTGACGGGCGGCCCGGACGGGATGAGCGTGCCCGCATTCACGCTGTTCGGCCTCGGCCTGGCGG
>Ga0154760_1038_pt3 | contig 20345 bp, 18 predicted proteins | sample Rifle2008BG16ft_FD_105768 | JGI IMG/M metagenome (GOLD analysis project Ga0154760, IMG submission 105768) | Betaproteobacteria bacterium RBG_16_66_20
CGCGGCGACGCACATCACCATGAACCCGGTGGCGGTCAACATGCAGTGCCACTCGGCGCGCCGCGCGCGCGCGACTTTCCGGCCCGGAGGGATCGAATATGCTTACTAAGCTGACCGGGTTGCTGCTCTTTCTGTCTGTTGCATTTCCTGCTTTGGCCGCTGAAGTCGCGGGCGTGAAGCTGGAGGACAAAGATCGTGTTGCAAATTCGGATCTGACGCTGAACGGCGCCGGCCTGCGCAAGCGCGCGTTCTTCCAGGTCTATGCGATCGGACTCTATCTGCCGGAAAAGAAGACGGCGGCCGCAGAGACAGTCGCCGTCACGGGGCCAAAGCGCGTCGCCATTCACATGCTGCGCGATGTCGGTGCCGAGCAGTTTACGGACGCGCTCATGGACGGCATGAAGGACAACCACAGCGAGGCGGAGATGAAGGCGCTCGAGCCGCGCGTCAAGCAGCTCGCCGCGATCATGTCGGAAATGAAAGAAGCGAAAAAGGGCATGCGCATCACGCTCGACTGGCTGCCGGCCGCGGGCACCGCGGTCACGGTGGACGGAAGGGCGACGGGTGTTCCGATCCCCGGCGAGGATTTCTACCGCGCGCTGCTGAGGGTCTGGCTCGGCGACAATCCGGTCCAGGCGGACCTGAAGAAAGCGTTGCTCGGAGAGACGCAGTAGCCGTGGCGCACCATGAACTCAGTCCGCCGCTGAGCGAAGCGCAGGCGCGCGCGCTGCGGGTCAACGACACGGTGACGCTCAACGGAACCCTTTACGGCATCCGCGATGCGACGCAGATCCACATGTTCGACCGCGGGCGCAAGACGCGCTTCGATCTTTCCGGTCATGCCGTCATCCATACCGCGCCCAACGTGAAGCAGGTCGCGCGCAGCGCCCGCTGCCCGGCGGGTTACCTCCCCGCCTGCATCGGCACCACCACCAGCGACCGGATGGAGCGTTTCACCCGGCCGCTGATGGCGCAGTACGGCGTGCGGCTGGTGATCGGGAAAGGCGGATTGCGCGACGAATCCCTGCAAGCCCTGAGAGAACTGGGAGGGGCATACCTGGCGATCATCGGCGGGGCGGCGGCGCTCGAGACCACCTGGGTCGAGGCGATCGAGGACGTGGACCTGGACGACCTGCACCCCGAGTCGCTCTGGAAATTCCGCGTCAGGGGCTTCGGACCGCTGGTGGTCGCGATGGACAGCCACGGCGGCAGCCTGTATGCACAGGTAAAGAGCGATTCGCACGGGCGCCGGGCGAAGGCCCTGGCAAGCCTCGGCGTAAAGACGTAATAGAATCCCGCATTCCTACAGGAGGGAACATGAAGTCGACGATCCGTTTTATTGGTGCACTTCTGCTGACGCTCGCCGGCGCGGCGCAGGCGCAGAACCTGTCCATCGCCACCGGCGGCACCGGCGGCGTCTACTACCCGCTCGGCGGCGGCATGGCGGCCGTGCTGTCCAAGTACGTGCCCGGGATGCAGGCCACCGCGGAGGTGACCGGCGGTTCGGTCGCCAACCTGCAACTGATCGGCACCGGCAAGCCGTATATCGCCCTCAGCCAGGCCGACGCTGCGATCGACGCGGTCAAGGGGCAGGACAAGTTCACCGGCAAGCCGATTCCGGTGCGCACGCTCGCGGTGCTGTACCCGAACCGCATGCACGTGGTGTCGATCGAGGGTAGCGGCGTCACCAAGATGGCGGATATGAAAGGCAAGCGCGTCTCCACCGGCTCGGGCGGCAGCGCTACCGAGGTGTTCGCGTTTCGCGTCATCGAAGCCGCGGGCCTGGACAAGGACAAGGACATGAAGCGCGAGCGGCTCGGCGTCGCGGAATCCGTGAACGCGCTCAAGGACCGCAAGATCGACGCGTTCTTCTGGGTCGGCGGCCTGCCGACGGCGGCGGTGACCGACCTGGCGAATTCGCCGGGCGTGAAGATCAAGATGATCGACATCGCCCACCTGGTGCCGGCGATGACCAAGAAGTACGGCAACATCTACATCAAGGACGTGATCCCGCAGCGGATGTACAAGGGCATGGAGGCCGATAACCAGGCGGCCACGGTGACCAACCTGCTGATCACTCATCAGAACATGGACGACAAGACGGCCTACACGATCATCAAGACGCTCTGGGAGCATCGCGTCGATCTGGTGCGCGTGCACGCCGAGGCGGTCAACATCAAGCCCGAGAATCAGAAGGCCGAGGCTTCGTCGATTCCCTGGCACCCCGGCGCGATCAAGTATTTCGCGGAGCAGGGCATCAAGATCAGGTGAGGCCCGCGGGCACCGGAGCCCCGTCCAGCCCGCTGGCGGGGCTTTTCATTTTGGGGGATCGATGAGCGAAGACGCCACGCTGCTGCACCAGCCCGCGCCCGAAATCAGCGCCGAAGCGCTGCAGCGGGCCGAGGAGATGATCGAGCGGGAAGAGGGCGTCCATAACAAGCTTTCGGGCTGGCTTGCCGCGTTCGTCGCTGCGGTCGCGGTGACGATGTCGCTGTTCCACCTCTACACCGCCTACGCCATCGTGCGTCCCGAGCACTTGCGCGCGATCCACGTCGCGTTCGTGCTGTTCCTGTCGTTCCTCATTTTTCCCATCGCCAGGCGCTTCCGGCACCGCGTCATGTGGTGGGACTGGCTGCTGGCGCTCGCCGGCGTGGCGACCACGGTGTACCTGATCGCGGGCGGCGACGAATTCTTCGATCGCTCCATCGTGCCGAACGACTGGGACATCGTGTTCGGCGTCGCGCTCGCGCTGCTGATCCTCGAAGCGATGCGGCGCACCACCGGCTGGATCCTGCCGTTGGTCACCTCGTGTTTTCTTCTTTACGCCTTCTTCGGCGCGTACCTGCCGGCGCCCTGGACGCACAAGGGCTACGAACTTCCGCGCCTGGTCGGCCACATGTACATGACGCTGGAGGGCATCTACGGCACCGCAGTCAGCGTTTCCTCGACGCTGATCATCCTGTTCACGATCTACGGCGCTTTCCTGCAATTTTCGGGGGCCGGCAAGTTCTTCATCGATTTTTCGTTTTCCGCCATGGGCGGCAGGCCGACCAGCGCCGGGCGCACGGTCACGCTGGCCTCGTTCCTGCTGGGCGGCCCGTCGGGCTCGGGCGTGGCGACCACGGTGACGTTGGGAGCGGTGGCCGCGCCGATGCTGGCCAAGGTCGGCTACAGCAAGGAGGAGGCGGGCGGCCTGCTGGCCGCAGGCGGCCTGGGGGCGATCATCTCGCCGCCGGTGCTGGGGGCGGCGGCCTTCCTGATCGCCGAGTTCCTCAAGATCTCGTACCTCGACGTGCTGCTGATGGCGGTGATCCCCACCTGCCTCTACTACCTGACGCTGTTCGTGATGGTCGAAATAGACGTGCGCAAATTCGGCATGAAGGACGTGCGGTTCGAGCAGGTCGAGTCGGCCTGGAGCCTGACCAAGAAGTACTGGTTCCACTTCCTGTCGCTGGTCTCGATCATCGTGTTCATGCTGATGGGATTTTCGCCGGAACTGTCGGTGTTCTGGGCGACCGTGGTGGCTCTGGTCACCAGCTTCCTGCGCCGGGATTGCACGCTCCTTTCCTATGAGCTGCTGCGCGGCCGCGAGCCGTTGCTGCGCGGTTTCGTCGATTCAGGATTGATCAAGGCATTGGATGGTGGTTCGCGCGCGGTGCTGAATGTGGCGGCGACCTGCGCCGGCGCCGGGCTTATCGTCGGCGTGGTGACGCTCACCGGCCTGGGGTTGAAATTCAGCTCGATCGTGCTGGCCTACGCCGGCAATTCGCTGCTGCTCACGGCGATCTATACCGCGCTCATCGTCTGGATCGTCGGTCTCGCGGTGCCGGTGACCGCGTCGTACATCATCTGCGCCGTGATCGCGGCGCCCGCGCTGATCGCGCTCAAGGTGCCGGAGTTCGCCGCGCACATGTTCATCTTCTATTACGCGGTGTTGTCCGAGGTCTCCCCGCCCACGGCGCTGTCGCCGTTCGCCGCGGCGGCGATCACCGGCGGCGATCCCTACAAGACCACCCTGCAATGCTGGAAGTACACGACGCCCGCGTTCCTGGTGCCGTTCATGTTCGTGCTCGAGCCGAGCGGCCAGGGACTGCTGCTGATGGGCTCGACCAAGGCGCTGGCCGGCGCCGACTGGGGTTCGATTGCGTGGGTCACCTTCAGCGCCGCGGCCGGCATCGTCGCGCTTGCCTGCGGTTTCCAGGGCTGGCTGCTGAAGCGCGCGAGCTTCCTGGAGCGCGCGATGCTGATCGTCGCCGGCTTCGCGCTGGTGTACACGCATCTTGTGTCCGACATCATCGGCTTCAGCTGCATTGCCGCGGTGGTGACGATGCAGTGGATGCGGCGGGATCGCGCGCCGGCCTGAGTGATGCGTGAAATCTCGACCGACATCCTGATCCTCGGCTCCGGCGGGGCCGGCCTGTTCGCCGCGCTGCACGCGCACCAGGCGGCGCCCTCGCTTTCGATCACGGTCGCGGTCAAGGGGCTGCTCGGCAAATGCGGCTGCACGCGCATGGTCCAGGGCGGCTACAACGTCGCGCTGGCGCAGGAAGATTCGATCGAGCGCCACTTCATGGACACGATCGAGGGCGGCAAATGGCTGCCCGACCAGGAGCTCGCCTGGAAGCTCGTCACGCTGGCGGTCGAAAGGATCAGGGAGCTGGAGAACGAGCTCGGCTGCTTCTTCGACCGCAATGCCGACGGCAGCGTGCACCAGAAGGCGTTTGCCGGGCAGAGCTTCGACCGCACGGTGCACAAGGGCGACCTCACCGGCATCGAAATCATCAACCGGCTCGCCGAGCAGGTCTGGGCGCGGAACATCGCCCGCCTGGAAGAGCATCGAGCGGTCGAATTGATCAGGACCAGGGACGGTGGCGCCATCGCCGGCGTGCTGATGATCGACATGCGCACGGGCGAATTCGTCTTCGTGCGCGCCAAGGCAGTGCTGCTCGGCACCGGCGGCGGGCCGACCATGTACAAGTACCACACGCCCTCGGGCGAGAAAAGCTGCGACGGCCTTGCCATGGCGCTGCGCGCCGGGCTGCCGCTGCGCGACATGGAGATGGTGCAGTTCCACCCGACCGGCCTCTACGCGGGCACGCACACGCGCATGACCGGCACGGTGCTTGAAGAGGGCCTGCGCGGATCGGGTGGCTACCTGCTCAACGGCGCCAAGGAACGCTTCATGCCGAAGTACGACCCGAAGGCCGAGCGCGCGACTCGCGACTTCGTCTCGCGCGCGATGTACTCGGAGATGAGAGCGGGGAAAGCGAATCCCAATGGGGGGCTTTATATTTCAATGGGTCATTTGGACAAGAGCATGGTTGCGAAACAGTTTCGCGGCATGGTCGAGCGCTGCGCGGACTGCGGTTTCGACCTCGTCGGCGGCCTGGTCGAAGTGGTGCCCACCGCGCACTACATGATGGGCGGCGTCGAATTCAGTCCCGACTGCAGCACCGCGCTGCAGGGCTTGTTCGTCGCCGGCGAAGATGCGGGCGGCGTGCACGGCGCCAACCGGCTGGGCGGCAACGGCGTCGCGAATTCGACCGTGTTCGGCGCGGTGGCTGGCGATACGATGGCCGAGTGGGCAGGGAAGGAGGGCTCGTTTTCGGAACCTGACCGTGCGTGCATTGAACAGGCACTTGCCAGGTGTGAAAAACCCTTCAACTCGGGAAAATTCTCTCGCGCCCCGCTTGAACCTCTGCGCGAGCGGCTCTACGAAGCGATGTGGGACAAGATCGGAATCATCCGCGATGCAAGCGGCCTGCGATCCGGACTGTCGGAACTCGCCGCGATTGAAAGCGAATTGAACACCTGCGGAATCGCGGACGCGAGTCGCGCCTTCAACCTCAGCTGGCACGATTGGCTGAACCTGAAGAGCCTGGTCGAGACGAGCCGCGTGATCGCCGCGGCGGCGCTTGCGCGCACCGACTCGCGCGGCGCGCACTTCCGGGAGGATTTCCCTGAATCAGGGCCGCTCGAGAGTTCTTCCTATACGAGTCTGCGAATGAACGGCGCCGAACTGGAAATCAGGACAAAACCCGTAACATTCTCGCGGGTGCGCCCCGGCCAGACGCTGGTCCGCTAGCCAAGTTGTTTCCTGAAAAATTCCAGCGTGCGCTGGCGCGCGAGCTTGGCGGCCTCGGGATTCCAGGAGCCGCGCTGGTCGCAGTTGAAGCCGTGCCCGGCGCCTGGATAGAAATGCGCAGTGATCGCCGGGTGCGCGGCGGCGATCTCCTTGGCCTGCGCGAGCGTCGGTGACTGGTCCGCTTCGCCGAAATTGCACATCACCGGAATTTTGGGCCGCTCGCCGATCAGGCCGTGCATGCCGCCTCCGTAGTAGGGCACCGCGCAGGCGAGCCCGCTCACTCGCGCCGCCGCCATCCAGGACACCGTGCCGCCGTAGCAGTAGCCGACAATGCCGACCTTGCCGCCCTTGGCCGCTTCCGCGATCGCGGCTTGCACGTCCAGCATGCTCTGCTTCCAGTCGAGCTTCTGCATGATCGCCACGCCGGCCTCGATCTCGGGCTGCGAGTAGCCGGTGTCGTAATTGCGCCGGGCGCGGTCGAACATCGCCGGCGCGACCGCAAGGTAGCCCTCGGCCGCGAAGCCGTCGGTGACCTGGCGGATGTGGCTGTTGACGCCGAAGATTTCCGGGATCACGACCACGCCGCCGCGCGGCTTGCCTGCGGGCGTCGCGATGTAGGCGGCCAGATTGTGGCCGTCGGCGGCCTTGAGTTCGATGAACTTGCCCATGCCTGTTCTCCTGGTGGATTTGCTGCGCTCGGTGACACGCTAGAATCGATATTATGAGGAAAAAACCCGGGCAGCTGCGGCAATTGGTGCGAAATGCGCTCTAGCGGGCGGGCGCGCACCGCGGGATGAACATCGACTCGCCGGGCGACGCGGCGCTGCTGGACGCATTTTGCGATGCGTTGTGGCTCGAGGACGGGCTGTCGAAGAACACGCTTTCCTCGTATCGGCGCGATCTGGAGCAGTTTGCTTCTTTCCTGAAGAAAACGCCCCTCGAGAAAGCAAGCGAAGAAAAGCTGTTTGCGTTTCTCGCCGTGCGCAGGGGCCGCGCCTCGAGCGCCGCGCGCATGCTCTCGAGCCTCAAGCGCTTCTATGGCTGGTGCCTGCGCGAGCGCCGCATCCGCGCCGATCCGACGCTGAAGCTCGATCCGCCGAAACGCACGCCGCGCTTTCCCAGGACGCTGTCGGAGGCCGACGTCGAGGCGCTGCTCGCCGCGCCCGATGTCAACACGCCGCTCGGCATGCGCGACCGCGCCATGTTCGAAGTGCTTTACGCGGCCGGCCTGCGCGTCTCGGAACTGGTCGGGATGAAGGTGTTCGAGGTGAACCTCGAAGCGGGCGTGGTGCGCGTCATGGGCAAGGGGTCGAAGGAGCGGCTGGTGCCGCTGGGGGAAGAGGCCGTGGATTGGGTTCGCCGTTACACGAAAGAGTTCAGATTCTCGCTGCTGAAGAAAGGATCCTCCGACCACCTGTTCATTACCAGTCGCGGCGCCGGCATGACCCGGCAGGCGTTCTGGCAGAACATCAAGCGCTACGGCGCGCGCGCCGTCCCCGGCAAGCCGCTCTCGCCGCACGTGCTGCGCCACGCCTTCGCCACGCACTTGATCAACCACGGCGCGGACCTGCGCGTGGTGCAGATGCTGCTCGGGCACGCCGACATCTCCACCACCCAGATCTATACCCACGTCGCGCGCGAGCGCATGAAAGCGCTGCACGCCAAGCATCATCCACGGGGTTGAGCTTGACGGCTGATTCCTGATGGCTGATACCCCGGCTACGACGTTCCTCAAGGCGCACGCGGTCGGCTACACCGAGCATCATTACGAGTACGTAGAGCACGGCGGCACCGGGGTGTCCTCCGATTCTCTCGGCGTGCCGGAGCATGACGTGGTGAAGACGCTGGTCATGGAGGATGAAGACGCGAAACCGCTGATCGTACTGATGCACGGCGACCGCAAGGTTTCGACCAAGAACCTGGCGCGGCAGGCGGGAAGGAAACGCATCGCGCCGTGCAGGCCCGAGGCCGCGCAACGCCATTCGGGATATCAGGTCGGCGGGACGTCGCCGTTCGGCACGCGCAAGAAGCTGCCGGTCTACATGGAACGCTCGATCCTGGACCTGCCGAAGATCTACATCAACGGCGGGCGGCGCGGATTTCTGGTGGGAATGGCGCCGGGCGAGATCGTGCGCACGCTCGCACCGCGGCTGGTCGAAGTCGCGCTGGCCGAGGATTAGCGCTTGCCGCGCTCGATCGAGACGCCGACGAACTTGGCGTTGGGCAGGATGCCTATCTTGGCGGCGCTGACCCGCACCCACGGCGCCTTGAAATCGTCGGTCAGAAGCCTTGCGATCCGGTCGGCGAAGGTTTCCACCAGCTTGAAGTGGCCGCTCGCGGCGAGCGCCTTGATGCCGAGCGCCACCTGCTCGTAGTCGATGGTATCGGCGACGCGGTCGGAGGCGAACACCGCCTCTCCCGGTATGCCGATGTCGAGGTCGATCGAGACGACTTGCGCCACGTGGCGCTCGCGCTTGTGGATGCCGATCAGCACTTCGACCCGCAGGTCGCGAACCAGGATGGAGTCCATGAAGGAAGAGATTATAGAATCCCGGGATGATGCAGACCGCGCTGATTGCGCTTGCCGCGTATTGCCTTGGGTCGGTTTCCTTCGCCATCCTGGTCAGCAGGCTGATGGGATTGCCCGACCCGCGCAGTTATGGCTCGAAAAACCCGGGCGCGACCAATGTGCTGCGCACCGGGAACAGGGTGGCCGCGGCGCTGACGCTGATCGGCGATGCGGGCAAGGGCGCTTTCGCAGTGGGGCTGACAGTGCTCTACACGGGCGAGAGCGCCATCGCCGGGTTCGACGCGCCAATCGCGGGTGCGCTGGCGTTCCTCGGCCATCTGTATCCGGTATTTCACGGCTTCAAGGGCGGTAAAGGCGTTGCAACGGCCGCCGGCGTGCTGCTCGCGCTCAATCCCTGGCTTGGTCTCGCCACGCTCGCCACGTTCGGCATCATGGTCGCTTTTTTCCGGATGATTTCCCTCGCCTCGATCATTGCGGCGACCTTCTCGGTGTTCTACGCATTGTTCCTGTTCGGCGAAGCGCCGATTGTCCCTACGGTAGCGGCGATTGCGCTGCTGCTCGTCTGGCGCCACCGTGAAAACATGGCGCGCATCCTGCGCGGCGCCGAACCCCGGCTTGGAGAAAAGAAAAAATGAGCGGCTAGGTAAGTGCCGCGAGGTCCCAGCGCGGCCGGACGGTGAAGGCGTGTTGCGCCGGCGAGACCGCTTTTCCGGCTTGCAGCCGGAGCGCGGCGGCGAACGCGATCATGGCGCCGTTGTCGGTGCACAACTCAGGCTCGGGGTAATAGACGTCGAAGCCTTCGCGGCGCGACTGTTCGTCCAGCGCGGCGCGCAACTGCTTGTTGGCGCCGACCCCGCCGGCAACCACCAGCCGCGTGAGGCCGGTCTGCAGCATCGCCAGGGTGCATTTCGCGACCAGCACCTGCACCGTCGCGTCGACGAAGGCGCGCGCAAGATCGGCGTGGGAAACCGGGTTTTCGTTCCTGATCAAGGTGAGCACCGCGGTCTTCAGGCCGGAGAAGCTGAATTCCAGGTCGCCGCTCGCGATCATCGGGCGCGGCAGCCGGTAGCGCCCCGGCTTGCCGGATTCGGCGAGCTTCGACAGCGCGGGCCCGCCGGGATAACCCAGGCCGAGCAGCTGCGCCGTCTTGTCGAACGCTTCACCGGCTGCGTCGTCCTGCGTCTCCCCGAGAAGCACGTAGCGCCCGACCTCTGCCACCCGCATCAGCTGGGTATGCCCGCCCGAAACCAGCAGCGCGACAAACGGAAACTGCGGCGCGCGCGCCGAGAGCAGCGGCGAAAGGAGATGGCCCTCCAGATGGTGGATGCCGATGGCGGGGACGCCAAGCGCCTGCGCGAGGCTGCGCGCGAACGCCGCGCCGGCGAGCAACGCGCCAGCCAAGCCCGGCCCTTCGGTGTAGGCGACCGCGCCGACGTCCTCGATTCTCCGTCCGGCGCGCGCGAGGACCTGCCTGCTGAGCGGCACCAGCCGGCGGACGTGGTCCCGGGAGGCGAGCTCGGGGACGACCCCGCCGTAGGCCTCGTGCATTGCGGTCTGCGAATGCACCGCGTGGGCGAGCAGCGTCCCGGCGGCCGCTGGCCGCAGGCCTGCCTGCGGGGCTTCGTACAGCGCCACGCCCGTCTCGTCGCAGGAGGTCTCGATGCCGAGGATCAACATGGGGTACCGGGAGATTCTGAGGCAGATTCTGATACAATTTCGCCCTTTCCGAATTTCCGGGGATACAGGATCCGCATGCCGACCGTACGCATCAAGGAAAACGAGCCCTTTGAAGTGGCGATGCGCCGCTTCAAGCGCACCGTGGAAAAAACCGGGCTCCTGACCGAGCTGCGCGCGAGGGAGTACTACGAAAAGCCGACCACGGAACGCAAGCGCAAGCTCGCCGCCGCCGTGAAGCGCCACCACAAGCGCCTGCGCAGCCAGCTGCTGCCGAAGAAGATGTACTAGGAATAGACCCGATCATCCCCTTACGGGGGATTCCAGGGCGCCCCGGCCTTCCGGGGCGTTTTCATTTCAGGGATTGCTGCATGCCGCTCAAGGACCAGATCACCGAAGACATGAAAACCGCGATGCGCGCCAAGGACGGCGCGCGCCTGTCGGCGGTGCGCCTGCTGCTCGCGGCGATCAAGCAGAAGGAAGTGGACGAGCGCGTGGTGCTGTCGGACGCGGATGTCCTCGCGATCATCGACAAGATGGTGAAGCAGCGGCGCGAGTCGATCGCGCAGTTCGAGAAGGCCGGCCGCAACGACCTGGCCGAAGTCGAGAAATTCGAGATCGGGGTGCTCTCGACCTACCTGCCGCAGCAGCTGTCCGAGGCCGAGGTCGTGAGGGAAATTGAGGGAGCCATTGCAGAGACCGGAGCCAAGGGCGCCAAGGACATGGGCAAGGTCATGGCGCTGCTCAAACCCCGCCTCGCGGGCCGCGCCGACATGGGCAGGGTATCGGGACTGGTGAAGTCCAAATTGCAGGGCTAAAAGCCTAGAATTGGGGCTCCATCCGCGAGCCCGGCATTGATACCGCGCATTGATTCCTGAATCGTTCAAGCAGGACCTCCTCAACCGCGTCGACATCGTCGAGGTGGTGTCGCGCTACGTGCGGCTGAAAAAGGGCGGCGCGAATTTCCAGGGCCTGTGCCCGTTCCACAACGAAAAATCGCCGTCGTTCACGGTCAGCCCGGCGAAGCAGTTCTACCACTGCTTCGGCTGCGGTGCGCACGGCAACGCCATCGGCTTCCTGATGTCCTACGGCGGCCTCGGCTACGTCGATTCGGTGAAGGACCTCGCCGCCATGGTCGGCATGCAAGTGCCCGAATCGCAGCCGCGCTCGCGCGAGCAGGCCGAGCGCGAGACCGAGCGCAAGGAGCAGGAAACCAGCCTCGTCGCGGTGACGGAAAGCGCGATGGAGTTCTACCGCGCCGAATTGAAGAAATCGCCGCGCGCCATCGAGTACCTGAAGGGACGCGGGCTCACCGGCGAGATCGCAGCCCGCTTCCGCATCGGCTACGCGCCGGACGACTGGCAAGGCCTGAAGGGCGTGTTCCCGGACTACGAGCACAAGTCCCTGGTCGAGGCGGGCCTGGTGATCGCGAACGAAGGCAAGCGCTACGACCGCTTCCGCGACCGGATCATGTTCCCGATCCTGAACGCGCGCGGCGCGGTGATCGGCTTCGGTGGCCGGGTCCTTGGGGAGGGTGAACCCAAGTACTTGAATTCCCCCGAGACGCCGCTGTTCGAAAAGGGGCGCGAGGTCTACGGACTGGTGCAGGCGCGCGATGCCATGCGCTCCAGCGGCCGCGTGCTGGTGGTCGAGGGCTACATGGACGTGGTCGCGCTGGCGCAGTTCGGCGTCGGCTATGCGGTCGCCACGCTCGGCACCGCGACCACGCCGGTGCACGTCTCGAAGCTGCTGCGCCTCACCGACGAGCTGGTGTTCTCGTTCGACGGCGACCAGGCGGGACGCAAGGCGGCCTGGCGCGCTCTCGAAGTCAGCCTGCCGCTCGCCACCGACGCCAAGCCGATCCGGTTTCTGTTCCTGCCGGCCGAGCACGACCCGGATAGCTACATCCGCGCGCACGGCAAGGACGCCTTCGAGCAGCTGGTGCGCGAGGCACCGACGCTGTCGGAGTTTCTGATCGCCGAGCTCCGGTCCGGGCACGACCTGAATACGCCAGAGGGCCGCGCCGGCTTCCTGGTCGCCGCCAAGGCGCACCTGGAGAAACTCGCCGCGCCCGCGCTACGCCTGCAGTTGTTGCGGGAGTTCGCATCCCTTGCGCGCGTTTCAATCGAGGACATCGAGAAAATGCTGAATCCGGGTGGTACTCCCGCGTATCGTAGGCCCGCGCCGGCCAAGGTCCAGGCGCGGCCCGCCCAGTCGCACGAATGGAAGCTGCTTGCGTACGTGGCGGCGTTTCCGGGCATGGCAACCGAGATCGATTTCTCTGCTATCGATTCGGAGACCATGGATGGGCAAGTTCTTGCCGAACTCGCTGAATGGTGCCGGACGGGCGCTGCAGCCGCAAACAGCGTTGACGCGATGCTCATAGAGAGATTTCAAGAGGAGCCGTACGCTGATTTTCTTTTCAATGCGCAGGCCTATGCCTTGCAACTCAAGTTGACCCCGGAGGAGGCCCGGGAGCAGGTTGTTCAGGAACTTCGGAAACTGGATATCAGACGCAAAAAGCGGGAACGAGACGAACTGCTGCAAAGGTTGCAGAAGGGATCGCTCACCAAGGACGAGCACGTCAGATACGGCATGATGATTGCAGAGATAAAGCAACTCGAACAAAAGCTTGCCTCCGACGGTCAAAGCTGAGACTTGGCGCGCTGCATAGGGTAGAATCGCGCCCTTTTTCCGCTCCTGTCGTTGCGGAGTGTTCACGAGGCAAGAATGGCCAAACTCAAGCGCAAGTCGAAGCCCAGCCGAGTCCGCAAGGCCAAGAAGAAGACGCGTAAAATCAAGGTATTGAAGAAAAAATCGGCAGCGCGCGCGCGCGTTGCCGCGAAAAGGCACAAGGCGGCAAAAAAGCCGCTGAAGAAAGTTCCGGCCAGGAAAGCGGCCGCGCCCCACGCCAAGGCGGCTGCCGGCAAGACGTCGGTCAAGCCGGCCAAGCCCGAGGACAGGAAAGGCAAGACCACGGGCAAGACCCCAGGCAAGACCCCGGCCAAGCCCGCAATCAAGAGCGCGAAGCAGGCGCTCGAGCTTCTCGAAGCCAATGTCGCTGCCGCGAAGTCGAAGGTGAAGGGGCGGCCGGGCCGCAAGGGCAAGAAGGACGCCTGGCTGATCCCGCCGGAACTGCCCAAGGAAGACGCCGAGACGCGCCGCACGCGCCTGAAGAACCTGATCAAGCTCGGCAAGGACCGCGGCTTCCTCACCTACGCGGAGATCAACGACCATCTGCCCGATGACCTGGTAGACGCGGAGCAGATCGAAGCGATCATTTCGACCTTCGGCGACATGGGGATCCAGGTCTACGATCAGGCGCCCGACCAGGAGCAGCTGCTGATCAGCCCCGACCAGCCGGCGGCGACCCCGTCCGACGATGACGTCGAGGAGCAGGCCGAGGCCGCGCTCTCGACGGTGGACTCCGAATTCGGCCGCACCACCGATCCGGTGCGCATGTACATGCGCGAAATGGGCTCGGTGGAACTGCTCACGCGCGAAGGCGAGATCGAGATCGCCAAGCGCATCGAGGACGGCCTGCGCCACATGATCCAGGCGATCAGCGCCTGCCCGACCACGGTGCAGGACATCCTCGATCTGGCCGGCAAGGTGGAAAAGGACGAATCGCGCATCGACGAGGTGGTCGACGGCCTGATCGACCCGAACGCGAAGGAAAGCTTCGACCCGAAGAAGGCCGCGCCGCCGACCGAGGAAGAAGAGGAAGAACAGATCGAGGAGGAGGAGGGCGCCACGGAAGAGGAGGAGAACGCCGCGCAGACGGCGAACCTGCTCAAGCTGCGTACCGAGGCGCTGGAGAAGTTCGCGCGCATCCGCCGCCTGTTCGAGAAAAAAAAGCGCGTGCTGGAGAACAAGGGCTCGCGCGACAAGGACTACCTGCGGGTGCGCGACCAGATCGGCACGGAACTGATGACGATCCGCTTCACCGCGCGCACCGTGGAGCGCCTGTGCGACAGCGTGCGCAGCCTGGTGGAGGAGATCCGCTCGCACGAGCGCCAGATCCAGGACATCTGCGTCAACAAGGCGCAGATGCCGCGCCCGCACTTCATCAAGATCTACGCCGGGGCCGAGGGCTCCAAGCGCTGGCTGACGGCCGAGTTGAACGCCGGCCACCCCTGGAGCGAGGCGCTGGTGCGCCTCGAGCCCGCGGTGCTGGAGCTGCTTGGCAAGATCCAGGGCGTGCAGCACAAGATCGGCATCTCGATCAAGGACCTGAAGGACATCAACAAGCAGATGTCGACGGGCGAAGCGAAGGCGCGCCGCGCCAAGCGCGAGATGACCGAGGCCAACCTGCGCCTCGTGATTTCGATCGCGAAGAAATACACCAACCGCGGCCTGCAGTTCCTCGACCTGATCCAGGAAGGCAACATCGGCCTGATGAAGGCGGTGGACAAGTTCGAATACCGCCGCGGCTACAAGTTCTCGACCTACGCCACCTGGTGGATCCGGCAGGCCATTACGCGCTCGATCGCCGACCAGGCGCGCACCATCCGCATCCCGGTGCACATGATCGAGACCATCAACAAGATGAACCGCATCTCGCGCCAGATCCTGCAGGAGACGGGGTCCGAGCCCGACCCGGCGACGCTGGCGCTGAAGATGGAGATGCCAGAGGAGAAGATCCGCAAGATCCTCAAGATCTCGAAGGAGCCGATCTCGATGGAAACGCCGATTGGCGACGACGACGATTCGCACCTCGGCGACTTCATCGAGGACCAGTCGACCATGGCGCCGGCGGATGCCGCGACCTACGCGAGCCTGCGCGATGTCACCAAGGAAGTGCTGGACACGCTGACGCCGCGCGAGGCCAAGGTGCTGCGCATGCGCTTCGGCATCGAGATGAGTACCGACCATACGCTGGAGGAAGTCGGCAAGCAGTTCGACGTCACGCGCGAGCGCATCCGGCAGATCGAGGCCAAGGCGCTGCGCAAGCTGCGGCACCCCTCGCGCTCGGAGCGGCTGAAGAGCTTTCTAGACCAGGAAGGTTAGGCTCGGAACAAGCGCGGGGGAGCGGGAGCAGGAAGAGGGAAGGAAAGGGCCGCCGGGCCGCGAAACCCGGGCGGCCCTTTTCATTTGAGCCTCGCGAGGGGCGCGCCTGCTAATACTTCCTGACCGGCTGGGGAGCGGGTTTCTTGGGTTGCTTGGGTTTCTTTTTTTCGCGGTTGCTGCGTTGCTGACCCTTGGCCATTCGGCTTCTCCTCTGAGTGGTTGCGTGTACGAGCATGCATAATCGCATGCTTTTCCCGCCCTGCCGGGCGCCTGCCCGTTTTCGCGGGATCGACAGTAAGATGCGCGGGGAGGGCCGGTAGCTCAGCTGGTTAGAGCAGGGGACTCATAATCCCTTGGTCGTTGGTTCGACTCCAACCCGGCCCACTCTTCATTGCGAATTGACGGTACGATCAACGGGCGGCACAGCATCGAGGGAGGCTGACGCCATTGGCAGACGGTAGTTTCAGACAGCGACTCGCAGCGATTCTCGCCGCCGACATGGCGGGCTATTCCCGGCTGATGGCCGGCGATGAAAAGGCGACTGTGGCTGCCCTCGATTCAGCCCGCAGTGTTTTCAGAACGCATATCGAAGTCCACCATGGCCGGGTGATCGACATGGCCGGCGACTCCGTGCTGGCGGTATTCGACACAGCAACCGGCGCGGTTGCCGCTGCGCTTGCGGCTCAGGAAGGCCTTGCCGCAATCGTGGCGGACGTACCCGCGGATCGCCGCATGCGGTTTCGCATCGGCGTGCATCTGGGCGACGTAATGGAGAAGACCGACGGTACGGTGTATGGCGACGGGGTCAACATCGCGGCCCGATTGGAGGGACTGGCTGAGCCTGGGGGGATTACGGTTTCGGATGCAGTCCAGGGCGCCGTCCGGGGCCGGGTGAGCGCGACGTTCATTGATCAGGGCGAGCAGAACGTCAAGAATATCCCTCATCCGGTGCGGGCATTCCGCATTCAGGCGGGTGACCTCACCTTTCCATCTTCGCGAGCCGTTGGCGCCGAGCCGGGGATCGCGGTTCCGGACAAACCTTCGATCGCTGTATTGCCTTTCAGCGTCTTGTCCGAGGACAGCCGAATCGGTTTCCTGGCCGACGGTCTTGCGGAGGACGTCATTGCCCTGTTGGCGCGCGTTGCAGGATTTCTTCTGATTTCGCGCGCCTCATCGTTTGTGTTCCGGGACCGTGACGCAAACATTTCGCAAATCGCACGCCAGCTCGGCGTCCGATATATTGTTGAGGGCAGCGTGCGTCCCATGGGTGATCAGGTGCGGGTATCGACCCAGCTGACGGAAGCGGAAACGGGACGCGTATTATGGTCTGGCCGTTTCGAAAGCAAGCGCGACGAAACGGCGGATCTGCAGGACGATATTGCGCGCGGGATCATTTCCGAACTTGAACCCGAGCTCACCCGCGCCGAGATCGCGTTGATTCGGCGGCAGCGACCCGAGAATGTCGATGCCTGGGGATGTTATCGCCAGGCCTTGGGCGCGATCGCCTTGAAGGGGTGGAACGAGGACGCGATCGCCGAGGCCCGGTCGCAGCTTCAGCGTGCAGTTGAGATAGACCCGACGTTCGGCCTTGCGCGCGCTCAATTCGCACTTCTTACCGCTATTGGCAGAAACACCGGGCTAATCCCGGGTTCGTCGATTCTGGAGAGTGATGCGATTGAAGCTGCCGAGCAAGCGATGTTGCTCGATGAAGGCAGCTCGGAAGTGCTCGGCTACGCGGGCTGCGCCCTGGCCGACCTTGGGCACCATGATCGCGGCGCAGAAATCTTGCAGCGTTCACTGGAAATCGACCCAAGCAACGCACAGGCCCATGTCGCCCTGGGCGCAACGCACGCCTTGCTGGGCCAACTCGATGCCGGCATCGAAAGAATGCGCTACGGCATGCGTATCAGTCCGCGTGACCGGCGCCTCGGCTTCTGGGGTTGGGCGCTCGCCGTCTTCCTGCTGCGCGCCGGACGTGCTGAAGCGGCTTTGCAAGAGGCGCGTACCAGTGCCGGGCGTGATTCAAGGCTTCATCTAGCTCGTGTTCTGGAGGCGGCGGCGCTGCAAAGCCTGGGACGCAGCGACGAGGCGCGCGACGCGCTTGCCGCTGCCCGCCATATTCGCGCCGTGCTGACGTTGAATGAAGTGGCGCTATCACATGGACGTCGCATCGCCAAACAAATTGAGCCGTTGTGGCAAGGCGGCTGAGGGCGGGCCGATAACGCTTCGATTTAAATGCGAAACTTCAACTCATAATCCCTTGGTCGTTGGTTCGACTCCAACCCGGCCCACCAACCGACTCGACATGGCAACCGAGCATGAACCCGACTCCGGCCTCTACGGTCACGCCGACGCGCTCGATGCCCTGAACCGGAGCGTGCCGCTCGAACAAAAGCTTGCCGCGATCCACGAGGCGCTGTATGCGCAGGTGGACTTCGTGGACCGGATCTCGGTCGCGGCGTACGACCGCGCGACCGACCTCCTGAAGACGTTCCTCGCCAGCGCCCCGGGGCGCAATGACCTGGTGCGCCACGAGGCGCGCCTGTCGGAATTGCCGTCGCTTGCGGAGATCCTGCGGACCGGCCACCCGCGCGTCGTCAACGACCTCGGCATCTTCCACAGCGGGCGCCACGTCCACACCAGGATCCTCGAGGAAGAGGGCTACCGTTCCAGCTATACGGTCCCCATGTACCTCGACGGCTCGTTCTGGGGATTCATCTTCTTCAACTCGCGCATCTCAGGCCGGCTCTCGGCAGCGGCGCTGCTTGTGCTCGACGTGTACGCCCACCTGATCTCGGCGGTCGTGACCGCCGAGATGCTCGCGGTGCGGGTCCTTGCCGCCGCGGTCAAGACGGCGCACGACATGGTCCACTACCGCGATCCGGAAACCGGCGCGCACATCGACCGCATGTCCCGCTATGCGCGCCTGATCGCGCAGCATCTCGCCGCGACCGGCGCCGCGAGCCTCGACGACGCCACGATCGAGCGCATTTTCGAGTTCGCTCCGCTGCACGACATCGGCAAGCTCGCAGTACCCGACCGCATCCTTCTCAAGGCCGGACGGCTGTCGGACGCGGAGCGCGAGGAGATGAAGCAGCACACGGTGCGCGGGCTGGAGATGATCGAGGCGATCGCCCACAACTTCGGCCTGGAGCAGCTCGACGGACTCGACCTGCTGCGCCACATCGCGGAATCGCATCACGAAACCATGGACGGGGGCGGTTATCCGCACGGACTGCACGCGCGCGCGATCCCGCTCGAGGCGCGCATTGTCGCCGTCGCGGACGTCTTCGACGCCTTGTCCAGCAGGCGCCCCTACAAGCCTTCGTGGTCCAACGACGAAGCTTTCGCATGGCTGCGCAGGATGGCGAGGACCAAGTTCGACGAGGACTGCGTCGAGGCACTGGTCTTCAACGCGAACAAGGTGGAGCAAATCCAGGCGCAGTTCCGGGACTCCGGCGAGGAGCCCCCGCCCGGCCCGAGTTCAGACCTTGGCACGTAGAGAAAAGGGCGCCCCCGGGATTGCGGCCATCCACGGCATGTTCTTCCTTTCGGGGATGGGCGCGCTGGTTTTCGAGAACGTCTGGTTCAGCCAGACCGGATTGATCGTCGGCAACAGCGTCTGGTCGGCGGCGCTGGTGATCGGCGCGTTCATGGCGGGCCTCGCGCTGGGCAACGGCCTCGCCGTGGCGCTCGCGCGGCGCTGGGGCAATCTGGTGCGCGGCTATGCGATGGTGGAATTGGTGGCCGCGCTGTCCGGCGCGCTGCTGGTTCTGGCGTTTCCGTGGTTGCCGGCTGTTTTTCGACCGCTGCTCGCAGCGTTTCTGGATGAGGCTTCAGTCCTCAACCTGATGCGTACGGCGATCGCGTTCGGCCTGATGGTGATACCGGCGACCGCGCTGGGAACCACCTTGCCGCTGCTATCCAGGCCCCTGGAATCGGCGACCGGCAGTTATGGCGTCGCGCTGGGGCTCTTGTACGGCGTGAACACGCTTGGCGCCGTGGCGGGAACCCTGCTCGCGGAGCTGGTTCTCATTCCCGGACTGGGTCTTCGCGGCAGCGGACTGTTCGCTGCGGGATGCAATCTGGCGGCGGCATTCATTGCACTGCGCGTCGCGCGGCATCCGCTGTTCGAAGTGCCTCCGTACCTGGGGCAGGCGACGCGCGCGTTGCTCTCAACGGATGGCAGTCGCCTTGTGGCTGCGGCCTTCCTGGCGGGCGGCATACTGCTCGCGCTCGAGGTGATCTGGTTCCGCTTCCTGCTGCTGTTTCAGAATGGCACCACGCTGATCTTCGCGACCATGCTGGCCGTGGTCCTGTCGGGCATCGGTCTGGGCGCCATGCTTGCCTCGCGCTTGTCGCGCCGCGGCTGGCTGTCCGCCGGCGTGGCGCGTCTCGCGGCGGCGGGCGGGGCGGCGGGCGTGGTTGCAGGCTATGCCGCGTTCGACGGGGTCCTGCAGACGATGGTCGGGATGGAGGCCGACTCGATCTTCCCGGCGGTGCTGCTGTCGGTCCTGCTGATGGGCCCGGTCTGCCTGTTGTCCGGCCTGCTGTTTACGGCGCTGGGCGAGCAATTGCGCATCCGGATGGCGGATGCGGCCGCGACCACCGGCATGCTCACGCTGGCCAATACCCTGGGGGCAATGGCCGGCTCGCTGCTCGCGGCGTTCATTGTTCTTCCCGTGCTGGGCCTGGAGCGCTCGTTTTTCTTCCTGGCAGTGCTCTACGGGCTGATCGTCCTGATCGTTCCGTCGCCGGGGGCTGCGCCATGGCGGCGCGCCGCGCCCGTGCTCGCAGCGGCATTGGCGCTGACCCTGTTTCCTTTCGGCAGGATGGTCGAGCGCCATTACAAGAGCGTCGAGGCGCGCTACGACGCGCGGCTGATCGCAGCCCGGGAGGGCATGGTCGAGACCGCATTCTATTTGCAGCATGAATTCCTCGGCGAACCGCTGTTCCACCGGCTGGCGACGAATGCGTTTTCCATGTCCGCTACCGCGATACGCTCGCACCGCTACATGAAGCTGTTCGCCTATGTTCCGGCGGCGC